>Ga0210390_10001795_pt1 | contig 19819 bp, 18 predicted proteins | sample IncBWH11OmetaG_FD_161050 | JGI IMG/M metagenome (GOLD analysis project Ga0210390, IMG submission 161050) | Forest soil microbial communities from Barre Woods Harvard Forest LTER site, Petersham, Massachusetts, United States - Inc-BW-H-11-O ... | reverse complement strand
ACTGCCGGATTTAGGTTGAACGTTTACGAAGGCGCTTGGGTAATATGGGTTGTAAATCGTGACCGGGAACAGCACGACCCGGCCCGGGCCTTCGACAGCCGTTGTCGCGGGATTCTGAGTGGCAGCTAGTTGAAGCGTGCCGGCTGGCGTCCTAGCGGCAGGGAGTGAGGTTCCCGCCGCCTCCGGTGGTGGTGCGGCTGCGCCGGCTTGATGCGCCGCGTATCCGCGTGCCGTCATGCAATCCCCAATCAGCGCGCTTCGGTCAGCCGCCGTGGCGACGGCCGAGACAAGCGTTGCCGCGACCACGAAGCCGACGCTCCCTTGGGCGTAGCTGCCGCCTGGGTTCAAAGCGCGGGCCTGCGCTTCGCAGGCGTATTTGTCGGCGTTGACCTCAGCCTGGGTCGTACCGGGCTTTTCCCAAACGGGGAGCGCGCACGCGGCAATGGAGAGGGGGATCGCGAGTACGAAACATCGACTTAAGATTCCCATCGGACCGCGCCTCCTGGCATCTGCAAATTGCTCGACGAAGGCGGACGCCTCGTCGCAAAGGGCCATTGCGCGGGAGAGAGATTGACGATTCGTAAACGGCGCCGGATCGAAAGCGCAAAAACGGCTAAGCCCGCAGATCGCCGTAGCTGGTAGACGTTATGCCGAGGGCTGTGATGCGCTCCTGAACCAGCGGGCTCAGCAGCGCCGCCAGCTCGTCGGTGTGATGGTAGCCGGGCATGGCCGCGGCAAGGGCCGGGCGGCATTCGATCGCCGGATGAAAGTAGATTTCGCTGACGCCGTCGGGCAAACACGGCAGCAGCCGCAGTACCCGGTCCTCGACCATGTTGCCGCTCCAGGCGATGCCGAAGACATGGTCGTTGACCGCGAGCCCGGCGCGGCGCAGGCGCCGCCGCAACCGCTCGACCCAAGGGCGATAGAGCGGCAGCGGGGCGCGCTCTGTCGGGAAGGCGCGGCGCAGCGCCACCGCCGGCTCGGCCGGAACCCGCATCGCCTTGATGCCGTAGTCGCGGCCGATCTCGAGGATCAGACCGGCGACCGTCGGGTGAAGATGCATGTGCTTGTGGGCATTGACGTGGTCGAGTTCGAGGCCGGTCGCGCGAAACGCCTCGAACTGGGCGCGGATTTCCTGCGCCAGGTGGCGGCGGATATCGGGCAGGAAAAAAAAGCGAATACCGGCGCGGGCCATGTTGCCGTCGAACGTGCCATCAGCGCCGATCAAGCCCGCGACCGCCGCCGGCGCCGACACCGGGTGTCCGTCGACCAGCACCAGATGCAGCCCGACATGCAAATCGGGGAGCCGGCGCGCCAGCATCACCGCGTCAGCCGCCGCCGGCGCGCCGACCATCAGGCTCGCGGTCGATAGGATACCGTTCCGGTGCGCCTCCTCGACCGCCGCGTTGACCGCCGGGTCGAGTCCGAAATCATCGGCGCAGACGATCAGGCGCCTCACGGCGGCTGCTCCGCGAGGGTAGCTCGGCAAGCTCACGGAGATGAACTCATCGATCCGACAAGCAAGCGGCGCCGGCTCCTGGGTCCCCGCTGTCGCGGGGCGACGCAGAAGCGCGGCGAGCGTTGCCCACGCGGGTCGGAACTATATGGGCGGCGGCTCGACTCAGCCCGCCATTTCGCGGTGGCGTAGGAAATGAAAGAATTCCACACCTTCGCGCAGGCGGCGGCGCATCATTTGCGGGCTCTTGATCATCTCAGCGACGAGCGAAGCAATCTTTTGCCGGCGAAAATAAAAGCGTTTGTAGAAGGTTTCGAGCGACGCGAAAATCTCGGTATGCGACAGATGCGCGTAGTGCAGCGGCGCGATCTGCACTCCGCGTTCGTCGATCAGCTCGGCGTGGGAGGTGTCGAGCCAGCCATTCTCGACCGCCTGCCGGTACAGCTCGGTGCCGGGATAGGGGGCGGCCAGCGACACCTGGATCGTGTGCGGGTTGATCTCGCCGGCAAAGCGGATGGTTTCCTCGATCGTCTCCCTGGTCTCGCCGGGCAGGCCAAGGATAAAGGTGCCGTGGATCGTGATGCCGAGCTCGTGGCAATCCTTGGTAAAGCGGCGGGCGATGTCGATCCGCATCCCCTTTTTGATGTTGTTCAGGATCTGCTGGTTGCCGGTTTCGTAACCCACGAGCAACAACCGCAGCCCGTTGTCGCGTAGGATTTCGAGGGTCGCGCGCGGCACGTTCGCCTTGGCGTTGCACGACCAGGTGACGCCGAGCCGGCCCATCTCGCGGGCGATCGCCTCGGCCCGCGGGCGGTCGTCGGTAAAGGTGTCGTCGTCGAAAAAGAACTCCTTGACCTGCGGAAACCAAGCTTTCGCGAGGCGGATCTCGTCGATGACATGGCCGACGCTGCGCACCCGGTAGCGATGCCCGCCAACCGTCTGCGGCCACAGGCAAAAAGTGCATTTCGAGCGGCAGCCGCGCCCGGTATAGAGCGACAGATAGGGGTGCAAGAGATAGCCGATAAAATAATCTTCGACCTTGAGGTCGCGCTTGTAGACTTCGCTGACAAAGGGCAGCCGGTCCATGTCTTCGAGGATCGCGCGCTCGCGGTTGTGGCTGATCGAGCCGCTGGGTGTGCGGTAGCTGAGGCCGTCGATCGCGTCGAACGCGCGCCCGTCGGCGACCTCCTTGATCGTGAAGTCGAATTCTTCGCGGGCGACGAAATCGAGAGCGGACGACGCCTTGAGGCTGGCCTCGGGCTCGACCGCGACCTTGGCGCCGACCATGCCGATCTTGAGCCTCGGGTTGGCGTCCTTGAGCGCCTCGGCGACCTTGACATCGGAGGCGAAGGACGGGGTCGAGGTATGCAGGACGCAGAGCTCGTAATCGGCGGCGAGCGGCGCAATGTCGCCGAGCCTGAGCCGCGCCGGCGGCGCGTCGACGAGCCGGCTTTCGGGCACCAAGGCCGCCGGCTGGGCGAGCCAAGTCGGATACCAGAACGAGCGGATCTCGCGGCGCGCCTGATAGCGCGAGCCGGCGCCGCCGTCGAAGCCATCGAAGGACGGCGGATGCAGAAACAAGGTCTTCATCATAAGCCCTTTTCTCCGTCGACAAAGGTCATCCGGCCGCTCGGTTCGACGTGGAAGTTCTGATCCCGCCAGAAGACTTTCCGCCCAAAGAAGCTGGCGACAAATACCGCGAAGGACAAGAGATCGCGCAGCGGAAGAAGCCAGAGCCGCTCGGTTCGGAGGCCGAGGACCCGCGCGACCGCCCGCGCCGCCGCCCAGCGCAGCAAACAGGTGAACCCAAAGAGGATAGAGGGGGTCAAGCGCAATCCGCTGGCGGCGGCGGCGAGAAACCCAAGCGCCAGCGGATAGGTCGCGACCGATCCGATAAAACCGGCCGGGGAAAGCCGGCGCACGGTGCGCGCCCAGCGCAGTTCGTGGCGCCACAGCGCGATGAAAGACGGCTCGTGGACCCGGGCTTCTACGAGATAAGGCGACAGCGCGACGGCGAGCCCCCGCGCCCTGACAGCGTCACCGATTCGGCGGTCGTCGGCCAATTCGTTGCGCAATGGCGCGAACCCGCCGATGCGGCCGAGGGTCGCATGGCTGATCGCGATCGTGGCGCCAAAGCAGCCGCCGCCCACGTCCAGCGCATCGGCGAGGAGCGCGTTCGGCAGAAACCCGAAATTGATGTGCAGCGCCCCCAGATCCGACCACACCCCGCCGGTTGAGGCGGCCTTGTAGAGGCAGGTGACAACGCCGACACCGCGCTCGCCGAGCGGCGCCGTCACCGCGGCGAGGTAGCGGCGATCGACCCGCATGTCGCTGTCGGCCAGCACCAGGATCTGGTGGTGCGCGGCGGGCAGCATGTTTTCGAGATTCGAGACTTTCTGGTTGCTGCCGCGGATGTGGCGATCGACGACCAGCGCGATTTCGGCCTCGGGAAAGTCGCGAATCAAGGCCCGGGCGGGATCGAGCGCCAGGTCTTCCGGGTGGTTGACGCCGAGGACGATCTGGAGCGCCGGATAATCCTGATTGAGAAACGAACGCAGGTTCTCATAGAGCCCGGGCTCGGCGCCGTGCAGCGGCTTCAGCACCGAAATCGGCGGCTGCTCCGTCGCCGAGGGCAGCGGCCGGCGCGCAAAGCGCCGGGCGGCCACCACCTGGCCGGCAAGGCACAGCCAGCCGGCAAGAAGCACCGCGGCAATCGGCCACGCAAAACTCAAACTCATTCAGCCCGCTCCGCAGCCGTGCCCGGAAACGAATGGACTGGCCGGGCGTTCCCAAGAGAGGACGGACGACTGGATTGGCGGGTGGATCGGCGATCGGGTTGACGGGGTGCGGGGAAGCGCTATTTGTGGCGGCGAAACCGCGCCCTCATATAATCCCGGAGGTTGGTCGGCCGGGCCATCCGTTGCGAAGCGACGAGGCGAAATCATGCGGGTCGTGCTAGCTCAGCCGCGAGGGTTCTGCGCCGGGGTCGAACGGGCGATCGAGATCGTCGAACGCGCGCTCGAAAAATACGGCCCGCCGATCTACGTCCGCCATGAGATCGTCCATAACCGCCATGTTGTCGAGCGGCTGCGCGCAAAGGGCGCACATTTCGTAGACGAGATCGACGAGATCCCGCCTGGCAACGTCACCATCTTCAGCGCCCACGGCGTCGCCAGCGCCATCGAGGAGCGCGCCGGCGTGCGCGGGCTGCCGGTCATCGACGCCACCTGTCCGCTGGTCTCAAAGGTGCACATGGAAGGCCAGCGTTACGCCAACCAGGACCGCGAGATCATCTTGATCGGCCACGCCGGCCATCCCGAAATCGTTGGCACGATGGGGCGAATCGTCGGCCGCGTGCATCTGATCTCGAGGCCCGAAGAGGTGGCCGGATTGCATGTTTCCGACCCGGACAAGCTCGCTTTTATCACTCAAACGACACTCAGCGTCGATGATACACGCGCAGTGATCGAGGCGCTCAAGCTCCGGTTTCCGTCGATCGTCGGCCCCGACACCAAGGACATCTGCTATGCGACGCAGAATCGGCAGCGCGCCGCCCGCGAGCTCGCCAAGGTCGTCGACGTGGTGCTGGTCGTTGGCGCGCCCAACAGCTCGAACTCAAATCGGCTGCGCGAGATCGCCCACGAATCGGGGGTGCCGAGCTATCTGATCGAAGACGCCGCGGCCCTCGACCGGCGCTGGCTCGAGGGTGCCGCGGCGGTCGGCATCACCGCCGGCGCCTCGGCCCCCGCCGAGCTGGTCGAGGCGCTGATCGACCGGCTGCGCGACATCGCCGAGATCGAGCTCGAAGAGTTGCCGGGGGTTACCGAAAACGTCCGCTTTCGTATGCCGCCGCAGCTCGCCGACGACCTGGCCGGCTGAGAGCGGCTCGACATCGCAATTTTTTACGAGGGTATCGCGTGGCTATTCCATTGCGCCAAACCATCCATGTCGGGGCCTATGTTCTCGGGCGTCATCTGCGCGGGGTCGAACGCTATCCGCTGGTGCTGATGCTCGAACCGCTGTTCCGCTGCAATCTCGCCTGCGCCGGCTGCGGCAAGATCGACTATCCCGATGCGATCCTCAATCAGCGGCTCAGCGTCGCCGAATGCCTTGACGCGGTCGACGAATGCGGCGCCCCGATCGTGGTTCTCGCTGGCGGCGAGCCGCTGTTGCACCGCGACATCGGCGACATCTCCCGCGGCATCATCGGCCGCAAGAAATTCGTCTATCTGTGCACCAATGCGCTGTTGCTCGAAAAAAAGCTGGAGCAATTCGAGCCGCATCCGAATTTCGCTTGGACCGTGCATCTCGACGGCGACCGGGAAGAGCACGACCGCACCGTGTGCCAGGATGGGGTCTATGACCGGGCGGTCAGAGCGATTGCACTGGCCAAAAGCCGCGGCTTTCGCGTCAACATCAACGCGACCCTGTTCGACACCGCCGAGCCCGGGCGGGTCGCGCGCTTTTTCGACGATGTGACCGGGATCGGCATCGACGGAATCACCGTGTCGCCGGGTTACGCCTATGAGCGCGCCCCCGACCAGGATCATTTTCTCAATCGCCGCCGCACCAAGGAGCTGTTCCGCGGCATTTTCAGCCACGGGCGCGGCCGCTGGTCGTTCAACCAATCGAGCCTGTTCCTCGATTTCCTCGCCGGCAACCAAACCTATCATTGCACCCCGTGGGGCAATCCGACGCGCAACGTGTTTGGCTGGCAGCGGCCGTGCTATCTGCTCGGCGAGGGCTATGCCGAGACCTTCAAGGAATTGATGGAAGAAACCGACTGGGACGCTTACGGCACCGGCAATTACGAAAAATGCGCCGACTGCATGGTCCACAGCGGGTATGAGGCGACCGCCGTCGTCGATTCGGTACGCCATCCGCTAAAGGCGCTAGGGGTAGCGCTGCGCGGCGTCAACACCAAAGGCGAGATGGCGCCGGAAATCCCGCTCGATCGGCAGCGCCCGGCCGAATACCTGCTCTCGCAGCACGTCGCCGCGGCGATGGCGCGGCTAGGCCGTCGCGACGAGCCCATAGAGGGCGCGGGCCGGCAGGACTAGCGCGGCCAGCGCCGCCCGAGTTTCGCGCGCCAGCCCGAACAGCGCGGCGACTTGCCGCGGCCGGCACAGCACCGAGGCGAAGACGTGGGCGAGCTTTGGCGTTCCGTCCTCAGCCAGCGGGATCAGCGCCGCGGGCGGCAGCTCGCGGTATGCCGTGTCGGCGATCGTGCGCACGACGACAAACGGGATCCCGGCCGAGGTCGCGATGCGGGCAACGACGTCGCTTTCAAGATCGACGGCAAGCGCGCCGGTCTGCGCCCAGGTGCGGCGCTTTTCCGCCGTGCTCGACATGATCCGCGAGGTGCCGAGCACCGGACCCTCAACAGCGCCAATTCCGGCCGCCAACCCGGCGACCCGAATCCGGAACGAGCCCTCCGGCTGCCAGCGGTCCGAGTCGGACAACACCTCGGTCGAGATCACGACATCCCCGGCCCGCAATTCGGGCGCCAGACCGCCGGCGATGCCAAAGCTGACAAGGCAGTTCGCCTGCCGGACCGCGCTCTCGACGAGTGCCGCGGTGCGATCGCGGTCGCCTGCGCCGACGACCGTCGAAAACCCGGCGGCGCGCGCAATTCTCGCTTCGGCCGCAAGCCCCGTGGTGCAGAGCACCGTTGTCGAAAATCTCAACACGATTGGCTTCCCCGCGGCTAGATCGGCGGGGACGCACATCAATCCCGCGGGCCATAGCACGACAGAGACGAACGGCCCGCTTCCCTGCCACGCGAACCTTCTAGCGGTTTTCAGCGGAGCCCGCTACGGCTCAAATCCGTCGGTGATTGTCGCAGTCAAAGGCCGAATTAGACGCGTCGTGAAATGCCGGTGGCGAGCCGCCGGAAGCGGGCGAGAGCCCATAGCGGGAAATAAGCGCGGTAGCCGTGGTAGCGCAGAAAAAACACCCGCGGAAAGCCGACCGCGGTAAACCACGGCTCGTCCCAATCGCCATCGGGGTTCTGGGTTTCGATCAGGTAGGCGACGCCGCGGGCGACCGCCGGGTTTTCGACCTCGCCGGCGGCCATCAGCCCGAGCAAGGCCCAGGCGGTCTGTGACGCCGTGCTATACGGCGCCGTGCCATGTGGCGTACCGGGCCAATAGGATTGCTCGCTCTCACCCCAGCCGCCATCGTGGTTCTGACGGGCGCAGAGCCAAGCGATGGCGCGGCACATCTCGGGCTTGGCGGGGTCGATCCCGGCGGCGTTGAGGGCGGCGAGCGCCGACCACGTCCCGTAAATGTAATTGGTCCCCCAGCGGCCGAACCAGCTGCCGTCCGCTTCCTGCTCGCGCTTGAGGTAGGCGAGCGCCGCGCCCACGGCGGCATCGTTTGCCGCATCGCCGAGTTGGGCCAAGAGGCCAAGGCAGCGGGCGCTGACATCGGCGGTCGGCGGGTCGAGCAGAGCGCCGTGATCGGCAAACGGGATGTGGTTCAGATAATAGTGGGTGTTGTCGGCGTCGAACGAGCCCCAGCCGCCGTTGCGGCTCTGCATGCCAACGATCCACTCCGCCGCCCGGCCGATTGCCGGGCGCCAGCGCTCGCGGTCGAAACGGTCGAGCGCCAGAGCGGCGACCGCGGTGTCGTCGACATCGGGGTAGTATGGATTCTCGTATTGAAAGGCCCAGCCCCCGGGCCGCAAACCGGGTCGCACCGCCGCCCAATCGCCGGCAACCTCGAGCACCTGCTTGCTGGCGATCCAATCGAGCGCCTGCGCGATCGCAGGGCCGAGGTGTCGATCGCCTATCTCCATCAGCGCGTGGCAGGCGAGTGCGGTATCCCAAACCGGGGATAGGCAAGGCTGGCAATAGCTGCGTTTGGGGTCGCGCACGAGCAGCTTGCCGATCGCCGCCGCAGCGGTTCGACAGGCCGGGTGGTCGGGCGAATAGCCGAGGCAATCGAACATCATCAGCGAATTCGCCATCGCCGGGAAAATCCCGCCGAGACCGTCTTCGCCATTGAGCCGTTCGGTCACAAAGGCGACCGCCTTGTCGATCGCCCGCTGCCGCGACCGGGCCGGGAGGAACGGCTCGACCGCCCGCAACAGCCGATCGAGCAGTCCGAACCCGACGGCCAGTGGCGACTTCGTCGGCCCGGTGACCCAGTCGTGTACCCCCTCCGGGTCCTCGGCGAACAGCTCGCGGATCGTTAGCCGCTGCGGGTTGCGCGCGCGTGGGCGCCGCGCCATCAGCACCAACAGCGGGACGAGAACCGTGCGCGACCAATACGAAACCTTGGTGATGTGAAACGGCGACCACCGCGGCAGCAGCATGATCTCAACCGGCATCATCGGCACCGCGCGCCACGGCACTTCGCCGAAGAGGGCCAGCATGATGCGGGTAAAGACGTTGCAATGCCGCGCGCCGCCGCGCGCCAGGATCGCCGTCCGCGCGCGCGCCATGTGCGGCGCATCGATCGGGTCGCCGGCTGCCTTCAGCGCGAAATACGTCTTGACCGAGCTGCTGAGGTCGAGCGCGCCGCCGTGGAACAGCGGCCAGCCGCCATCCTCGCCCTGGCCGGCGCGCAGAAAGGCGGCGATGCGCTGCTGTAGCTCGAGTTCGACGCGGCCGAGATAGTGCTGCAGCAGGATGTATTCGGCCGGGATCGTCGCGTCGGCTTCGAGTTCGAAAAGCCAATGCCCGTCACCTTGCTGCCGGTTGAGCAGCGACTCGGCGGCCAAGCCGATCGCTTTGTCGAGCAGCCCCATGCCGCTCTTTGCGTCGGGCGCGGATCCGCGCCCCGGCGCGACCGCTCCGATGGCGCCGTCGTTCATCGGAAATCGAGCTGCCGTTGTCGCCGGGCATTCGGGCTGGTTGCGGCGGGGAATGGTCTATCGTCCCGCTTCATCGGGAAGGGTCTGCGTCGCCCGCAATCGAGCACCAACCGCGCGGCGGCAAACCCCGAGGCGACGGCGCCCTCGATCGTCGCCGGCAACCCGGTGTCGGTGTAATCGCCGGCCAGCATCAGATTGCGCCATTGCGTCGCCGCCGCGGGCCGCCGCAACAATTGCTCGGGGGTGGCGAGAAACGTCGCCCTGCGTTCCTTGACGACGCGCGCCCGCGGGAGCGGTGCGACCGGGATCGAGTAAGCCGCGGCCACGTCGCGCCACAAGCTTTCGCTGAGTTCTTCGGCTGGGCGCTCGACGATCGGTTGCGCGGCGCTGACCGTCACCGACAACACCTCGCGCTTGCGGAAGATCCATTGCGCAGCCCCGCCGATCACGCCGACAAAGAGCGGCGATTCGGGCGGTGGAGTACAGCGGAAGTGCGCGTTGACGACCGGGGAATAGAGATCGGGCACCACCAGCCCGGGAACAAGGCGCGCCGCCATCGCCGCCGGTGTCGCCAGGATCACGTCATCGTCACCGCCGAGCTCGACCGACCCGGTATCGAACGCCAAAGCGGTGGCGCGGTTGCCGGTAAAGTCGATGGCGCGCAGCCGAGCGCCGAAATGGAGCCTGGCATCATGCCGGCGCAAGGTTTCGAGAGCCGGATCGACAAATGTCTCGGACAGACCGTCGCGCGGCACCAGCGGCCGGCATGCCGCCCCACCTCGCCCGAGCGTCTGCCCGAGGATTTGCCAAAACAGAAGCGCCGAGGCTTCTTCGACGCCGGTGTTCAGCGCGGCAACGGCGAGCGGCTCCCACAGCCGGGCGAAAAGCGGCCGCCGCGGGTCGAGCGTTTCACCCACCGTCGCCGTCGGCGCGGCGCGGCGCAGCGCCCGCGCTTCGAGATAGTCGACGGCGGCGGTGCCCGGCACTCGGCGCGCGCGGCGCGAGATCCACCACGGCAGCCGTCCGCGGTTCGGTCGCAGCACCCAGCGCCGCCGGGTAGCCGTCTCGAAAAATGCAAAAGACGCGTCGTCGGGTCCCTCGATCGTCGCGAGGGCGTCGATCTGTTCGAGATAGCGCAAGGCGCGGCGATTGCCGGAAAGCAGCAAATGGTTGCCGTTGTCGAGGCGACAGCCGAGTTCGGCGTCGAAATAGGAGCGGCAGCGCCCGCCCGCATGGCCGCTTGCCTCGTAAAGTCGCACCTCCCGCCCGGCCGCGGCAAGTTCCACGGCGGCGGCAAGCCCCGCGAGGCCGGCGCCGACGACATATGCCCGACCGCTGGAAGACCCGCGTTTCATACCAGGCCGTGGCGCAGGACGAGCCAGAGCTTCAAGCGTCGCGACAGGGCAACGCGCGCCGCCGGGTCGCGCCATTCGCCGCGCAACAGCTGGCGCAAGGTCGCGCGATAGACCGCGCCCATGATCGCGGCCGGCCGCATCGCCCGGTGCCGGCACCGCGCCATCGCCTGCTCGGCGTCGGCAAAATGCCGTTCGGCGATCGCCGCAAGGTCGCGGCAGACCGCCGGCAGCGCCGGATGGCGCAGCACCGCCATCGGCTCGGCGCTGCCGATGCCGTGACGATCGAGGACTTCGCGCGGAAGGTAGAGCCGATTGCGCCGGGCGTCCTCGTCCAGGTCGCGCAGGATATTCGTTAGCTGCAACGCACGGCCGAGCGACTCTGCGACGCGATGCGCGGCCGGGCTCGGATCGCCAAAGACATGGACCGAGAGATGGCCGACGGCGCTCGCGACCCGGGCGCAATAGAGGTCGAGCGTGGCGAGGTCGGGGGCACGAATGTCCGCGCGCGCATCCATCTCCATGCCGTCGATCACCGCGAGGAAATCCTGCCGGCGCAGCTCGTATCGCAGCAGCGGCTCGTGCAAGGCGCGGGCGACGAGTTGGGACGGATGCCCGGCATAGAGCGCTTCAATCTCGTCGCGCCAGGCGGTAAGTCCGGCAAGCTTGGACGCGACCGCGCGATCGCCGTCGGCAATGTCATCGACCTCGCGGCACCAGGCGTAGACGGCGTACATGCCGTGACGGCGATCCGGCGGCAACAGGCGCATCGCCCAATAAAACGACGTGCCGGCGGTTTCGACCCGCTGGCGGATGGTTTCGCGCAGCGCCGCATCGTCGGCCGGCTCGGCGACGGCGTCGAAGGCGGCTCGGCTCATCGTCGAACTCCGCGCACGACGCCCCTAATAAAAGCGGCGAGGAAATCCGCTTTGGCGAGCCCGACCCGACCCTCCAATGGGTCGTCGCGGCGCAGGCGAGCGAGCAGGCGCCCCGCCAGCTCGACGATCACCGCGCATTCGCAGCGCAGTCCCGATGCGGCGACGCCGGCCATAAGCCCGCGCGCGGTCGCGACCAGAAGGGCGGTGCGGTCAAGCAGAACATCGAGTGCCTGCCGCACAGCCGGGCTCGCGGCCGGTGCGGCGAGCGCCTCGACCCCGGTCCCGGCGACGGCGAGGTCGGCGAGCGGCAGATAGACGCGGTCGAGACGGCGGTAATCGTCGGCGCAATCCTGCAAATGGTTCAGCACCTGCAAGGCGGCGCAGAGCGCGTCCGAGGCGGGCCAGGTCGTGCGGCTCTCGCCGTGCAGATCGAGCAATTGGCGTCCGACCGGAGCCGCCGAATAGCGGCAATACTCGATCAGCTCGCCCCAATCGCGATACCGCTGCTTGTGGGCGTCCTGGCGGAATGCGCGCAGCAAATCGTGGCAATGCTGTGCGGTGATTTGGCTGGCGAGGAGGCTCTGCCGCATCGCCGCGGCGGCCGGAGAATCGCCGCCCGGTGCGCCATCGAGCACCGCCGCCATATGGTCGAGCCGGCGGATCTTGTCGGGCGGGGCCATGGCTGGGTTGTCGGCGATGTCGTCGGCATTGCGGGCAAAGCAATAAAAGGCGTGGACATGGACGCGCAGGTCGCGCCGGATCAGCCACGACCCGACCGGGAAATTCTCGCCGCCGCGCCATTTCCCCGACGGTGTTTCGAGGCTGCCCTCAGGGCGTGGGTAAGGCTCGGATGCGACCGCGCTCATCTTCGTATCGGCCAAATCATTCGATTTATGTAAACATCCCTCGCCTGAGAAGGATGCCCGGAAAACGAGCGATAGCGCATGACCGAGAGCGGCCCGATCGTCAAGCGGCTATCGCGCCCGGCGTTACCTCCGCCCCGAGCGCGCGGCCGAGCGGCCTTCCGACAATCACTGTGAATTGATCCGGTCGAAGACCTGTTTGATGTCGAGAAAGACCATGACGCCGCTGGCGACGAACAGCGCGATCCCGCCATCGTGCAAACTGCCATAGGGCCACGCGCTGGCGATGAACAGGCCGGCCAAGCCGATGATCACAAACAGCGGAATGACCACCGTGAGGCTCGCCATGCGGTCGACGAACAGAAAATTGCGCCACCCCAAAGGCCCGCCGTCAAAGCGCTGCTTGAGCCGCAAAAAGCCGAGCGCCAAAGCACCGAGGATCAGCAACATTCCAGCGGTGTAGTTCCCCGGCGCTTCGGCCTTGCTGGCGGCGAACGCGCCCAGCACGGCGCACAGCCCGAGCACCAGGAACTGAACCCAAAAGCCGAGCCACGACCAGAACGCCCGCTCCGCCGGTTCCGGTTCCCGGCTCGTCTCGACCATCGCCACGCCACCCTCGATCCTCAAATACAGGCGCGACAATGCACGCCGGCCGGGAGCGCCGGCAACCGATTATGGCGCGACTGCGGCGCTAAGGGTCAATCGCGGACGACGTGGTTGCCGGCTTCGTCCCAGCACGCGCGGACGCGCATGCCGGCGGCGAGTGTCGGGTGCGATGCCTGGCCCTGGTTCTGCTGGCAGGCGATCAGCGGCGCGTCGACGCGGCTCCTTCATATTCTCGCGCAAAATCCATGCCACGGCGGCGGGATCGACAGCCGCGTCCGCCCGGCGTATCCCCTCGACGAGCGTCGTCATTCCTGGAGCGGAGCCAGCCTTTGCCGCCCGCCTTTCGCCCCCGCCGCAGTCTCTTGTTCATGCCCGGCTCGAACCCGCGGGCCCTGAAAAAGGCGCCCAGCCTGCCCGCCGACGGGCTGATCTTCGATCTCGAAGACGCGGTCGCCCCGGCGGCCAAGGACGCGGCGCGGTCGGCCGTCGCGGCAGCGCTCGCCGCCGGCGGCGACGCCCGGCACGAGCGGGTGCTGCGGGTCAATGCGCTCGATACTCGGTGGGGAGCGGCCGATCTCGCCGCCGCGGCCGCGATGCCAATCGATGCGGTGCTGTTGCCAAAGGTCGAGAGCGCCGACCAGGTTCTGCGCACGGTATCGGTGCTCGATGCGGGTGGCGCGTCATCGACCCTCGCGATCTGGTGCATGTTGGAGACGCCGCTCGGCGTCCTCGCGGCCGGCGCGATTGCCGCGGCGAGCCCGCGGCTTGCCGCGCTGGTCGCCGGCACCTCCGACCTGGCCAAGGATTTGCACGCGCTGCACACACCCGACCGCCTGCCGCTGCTGCCTTCGCTCGGCCTCATATTGCTTGCCGCGCGCGCCCATGGGCTCGCGGCTTTCGACGGCGTCCACCTCGATCTCGCCGACGACGAGGGGTTCGCCTTCGCCTGCCGGCAGGGCCGCGCGCTCGGTTTCGACGGCAAGACCCTGATCCATCCGAAACAGATCGAAGCGGCAAATGCCGCTTTTGCGCCCGCCCGCGAGGAGATCGCCTGGGCGCGGCGCGTCATCGCCGCCCATGCCGAAGCCGAGGCGCGCGGCACGGGTCTCGTCTTGGTGGACGGCCGGCTCGTCGAAAATCTGCATGTCGCGGATGCGCGCCGCCTGCTCGCAATCGCCGCGGCGATCGCCCAGATCGAGGAGACATAAGACCCTCGCGCCGCGGGCAATGGCGACAGGGGCTCGGGCGCCGCGCCGAGCCTCCGTTGACACACCTTCCGGCACGGGGTCTAAGTCACCCGCCGCGCGGGCGCGCGGCGCCACATTTGCCAAGGATGCGATGCCCCCGCTGTCCCAAAATTTGCTCGTCGGCACGTCGATGTCTGGACCGGCTCCGGTAAAAGGGATGTTGGGGAAACGCCTCCGAGCCAAGGCGCTTGGATGAAAACCGCCGAACGGCCGCTGTCACCGCACCTGCAGATTTATCGCTGGCAGCTCACTTCGGTCATGTCGATCCTGCACCGTGCCACCGGCGTCGCATTGAGCGCCGGCGGGGTGCTGCTGGTGGGGTGGCTGGTCGCAGCCGCCAGCGGTCCCGAGACGTATAGCCGGTTCGCGGATTTTCTCGGCTCCTGGCTCGGGATCGTGCTGCTGCTCGGCTGGACCGCGGCTTTGTTCTATCATCTGTGCAACGGCATCCGGCATCTGGTATGGGACACCGGCCATGCTCTGGACCTCGGATCGACCTATGTCGGCGGCTGGATTGTTGTTGGGGCGACGCTGGTTCTGACCGCGATCGCCTGGGCCGCCGGCATCTCGCACTGGGTCGGTTGAGATGGCGATGTCGCGGATGCGCGCGGCGCCCTCGCGAATGCGCTCGCCGCTGGGGCGTGCGATCGGCCTCGGCTCGGCCAAAGAGGGGGTCGAGCATTGGCTCGCGCAGCGCATCACGGCGGTGGCGCTGGTGCCGCTGGCGCTGTGGTTTGTCATCTCGTTGATCCAGCTCGTCGGCGCCGATTTCGACACCGTGCAGGATTGGGTCGGCCGGCCATTGCCGGCGATCCTGCTGGTATTGCTGTTTATCGCGACCTTTTATCATGCGGCGCTCGGGCTCCAGGTCGTGATCGAGGACTATATTCATGGCGAGCTTGCGCGGCTCGGGCTGGTCATACTGACCCGGCTCGCCTGTGTCGCCCTCGCCGTCGCCGGCATCGTCGCGGTGCTGACATTGGCGCTTGGAGTGGCGGATTAGCTGATCGGGAGTAGTGCTGTGGCGCCCGCCTATCAAGTCACCGATCATACCTATGACGTCGTCGTTGTCGGCGCCGGCGGCGCCGGGTTGCGCGCGACCCTCGGCTGCACCGTCGCTGGGCTCAAGACCGCCTGCATCACCAAGGTATTCCCGACGCGCAGCCACACCGTCGCGGCGCAGGGCGGAGTTGCCGCGGCACTCGGCAATATGGATCCCGACGACTGGCGCTGGCACATGTACGACACGGTCAAGGGCTCGGACTGGCTCGGCGACCAGGACGCGATCGAATACATGTGCAAAAACGCGATCCCGGCGGTGGTCGAGCTCGAACATTTCGGGGTGCCGTTTTCGCGCACCGAAGCGGGGCGGATCTATCAGCGGCCGTTCGGCGGGCACATGATGGATTACGGCGACGGCGATCCGGCCCGCCGCGCCTGCGCCGCCGCCGACCGCACCGGGCACGCGATTATCCACACCCTCTATCAGCAATGCCTGAAGCACAACGCGCAGTTTTTTGTCGAATATTTCGCGCTCGATTTGATCACCGACGAGGATGGTGCGTGCCGCGGCATCATGGCCTGGGACCTCGCCGACGGTACCCTGCACCGGTTCAAGGCGCATCTCGTGATCCTTGCCACCGGCGGCTACGGGCGCGCCTATTTCTCGTGCACCTCGGCGCATACCTGCACCGGCGACGGCAATGCGATGGTATTGCGCGCCGGACTGCCATTGCAGGACATGGAGTTCATTCAGTTCCACCCGACCGGCATCTATGGCGCGGGTTGCCTGATCACCGAGGGGGCGCGCGGTGAGGGCGGGTATATGACCAACAGCGAGGGCGAGCGCTTTATGGAGCGCTACGCGCCGCACGCCAAGGACCTCGCCTCGCGCGACGTGGCGGCCCGCGCGATGGAAATCGAAATCCGCGAAGGGCGGGGCTGCGGGCCGCGGCATGACCACATCCTCCTACACCTCGAACACCTGCTGCCCGAGGTACTGCACCAGAGGCTGCCGGGCATTTCGGAGACGGCGAAGATCTTTGCCGGGGTCGATCTCACGCGTGAGCCGATCCCGGTTTTGCCGACCGCGCATTACAACATGGGCGGCATCCCGACCAATGTTCGCGGCGAGGTGCTGAACCCGATCGCGAACGACCCCGAGCGCGTGGTTGCGGGGTTGATGGCGGTCGGCGAGGCAGCCTGCGTGTCGGTGCATGGCGCGACGCGCCTCGGCACCAATTCGTTGCTCGACCTCGTCGTCTTCGGCCGCGCCGCGGCATTGCGCGCGGCCGAGATCGTCGAACCGAATGCAGCGCACCCACCGCTGCCCAGCGATGCGACGGACGCAGCACTCGCCCGCTTCGACCGGGTGCGACAGGCGCGCGGCAGGGTGACTGCGGGCATGCTGCGGCTGGCGATGCAGCGCACGATGCAGGATCATTGCGCCGTCTTCCGCACCGCGGCGGTGCTGGCGCAGGGATCGCGCCGGCTGGCGGAGGTCGCCGGGGCATTCGGCGATCTCGCGGTCGCCGACCGGTCGCTGATCTGGAACACCGATCTCGTCGACGCGCTCGAACTCGACAATATGATCGGCCAGGCCGAAATCGTGCTGCATTCGGCCGCGTACCGCGGCGAAAGCCGCGGCGCGCATGCCCGCGAGGACTACCCTGAGCGCGACGACCGCAACTGGCTCGTCCACACCCTCGCCTGGCGCGATGGAGCGGGCCGGGTGCGTCTCGGCACGCGGCCGGTGCACCTCAACCCATTGTCGAACGAAGTGCGCGCCTTCCCGCCGGGCGAGCGCGTGTACTAAAGCCGAGGACTGGCCGGAGCAGGTCTGGCCACCGAGGCGAGATCGATTTTTGACCTACATCAGCTCTTCAGGTGCTTGTCGAAGAAGGCGACGGCGTCGACCCACAGCTCGGCCGCGGGCCCTTCGCGATAGCTCGGCCGGTAATCGGCGAGAAAGGCGTGGCTGGCGTTTTTGTAGACCTTGGTGGTGACGTCCTTGCCGGCGCCCTGGGCGCGCTTTTTGAGCTCCTCCGACTGCGCGACGCTCGGGTTCTGGTCTTCCTCGCCAAACACCGCGAAGAGCGGACAGCCGAGCTTGCCGACCAGGTCGAGGATCGGCGCCGGCCGCGCCGGCGTCGTTTCGGCGTCGGGCGTGGCGCGGTGGATAAACCCGCCCCAGCAGTCGACCGCCGCGTCGACCTTGCTGCTGCTGCAGGCGAACAGCAGGGTCTGGCGCCCGCCCGAGCAAAAGCCGATAGCACCAATCTTGCCGGTCGCACCCGGCAAGGCGCGCAGATGGCCGGCCGCGGCTTCGAGGTCCTGCACTGCCTCGGCATCGCGCTTGCCGAACATGACAGGCATGACCGAGGCCATGTCGCCCGGGTCGGACGGGCCGCCGGCGCGGGCGTAGAGGTCGGGCGCCAATGCGTTGTAGCCGATATTGGCGAAGCGCCGGGCGATGTCGCGAATGTGCTCGACGAGGCCGAAGGCTTCGTGAATGACGACGATGCCGGGGTTCTTGCCCGACTGGCTCGGGCATGCGAGATAGCCGGTGATCGTGTCGCCGCCGCTCTTCAGTTCGATCTCTTCGCCGCGCACGCGGCTGGGGTCGGTTACCGCACCCGGTATGTTCGCCATGCCGATCCTCCTCAGAAACGAGACCGGCAGGATAGCACCCGACGGCAAAGCGCTGCTATGATGACCGCGATCCGATCGACGGGAGGAGACTATGGCGGGTGCAGCAGCGACACTAGAGAAACCAACGGCGGAGAAGGCAGCGGTTCAGGCCGGGCCAAAGATGAAGGCTGCGGTGACGAGCGCGAAACAGCCGGACTATGTCGAAGGCCGGCGCGACTTTTTCAAATACCGCGATCTCGGCGTCACCGGCGCCAGCGACGGCTGGATGCGGGCCCAGGTGATGTCGGCGGTGACCGGTATGACCCAGCCGACCGGCTGGCATTACCATGTCTGCGAGGGTCAGTTCGTTTATGCGCTCAAGGGCTTTGTCGAGCTCGAATTCGAGGACGGGACCCAATGCCGGCTCGAACCCGGCGATTCGTGCTTTATCCCCGGCGGGATGAAGCACAACGAGATCCGCACCTCGGACGATGTCGAGATCTTGGAAGTGTGCCTGCCGGCGAACATGGGCACGGTGCCGTGCGAGGCGCCGGCAAAGGGCGCCTGATGCCGGCAAAGGGCGCCTGATGCCGAAAGCCGCTTGAAGCCAGCCGCCGATCGCTTATCATCGCTCGGCGGCGGCGCGGGTGTAGCTCAATGGCAGAGCAGAAGCTTCCCAAGCTTACGACGAGGGTTCGATTCCCTTCACCCGCTCCAGTAAAATAAGTTACCTAATGGTCACTTCTGACGCTTGGCACCCACGAGCTCTACCTCCTTCGTCATGCCCGCGAAAGCGGGTATCCAGGGCTGCCGCGAGTACTTGCCCCTGGACCCCCGCTTTCGCGGGGGCGACGGATTGAAGGGCTGCCGGAGTCATTTGTCAGGCTCGCGCCACTAGAACAGCGCCGATCGCCACGCCGACCCTTGCGGCACAGCTGTGCATTCCGGTGAACCTGACCGCGACCGCTCGCTCAAGGCGAGGGTGGCGGATCCTATCAGGTTTGTTTGGTCGGCGGGCGGCCTGCGGCGGATAGGCTGCGGAAGGTGACCGACCAGCGCGCCGCCTCCATCTCGGCGATGCTGTGCTCCCACTCATGCCGCGCCTCGCCGGTCAGATGGTAGATCGACCGCGGCGCCAGCAATGCCGATGCCCGGTCGAAGCCGCCTCGCCGGCGGCGCCGGAGGCGCATCGTCGCCGGCGCCCCGAGCGAGATGCCGAGGACATGCTCGAAGACCGGCCTGTCGCGATGCCAGCCGATACCGGCCCCCGGATCGTAGCGGATCAACAGCGCCTGAACGAGGTCATCCGGGCTCAGCCTGGCGAACTCTGCCGCCTTCTTGCGCAGCGGCAACAGCCAATCGGGGATCGGATCGGCCGGGCCGAAGCTCGCGGTGTCGAAGTCGTAATGCCAGCCATAGGCGGCGGTCAGGCGCTTTCCGAGCCACCCATGAAAGCGGAAGGGCGACAGTTCCACCCCGTCGATGGCTGCGATCAGCGCTTGTTCCTCGCTTTTCGTGACGATGGCGTCGGCTTGGGTCAGACCCGCAAGGCCGGGCGGTTCGAACAACTCAGCTTGCATCGCAAACGCGTTCGCTCATCGCGGCGAGATCCCGGACACGTTTAAGTTCCCTTTATGTTCCAGAGCTGATATGGTCAAATAATGACGATGCGCAAGATCATCCACGTCGACATGGACGCGTTCTATGCGTCGGTCGAGCAGCGCGACAACCCGGAGCTGCGCGGGCGCCCGGTCGCGGTCGGGCACGGCGCCAAGCGCGGCGTGGTGGCCGCCGCGAGCTACGAGGCGCGTGCCTTTGGCGTGCGCTCGGCGATGCCGTCCGTCACGGCGATGCGGCGGTGCGCCGAGCTGGTGTTCGTGCCGCCGCGCTTCGACGTCTACCGCGCCGTCTCGCGTCAGATCCACGCGATATTTGCCGATTATACCGCGCTGATCGAGCCGTTGGGGC
>Ga0210390_10001794_pt1 | contig 19826 bp, 17 predicted proteins | sample IncBWH11OmetaG_FD_161050 | JGI IMG/M metagenome (GOLD analysis project Ga0210390, IMG submission 161050) | Forest soil microbial communities from Barre Woods Harvard Forest LTER site, Petersham, Massachusetts, United States - Inc-BW-H-11-O ... | reverse complement strand
GTATAGCTCGGTGCGCCGATGGAAAGACCGCCGAGTGAGACTCGAACTGCCGCTGTTCCCTGGGTACGTCTTCGTTCGCCTGGCGCTTGTTGAGCGGTTGCGAGTGCTTCAGATTCCCAGAGTTGTGCGCTTGGTGGGTTTCAGCGGTACACCTGCCTCGTTGCCCGATGAACAAGTGGAGATTCTGCGCGCCGGCCTTGCAGAGCGTTTGCATGCCGAGCCGCATCCTTTTCTGACAGTGGGCCGCCGGGTGCGCATCGTCCGTGGCGCACTAGCTGGCCTGGAAGGTGTTTTGCTGCGTAAGAAGGGCAATTACTGCTTTGTCCTTTCCGTGGAATTGATACAACGCTGCCTCTCCCTAGAAGTGGACGCAGCGGACGTTCGGCCACTAGAATCAAGTAGATGTTTACCCGGGATTCCGGTTTCGCCTCTTGCGGGCAAGTTGTCATGAGGCTGCGCCGAAATTTGCTGGCAGGGATTGCTAACTCCGGTTGGACGGCGCTTGTTAACCTAATAGTTGTACCTTTGTATCTCAAGTACCTCGGAATTGAAGCTTATGGATTGATCGGCTTTTATACAACAACCCAGATCCTTCTTTCGCTTCTGGATCTTGGGTTGGCACCTACAATCAACCGCGAGGTTGCCCGTTCATCAGCGTCCGGTGAGTTCCGCGGAGCCAGGAATTTGCTGCATACGCTGGGCGTCGTTTATTGGGTTACGGCGGGCATAATTGCGTTGGTCATTTCTGCGCTGGCCCCAGTCATTGCAAACCATTGGCTACAATCGAGCCACATTGCGCCGGCCACTTTGATGCGCGCCGTTATGCTAATGGGCTTGGTCATTGCCTTCCGTTGGCCGATAGGCCTGTATCAGGGCGCGTTGATGGGCATGCAGCGGCTGACGGTATCGAGCGGAGTTAACAGTGTTACGGTGACGTGCGGAAATCTTGGAGCGGTTGTAATTCTGGCTTCTGTGTCACCAACAATAGAGGCCTTTTTTATATGGCAGGCGGGTGTTGCTCTTCTTGGAGCGGCCGCCATGCGTTGGGCTGCTTGGAGAGCGATTGGGCGCGCGGACGTCGGGAAATTCGATGTCAACGGATTGAAGCGGATTTGGCGCTTTTCAGCGGGCATGAGCGGCGTGGCCGTTTCTGGGATTATATTGATGCAATTGGATAAAGTAATGCTGAGCAGAATGCTCAGCTTAGAAGAATTTGGGCGGTACGCCCTGGCAAGCTTGATAGCGAGTGGCTTGTATGTGCTGCTTACGCCCGTTTTCAATGCGATCTATCCGCGGATGTCTGCACTTGTGGCAACAGGAGATACAGGGAGGCTTATAGACTTCTATGAAACAGGAACTCGTTTATGTCTGGCATTACTCCTTCCGGCGGCAGTCACGGTCGCCATATTCTCGAAAGATTTTCTTTATTTGTGGACAAGGAATGAACATCTAGCTGCCACTTCCGCGCCGATAGTGTCTCTCTTTGTCATCGGCACAGCACTGAACGGAGTTATGCATTTTCCGTATGCTTTGCAGCTGGCTTACGGCGCGACACGGTTGCCGCTTACCATAAATATCATATTGATGGTCATCATGGTCCCATTGACTGTCACTCTTGCGAGGTTTTATGGTGCAGTGGGTGGAGCTGCAGCGTGGGCACTATTGAATGGCTTATATCTTTTTGTGGGCACATGGTTGACGCACCGGTCTTTGCTTAAGGGAATTGGTGCTAGGTGGTTGCTGGGTGATGTGGCTTTACCGATGGCTATGACCGTGACAGTTGCAGGAGCGGGCGAAGGATTGATTCAGCGACTTGGATATCCTTACTACATAAATTTATTGAGCGGTGTTGGATGGGTGTGCATGACTTTTTTGCTTACGGTCCTAGTATCGCCCAGGTTAAGACTGATTGTTCGAAATCTACGAGAAGTCGGAATCAATGCAAACACTCTTGGTTGAGTATTCTAGAATCTGAGGCGATAGCAGGAGCCTTGCATGGCCATGGAGGTATTGCAAAACAGGAGGCAAATCAGTAGAGCGCGTCAAAAGTTGGTGGAAAAAGGCGCGTCTACTATCAGTTCGCCGCTCACCGCTTTTCTACGACGAATAGGTTTCGTCGACGGGATTAATGTAGGCGATAAAGTCAAAAGCTGGGATGTCCTTTCGATTTTGAACTTTATCGAAGGGCACGTACAGAGACATGAACCGATACTTGACATTGGTTGTTATGCCTCTGAGGTGATCGTTGCATTACATAGAATAGGTTATACTAGTTTAACTGGTGTGGATCTGAATTACCAAATAGGCAAAATGCCTCACGGAGATTCTATCCGTTATGAGATTGTCGATTTCAAGCAAACAAGATTCGAGGATGCTTCATTTAAAGCTATTACGTCCATTTCCGTCATTGAACATGGGTTTGAAGGCCAAGCATTGCTTAGAGAGATGTCGCGTCTCTTGAAGCCGCATGGCTATTTTATTGCTTCATTTGATTACTGGCCGGAGAAGATTGATACAACAGGAGTGAAATTTTTCGGAATGGATTGGAAGATATTCTCTAAGCAGGACGTGACTGATTTTATTGAGCATGCGTGGGCCTATGGCTTAGCTCCTGTTGGAGAGCTGCATTACGATGGTCAGGAGGCTACCGTTAAGCACGGCGACAGAAAATATACGTTTGGGTTGCTAGCGCTGGAAAAGAAGAACTAGCGTGCGAGTATTGGTAATAACGGGGGCGTTCCCGCCGATGAAGTGTGGAGTTGGGGACTACAGTTACAACTTGACGAAGGCGATCGCAGCCATCGCCGAAACTCACGTCGGCGTTCTCACAAGTAAGTCGAGCGGTGAGCAATCCGCTAGTCGTGATGCCATTGAAGTCTTTCCCGTCATGGAAAGGTGGTCTCTTTCTGAGACCTCAAAGGTTATGAAAACCATCCGGCACTGGTCTCCGGATATTGTGCACATTCAATATCCGACTCAAGGCTATTCGAGCGCGAAACTTCCGTGGTTTTTGCCGATGATTTCTTTTTTGATGGGAAGTAAGGTCGTGCAGACTTGGCACGAAGTATGGACTAGCAGACAGGCGCCGAAGCTTTTTTTCAAATCGATTGTTCCAGGAGGGTTAGTTGTTGTGCGCCCAGGCTACAAGGAATGCCTACGATTTATACTGCGCTGGGCTTTGTGGAATAAGAAGGTTGTATTTATCCAGAACGCCTCTGTTATTCCCCGCAACGATTTGAGCGAGCAGGAAAGGGGAACATTGAAGGAGCGATATTTAAAACAGCAAAAGAGGCTGATTGTATTCTTTGGTTTTGTGCATCCGAATAAGGGTGTTGAATTGCTGTTTGATATTGCCAATCCTTCTTTGGACCAGATTGTGATTGCAGGAGAAATGGGAGAGGGAGGGGATTGCCATCAGGAGATTATGAGGCGCGCGTCGGCCGAGCCGTGGCGCGGTAAAGTGAATACCACTGGCTTTCTGCCTCCTGGTGAGGTTGCGGGGTTGTTGGCCGTCGCAGATGCCGTGATTTTGCCTTTCCGAGATGGTGGCGGTGAATGGAATACCTCAATTCACAGTGCCACGTTGCAGGGAACGGTCGTAATCACGACTTCGCAATACCGAAACGGGTATGACAAAAGACACAACGTATATTATGCGAGAGTGGATGACGTCCAAGAAATGAGGTCGGCTCTCGATACCTATGCGGGAAGGCGGCGGGAATATGATGCTCACCCAGACACGAATGCGTGGCGTCAAATTGCTGCCGAGCATCATTCGTTATATGAGGATCTTCTGGCCGGAGGACCTAAGAAAGCAGTATTGTGGCAATCAAAACTGCACTGATTACCGGAATAGCTGGCCAGGACGGTTCGTATTTGGCCGAATTGCTCCTTGGCAAGGGATATAGGGTTGCTGGGACCACGCGGGATGTGCGAAGAGCGTCTACCGATCTTGTGGCGGGATTGCCGGAGAAGGTCGAACTGCTTGAATGGAATATGCTAGACGAGCGGAGAGCGGCTGAACTACTGTCATTTTGCCGCCCTGAGGAAGTGTATAACTTTGCTGCTTATTCTTTCGGCTCGAAGATGTATGACAACCCCGTGGAAATCGGAGAGGTGAACGGACTTGCGGTCGCCCGCATCTTAGAGGCAATCCGCAAAACAGATCGAGGCATCCGTTTTTGTCAGGCGTCGAGCAGGGAGATCTTCGGCGCAGAATCGGAGAGCCCTCAGTCCGAGCAAACGAAGGCCAATCCACGCAGCCCATATGGGGCCGCTAAGCTTTATGCCGAGTCGATGGTTCGGATTTACCGCCGGCAGTATGGGCTTTTTGCTTGTTCCGCCACTTTATTCAATCATGAGAGTCCTCGTCGCGGTTTGGATTTCGTAACCAAAAAGATCGCCCATGCGGCCGCAAGAATTAAGCTCGGGCTGGCAACCGAACTTCGCCTCGGCAATCTGGAAGCCCGCAGGGACTGGGGATTCGCTGGGGATTATGTCCGCGGCATGTGGTTGATGCTGCAACAAACGCGAGCGGATGATTATGTGCTGGCGTCTGGAGAAACCCACTCGGTCCGCGAGTTCTGCGAATGTGCGTTCGGATATTTGGGATTGGATTATAAGAACTATGTTCAAGAGGACGCCTCTGTCTATCGGCCATCGGAGCCGACTTTGCTTGTGGGGAACATCTCGAAAGCCAAGTACGCGCTGGGATGGGAACCGACCGTCGGTTTTCGCGAGCTTGTGAACATGATGGTAGAGGCGGAGTTACAGGTGCTGAGTGAAAAGCTTAGCGGAATCGAGGCGGAAAAAAGTGTACAGGAAAGTTGAAAAGTGCAGAATTTGCGGCAACACGCGTCTGGAGTGTGTCCTGGACTTAGGCGAGCAAATGCTCACAGGCGTGTTTCCTCGAGCAAAGAGTGCAAATTTTACGACGGGCCCGCTACGGCTGGTTAAATGTGCGGGAGATGACCACGTATGCGGGTTATTACAACTGCAGCATTCCTATGATTTGGGCGAGATGTACGGCGAAAACTACGGCTATCGTTCCGGACTTAATCCTAGCATGGTGACTCACCTGCACAATAAGGTGAAGAAAATCCTCGGGCAAGTCGAACTGAATAAAGGGGACCTTGTTGTCGATATTGGCAGCAACGATGGCACGACTTTGCGGGCCTATCCAACCGGACCGATTTGTGTGGGTATCGACCCGACCGGCGTCAAGTTCAGCAACTACTACCCGACGCACATACAACTGATTCCCGATTTCTTTTCTGCAGCAGTGCTAAGGGAGCACTTTCCTAAAAAGAAAGCGAAGGTTATCACCTCTTTTTCCATGTTGTATGATTTGGAAGACCCAATTTCCTTTATGCGCGAAGTCCACGAGGTTCTTGCCGACGATGGGATATGGGTGTTTGAGCAGAGTTACATGCCGACGATGCTGGAGACGAATTCTTACGACACGGTCTGCCACGAACACCTGGAATTCTATTCTCTACGTCAGATTAAGTGGATGGCAGATCGTGTGGGGTTCAGGATTCTTGACGTTGAATTCAATGGTGTCAATGGGGGCAGTTTTTCAATTACGGCATCGAAAGCGGGGGACGATTCAAGCGTCTGTCCTCCGGTACAGAAGATTCTTGACCGCGAGCGCGAAACGGGATTCGATACTCTCGCGCCGTACAAAGCTTTTGCGGAGCGCGTGGCCAAATCGAAGAGTGACTTGCTTGATTTTATCTCGACGGCCCGAACCGAAGGAAAAATCGTGGCCGCACTTGGCGCTTCCACCAAGGGGAACGTCCTGTTGCAATACTGCAGCCTGACGGAGAAAGATATTTCTTATATCGGTGAAGTGAATTCAGATAAATTTGGGTCCTATACTCCGGGAACGTGGATTCCTATCATTCCCGAAAGCGAATTGCTTGCGATGCAGCCGGATTATTTGATCGTTCTGCCGTGGCATTTTAGAAGGTTTTTTGAAGAAAACAAGAAATACTCAAACTGCAAGCTGGTTTTTCCTCTGCCGGAATTGAACCACCAAAATGGCCCCAGACTAATAAATCAGCCGGGCAGAGACGTCCAAAGAATCTCTCTTGGCGGCAGCACTAGCCAACTATCGTAGACGCTTATACGTAAAACAGGATCAGGCCAAATGCCAGTGGATCAGCCCATAAAGTTATCTGTGTGCATTCCGACGTACAACAAAGCTGCCTTTATCGGCGAAACACTAGAAAGCATTCTGTCGCAAACTAACGGGTCGATTGAAGTCGTAGTAGTAGACGGCGCCTCCACGGACGGCACTCCCGAGGTAGTCGCATCGTATCAAAAGCGATTCTCCAATCTGATCTATCATCGTGGCGCTCAAAATATGGGCGTGGATCGAGACATGGCGACAGCCGTCGAGCTGGCGAGAGGAGAGTACTGCTGGCTGATGTCTAGTGACGATTTGATTAAGCCAGGTGCGATTTCCAAAATATTAAAGGAGATACAGTCAGGCGCCGAGATTTATTTATGCGATGTAACTCTGTGTCGTCCCGATATGCAATCGATTCGCGACACAAAATTTCTGTCTGACCATCGCTCTAGCAATCAATTCGATCTGACGGACAGGGAACAGTTTCTCACATATCTGAATCTGGCCACTTCAAACAATGCGCTCTTTTGCTATATGAGTTCCATTGTCTTTCGGCGACTTTCTTGGGTTAACGCCGAGTATAACGAGCGCTTCAGCGGTACATGTTATGCCCACGTTTTTAAGCTTTTCTCATTCATTAAGGAGCGATGCTTGGTTAAGTACATCCCCTCGGCGCTTGTCCTAAATCGCCCGGACAATGATAGTTTTGCAGGTCACGGTATCGAGAAGCGATACATGTTGGACTTTGATGGATATCTCATGCTGGCGAATGAACTGTTTGGCTGCGATCCCCAAATAAAGCGTGCATTTCTACAGGTCATAACTCGAGAGCATCGGTGGTATAGACTTGTAAAGCTAAGGTCGGCAATTCAATCCAGCGAGGCCTGGAAGGATGTCAGCGCAAAGCTATTAGTGTTTGGATACAGCCGAAGGGCACTTGCAATCTGCGGGTTCTTCGGCCGTTTCAAAGCGCTCGTTGACACAGCGGTGTTTTTGAACAAAAGATTTGCGGACGTATTTTTTGTCCGATGGCTGCGCGTACGACTCTAACGTGGGAAGGTAATACCTCGAGATGGAAATTACGTGGCTTGGGGTTTTATTGTTTCCCCTTGGAGCGATTTTTTTTCTGGTCGCGCCCAAGTGGCTCCAAGTAATTACCGTATTCTCAATTCCATTTACTGCCACCTCTCTGTTAAATACCAGCTCGGGCGTTCCGTTGTCGCCACTACTATTTTTCGGGTCATTGTTCATTGCTAGGCAGTTGCTCTCCTCAAGGACTGGCCGAATCCCAAAAGAATCCCCCCAAGACCATTCACAGTCGCTTCTCATTATTTTCCTGGGTGTCGTTGTTTTGTCGATGATTATGCCCCTAATTATTGATGGCAAGTTGTTGGTTAGCTCGAACCAATTAAGCGATCTCTACGAGGAACCACTGCGGCTGACAGTACATAATATCAAGTATCCTATTCCTGTGATCTTTGGTGTGATTCTTTCCATCTACTTGATTTCAGCAAACGATACGGCAGAAAAAATCCGCTCTACCATTAAGGTTTACGTGCTGGCCGGTGTGTTTGTGAGTCTTTGGGGGTACTTTCAATTCTTGTGTAACAGTTTTTTGAAAATCGAATATCCTTATTATCTGTTCAATAATGCTGTGACGGAATCCATGCGAGGCTACGCCTGGCAAGTTGAGGTTGGCGGAGACTTGTATCCCCGAATTTCATCAGTTGGTCTTGAAGCTTCGATCTTTTCCAAGTATTTGCTCACAGTGCTTCCGATAGTGGTTGTCTCCGTCTGGCTGCGAAGACCATTGTTCAGCATTGCCTTCGACAGGTTTGTCTTGGTTATTTTGACTGGAGTTCTAATACTTACAACATCCGGGACGGCGTATTTGGGGATAATTTGTGTTTTGCTTGTGACGGCAATTCTATTGGGACGTTTACGTGTAATCAGCTGGCGCTGGGCCATTTACGCAGGATTGTTCTCCATTATTTGTATAGCCTTGTACGAAGTGATTCCCGTTTTTCAGGACTTTGTTGATGCACTTTTACTCCTGAAATATGAATCCGGATCGGCGATCGAAAGAACGCTTTCTATGGTGAATTCGTGGGAGTATTTCAAACAGTACCCAATCCTAGGAGTTGGCTGGGCCATGGTAACGAGTCATAATCTTTTAACATTCTTACTTGTCAGTGCGGGCGTAGTAGGTTTCGCTGCTTTCTTTACGCTGATCTTCTATATTATTCGCCGTTCACTTCAAACTTTGCGCCGAATGGATCTTACTGCCAAGGGCCGGGACAGCGGCGAGTCAGTGTTGGTCGCCGGTCTGCTTGTCGGTCTCATTACGCTAGTTGTGATAGGGATATTGACCGGGCTTGAGTTCTATCTTGGTTACTTCTACTTCCTTTTGAGTATGTTAGTTGCATTAAACATCGCAACACGCTCAAAGCTGGATGAGACCCAATTGGGCGCGTCTTGGAAGATGATGCGAAATGCGGAAGTGAACTAGGTGATTGAAATATTATTTATACCGCGGTCCATCTTGCTTGGATTGTTCTGCTTGGGTTTTACGGTTTTCTGAGAATGAAAGAGAAGAGTGGAGGTCAATCAGGCCCACTACCGGTCTATGCGCGCCGAAATATCGCTGACTTTTTCAGCTGGAATGCATAGCGTATCTTGTGAATGGTTTTCGGGCGAAGCGGGAACTAACCGCCCATTGCATTTGAACAGCGCATAGCTCAATGGGTAGAGGATGACTTCGATCCGTCGAAAATAATCAGGTCCCGACATCTCCTGGTATTCCTGAAGTGTTTCGACCATCAGAACGGGACGGAATCTTCGCATCGTCTCGCACGCACCGGCGAGAACCATGGGCTCAAAGCCTTCCGTATCGATCTTGATGAAGTTCACATGCTCTAAGCCGTTACGTGCGACGTATGCATCCAGCGTCGTTACAGGAACTCGATAGGATGAACTTGGCTTCCAGTTCCCGTTCGGCTCGTGGAAACCAGCGTTTCCCGGCATGTGGGCGAATTCACGCCAAATAAGTTCTCCTTCGTTTTTGGATATTCCAACATGGTTAGGAAATATACGGGCAGATACGCTTTGATTGTGGCGAATGTTCTTGGTAAGGCGATCAAAGATAGGGATGCCTGGCTCGAAAGCATGCACCTGTCCGGTTGGCCCGACACTTTCGGCAAGTGGTAGAGTGATTGCCCCGACATTCGCGCCAACGTCGAAAACAACATCTCCTGGAGAGATGATGTTGTTCATTAACTCGAGGTTCTCCGACTCATATTTGTCGATAAATATCCGGCGCTCGATCAAATACTTTGAATTTATGAATACCGTAAATTTCCCACGGTAGCTGTCGGTCACGGTCTCAAAGTCATTTCCGACATAGCTTATAAATCTGCGGTTGAGTGCTACAAGAAGGTGGGATAGAACGGAAAGCATAATTGGCCCGTTACATGAAGGCCGAAGCCTAACAGAGGCTGGACAGCAACGCAATCGGTTAGACACTATTGAATCGTATAATCGCATCCAACTTGAACAGTTGCCGTTCCGGCGCGTATTGTGCCGGGAGAAAAAACCCGCGACCCTGAAGGAGGAGTTCGCATAACATGCACCGCCCCCACTTCAACCTCCAACTGTCAGACGGACACTCTCCGAATCCTATTAAAGTATGGGGCACCGAGGCTGAGGCGGCAGCCGCGGCAATTTTTAAGAAATATTGGGGGAAGCGGAAGCTTGGTGTTCGTGTAGTAGAGGTGCTTCTTAGACCGCTTGCCTGGCTGTTGAAATCCAGGCCGACTTCGGGACTCGATGAAATCGCCACCATTCTGGTGTTCGAGCCAGGCAGCCTGGGCGACATGGTGATGTTAATGCCCTTTCTAAGAAGCCTCAGGGCGCGGTTTCCAAAGGCGAGGCTTTCGTTGCTTTGCCGAGTCGGTGGTTCGAGGGGAGGTTATGCTTCGCTCGACCTAAGCAGCGTTGAAACGCTCCTGGTTGATCAGGGGTATGTGGATGAGTTAATTCCTGTGGCGGTCCCGTGGTTGGTAGACGTGTCGCCTTGGAAGAAATACAACCCGTTTTCAATGAACTGGCCACGATTTGTCTATAACCTTTTGCGCCTTCGCCGTAAGCGTTTCGATCTGGCGTTCCCCAGTAGCCGAAGCGACATCCGGTACAACCTGGTTCTCTGGCTGACGGGCGCGAAGCGAAGAGTCGGCTACGCATACGCAGGCGGGGGATTCTTATTGACTGATATTGCGACTCCGGACATGGCCCGACCGCAACAGGCTGAAGTGTGCCTGCAACTGCTAGAGAGCTTGGGTATCCCTGTGATACGAGAGGGGGAGCTTCTAAGAATTCCCGCCGAGGATGAGTTGTTTTCCGCTGGGTTTCTAAATGAGCACGGAATCGGCGACGGTGATTTTATTGTCGGAATCCATGCGGGCTCCCGCGTTGCTAGCCGGACCTGGGGACAAGAAAACTTCAGACGTATTGCAGAACGCCTGAGCAGAGAATTCGGGGCAAAAGTGATTTGGTTTGGCCATCCGGCCGACTCGGACCGGGACGTGCGGACCGCAGAAATGATCACTGCGTCATTTCCGCTCCACCGGTTTTTAGCATTGTTGGCGCGCTGTAGCTTGTTGATCTGTAACGACAGTGGCCCTATGCATATGGCAGGCGGTTTAGGCGTGCCCGTTGTCGCGGTATTCGGCTCTACATTTCCCGAATGGTTTCTACCGTCCGGCGACACCCATCGAGCCGTGGTCCGACGTGACATGCCTTGTCGTCCGTGCGGTGATCGCTGTATTTTAGATCAGCCCTACTGCTTGCGATTGATTTCAGTAGAGCAAGTAATGGAAACAGTGACCGAGGCCACGAAGAGTTTCTTTCCGATTTATGGGGGCGCGGAGGCCCAAAAGTGAAAGCGACGGAAAAGCTACTGGAGAGGTTTAGCAAGTGCCGGGTGTTGGTGATCGGCGACCTGATGTTGGACGAGTACCGCCGTGGGCATGTGGAACGAATCTCCCCGGAGGCTCCTGTGCCGATCCTGAACGTCGTGGGACGGGACGCGACCCTCGGGGGCGCCGGAAACGTAGTAAAGAACTTGCGCAGTTTGAACGTGGGTGTAATGGTCGTCGGCGTTCTGGGCATGGATGAAACGGGCGACCAGATTCTGAAAGGGTTGGGAGCGCTGGGCATCAACGGAAGTGGGTTGGTGCGAGATCCACAGCGTGTCTCGACTCGCAAGGTCCGATATGTGTCGATGGAGCACGGCCAGCAGGTATTCAGGGCAGACGAAGAGACGGCTGAGGAGGTGAACGGGGAAGTTGAGGAAAACATTGTCCGGCGACTGCGCGAGCGAGTCTCGGGTGTGCAAGTGATTCTGTGCTCCGACTATTTGAAAGGAGTTCTGACTGCGAAGGTGTTGAAGGCGGCGTTCGAAGCGGGGCGCGAGAAAAAAGTGACGGTGATCGTTGCGCCGAAAGATGGAGTGGCTCGGAAATACCACGGAGCCAGCATTCTGATTCCAAATTTGAGGGAATTGTCACGACTGGTAGGTACGTCGGTGGATGGTGATGTATGGCTAGCAGATTCGGCGAGAACCCTGACGAGAAACCTTGAACTGGAGGCATTGCTCGTAACACGTGGGAGTGCCGGGATGACTCTTTTTGAAGCCGAGGAGAGCGGATTACGCCGCGTGGACATCCCTACTATGGCGCGAAATGTTTACGACGTGACTGGTGCTGGAGATACCGCTTTGTCCACCTTTGCGGCAGGAGTTGCGGCCGGAGCAAGTCGCGAGTCAGCGGCCCATCTGGCAAACGTTGCTGCCGGTGTCGTCGTCGGCAAGCACGGCACAGCCATCGTTACTCCCGAAGAGATCTTGGGGCACTTAGGAGAATCAGAATTAGCACCACAGTGGACCCCGGACCTGACGAAATCCATGCGCTCCGTATCCGGGGAATAACAAAAGGTTGGACCTCGGAAATGGGGTTGTCCTCCCGCCAAGCTTTCAACTTCCATTTCAATGGGAGGAACTCAAGGCACGAACACAAAAAAGGGAAGCGTCTCTTCGTCTCTGGCGTGGATGAAACAGACCCGTTATGAAATGGGCCGCTACGCACGGCCTATAAAGAAAAACCCGGGAAGAAAGGTAAATGAAGTGCAGCGCTAAACTATTCGCACCACTACAAACTAACCATCGTGTTGCTGACGTGAGGGAGACGCATGAAGGGTTCGCCATACAAGCTTGAAGCAATCGGTGACATCGTTCGCGAAAGCCTGCCATCCTCGGTGACCAGCAACTATTGGAGACAGTGGCAAGTGTGGGAGAAAAGATCATCCTTGCTCTTAAAGAAGGTGTTCTTTTTCGGGAATAGAGGCAGCGCTGCAGATGCTCAACATCTTGCTGCAGAGTTTGTGGGGCGATTTAACCGTCAAAGGCGTGCTTTGCCTGCAGTTGCACTGACGACGGACACTTCCATCCTAACGTCGATCGGTAACGATTGTTTTTACGAACCAGTATTCGCTAGGCAATTGGAAGGTCTCTGCTCACCTGGAGACATTGCAGTGGGTATTTCTACAAGCGGTAATTCACCAAATGTGTTGAGTGGGATTCGGTTCGCGAATGAGGCTGGCTTGGTTGCGGTCGGGTTGACAGGACTGAGCGGGAAAGAGTTAGTAAAGCTGCCGCACTACTGTATCCGTGCCGTCCGACCATACCCCGCGTATCCAAGAGGCGCACATACCGATTGGACATATTCTGTGTGAGATGGTCGATGAGGGTCTGGCAAGCTAACACAGCGAGCTGAATTAAGCCGCGAGTCTTGACTAGCGGTGGTGCGTTCCAACTGCTTGAAAAGGAAAGGACACGAATCCGATGAAGAGGGCTCTGATTACCGGCATTACTGGCCAAGACGGCTCTTACTTGGCGGAATTGCTGCTTAGTAAAGGCTACGAAGTCCATGGCATCAAGCGCCGGTCGAGCAGCTTCAATACCGGCCGACTCGATGCCTTGTATGCAGATTGGCATCAGAAAACCGCCCGATTGTTTTTGCATTTTGCCGACCTATCGGACCCCAGCAGTCTTATCAGGCTCCTCACTGAAATTCGGCCGGACGAGGTTTATAATCTGGCGGCGCAAAGTCACGTCCGGGTTAGTTTTGATATTCCAGAATACACTTGCGACATTACTGCAATGGGAGCTCTGCGGTTACTTGAGACTATCCGACTGCTGAGCCTGAAAACCCGCTTCTATCAGGCATCTTCCAGCGAGATGTTCGGCTCGGCCCCTCCGCCGCAAGGCGAGATGACCTGCTTCCACCCGCGCAGTCCTTACGCTTGCGCAAAGCTGTTTGCACACTCGGTGACCGTAAACTATCGGGAGGCGTACGGAATGTTCGCATGCAGTGGCATTTTGTTTAACCACGAGTCTCCTCGCCGTGGCGAGACCTTTGTAACACGGAAGATCGCGCAAGCGGCTGCGCGAATCAAAATGGGCCTGCAAGAGAAGCTTTACCTCGGAAACATGGAAGCTCGTCGTGATTGGGGATACGCTCCTGAATATGTCAAAGCGATGTGGCTGATGTTGCAGCAGGAAAAGCCAGACGACTTCGTAATCGGAACTGGCGAGAGCCACTCGGTTAAGGATTTTCTTGATCTGTCATTCGCGCGCGTGGACCTGGATTGGCGCAACTATGTCGAGATTGATCCGCTGTACTATCGTCCGTCCGAGGTCGATCACCTTGTTGCGGAAACTAGCAAAGCGCGAAAGCAACTGCAGTGGCACCACGGAGTAGAGTTCCCGGAATTAGTAAGCGTCATGGTACAGGCCGAACTGGAAGCTATAGCAAATGGAAAACAGTTGATGTGCGATGAAAATCGCGGATTCCCGCCCGATCGACTTTCGGTTGCGGCTTCGTAGCCAAGTGTTACATGCTGTGATCCAAGTTCGGCGCACCCCCCAAACTAAAAGATTGACCTTGCCCCCGAAACCGAGTTCCATCGTGGCGCTGGGCGATTGCTATGAGGATGGCCATCATTCTAGACCGGTTGTTTGACACGGCCGGGAGCGGGCGAGTTGCGCGGTACATCTGTGAGGAGCCGAGATCTACATTCTCGCCTACAACCCTCAGATTACATTTCCACACTTTTCTAACTGGAACATCCTAACGACGCGGCTCAACCGGCTTGTACGCTCGATGCCCGCTTTTGCGGGTCGTTTGCTTTCGTCACATGTGTGCAGTCCCTAGACTTAAGAAGCTACGATGCGTGGTCAGTTGCCCGGATAATGAGACGCGAAAACTTCTGCCCTGCCGGCCGTGCTAGGTCGCTCGAAAAGGGCCGTCACTTTAGAGGAGAAGTGCGGGTAACATACAAGTCAAACCGCCGCTTCAACTCTCAACCGTCACCTGGACACCTTCCTCGGTATTTCAGAACAGGATTCCTAGAAGGGAGAACGAATTGTTGAAGAAATATGATTCTCTTTTTGGTAACTGTTGGTGTATCTAAAGAGTAGCAATATGAAAGTTGCTCTAGTTCATGACTATCTATGCGGCGTTGGCGGCTCTGAACGAGTATTCCAGTATATTTGCGAAGAGTTTCCGGAGGCCGATGTTTATACGCTTGCATATAATCCCGACAAGACATTTCCTTATTTCTCCAACCGTGATATTCGAACCACATGGTTGAACGGGTTTGTTCAGTCGATGGAAGCATTTCGCTGGTCCTTTCCAGTCGCAACGTACGTCATGGAGTCACTCGACCTAAGCAAGTATGACGTCGTGCTGAGTTCTTCGGCGACCGTGGCGAAGTATGTGAAGGTTCCCAATGGCAAGCACGTCTGCTACTGTTATATCCCAACCCGAGCGTTATGGCATTTTGAGGAGTATTTTGAGAGCAACTTTAAGGCAAAAAGTTTCAGGCTGTTTCTTCCTTATTTGCGCGGTCGAGACTATGCAGCGGCAAAGAGAATCGACCAGTTTGTCGCTATCTCGGAGGCATCTAAAGCGCACATAAAAGCATACTATAATCGTAATGCGCTGGTCATTAACAGTCCTATTGACTTGGACCAATTTGCTCCCTCAGAAAATCGGAAGGATCACTACCTGGTTGTCTCCCGGCTCGAACACTGGAAAAGGGTTGACTACGCCATCGAGGCATTTAACCAATTGGGCTTGCCGCTCCGAATCATAGGCACTGGTAAGGAAGCGTCGCGGCTGAAAGCGATGGCAAAGTCCAACATAACTTTTGTTGGGCCGGTTGATGATGTAACACTTGCGCGCGAATACAGCGAAGCCATCGCACTGATTTCTACGCCATTTATCGAGTATGGGTTGACTCCGCTGGAGGCCAGTGCCAGCGGTACACCGGTAATCTGCTATGGGAAAGGCGGCATGGTCGAGATCATGGTGCCGTGGGGATGCGGCGAACCTTCAGCCGCGCCCACCGCCGTGTTTTTTTATGAGCAGACGGCGGATGCTCTTATCGAGGCTGTGCAGCGGTTCGATGGCGCGAGGTTCAACAGTGGCGATCTGATCAGGCATGCTTCTCAGTGGAGTGTGCCTGCTTTCAAAAGGAATATTCGCAGCGTAGTTGATTTAACAGTTGGCAAGGCAATTGCATAGCGTTGGGGGTTGTGCGCTCCGGGAAAGTCAGCTCAGGTTTTGTTCGCGGGGATTTTGATTGCGGAACAAACTACTTTTAATCACCGGTTTTGGTTTTGCCGACATGCACGCCCTGTGTCAACGACTTTGAGACATATGCCCACGGAGTTTATTGAGCCTTGTTCTTTAAGTCGTGGAGATACGTCAATCAGAGGCGAGGCCACACATGGTTCTGTTTCAACTCTGGTTATGGAGGGATGTTCCCATGAGGAGCCCGTCACAGAGAGCGCGCTGGCATGGCAAACGCTGGCACGTGGCGCAATCGAGGTAAGAACCTGCCGCGGAAGATCCGTCCAGGCTGCACACGCCACCATTGACACCTTTTCGGTGTGTGCGATTTGCGGATTAGTGCCGTGGCCGCGTTTTGGCATCGCTCGGCTGTTGGTCTCAAAGCGCAAACTGCTTGACGGAGCGGCTGCACATGGATACAAAGGTCTACGAATCGTTCTTTTTATTCTCTTAGAACAACGCCGAATCCAGAAGGACCGTGTTTCCTATACAGTCTTGTCTGCGATCTTCGTACCCTCGGGATATTTTTTTGCTGTTGCAAATGCAGTTTGAAGTCCCCTTCCCTAGGAGATCTATGTCGACTGCCATGATGGCGCCCGAACGTCCCTCAACGCCGCTGGACGGAAACAAGTTGTCCGGCCAACAGCCGCGGGCACGCCTCCTGTTTCGTCAAGTGATTTGCGTGTTCGTTCTCGTTCTGACAGACCTCTCTGCGATTGGCATTTCTCTCGGGTTGGCGATCCTGATGAGGACGTCTCTCATCCCCCACCTGGACACTCGCCTCCAGCCCTCTACTTTTCCATTCTTGCACTACATGTTCTTGGGTTGGCTGTGGTTAGTGCCTCTTCTATTTTTCGGTGTCGAAGGTCTTTACACTCAACGCCGCTCACTATGGAATGAAGTCGGCCACTTAGTTAAGGCGGTCGCCTTGAGTCTAATCGCTATGTTGGCAGCTCTCACCTTAACTCAGCTTAGCCCCGTCGTATCTCGCATAACCATTCTTCTGACCGCGGGAAATCTTTTTGTTCTCTTGCCCATCGTGCGCTATTGGACAAAGCGTGTCTTGAGGGCGCTGGGCCCATGGAGAAAGAGGATTTTGATATTAGGCGCAACCGACATGGCAGTGCTCGCCGTGCGAGGTTTGACAGCTGATCCGTTTTTGGGCTACGAAGTTGCTGGACTGCTCGATGATAACTGTGAGAAGAAAGGTAATTGTATTGGAGTTCGCAAAGGCATGCCCATATATGTCTTAGGGGATCTTTCGGAAGCCCGTGAGCAGCTGGAGCGAACGAACTCCAGGGACGTACTGATCGCTATGCCGAGCCTGCTTGAGGAAAGGATATTGGCTCTCGTTCACGAACTCCAGCCATACTGCGACAGTATCTATGTCGTTCCGCAACTGTGGGGTTTACCCATGATGAATCTACAAGTTGACGGTTTTCTCCGCGAGCGTGTGATGATGCTCAAACTTTCAAACAACCTGGCAAAGCCTTGGAACGGCTGGTTAAAGCGAGGTTTCGATTTGTTGCTCGGGACCGCCCTTACACTGATGGCGCTGCCCGTATGCATGATCGTCGCCATTCTGGTTAAGTTGGATTCCGAGGGGCCCATGCTATTCGCTCAAGAAAGAATTGGATATCGGGGGCGGAATTTTCATTGTCTCAAATTCCGAACGATGCGCGTAGACGGAGAGGAAATTCTGGCGAAACATCTGAAATCCAATCCTCCTGCAATGGACGAATGGCAGAAGTACGCGAAATTGAGGCGATACGATCCTCGCCTTACTCGGCTAGGTGGCTTTCTGCGGCGATGGAGCCTTGATGAGCTCCCTCAATTGTTCAACGTTCTCAAAGGCGAGATGAGCTTGGTGGGCCCCCGTCCGTATCTGCCCCACGAAATTGAACGCATCGGCACTGACCTTCATACTATTCTCTCTGCCCGACCCGGGGTGAGTGGATTCTGGCAAGTGAGCGGCAGAAACCAGTTGACCCTCGAAAATCGTGTCATGCTTGAGGCATGGTATGTCCGCAATTGGAGCCTATGGTTCGACTGTATTGTTCTTACTAAGACATTCAAGGTCGTCTTGTTTCCGGAAAACGGATTTCGGAGCGAAGATACTGCTGGCTTCGACTCGGTAGCCCCCGAGGATTCAGCCGCAAAGGCGGTCTCGTCAAAACTCGCCGCAATGGCGGGCAAGACTAGACATCATAGCACCGGAGTTTAAAGATAGCCTTCCAACTGACAAAATGGATCGATCAGCAGGGTAAATCCCCTTCCACTCTGCATCGGTTTTCCTTCTTCAGTTGATTCCTCCTCATAGCCGTACTACCCAGAAAAGCGGCATCGGTTCCTGCCCGCTGGCGGACTGGGTAGGCGGGAACCAGCTCGTTGCTCGGGCCGCTGGTGGAAGCGTTTCGGCGCCACGTGATGGCCGCGACGAGACTGCACGCGGATGACACGCCGGTTCCGGTGCTGGCGCCAGGCAACGGCAAAACGAAAACCGGGCGGCTGTGGACCTACGTTCGCAATGACCGGCCCGCGGGAGACGCGACGAAAGAACTACTTTTTCGCGGGATCGGATGCTGGAGGCGAACGGGCCGCAGCTATCTACAGCCTGACCGGCTCGCCCAAACTGAACGGTCTCGATCCCGAAGCCTACTTGCGTGATGTGCTCGCGCGCATTGCCGATCACCCCATCAACCGCATCGACGATCTCCTACCCTGGAACCTAGCCTCAGAACTCGCTTCATTAACGTAATCCACCGTCAAGACGGCCTCCGGATGACGCTTACGCTCGGTCTCCTGCTCGGTCGAGTGCAGTACGACCTCCTGCTTGAATTCCTCCCTGGGCATCAAGCCGGCCCTATGCACCTAGGGTGCACAACCAACATCCTGTCCTTCCCTCCGGGCCACCTTCACCAACTCCCGCGCTTTGGTCCAACCCATCAACCTTAGTTCCGGTTTCGCGATCCGCGGTAGATGCCGGTGAATCGCCATCAGGTATTAGGGTTTTCGCCGCGAGTCGGGAAAGTGCTTCTCAAGAAATTCATCGTCCCTTACAGCGTTTTTTCATGATCCTCATAAGACTATCATCTTGCCACGTTGAGTGAGTGAGCTTCGGTGCTGCGGCGAGAACAATCCGAGAACAGAACTCCTCAAAAATCCTCCCAGCTGATCTGGTGAAATTAAGGTTCGTTTACAGGTTCAAATCCGAGAACTAGTTGAGAACAAAACCCCCAAAATACCCCCCAAAACCATGATCTATGACGCAGCAAGAGGCTAAACGAATCAACAACATAACTTTTCTTAAAACAACCGTTGGTTCCAGCTACAGATCCCGGTGAGCTCACCAACCACCTTCCTTACTTAGGAACGCCCTTCTCTCCGTGGCGGCGCGTGTGCCTCTAGACACGCGAGTCGCCTCACGGACACAGTAACCACTGATCTATCTTCTGTGTTTTGCTGCATTTGCTGCAATCTTTCGCGTGGCATAATTCGTGCACGATCCCAACTCGGAATCGGTTGATTCCAGTTTCTCGTTACCACGAATATGCTTGAGCTGCGCTTACCAATTCTTCTCCTCAGCTTGTCGGGTGTCCTGGCGTTCCTCAGCCCCGCTTGCTATCTGCACGGTAATTCATCGAATGTCGCTCGCGAGGCCGGCGCTCACAATACCGCGGGGGACCTTCCCCGCCATTCCCGACCTGCAGCAAGCCCGGACGACCGTTTTTCCGACGGTACCCCGGACTTCCTTCGTCTCGACGCTCCTTCCGATCAAGATACATTCCGTCGCTGGTTCGCGCTGATTGCAGAATTTCAAGCGCTTCGCCCGGCGAACGAACTCCCTCGCGAAATCAACGACTGTGCCGCGCTGCTCCGCTACGCTTACCGCAACGCTCTGCGGACGCACGACGCGAGCTGGTTCCGCGAAACACAAATCGAGCCTCCTTCCGCTCTCCCCTCCCTCGAAAAGTATCGCTATCCCCACACTCCGCTGGGCGCCG
>Ga0210390_10001793_pt1 | contig 19836 bp, 20 predicted proteins | sample IncBWH11OmetaG_FD_161050 | JGI IMG/M metagenome (GOLD analysis project Ga0210390, IMG submission 161050) | Forest soil microbial communities from Barre Woods Harvard Forest LTER site, Petersham, Massachusetts, United States - Inc-BW-H-11-O ... | reverse complement strand
TCGGGTCCCGACGAGGCCCGCTCGCGTCTCGTTCCGCTGTTCGATGCGCTGGGCCGGCGAACGGTCTGGATCGGTCCGGTCGGTACCGGGTCACGCATGAAGCTGGTGGCCAACGCCTGGCTCGCGCTGGCAGCCGAGGCGGTCAACACCTCCCTGGCGTTGGCCCAACGGTTGGGGATCGGCGCCGAAGACGTCGTCAACGGATTGGACGGCAGCCCGTTGGTGTCGCCGTGGCAAGCGGCCAAGCTGCGTCGGATCGTCGAGGGCGACTACTCGGCCCAGTTCGCTCTGTCGCTTGCGCTCAAGGACGCGCATCTCGCCCTCGAGGCGGAAGGGGACGAGCGGTTCCGCGCCCTTCAGGGCCTGGCGGACGAGTGGCAACAGGTCGTCGGTCTCGGTCTGGGCGACCAGGACCTGACGGTCGTGACCCGGGCGCTCGCGGACGCTTCGTGAGCACGTATCGTGCCGCCGAGGACCGCTACGGGACCATGACGTATCGCCGCTGTGGTCGCAGCGGCGTTCTCCTGCCGGCGGTGTCTCTCGGGTTGTGGCAGAACTTCGGCGACGACCGACCGCTCGACACCCAACGTGCCATTGTGCGCCGAGCCTTTGATCTGGGCATCACGCACTTCGACCTGGCCAACAACTACGGCCCTCCCTACGGCAGCGCGGAATCCAACTTCGGCCGGCTCCTGGGTGACGACCTACGCGGGTTACGCGACGAGCTCTTCATCTCCACCAAGGCGGGTTGGGACATGTGGCCGGGTCCCTATGGTGACCTCGGCTCTCGGAAGTACCTTCTCGCCAGTCTCGACCAGAGTCTGCAGCGGCTCGGGCTCGACTACGTCGACGTCTTCTACCACCACCACTTCGACGCTCAGACCCCTCTCGAGGAATCCATCGGGGCGCTTCACAGCGCCGTCACTTCCGGCCGCGCTCTCTACGTCGGCATCTCGTCCTACTCCGACCGACGTACAGCCGAGGCCGTTGCGATATTGCGCGACCTCGGCACCCCGCTGCTCATCCATCAACCCTCTTACTCGATGTTCAACCGATGGATCGAGGATCGCCTCCTCGACGTCCTCGAAGCAGAGGGGGTGGGGTGCATCGCCTTTTCCGTCCTGGCGCAAGGTCTCCTCACCGACCGGTATCTCAACGGCGTCCCTGCGGGTTCCAGAGCGGCCAGGGAGGGTTCGCTCAGCAGTGGAATGCTCAATGACGAAAACCTCGCTCGGGTTCGTGCCCTGAACGACATCGCCGTCGGCCGGGGCCAGTCCCTGGCGCAGATGGCAATCGCCTGGGCGTTGCGCGACCCTCGGGTGACGTCGGTGCTCATCGGGGCAAGCAGCGTGGCCCAGCTCGAGCAAAACGTGGCGGCGCTGGACGACCTTGCATTCACGGCTGAGGAGGTCGCCGACATCGACCGCTACGCCGTTGAGGGCGGTATCGATCTGTGGCGGTCCGTCGCAACTTCCTGAACCGGTTCCCCGATGGGGCCGTGGCCTGGAGTTTTTGGCTCGAGCGAAGGCCCGCCTCGGTGTCATGTGCATAATCCGCAAGTTCTGGGTAACAGCCGTGTTGATCACAACAGAAGGTCAAACATCTAGCCGGGGGAACGGTGCCAGATGGCAAAGAGGGGCAGATTTCAAGTTGGACGCGCGGACTCGGAGAGTGGAGGCAGCCGAAACGAGGGGGGTCGCTTCTCTCGTCGGTCGCGAGTAGGTCTCCTTGTACCCGCGCTCGCGGTGGGACTCATGGGGGCCGGACTCGCCGCCTTCAACGCCGTGTCGTCGGGTGCGGCGAACTCACCACCGCTCGGCATCTACGCCGGAGCGGACAACGCCGGCGGCGTGAGCTCGCTCGGGGGTGCAATAGGCCAGCAGCCGGCGTATGCGATGGACTATCTCGACGGCACCTCGTGGTCCACGATGGTGTCCAGCGCGGCCAACGAAGCCCAGTCCTGGAGCGGCTCGGGCTATTCGATGACGTTCTCCGTCCCGATGCTGCCGAACTCAGGCGCCACGCTGGCCTCTGGCGCGGCGGGGTCCTACGACTCGTACTTCCAGGGCATCGCGCAAGGACTGGTCGCCAACAACGAGGCCAGCTCAATCATTCGGATCGGCTGGGAGTTCAACGGCAGCTGGTTCACGTGGGCGGCCAACTCGTCTGACGCCTCCGAATTCGTGACCTTCTGGCAGCACATCGTCGACGCCATGCGATCCGTGTCCGGTGCGAACTTCACCTTCGAGTGGTGTCCGACCCTCGGCGACACGGGGGTCGGGAACCTCGCCGACTACTACCCGGGCAACGGCTACGTCGACTACGTGGCGGCCGACGTCTACGACGAGGCATGGGGCAGCTATCCCGGCGCGTCGCAGGAGTTCTCCAACCTCGAGACAGAGTCGTACGGCCTCAACTGGCTGGCGTCCTTCGCAGCCCAGCAAGCGAAGCCGATCGCATTCGGCGAGTGGGGCTTGGGCTCTGTCCCCGGGAACGCCGGCCAGGCCTATACGGCCAGCAACCAGAAGGTGTCCGGTGGTGACGACCCGACGTTCATCGACGACATCGCCCAGTGGATCGCCGGCAACAATGTCCATGAAGCCACCTATTTCGACTCGGGGTCGGCTGCCCTCAGTTCGAGCTCGAACCCGAACTCGTATCACGCGTTGATCGCCGACTTCGGTCCTGGTGGCGTGGCGAGCGGGCCGGCCGGCGCTCCTGCGAGCAGCACGACGACGACCACGACCACGGCCGCGCCGGCGGCGGCGCCGACCACGACGACGACCACGGCCGCGCCTGCGGCGACAACGACGACGACCACGACGGCGCCGCCGACCACGACGACGACCTCACCGACGGCGTCGGCGTCCAGCCCGCCGACGAGCACCGCCCCCGCACCGGGAGCCAGCTCATCCTCCGCGACGGGGACGGATCCGGCGCCCACGTCACCACCGCCGGGGACCACCTCCACAACGACCCCGACCACTGGTCCGGCACCGCCGCCGGCCGCGACGTCACCGCCCGCAGAGAGCGCGACTCCGACCGCGACCGTCACCACGTTGAAGGCGAGCCAACTGCTGGCGGTGCAGGGCTATGAGTCCTCGATCGTCTTCACCGTGAGCGTCGCTCCGGCGGAGAACGCGACGGTGACGATCATGAGCGGCAAGCAGCAGCTGTGCCAGGTCACCGTGACCACCTCGGACGGGAGTGGGACGTGTGCACTGACCGACAGCCAGCTCGGAGTCGGCGTCTACGCGGCGGAGGCCGAAACACCGGATGGTTCCGGCTTCACGGGCTCGACCTCCGATCCCGTGCTCCTCTTCATCCTCGGCCTGTTGTGAGCAATTCCCGGGAGGTTCTCAGCTAGCTTCGACGGCGCGGAACAGCGTGCGACAGAGGATTGGCCGAGGCCGGCTTCTCAGCGTGTCAGCCGCCACCACCACCCCGGCGACGACAACGGCGCGGCGGTGCGCAGCTCGACGTGCGTCGACGTCGTTCCGACGATGGCCTGCAGCGAGCCGATGGGCGCCCCGAACGGCAGCGCCCCCTTGGGCAGGTTGCGTCGGGCGGCGAGCGTGACGGTCAGGCCGGGCCACCCGACCACGTCGACCGGCTGGGCGACGGTGACCGGTGCCGTCGCCCCCCACGGGGCCACGGCCTCGCCGATCTTCTGACCGGGGGTGAAGACCGGGTAGCTGTGCAGCGCGGCGAAGATGCTCTTGACCAGGGTGTCGCCGGCGTCCACGACGGCCGTGTTGGGGCCGAGCGATCCGGCCGGCTGGCCCAGGACCGCGCCCACGACGGTGACGACCTTGCCCCCGACGTTCTGTTGCGCCGCCACCAGGTAACAGCCTTGTGCGCTCGAGTCGGAGGCGGTCTTCATGCCGATGATCCCGTCCTGGCCGAGGTCGAAGTTGAGGTTGTAGACGACGTTCGTCATCGGGATCAGCACGCTCGGCTGACCGAGGGACACGATCTGTTGCAGCACCGGGACCGACAGTGCCGTCTCGCCGAGCCGGACCATGTCCTCTGCGGTGCTGGTGGTCGCGGCGTCCGCTCCGCTCGGGTCCGTGATGTGCGTGTCGGTCAAGCCGATCTTCTGCGCGGTTGCGGTCATCTTGGCGACGAAGTTGTTGGTGCTGCCGGCGTCCCAGCCCGCGAGCAACGTCGCCATGTCCGTTCCGTTGTCGATCAAGAGCCCCTCGAGCGCCTGGAGCTCGGTGAGCGACTCCCCGGCCGCGACCGGGATCTCCGACTGTTGGCTTGCCTGCCCGTTCTGGTACGCGGTCAGCGTGTCGTTGGTGACGGCGATGGAAGGTCCGTCCGCCCCTTGCTGAAGGGGATGGTCGGCGAGGACCACGTACGCGGTCAACACGTCGATCAGCCCGGCGACCGGGACAGGCTGGGTACCTCGCACCTGGCCCAGCGTGCCGCTTCCCTCGACGGCGGCCGCGGCCGCGCCCGTGGTCGGCCAGGCGAACGTCGGGGCCGTTCCGGGGAGGCGGACACCTTGGATCTCCAGGGAAGTGGCGGGCAGGGGTCGTACCCACTGCGCGATGGCGCCCGCGAGCAGCGCGATCAGCACGATGGCGACGAGCCACCCGATGACGCGCCGCCGCCGCCGTTCGTGCCGCAGGCCGCGGATGATCTCGAGCTCGTCGTCGCCCGGTGGCGGCAGCATCTTGCCGAGTTCGGCGAGGCGCTGCTCGTTGCCCTTCGGCAGCGTGTGGCCGCGGGCGTGGGCGGGACCCTTGCGCTCGCCGCTCTTGCCCCCGTCCATGGCGGCCACGTTAAGACCGCCGGGCTCGGGAGATCCGTCGGCAATGGCGATTGCCGCGTGGAGAGGGCGCCTCGGTCAGGCGAGGGTGGTCCGCGCCGCGTCGGCGCGCATGCCGTCGAGCACCATGCTCAGGAGCCGGCCGGCCTGATCCGGGTCGATGGCCGTGTTCGTGCAGACGGGGCTCACCAGTTGCATGAGGTCCGAGCCGGTGACGTCACCGCGTACGGCGCCGGCCGCCTTGGCCCGGTCGATGACGAGGTCGAACGAGGCCTCGATCAGGCCGCGCGCGCGTGACCGCATCTCCGGGTTCTTCTCGAAGGCCTGGTGGAGCTCGGCCATGAGCGCCTGCTTCGTCTGCGCGTAGCGCCGGAAGGCGACGAAGAACGCCTCCACCGCAGGCCACGGCTCGAGCTCGGCCACGACTCGCTGGGCCGACTCCCACAGCTCCCCGACGTCGGTCTGGTACACGGCTTCGACGAGGTCGAGCCGGTTGGGAAAATGTCGGTAGAGCGTCCCCACCCCGACGCCCGCCTCTTTGGCGATGGCCTCCATGGAGGCACCGGCGCCCTGCTTGGAGAAGACGTCTTTTGCGGCGGCGACGAGGAGCTCGCGGTTGCGCCGGGCGTCGGCGCGCATCGGCCGCCCATCGTGGGTCTCGGCCTCATCGGCCCCGGGGGGCGGGGACACGAGCTCGGTGCTGCCTTTCTGCGTCGCCATCACATTTCTCCGACGAAGGGCTTGCTAAACGGAGGCACCCTCCGTATACTAAACGGAAGAAGCTTCCGCTTCCAGAATACCAGCGGAAAGGTCGGAGTCAATGCCCCAATCACCCCCTAGCCTCTCGCGCCCCGGAGCCGGGAGCAGCGTGGCAACAGGATCCGTTTCCCCAGGTCCTGGCGTTGCCCGCTGGCTCCGTCATCCGTCCGTCCTCTTGGCGGTCATCCTCACCGCGCAGATGATGGTGGTGCTGGACGCGACCATCGTGAACGTCGCTCTGCCCCACATCCAGGAGGACCTGGGCTTCTCGACCAGCGCCCTCTCCTGGGTGCTCAACGCCTACATCCTCACCTTCGGCGGTTTCATGCTGCTCGGCGCCCGCGCCGGTGACCTGTTCGGCCGCCGGCGGGTCTTCCTGCTCGGCATCGCCGTCTTCACGGTCAGCTCGCTCGTCGGCGGCCTCGCCGTGAGCGGCTGGGCCCTGTTGGCCGCCCGGGCCGTACAGGGCATCGGTGCCGCGCTCGCCGCACCGTGCGCGCTGTCGCTCCTGACGACCGCGTTCCCCGAGGGTGCGCAGCGGGTCCGCGCCATCGCGCTCTACACGACCGTCTCGGCGGCCGGCGGCGCGACCGGGCTCGTGCTGGGCGGCCTCCTCACGCAGTTGGTCTCGTGGCGGTGGGTCATGTTCGTGAACGTCCCGATCGGGATCGCGGTCTGGTTCGTCGGCCGCGCCGTGCTGCCCGAGACCGAGCGCCGGAACGGCCACTTCGACCTGCTCGGCGCCATCACGTGCACGGTCGGTGTGAGCGGCGTTGTGCTGGGCCTCGTCGAGGCTGGCTCCAAGGGCTGGACGAACGCGCTGACCCTGGTGCCGCTCGTCGGGGGCATCGTCGTGTTCGCCTTCTTCCTGCACAACGAGACCCGTGTCGTCGAGCCGATCATGCCGTTGCGCCTCCTGGCGCATGCCACCCGCAACGCGGCCAACGCGTCCCGGGCCCTGCTGTACGCCGGGTTCTACGGACTCTTCTATTTCATGGCCCAGTTCCTTCAGGACGTGCAGGGCTACAGCCCGCTCCGCGCCGGGGTGGCCTTCGTGCCGATGCCGGCGTCGGTGTTCCTGGCGTCTCAGTTGACGAGCCGTGTCCTCTTGCGCCGCCTGCCCGAGAAGGTCGTGATGATCATGGGCTCCACCGTCGCCCTGGTCGGCCTCGCACTGGCCACCCAGGTCGGCGCGCACACCACGTACCCGCAGATTCTCGTCAGCCTTGTCCTGATCGGTGCTGGGTCCGGTGCCACGCTCGTCACCCTCACCTCGGCCTCGCTGGCCGACGTGGAGCCCGAGATCGCCGGCGCCGCCTCGGGCCTGGTCAACGTCTCCCAGCAGCTGGGCGCCGCGGTCGGGCTCGCCGTGCTCGTCACCGTGTTCAACTCGGCGGCGGGTCACGCGCAGCTCGTCCCCGGTGCGACCACGCCTGCTGCGATCCACGCGCTGCGCGACGTGTTCGTCGTCACGGGGATCTTCGCCCTGGGTGCGCTGGCGACGATCGTCTTCGGCGTCGACCGGTTCGCCCGCGCCGAAGCGCCCGAGGGGGCGCCCACCTCGGCGGGCGACGGCGACGAGTTTGCGGTCGCGGTCGACCTCTCGGCGCTGGACGCAATGGACCCGGAGGGCGAGGGCCCTCTCGCCGAGGCGGCACTGAGCGCCTGACGCCCCTCAGCCCGGGCCGCGTGACAGCCACGGGTTGTACGGTCGGGCACATGCCCGACACCCGGGTCATGGAACTCCCGGACGGCCGCGAGCTGGCCTGGCTCGAAGCCGGCCGGCCGCGCGGCCTTCCGGTGTTCGCGTTCCACGGCACGCCCGGTTCGCGCCGTCAGGTCTCCTTCGACGAAAAGGCGATCACCGCGGCGGGCGTCAGGATGGTCGCCCCGGACCGTCCCGGCTACGGCCTCAGCTCGTTCCACCCGGCGCGATCCCTCGCCGGCTGGGCGGCCGACGTGTCAACCCTGGCCGACCATCTCAAGCTCGAAGCCTTCGCCGTGGTCGGGGTCTCGGGCGGCGGCCCTCATGCGCTGGCCTGCGCGGCGATGCTGCCCGGGCGGGTCACCGCAGCGGGGATCGTGAGCGGTGTCGGCCCGATGGGAGACCCCGACTTCGACGTGGGGATGGTGGGGTTCAACCGGGGCCTCAGCTTCCTCGCCCGCCGGTCGCCCCTCCTGCTGCGCCCGGTGTTCTGGTTCCAGGACTTCTCGGTGCGCCACTGGCCCGAAGTGGCCATGCGGGCGGCCACGAAGCAGTTCCCTGCGGCGGACGTGGCGATGCTCGAACGTGCCGACGTCCGGGCCGCCTTCTTCGACGACGCGCGCCGGGCGTCGGCCACCGCGGACCAGGCTGCGACCCAGGACTTCGTGCTGTTCGCCCGCGACTGGGGCTTCCGGTTACAAGATGTCACCGTGCCCTGCCACCTCTGGCACGGCGACGCCGACCGCAACGTGTTGATCGGGCACGGACGGTTCTTGGCCCGGCGCATCCCCGGCGCCGTGCTGCACGAGTGCCCAGGTGAGGGACACCTCCTCTACGTCAACCACCTCGAGGAGGTCCTCCGGACGGTCACGTCGGCCGCCTGACGAGACGCATGCCGGCACCTCACTCGGGCCCGGGCCGCCGCCGGGAGGGACGCGCCGTTGTCGCAATGTTGTCCGGCAACGGGCGTCGCAGATCGCTAATCTCCCTCCTGTGGGGGAACAGACGACCCTCCGGCCGGGCGAGATGGGCCGGAGCAGCCACGTCTGCTGGTCCTACGCCTCGGACGCCGAGCACCGCGAGTTCCTCGTGGAGTTCTTCGAGGCCGGGCTGGCTGCGAACGAGCGGCTCATGTACATCGCGCCCTCCGACCAGCGCCACGCGATGCTCGCCGAGCTCGCAGGCGCCGGTATTGACCCCGGGGAGCTCCTCGACCGCGGGGCCTTGCGCACGAACGACCTCGAGGCGGCGTACCTGATCGACGGCGCGCTGCGACCCGACGTCCACCTCGCCGGTCACGCCCTCCTGGTCGGGCAGGCGCTCCGCGACGGCTATGCCGGGCTCCGCGTGTGTTCGGAGATCGCGCCGCTGCTCGGGTCCGACGGCGTATGCGACCAGTGGTGCGGCTACGAGGTCCGGGCCGACCTTCTGATCGCGCGGCTGCCGAGCATCGTGGTCTGCGCGTGCGACCAGCGCCGAGCCCGCCCCAAGATGATGAGCGACCTGCACGCCGTGCACTCGCTGCACGCCGGGTCGAGCACCGGTGATTCGCCGTTCCGGTTGCACGCCGGCCCCGCGGGACTCTTCCTCTCCGGCGAGGTCGACGCCTCGAGCGCGGACAGGATGGGTCGTTGGCTCGCCGACGCGCTGCCCGACCTGCCCGACCCGGTCGTCGACGTGGAGGGTCTCGAGTTCATCGACGCCGCCGGCATGTGGGCGCTGCTCGACAGCGCGCACGCCCACCCCGAAGGGCTGCGCCTGACCGGAACCTCCGCACGGTTCCGCCGGGTCTGGGCGGTGTGCGGCTACGACACCATCCCCGCCGTCCAGCTGAACTGAGGGAACAACCTCCGGCCGGCCCGGACCGACCTCTGGGGCCGGGTCCAATAGTCTCGGCGCCGCCGTGCAAGACCAGCCGCTGCTCCGTCACGCCGCCGACGCCACCCCCGAGTGGTTGAGCAGCGTCCTGGCGGCGAACGGCCTGCTCCGAGAGGGAGCGCGGGTGACGTCGTTCGAGACGGCGCCGATCGGCACCGGCCAGATGGCGGACACGGCCCGCTTCACCCTCCTCTACGACGAGCCCGGCGCGGGGCCCCCCAGCGTGGTGGGCAAGTTCGCCTCGGCCAACGATCAGAGCCGTGGCACCGGCCTCGCCCTGCGCGCCTACGAGATAGAGGTGCGCTTCTACCGGGAGGTGGCGGCCCGCGTCCGCACCCGGCTGCCCGCGGTCTACGCCGCCGAGATCGAGCCGGAGACCGGATGGTTCACCCTTCTCATGGAGGACATGGCCAGCGCCCGACAAGGTGACCAGATCGCGGCCTGCGCGCCCGACGTCGCGGCCGCCGTGCTCGATGGGATGGCCGGGTTGCACGCCCCCTGCTGGGAGTCGCCCGAGCTCGCCGGTCTGGAGTGGCTGAATCGCAACACGCCCGAGTCCGCCCAGTTCCTCGCGGCCATGGTGTCGTCGCTCTTGCCCGGTTTCCTCGAACGCTACGCCGACCAGCTCACCGCCGAGCAGCAAGAGGTGTGCCGCGTCTACGCCGATCACATCCCGGCCTACGTCGGCCTGCGCACAACGGGCCCCCGTACCGCCACACACGGGGACTTCCGCCTCGATAATTTCTTGTTCGAGCCGGAAGATCCCGAACCGGTGGTCGTCGACTGGCAAACCGCCGTCTGGACCGGCGCCGCCTTCGACGTCGCCTATTTCATCGGCGGCTGTCTCACCACCGAGGACCGCCGCGCCCACCAGGAGGACCTGTTGGCGCACTACCACGACACGCTGTGTCGACTCGGCGTGCGCGACTACTCGCTCGACCGGCTGCGCGCCGACGTCCGCGTCGAGAGCTTCGCCGGCATCCTCATGGCCATCGTCGCCTCCATGGTGGTCGAGCGCACCGACCGCGGTGACCTGATGTTCCTGACCAGCACCCAGCGCCACGCGCAGCACGCCATCGACGAGGACGCCCCCGCGCTCCTGCTCGCCGCTGGATGACGGAACTCCTCGTCCTTTGCACGGGCAACGCCGCGCGCTCGGTGATGGCGGGGTTCATGCTCGATGCCTTGTGGAACGGCCGCCCCGATCCGCCGCACGTCGTCACGGCGGGTACCCATGTGATCGACGGGCAGCCGATGGGCATGCGCACCCGAACGGCGTTGTCCCGCATCCCCGAGTTGGACGGCGCCGACTTGCGTAGGCACCGCAGCCGCCAGGTGCACGGCGTCGACCTCGTCCACGCCGAGCTGGTCGTCGTCATGGAGGCGGACCACGTCCGTTTCGTGCGCCGGCGCTTTCCCGACGCCGCGGCCAAGACCGCCACCATCCGGCGGCTTTGCCGGGACCTGCCGCCCTCACCCCCGTCGCTGGGGGAGCGGGTGGCGGCGATGGACCTTGCCGAAGTTGAGGTAGCCGACACCGAGGACGTACTCGACCCGGCGGGCCACGAGGGCGACGTCTACGCGGCCTGTGCCGACGAGCTCTGGGCACTGTGCGGCCAGCTCGCCGACCTGCTCTAGCTTCGACCCCGAGGGCGGAGCGTGGACCGTGCAGGCGGGCCGGCGAATCGCGCGAGGTGCGACGTGCCCCTGGTCAGACTCGTCAGTCGGCGTGCACCGACCGCAGTCCCGCCCACGCCAGGTCGGCCATACGTCCGGCGAGACGCTGCGCCTCTTCGTCCGCCTCGGGGTCGGTCACAGGCCGATTCGCGATGAAGTGCCGGCTCACGCCTTCGGCCATGCCGACGATCCCATAGGCGAGTAGCCGTCTGTGGTCGTCGTCCAAGCCAGCGTCGATCAAGGGATCGATGGCCTCGGCGATCGCATCCTCGACTGTCCGGAGCGCCCGCCCCAGCTCTAGATCGTCCGCGTGGTCCCGCCCGTAGAGGAGGCGGAACTCGGGCTCGTTGTTCACGACGAGCTTGAAGTAGGCCGCGAATCCGAGCTCGACCTGCTGGCGGGGTCCTTCGGCGCGCAAAACCGCCCGCCGGATAGCCGTGAGCAGATTTTGCGCGATCGAGTCGACCAGCTCGAGATACAGCGCCCGCTTCGAGGAGAAGTGTTGGTAGAGCAGGGGCTTGGTGACCCCGGCCCGCTCCGCGATGTCGTCCATCGTCGTCGACCGGTAACCCCGCTGCGCGAAGAGCTCGAGGGCCACGGCAAACAGCTGTTGACGTCGCTGCTCTGCGGTGAGCCTCCGGGAGGTGGCCTGGATCGCCGACATCCCGTTCACGTTACTGACTGGTCACACCCGTCCCAAGAGATTCCTGAGCGCCGGAGCACTCCGGCGAGGCGTGCGGGCAGAGTGGCCAGGTTGAAGTGGGTGGCCGCCACCTGGTGATTGTGGTCGAGCAGCTTCTCGTCACGCTGGTCCAACCAAGCCGCCAAGGGTGCGGGATCCGTCACCCCGAACCAGCGGAACCCGAACGACGCGAGTTCGGCCGCCACCGGGTAAGAGCCGATCGCCAGTGCTCGCCGGTGAGTGGCCGACTCGACGGACGGATTGCCGAAGCCCTCCCAAAACGACGGGAGAAGGACGGCGTCGGATGCGGCGTACGCGTCTGTGATCGAACAGCCGCCCGGCGGCGGCCCGAGCAGAACCGGGCACTGCGCTCGCGCGACAAGGCGGTCGAGTGTGGGCTGGTAGCCGTCCTCGGCCGGCCCCAGCAGCCAGAACACCCCTCCGACGGCCGCAGCCAGCTCGAGCGCGCCGGCGATGTTCTTGCGCTCCAAGGCCCGGGTCGGCTGCAGCAGCAGAGCCTCCTCGTCGCCGACGCCGAGTGCCATACGGGTGCGTCTCCGGTCGCCTGATGCTGGGTCGGGATCGAACGTGTTGTAGAGCGTCGTGGCTGCGATGCCGCGGTGCGCCAACTCGGTCCGGCTCAGTTCGTTGATCGTGACGTGTGCCCATGCCGCGTCGTCGGGTGGCGGGGCGAGGTGAGCCAGATGCGGCCGTTGCCACGGAAGGTCGTGATGGTGGAACACCGCGGGACGTCCCGCACAGACTTGCGCGACAACCTTTGCAGCCGGCGGATTGAGGGGGAGCGAGCAAAGGTTCTCGACCACCACGAGGTCGGCGGACTCGCATGCATCCTCGACTTCTCCCCGCGTCGGGGGTTGCGTCGCGTCCATCGCCAATCCCGGTAGCACCACGTCGACCGGGCCGGACCCGGCCACTGTGCGCACGTCCCAACCGAGAGTCCCGAGAGCCGTCGCCCATTTCGCCGCCTCGACGGAGACACCGTCGCCTCCGCCCAACCGAAACGAGATCATGCAGACGGTCGGCATCGTGCGCACTGTAAGGGTGCAGACGGGAATTCCCTGCAAAAGGCCACATGTGCCTGTCGAGTAACCTTCCCCCGATGGCGAAACGGGCACTCATCACTGGCATTACCGGTCAAGACGGCTCGTACCTGGCCGAATTGCTCCTCTCCAACGGGTACACGGTCATTGGCATGGTCCGTCGCACGAGCACGGTCAATTTCGAGCGCATCGCCCACATCCAGGACCAGCTCGAGCTCGTACCCGGCGACCTCCTCGACGAGGTGTCGCTGATCAACATCCTGCGCGACCACCGGCCGACCGAGGTCTACAACCTTGCGGCCCAGTCCTTCGTGCAGACCAGCTGGGGCCAGCCTGTTCTCACGGGCGAGACAACCGCCATGGGTGTCACCCGCCTGCTCGACGCGATCCGTCTCGTCGACCCCGAGATCCGCTTCTACCAGGCCAGCTCCTCGGAGATGTTCGGCAAGGTGGTCGAGGTTCCCCAGCGCGAGTCGACGCCGTTTTACCCGCGCAGCCCCTACGGCGTGGCCAAGGTCTACGGCCACTGGATCACGGTGAATTACCGCGAGAGTTACGACCTGCATGCCTCGTCCGGGATCCTCTTCAATCACGAGTCGCCGCGCCGCGGGCTCGAGTTCGTGACGCGCAAGGTCACGCATGGCGTGGCGCGCATCGCACACAAGCTCGACGAGAAGCTGTCACTCGGCAATCTCGACGCCCAACGGGACTGGGGCTATGCGGCCGACTACGTCCGCGCCATGTGGTTGATGCTGCAGCAGGACGAACCCGGCGACTTCGTCGTGTCGACCGGCGAGACGCACGAGGTACGCGAGCTGTGCCGTCTCGCCTTCGGCGCCGCCGGCCTCGACTGGGAGGAGCACGTCGTCATCGACGAGCGTTTCCTGCGTCCGGCCGAGGTCGACCTCCTCGTGGGCGACCCGTTGAAGGCGCACGAGATCCTCGACTGGAGGCCCGAGGTGGACTTCCCGGGCCTCATCGAGATGATGGTCAAGGCCGACATGGACCTGGTCCGCAAGAGCCTGGCCTAACAAGGGGGCGGGCCGCGCTGCTCCTCCCTGCCGCACCCGCCGCGATCTCGGCGAACCCGGCTGGGGTCCTGGTCGCTTTCGGGGCCGGGATCCTTTCCTTCGTTTCGCCCTGCGTCCTGCCCTTGGTGCCGGGCTACGTGTCGATGGTCTCGGGCTTGTCGGCGGCCGAGCTCGAGGCAGGCGCCGAGGGCACGACTCCCTCGACTGCGTTGCGACCCGTGCTCCGGGGCATCGGGCTCTTCGTCGCCGGCTTCACGCTCGTGTTCGTGGCGCTCGGCGCCACTGCCTCGGGCATCGGGCACGTGTTGAAAAGCAACAAGGTCGAGTTGGCGCACATCAGCGGCATCGTGATCATCCTCCTGGGCGTCGTGATGGTGCTGACCGCGCTTCCCGGACGGGTCTGGGCGCATGCGGGATCGGGCACCATCGGGGTGGTGTCCCGGGTCACCGGAGAACACAGGTTCGACGTGCGGCCGTCGAAACTCGGCAGCTGGGCCGCCCCGGTCATGGGCATGGCCTTCGCATTCGCGTGGACGCCGTGCGTCGGCCCGGTGCTCGGCGTGGTGCTCGGCCTTGCCAGCCACAACGGGACCTTGGCCGGCGGCGTCGTATTGCTCTTCGCCTATTCCCTCGGCCTTGCCCTGCCGTTCGTGCTCGTCGGTCTTGCGTTCGGACGCTTCACCGCGTTCTTCGCACGCACCCGCCACTGGCTCTGGGCGGTCGAGCTCGTTGCGGGCATCCTCTTGGTCGGGTTCGGCGTCCTTCTGTTGACCGACAACATCAGTTGGCTGTCCAACCACGTGTCGAGCTGGCTGAACGACATCGGGTTGGGTCGACTGACCACGAGCTAGGCGTCGAGCACGTCGCAAAATGTCCGGGCGAACGTGTGGACGTCGCCCGGCCAGCGTGCCGAGACGTAGGACCCGTCGCGCACCACCCACGCCGCCCGGTCATCGGTGAGCGAGTCCCGGGCGCGCCCACTCGTCTTGCGCCGGTAGTAGGGCGCGTCGCGCGGCACGTCCTCGAAGTCCGACTTGGTGGCCAGTGCGCGCGTAACCTCCTGCTGCACCGACATGTAGCCGTATGCCTGCCCCGGCTCCTCGGTGTAGGTCCGGTAGTAGTTGGCGTCCCAGAAGCGCGTGTACATGGCGAGCCCCCAGGCCTTTCGCTCCAGGGCCCATGTGAGTGCCGTCGTGCGCCGGCCGTGCAGCACGGACCGCCCCGTGGCCGGGTCGACCGCCCGCGCCGCCACCAGCACGCCGTGGCAGATGGCGCCGACCGGTCTGCCCGTTCGGAAGGAGTCGATGGCCATTTGCTGGACCTCGCCGCTCTCGAGATAGCCGCGCATGCCGCGGGCCCGGTGGCCTCCCGGCAGGACCAACGCGTCGTAGGAGCCCCGGCGAGCTTCCGCCCAGTGCTGCGGCGAACGGAACGAGGGGTCCTCCAGGAGGGAGCCGTACGCGGCGCGGGCCGCTGCGTTGGCGCGGAGCACACGGCCCACCACGGTGAGCCGCCTTGCTCCGGGAAGGAACCCCCATGGATCGAGGCCTTGGCCCGTCACCATGAGATCGTCGGCCTCGCCGCTTCGGCCCGAGGGCGTGGCGAAGATGACGTCGTGCCCGGCTGCCGACAACACCTGCCAGCTGACGGCCACCTCGGTGGGGTCGAAGTCGCAAGCCGGGATCGGCATGAGCACTGTCGCCATGGCTCCGCAGGACACTACCGACGCCCAGAAAGGAGACCTCCGGCATTGGTCGCGACCGAGGCTTAGGCTGGGTTGCGTGACCGATACCGAAGCCGCTACCGGTTCTGCGGGCTCGGAGCCGAGCACGCAGGACTTCCAGGAGATCTTCTCCCCGGCCGACCCGCTCGATGTGCTCTGGGTCAAGGCGTACCAGGGCGAGGTCCTCGGCGAGGCCCTGTTCGACCTCATCGCCGATCAGGTCGACGACGACGACCACAAGGCCAAGATGCGCGTCCTCGCCAAGCTCGAACGCCGGACCAAGGAGGCAGTTGCGCCCGCCCTCGAGCGAGCCGGGCTGCCGACGGAGCCCGATCCCGAGTCGTTGAAGACGGCGGAGGCACTTTCGGGCGCAGCCGCCACGCCGTGGAAGGACCTTCTCGCAACCTTCGAACCGATCACGTCGCAGTTCTGCGCCATGTACCGGCGCATCGGCGAGCTCGACCCGGCCGAACGCGAGACGTCCGACCTCCTTGTCGCGCACGAGCTCGCCCTCCGCGACTTCGCCCGCGCCGAGATCGCGGGCGAGACCGCGACGTCCCTCGACCGGATCGAAGCCCTGGCGCACATGCAATAGGCAGTTCCCGGGGCCGGCTCGGGCCGGCTGCCGCGTAAGGACGCCGGCAAAAGCCCCGATCAGGCCCCCACACGGGCCTGCCCCGCTTGGAATACCGGGACCTGCCCCCCCTACCATGGTGGCGAAGGCCATGGCCCCTGTTGTTCTCTTCCGTGCCGCTGTCGCTCTTGCCGGCCGCTTCCCCGCCCTTGCCGGGGTCGACTTGTCCCTTGACCAGGGAGAAGTCGTCGTCGTCGTGGGCCCGAACGGGGCGGGCAAGACCAGCCTGTTGCGGGCATGCGCCGGCCTGCTCCCGGTGACTTCGGGGGAGGCCTCGGTCCTGGGAGTGGACCTGACTGCGGACCACACCGCCGTCCGGCGGTTTGTCGGCCTCCTGGGTCATGCTGCCCCCCTCTATGACGAGCTCACCGCGGTGGAGAACGTGCGCTTCGCCGTCCGCGCGCTCGGCCTCCCTTCGAAGAATGCGGACCAGGCGCTCGAGCGTCTCGGCCTGACGGGCCGCCTGCGTTCGACGCCGACCGCACGACTTTCGGCCGGACAGCGCCGCCGTGTCGCCCTCGCCGCGCTGGTCGCCCGCCGCCCCGCTCTGTGGCTGCTCGACGAGCCGCACGCAGGACTCGACGCCGGTTCCCGGGCGCTGCTGGGTGAACTGATCGGCGAGGCGGCGTCGTCAGGAGCGAGCGTGCTCCTCTCCTCGCACGAGCCACAGCTTTCCGTGCCGCTGGCCGACAGCGTGGCGTCGATGGCGGGCGGACGTGTCATCAGCGTGGACCCTGGTGGCCGGCACGTCACCCTTACGGCCGTCCCGTCGCCCGAACCGAAAGAGGGCGCGAGGGGCGTGGGGGCGTTCAATGTTGCATGACGCCGTGCTCGTCGCGGGCAAGGACCTGCGCATCGAGGCGCGGTCGCGGGTGGCGCTGTGGCAGGTGGTGCCCTTCGCCATCCTCGTCCTCGTCTTGCTGGCGTTCGCCATCGGCCCCGACCAGGCATCGTTGCGGCACGCGGCACCGGGCATCTTCTGGGTGGCGCTGTTGTTTTCGACCGTGCTGGCCATCCAGCGCAGCGTGGCAGTGGAGTCCGGCGAGGGCACCCGCGACGGGCTGCGGCTTTCGGGCATCGACCCGGCCGGCATCTTTCTCGGCAAGGCGGCGGCGATCGGGCTGCAGTTGCTGGCGTTGCAGCTCATCTTGTGGGCGGGGGTGACGTTCTTGTTCGACGTGCGCGTGCACGTGATCTGGCTCGCCGTGGTCGCCTGTCTTCTCGCCACGGTCGGCCTCGCGTGCGCCGGTGTGCTCTACGGCGCGCTCTCGGCCGGGTTGCGCGTGCGCGACACGTTGTTGCCGCTGCTCGTGCTGCCGGTGCTCGCTCCGGTGTTGCTGGCGGGCTCCAAGGTCTGGCAGGCCGCGCTGGACGGCAACGTCTCGTCGGGCACCCAGTGGCTGAAGATCCTCGTTCCGTTCGCCGTCGTGTACCTCGTGGTGGGCATCGTCCTGTACGGGCCGCTGCAGGAGGCGGCATGACGGACGTCAGCACGAGCAACGGGGTCGCAATCCGGACCCCCTGGCGTCCGCGCTGGCTGGCGGTGGTCGGCATCGCGGCCGTCGTCACCACCGCGCTCACCGTGTGGTTGGGATTGTGGGTGACCCCGCCGGACGAGGTGCAAGGCAATCTGGCGCGGTTGCTCTACATCCATCCGGCCGTCGCCACGGTCGCGCTCTACTGGGCGGGAGGCGTTGCGTTGTTGGGCAGCCTGCTCTACCTGTGGCCGCGCACGCGGGCGTTCTTCTGGGACCGGCTGGCCGCCTCCGCCGTGGAGGTCGGTGCCGTGTTCTCCGCGTTGACGCTCGTGACCGGCTCGCTGTGGGGTCGCCCGGTGTGGGGCGTGTGGTGGACCTGGGACGCACGGCTGACGTCGACTGCCTTGTTGCTGCTGCTCGAGCTCGGCTACCTCGCCCTGCGGCGTGTCCCGGCGGACCCGCAGATCCGGGCGAGGCGATGCGCCGTCGCCGCCATCCTCATCGCCATCGATGTGCCGATCGTCCACTTCTCCGTCGACTGGTGGAACACACTCCACCAGAGCGGAACGATCCTCGACCCCGGGTTCAATCTCCACGTGCACGGTTCGATGCTCTGGACGATGCTGCTCAGCTTCGTCGCCTTCACGTTGATCTTCGTGTGGCTCCTCGCGATGCGCTATCGGATCGAGGTGCTCCAGGATGCGGTGGGGGACCAGGAACTCGAGGTGTCACTGAGCGAGCGCTGGAACGAGGACGCCGAGCTCGTGGGCGTCGGCGGTTCGGGCGGCGCGGTGGATGGCGATGAGGTGCGGGGCCCATGAGCTACGTCGACGCCGGCTACATCGTTGCCATCGGGGGGTCGTTCCTCTACGGGCTCAGCCTGTTCCTGCGCCGCCGGCGTTGGGAGCGGGCATTGCGCGTCCTGGAGTCCTCCCCCGAGGAGCGGCCGGCCGTCGCCGAACACCCGTGACCGGCACGACCACCACGCCCAACCCGATCGCGACGCCTGACACCCCGAGCGGGCGTGCCGTGGCCTCGGCGCAGTCGGCGCGACGCCGCCGGACCAGGCGCCGGCTGCTGGTGGTGTTCGCCCTGCTGGCGGCCGCCCTGGTCTTCCTGCTCGTCGAGGGCGTCGGCAGCTCGCTCGACTACTTCGACACCGTCAACCAGGCGCTCGCGCACCGGGGTCAGCTCGGCACATCGAGCTTCCGTCTGGAGGGCAACGTGGTGCCCGGCTCCATCCGCTCCACCGCCGCCGGCACCGACTTCCGGCTTTGCCAAGGCGCCAACGCCGTGGACGTAGTCAACACGGGTAGCCCGCCGGCTCTGTTTCAGAACAGCATCCCCGTCGTCCTCGTCGGCCATTTCAGCTCGGACACGTCGCGCACCTTCCAGTCCAACACCATCATGGTGAAGCACTCCGAGACCTACACCGCGCAGCACCCGGGGCGGGTCCGGGCGACAGCTGCGACCGCCTGCTGATGGTTGACGCCCATCTCGGGGCGATCGGGGTCTGGCTCGCCTTCGTCGCCAGCCTCGTCGGCGCGGCCGTCATCGCGTTCGGGCTCGCTCGCCCGCGCCGGTCCGAGTCGATCCCAACCGATGGCAGCAGCGCCATCAGGACGAACGGCGGGGACGGGCGACTGCTTGCCCCGGTGATGCTCGTTGGCGCCCTGCTGGCCGTCGGCGCCATGGAACACGCGCTGATCACGCACAACTTCGCACTGGTCTTCGTGGCCGAGAACAACAGCACGGTGACGCCGCTGCTCTACTCCATCACCGGCCTATGGTCGGCGTTGGCCGGCTCCATCCTGCTGTGGGGCCTGATCCTGTCCGTGGTCACGTCGATCTTCGTGTGGCGGTACCGCCGCCAGGCCCTCGACCCGGTGATCCGCTGGGCGACCTTGGTGCTCTACGTCGTCTCGGCCTTCTTCTTCGGGCTCATGGTCGGCCCCGCCGACCCCTTCACCACGGCGTCGGGCGTGACCCAGGGCCTCGGCCCGAATTCGCTGCTCCAGGACAACCCGTTGGTGGCGATCCACCCGCCGCTCCTCTACGCCGGGTTCGTCCTCTTCACCGTCCCCTTCGCGTTCGCGATCGGCATGCTGACCACCGGGCGCGTCGGCGACCGCTGGCAGATCGAGTGCCGGCGCTGGACGCTGGCGGCGTTCACGTTCCTGTCGGTGGGCATAGTGCTCGGCGCCTGGTGGTCGTATCAGGTGCTCGGGTGGGGTGGCTTCTGGGGATGGGACCCGGTCGAGAACGCCGCGCTCCTGCCGTGGTTGTGCGGGACCGCGTATCTCCATTCGGTCCTCGTCCAGGAGCGGCGTGGCCTCATGCGCGTGTGGAACCTCTCGCTGTCCGTCGCCACCTTCGCCCTTACCATCCTGGGAACCTTCCTGACGCGCTCAGGCGTCATCACGTCGGTGCA
>Ga0210390_10001791_pt1 | contig 19852 bp, 10 predicted proteins | sample IncBWH11OmetaG_FD_161050 | JGI IMG/M metagenome (GOLD analysis project Ga0210390, IMG submission 161050) | Forest soil microbial communities from Barre Woods Harvard Forest LTER site, Petersham, Massachusetts, United States - Inc-BW-H-11-O ... | reverse complement strand
AGAGCGCGCTGATCCGGACGTGGCTTTGGACGCTGCCGTTTTTCTGTGCCATCCCGGTCTCGTTGAGCACCGAGACGAACCGGCCCTCGATGAACGCGGCCCTGCCGATGATCGCGCCGATCGTCAGGACACCGCTGCCGCCGATGCCGCCCACCACGATGTCGTAGGTCGGCTGGTTTTCGCCGGCCAGGACCGGTTCGGGCAGAGGCGGCTCTGCGCCCAGCGATTCGATTCCTGCCACCTGCCGGACACGTGGCGTGGCCCCATACAAAGTCACGAAGCTGGGGCAGTAGCCGTCGACGCAGCTGAAGTCCTTGTTGCACGACGATTGGTCGATCCGGCGTTTTCGACCCAACGACGTTTCGAGCGGTTCGACCGAGATGCAGTTCGACACCGTATTGCAGTCACCGCAGCCCTCGCACACCTCGGGGTGGATGTATGCCCGTTTGTCGGGGTCGACGGCCCGGCCGCGTTTGCGGAGCCGGCGTAGCTCGGCCGCGCATTCCTGGTCGTAGATCAACACGGTCACCCCAGGCACCGTGGCCAGCTCGGCCTCGACCTGAAGAAACTTCCTGCGGTGCACTACCTTGACTCCGCGCGGCACGGCGCCGCGGCGCCGCACTCGACGAGGGTCCTCGGTGACCACCACGACTTTAGCCGCGCCCTCGGCAAGGGCGAGGCGGCTGATCGCGGACGTATCGAGGTCGCCGGGAATGTCCTGGCCGCCCGTCATCGCGATGAAGCCGTTCACCAGAATTTTGAACGTGATATTGACCCCGGCGGCGACCGCAGCGCGCAGCCCTAACGAACCGGAATGCGAAAAGGTGCCGTCGCCGACGTTTTGGAACATGTGTGTGCGGTCAGCGAACGGCGACATCCCGACCCACATGGCGCCCTCGCCGCCCATGTGGTGCAGGATTTCTGTTTGGCGGCCTTGCATTTCGCGCATGGTGGCCATCGCGTGGCAGCCGGTGCCGCCGAGATTCATGTGCCCTTCAGGCACCCGCATCGAGGTGCTATGCGGGCAGCCCGAGCAAAAGCCCGCCGCTCGGACCAGCCCGCCACCGGCGGGAGTGAGGGGCAGGTTGCGCAGGTTCAGCGACTCGGGGACCCCGGCGTGAAGCCCAATGCCGAAGCGCCCCAACCGATTCCGCAACGCTTCGGCAACGATCTGGGCGTTCATCCCGCTGACTTCGGGCACCAGCGGCGCGCCACGCTCATCGCACTTGCCGACGATTAGCGGTCGGTCGGATTCCGGCAGCCGGTTTGCCAGTCGGTTGAGTTGATCCTCGATCAGCGGGTGTTTGGGCTCGACGACGATGACCTCGTCAAGGCCCCGCATGAACCCCAGGGCGCCCTCCTCTTCGAGGGGCCACACCAGGCCGAGCTTGTACACAGTAATACCGGCTGCTGCCGCAGCGCTTTCGGTCAGTCCGAGCCGCTGCAGGGCGTCGATCACGTCGAGAAACGCCTTGCCGGCGACAACGATCCCGATTCGACGTTCGGGTCCAGCTATCGCGATCCGGTTGAGGGCGTTGGCCCGCGCGAAGCGAGCGACCGCGGGAATGCGCCGACGCCGGATATCGTCTTCGATTTCCAGCAGGCCTTTACCGAGCTGGATGGGGGGCGGTTCGTCGCCCTCGGGGACGACCAGCGTTGGCAGACGGCCGAGGTCGATCGTGGCCGCGGCGTCGACCAGGTCGTTGAGGCAGATCATGCCGACCCAAAGTTTGCTGTAGCGCGACAACGCCCACCCCGCCAAGCCGAAGGTGAGGAATTCCTGCAACGTCGCCGGACTCAGGATGGGCATGCCCATGTGCAGAAATAGCGTTTCGCTTTGTTGCGCGGTCACGGTGCTGCGGGCCTCGTGATCGTCGCCCGCCAGTGCCAGCACACCGCCCAGGCGTGCGGTACCGAAGTAGTTCGCGGTGCGCATCGCGTCGGTCGAGCGTTCGACACCGGGTCCCTTGCCATACCAGAGGCCGAACACGCCGTCGAAGCGTGTGCTCACGCCGCCGGTATTGAGGTTTTGTGCACCCCAGATCGCTGTCGCGGCGAGGTCTTCGTTGATCGCCGGGTTGAACTGCACGCCCAACCCCGCCAACTGTGACCGCTCGCTGCGAAGCAGCGAGTCCAGTCCGCTCAGGGGAGAGCCTGGATAACCGGTAACGTAACCGGCGGTGTTGTGACCTGCGGCGGCGTCGATCTTGCGTTGAATGGCCGGCAGTCTGGCCAGGATGTCCGTGCCGGTGAGGTAGGCCTGTCCCGATGTGCAGTCCAATTCGTCGAGTGCGACGTCGTGTTGGTGGCCTTTGGGTGTCGGCATTTCTGGAAATCGACCTCTTCGTCGTCGGGACACCAGACCACGCCCACCGTTGCGCGGCCTGCTGCTCGTTTAGTGGCGCGGTGGGCCGTGACCTGTCGATGTGTTGGTGTCCGTGAGACGACCGGCTGCCTCTTCGCCACGATCGCCTCACGGATGCCTAACTGTATACTGGATACCGTGTACGGGCAAGTGTGTCAAAGCAGCCCGAGAAGCTCAAGGTTGGTGATGTACTTCTCGATGACCGGCACGGTGACGTGCGGAATGCCGCCGAAAGAGCCGATCTGGGCGGCGTTGACCGCCGCCCGAAACCGCCCCGCTGGAGCGACGGAGCCTCGAACGGGCTTCTGCGGCTGCCGGTAGGCATGCATCAACGGCAATAATGAGTTGTCGCGCTGGCGATCTGGCAGGGCATGCAACGCGCGCTGGAAACGCTCGCGCCATTCGTCGAAGTCGGCGACCCGATGGATGTCATATCCGGCGTCGATAAGCCAATCGACATACTCGTCGAGTCCGATTCCGTCGTCATGGGGATTCATGACGTGATAGGTTTCGTGGCCCTTCACCAATTGTCCGCCAAGAACGCAGATTGCCTCGGCGATGAAATCCACCGGCAATCCGTCGTAATGGGCATTTTGGCGCTGGCCGCCCGAGTCGAGTTCGTAGAACGACGCGGGCGCCAGCCCGGTGGTGACCAGACTGAGCATCAAACGGGTGAACATATCCGGCAGGTTCAGCTGGCCGTGGTATTGGGTGTCGGCGAGGATCATGTCGCAGCGGAACACCGCGACCGGCAGCCCGAACGCGTCGTGTGCCTCGCGCAGCAGGACTTCGCCGGCCCACTTGCTGGTCCCATAGCCGTTGGCGTAGCTGTCATCAAGTTTGCGAGTCGGGCAGATCTGGCGGATGTCGGCGTCCTCGACAAACGCCGATGACCCGATCTGATCGGCGAGGCCGCCCGTTGACACATAGCTGTAGGGCTTGATTCTCGTGGTGAGCGCGAGCCGGATCAGCTCGGCGGTGCCCACCACGTTAGGCCCGAATAACTGGCTGTAGGGCAGCACGTGGTTTACCAGGGCCGCGGGGTCGACGATGAGATCAACGATGTCACACAACCGTTGCCAGGTCGGTGGATCAAGGCCCAGGTTGGCTTGTGCTTTGTCCCCCGCGACGACCTCCAGGTGCCCGGCTAGGCCTTGGTAATGGGCCAGCAAGTCTGGATCGCCGCTGTCGAAGGTGTTGTCCAGGCGGGCGCGGGCCGCGGCAAGGTCCTTACCGCGCACCAGACAGATCAGTGTGCCGCCAACAGCGGCGAGTCGTTGCAGCCAGGCCAAGGCAAGGAACCGACCGAGAAAGCCGGTGGCGCCGGTGAGCAGCACGGTCCGCACGTGACCATGAGGACGAGGCTGCGACGGCGCTGCGGTCAGCACCGCGGTCTCAATGAACTTCTCGAGGCGAAGATCGGCGGCCGACACCTCTGCTGCACTGTCACCGTGCACCGAGCCGAAGCCGGGACGTTTGTCGCCCGAGGCCCGCTGGTCCTCGACGTAGTCGGCCAGCGCCCGCAAGTCGCTGGTCGGGCTGACTAGCACGCTGACCGGGACATCGACGTCGAAGATGTCGTTGAGCAGCTTGGCGAATGCCAACGCCGACAACGAATCTCCCCCGATATCGGTAAAGTGCACCTCGGGCCCCAACTCGGCGGTCGCGCTGCCTAGCAGTGCTGCTGCGGCTCGGGCGATGGTGTCGACGACGGGTCGGTCGGCGACAGCGTGCCGCAGCTCGCGCAGCTCGCCGGCCTGCGCGGCAGCCAGCTCGGCGTAGAGCCGCTCCAAATCCTGGCCGTAGCGCTCACGCAGCTTGGGCCGCGCCAGCTTGCGCAGTCCGGTGAGCAGACCGTTTTCCAGTGTGAAGGGGTGCTGCTCGATGATGAAGTCGCGTGGAATCTCATACGATTGCAGGGCCGCCGCCTTGGCAACCTCTTGCAGCGACCGACTGATCTGCTGCTTCAACGAGACCGCGTCAAATCGCTGCAGCGCGGTCTCGGTGGGCACGATCACCGCCAAAAGGTAAGGGCGGCCGCTGTTCCCGTAGACGTAAAGCTGGCGCACCCACGGGCTGTTGGTGAACGCCGCCTCCAGCTTGGCGACGGTCACAAACTCGCCCTGGGACAGCTTGAGCACGTTGTTTCGCCGGTCAACGTAGCTGATCTGATCCGGCCCTGTCGCGGCGACAATGTCTCCGGTCCGATAGTAGCCATCGGGATCGAACACCTCAGCGGTCACATCGGGGCGCTTATAGTAACCGGGAAACATGGCCTGCGTCTTCACCAAGAGCTCACCACGCGGGTGGGGGAGATCGGTTGAGAAGTAACCCAATTCGGGCACGTCGACGAGTTTGTAGTCGATGACCTGTGGGCGCAACGCGCGGCCGTTGACAAACAGCAAGCCGCACTCGGTCGCGCCGTAGCCGTCGATGAGGTCAGCGTCGAGAAGCGATTCGACAAACTCTTTGAGTTCGCCCGAGATTGGGGCCGAGCCTGTCATCGCCGACAGCACCCGCCCGCCGAGCTGGAGCTGTCGAAGTTCGGCGATCACCTCGGCTTGCACCGCTGCGGGGTCTGCGTCCTTGCTACGTCGTCGGTCCAGCTCAGCGCGGAACGCGTCGAACAGCATGTCCCAGATTCGCGGCACAAAGTTCAGTTGCGTCGGGCGCACCAAGGCCAGATCGTCGAGCAAGGTGGACAGGTCGCTTTTGGCGACGAAATACGCGGTGCCGCCATTGCCGAGGGTTGCATAAAGGACCCCGCGCGCTGCGCCGTGGCTCATCGGCATGAAGTTCAGCGTTATCGACGGGACGGTCTCTTTGGCGAAAAAGGCGGAGGAGCGCCAGAGATTGGCGACCGCACGGTCCGGGTACATGGCCCCTTTCGGGGCCCCGGTGCTGCCCGAGGTGTAGATCAGCAACGCCAACCGATCGCCATCGCAGGGCGGGTTCGGCTGGTCGTGTCGGGCGGTCGCGCCACGCACGCGGATGGCTGCCAGCGTCTCCACGGTAGCCGAATTGCCCAGCGCCTCAACCTTGGCGCCAAAAGCTTCGCGGTGGTCGTCGACTTCGGAGTGGTAGTCGAACACCACCAAATGGGTGGGGGTCGGCCGGCTGGACACCAGCTCCACGCCGGCATCGAGATAGTCCATGCTGCAGGCGATGGTGGTTGGCTCGCATTCGGCGACAATCGATTGCAACTGATGCGCAGGGGCGCCGGCCTGCAGGGGAACAGCCACCGCGCCGAGTTGGGTCAACGCGATATCGATGGTGGCGTAGTCGATGCTGGCAAAGCCCAACATACAGACGCGGTCTCCCAAGCACACGTTGCGGGAGACGGTAGTGGCTAGTGCGGCCGCGATCTGGCTAGCGCGCTTCCACAGTTCGCCGTAGCTGATGGTGTCGAATCGCGGCTGCAGCTGCGCCGAGGTGCGTCCGGTGGCCGGATCGCAGACGAATGCGACTGCGCGCTGCCCTAGCGCGGGACGCTCGGCGTAGCCCTCCATGGCCGCCCGCACGATCTGATGCAACGGCAAGTCCGGCTTATTGATTGCTGCCGCGACCGCGGTGCTCGGCCGGGCTGCAACGAATTGTTGTTCGCTGGCATACATTTCGGCAATGCGACGTTGCCGGCGTTGCTCGCGGGTATCAGCTGTCATCGGTGTGCTCTGCGCGCCGAATCGGGTCGGCGGGGCGTTGTCGATGGGCCGCACGGCATAGAAGACTCCTGATTTGGATGGCATACGGTCTTGCGGGGACTGGTGCGGTGTGGGGTGTGCTGAACGATGTTGTTCCTCAGATACTTTCGGTGTGCGCGGCGCCCTCGCGCCGCGGCTGGGACATGGCGCTTGTGCCAAACCGGGTGCCGCCTGGGCAGCCCCACGGCCTAGTGGGCGGCATAAAAGGTCATCGGGGCGTGGTGCCACCCAGTACGTAGGACGCTGATCATCGGCGTGGCGGGGGCGGCCTGCTCGAAACGGGGGAAGCGCGTCACGAGTTCGCGCAGCAGTGAGGTCGCCTCGCGGCGCGCGAAGGCTGCACCAATGCAGACATGTGTGCCGAATCCGAACGACGAGTGCTGCCCCCGCATCGCGGTGATGTCGAAGACGTCGGCACGGTCGAACACTTCTTCGTCGCGGTTGGCCGATTCGTAGGCGAGGTAGACCCGTTGTCCAGGATGCAGCATCCGCCCGCGCAGCGCTGTCCGAACGACGACCGTTCGGAAAAACCCTCGGGCCGGGGTGATCCAGCGCAGGGATTCCTCGACCGCGGCACTGGCCAGGCTCGGCTCCTCGGCTAGCCGGCGCAGTTGGTCGGGGTGCTCGGCGAGCGTTAAGACCATGCCGGTCAGCAGTGAGCGCATCGTGTCGTTGCCCGCACCCAACACGGTGATCAACAGCATCAAGACGTTGTCAGCTGTGATGGCAGTCGAGTTGGAGCTGGCAGCGATCAGGTAAGTCATCAGGTCATCGGCGGGATGGCGGCGTTTGTGCTCAACGTGTTCGGCCAGATAGGCGCCGAGCGGCGCGAAGTCCTCGTACACCTGTAGCAGCTCTTGGGCGCTCAGCGGGTAAGACAACTGCTCCATCGACTCGCTCCAGCTCCGCACCTGATCGACGTCGGATTGCGGGAGCCCTAGCAAGTCGAGGCCGACCATGATGGGTAGTCGCTGGGCGATCGTGACCCAGTCGACGCGTTCACCGTCGGGCAGTTGATCGACCAATGAGGCGGCAAAGGCGGCAATGCGTGCTTCGCGAGCATTGACCGCGCGCGCGGTGAACGCGGGGGCAAGCGCTTTGCGGAGCTCGGTGTGGCGCGGGGGATCGACCGTGGCGAGGAACTCGTCGCCGCGCTTGCCAAACATGTCGGCCGAGCTGAGCTCGCCGAGACGGATGCTGTTCACGTCAATTCCCTGGGCCGCCGAGAACCGGTCGAAATCGCGTGAGACGGCGCGAATGTCGTGATATTTCGTCAGGATCCAGGTGTCCAGCGGCCGATACAGGTGCACCGGATCGGTGCGACGCAACTCGGCGAATGCAGCATGGGCAGCAAAGGTGTGGAAATGGGACTCGCCAAGCTGGATGCCGTCGCTGGAGACGGTCGACACATTCGTCACGTATGACAAGGCTGATCACGCTCCCGGGTTTTACACGCGTCTTGCGTGTATTCCATATACTGTATACCGTGCCACGACACTGCGCGGATCACAAGGACCCGGGCACTGCGGTAAGGGAGTGTGAAGTGCGCAAGAACGTCACCGTAGTGATCGGATACGGCGGGATGGGCCGCGCGATCAGTCGCCGGCTTGGGGCGGATGCGAGGCTGCTGATCGCCGATCTGTCCGCGGAGTTGCTCGATGACAGCGTTGCGCAGCTCGTCGCCGATGGCTTCGACGCCACCGCCAAACCCACCGACGTGACCTCACCGGAGTCGGTGGCCGAACTTGCTAACAGCGCGTCGGCGCTGGGCCCAATCACCCGCATTGTTCACACCGCCGGTGTGTCACCCGCGCAGGCCTCCATTGAGCAGATCCTCGCCGTGGACGTTGTCGGACCTGCCCTGGTCCTGGAGGAATTCGCCGCTCACGTACAGCCTGGTGGGGCGGCGGTCGTGATAGCCAGCAACGCCGGCCACATGTACGGACGCGCGTTATCGCCGGCTGATGAGTGGGCCCTGATGACGCTGCCGGCGCGACAGCTGATTGCTTCGCCGTTGCTGAACACCGACCGCTATCACGACCGGGCCACCGCGTATCAATTCGCCAAGCTCGCCACCCAATTGAGGGTGCGCGCAGCGGTTCCACGGTGGGGCGAACGTGCAGCCCGGGTCAATTCGGTCAGTCCCGGTGTCATCGCGACGGCGATGGGCCGCGCCGAACTGACGGGTGCCGACCAGCAGCTCGTGCATCAACTGATAGCTGGCTCGCCTGCGGGCCGGATGGGTACCGCCGAAGAGATTGCGGGCGCGGTGGACTTTTTGCTCAGCCCGTCGGCCTCGTTCATCACAGGTGCTGACCTGCTGGTGGACGGCGGAGCCATCGCCACGTTGGCGCTCGCGTCCGCGCCAGGCACTTGACCACCGTCCACGCCGGACACAACCAATGCTGGCCATCACCAGGAACTCGAAAGACAGACTACGTCAATGCAATTCGGTAGCGAGCCCAACACCAAGAGCCTGACCCGGCCCGCGCATCCAACCTCCGATGCGCGCTTCGCGGGACGCACGATTGTGGTGACAGGGGCCGGCGCCGGCATCGGTCGGGCGACCGTTTTGGGCCTGCTCGCCGAAGGTGCCACCGTCATCGCCGCCGACGTGGCACCCGACCGCCTGCAGTCATTAAGCGAACAGGCCAGGACCGATCGCCTATTCGCCGTTGCCGGGGATCTCACCGATCAGGCGGTGGTGGATCGCGTCGTAGCCGCCGCGGGTGCCCGGGTGGACGCGCTGGCAAGTGTTGCCGGCATTTACGACGGCTGGCTCCCGGCCGCCGAGACAGATGACACGACTTGGCACACCGTGATCGATCTGAACGTCACGGTGCCGATGCGACTGACGCGCGCGGTGCTGCCGGCGATGATCAGCGGCGGTGGCGGCGCGCTGGCCTACATGTCATCGGAGGCTGGGCTGCGCGCATCAATCTCCGGCGCCGCCTACACGACCGCAAAACACGCTCTCAACGGATTCGTCAAGTCGGTGGCCTTCTACTACGGCCCGCTTGGCGTCAGGGCCAACGCGGTCGCGCCGGGCGGGGTTCATACGGGGATGGACATCGCATTCCGGTCCGAATACGCCCAAGAACGCACCGCCGCCGCTCTTGCCACGGCGACCCCGATCGTGGAGCCCGAGGTGGTGACGCGCGCCTTGCTGTGGCTGTTGAGCGACGACTCGGCGAATGTCAACGGGGTGATCTTGCCGACGGACGGTGGCTGGAGCACTGTCTGAGCACCGGGAGTAGCCCACGCTTGGCGCAACCCCGATCGGCTGCTCGGGGCGGCACACCCGAGAGCTGCCCGCCGCCGCAGCTGGCAGCAAGCGGTTTGCCTGCTGGCAGGATACGGTATACATGTGTTGCGGCTTTCAAGGTTCACGCGGGTTCGCAGCGCCACAAAGGAGTCCCGATGCCCTCCAGCGTTTTGATGTCCAGAGCTGTCCCCACGCGCTTGACCACCCCGGACTCGGGCGGTTAGGGCCAGTGTCTCAGCGCATCGCGGCCGGTCAACCCCGAGTAGCTCCACGATGACCCAGTTGCCTGTCACCGGCTTGCCATCGCAGCACAGCGCCGGTCTGGTGACGGCATTGTCCGAACGCGCTGAGGCGCTGGTGGATGACCTGCTACGGACCGTTGCGGCCGCCCCCAAGGCATCCGAGTCGGCCTGGATTCCGCCCCCCGTCGAGGGGCGAGCGACGTGTCTGGCGAACGTGCAGTCGCTGGTGGCGGGAATGACGACACCCTCGCAGTTCGATCCGCAACCGGCAATCGTTAGGGGAGCCGACCGCGCCCGGCAAAGGATGGCGGTGTCGTCGGTGATGGAAGGCAATCGCATTGCCTTCCGTCGCCTGTGGCAGGTGTTGGTCGACGAGGCGGCCCGACACCCCAATGTCGATGCGCAAATTGTGCAAGATATGACGGCGAATCTGCAGGTGACCGAGGAGTTGTTCACCGCCGCGATGTTCACCGGTTATCGTGACCAGCTTCAACGGCAGGTGATCGAGGAGATGTCGCAGGGCACGTTGATGATGGACACCCTGCTGCATGGCCACACCCACGACCGGTGGAGGCTATGGGAAATCGCCAACTTTCTGCGGCTGCCCACCGAAGGACCGTTCACGGTCATTGCCGCTGAACTGGACAGCGTGGGAAACGAGGTACTGCCCGATATTGGGTCGAAGCTACGCAGCCTCGATGTGTTCTCGGCGTGGCGGCTGCTACCCGATCTGCAGGTGGGGGTCGCCCACGTCGCCTCCGAGCGCCATCGCGAAAATCTGATCGCGTTGTTGACGCGCATGGCCACCCGTCGCATTGGTGTCAGCGCCTGCTTCGACGACTTGCGCGATACACCCATTGCGTTGCACTTCGCCAAGGTTTCGCTGCGCGGCCACGATCCGGCTGACGCGAAGGTCGCGGTGTTCGATGGCTCCATGTTGGCCACCGCCGCGGTCAGCGCTCCTAGCGTCATGGTGAAATCGGCTGCAGTCGCTCTGGATGGTTTCGATGACCTGCCCGACGACGTGCGCGAGATGCTGTTTGACACCTTCCGCGCGTGGGTGGACAACGACGCATCGATGAGCGCGAGCGCCGAGGTTCTGTCCTGTCATCCCAACACGGTGCGTAAACGGTTGCGCCGCATCGAGGAACGGACCGGTCGTTCCCTGTCTCGCCCGCGCGATGTCATCGAACTGAGTCTTGCGTTAGAAGTGCATCGCCGGCTGATGTAGCCAACGCAGAGCGCAGACCGCGTTGTGGTGCCGGGGCTTTTGGCCCTGGCACCACAACGGTGGTCATCCGAACACCGTGACTACTTCTATCGGAGCCGACGATTGACCCGGGTGGCCGGCGTTACGCCGCGCGTCGTCGCCGGGGTGCCGCGGGTCATAGCGGGATTCGATAGCCGGCGTCGAGGCGGGGGGTGCCGGCGTTGTAGAAGCCGTTTTCGGCGATGTGTGCGCACAGCGCCGCGAATTCTTCGGGTTTGCCCAGCCGGCGGGGGTTGGCGAAGAACTTGATCTGGCTGGCTGCGGCCGCACGGCCGGTGACGTCAAGGATCGGGGTGTCGAAGCCGCCGGCCACGATGGTGTTGACCCGGATGCCGCGGCCGGCGAACTCGCGCGCCGCCGGCAGCGTCATGCCGATGAGAGCCGCCTTGGTGGCGGCGTAGCCCAGCATGCCGGTGGTGCCGTCCTCGCCGGCGTCCGAGGACGTGTTGACGATGACGCCCCGCTCGCCGTCAGCGTCGGGGTCGTTGGTCAACATCACTGCCGCAGCCCGGCTCATCATGTTGAAGGTGCCCACGACGTTGGTGGTCCACAGCCGGGTGAACTCGGCCACGTCAGTCGGGACGCCGTCGGCGCCGACCAACGGCAGAAAACCCTGGATGCCGGCGGTATTGATATTGATGTCGATCCTGCCGAACCGGTCCAGAGCAGAACTGATCGCGGCGGCGACTTGCTCGGGGTCGGCGATGTCGGCGCCCACGCCAAGCGCCGACTCGCCGATCTCGCTGGCGAGTTGGGCGGCGAGCTCGCCGCGCCGTCCAACCAGCACGACGTTGGCGCCACGCTCGGCGAAGTCGTGGGCTACCGCCAGGCCTAAGCCCGAGGTGGCCCCGGCGACGATGACGGTCTTTCCTTTGATGTCCATGAGTGTGCTGTGCCTTTCAGAAGCGGAGGATCGCCGTCACAAGTCGCTGGTTGAACCTGGCCAGCTGCGAAGCTTCATTTGCCGGGACTGATTGGGCGAAAAGGGAATGGATCCAACAACATTCGCAGCTATCATCGCCGCCGCGAGCACCCGCGATCAGTGGCCGTGCGTTGCGATGACCGGCTGGTCGCAAATGCCAGGCAGACCTCCTTTCCGGCCTGAGTCGGCCGTGGCTGGCCCGCTGGTCAGCGCGCGTTGCCGATGCGGGATGCCGTCCCTGCCGTTGTCGACGACACCCGCTGCGGACTGTTGTCCTGTTTGCAATGGTCGCGAACGCAGTGGCGGCAGTCGATGTCGTGCAGTACACCATTGATCGTGCGTCGGTGTCGTCGCGGATATCTGGGTGCGCTCGGACCGGTTGTTAATCCGGTTCTGCGCGGGCGGGTTTCGGCCCAATCGACGATGATCTCGCGATGCAGGAGACACTCATCGAGCGTTCATTGTTGAGTGAGTTCGAGGGAGATCTGCCACAGGCGATCGGCGTTGTCGTGGTCCACTGCGTAAGGGGCAACGCCACCGGTGTGGCCGCTGCGCTCATCTAGCACAGGGGCCTCGGTGCAGTCTTCGTAGTAACGGCCGGTGACGGCGTCGACCTCGGGACAGGCGGCCAAGAAGACCGTGGGTCGCGATCACGCGGGTCGCCAGTTCGGTGCGCAGGTCCGGCCGTGCGCCCAGCGAAGGTGTGTGGGTCGCGATCACGCGGGTCGCCCTGCGGTGTAACGGGCAACACTGCCCGTCTTTGACCGGTGTAGCCGGCCACATCGCGTCGCGACGCCGATCGGGATAGACAGTTGATTGTCTTTGGCTACGTTCAGGATTGGGGCGGTGTGACGATCGGTTCTCGTGCCTGGCGACGTGTCGACAGCGCACGTCTGACGCGGTGTTGGGGTCAGCGTTGGAAGGTTCATGTGCGGGGCCACTTTGGCTAGTGCTGTGTTACCGGACTTAGTATACGGTATACGAATGTGCCGGCGCGTGATAGTTGGGCTTCAAAAGGAGGCAACGTGACATCGAGCGATTTGATCACCAGTAAGTTCTCCCGACACTCCACCGCCGACGACGTCATCGCGGGTATTGACCTGTCAGGACATCGCGCAGTGGTCACCGGCGCCAGTTCGGGGATCGGCACTGAGACCGCCCGCGCGCTGGCTTCGGCGGGTGCCCAGGTGTGTTTGGCCGTGCGCAACGTTGACGCGGGTCGCCAGGTCGCCGCGGTAATCGAGGAGGAGACCGGGAACTCCAATATCACGGTCGAGCCGCTGGAGCTGGCCGACCGCGCCTCGGTGCGGGCCTTCGTCGAAAGGTGGCGTGGCCCACTGCATATCCTGGTCAACAACGCCGGTGTGATGGCAGAGCCGCTGCGCCGCACCGCGGAGGGTTGGGAACACCAATTCGCCACCAACTACCTGGGGCATTTCGGGTTGTCGGTCGGGCTACACAAGGCGCTGTCCGAGGGCGCCCCAGCCAGGGTCGTAGCATTAACGTCGAGTGGACACTTCTTTTCCTCGGTTGTTCTCGATGATCTGCAGTTCGACCGAAGGCCCTATGACCCGTGGCTGGCCTATGGGCAGTCAAAGACCGCGATCGTGCTTTTTGCGGTGGAGGCGACTCGCCGCTGGGCCGCCGATGGCATCACCGCCAACGCGGTGATGCCCGGGGGCATCCGGACCAATCTGCAGCAGCATCAGTCGGGCCCCGAATGGGAGGAGATCGACCGCAACTACGACTGGAAGACGGTCCCAGAAGGCGCCGCAACGTCGGTGTTTGTGGCCACCTCGCCGCTACTGGACGGCATCGGTGGCCGATACTTCGAGAACTGCCAGCAAGCACCGGTCGTGGATCCCCAGATCGGCCATGAGCGCCAACAGGGTGTGGCTTCCTATGCTCTGGACCCGCCGACCGCCAAGCAGCTCTGGGATGTATCGCTGCAGCTGCTCAACCAGTAGGCCCTCACGCGGCTGCGGCCGTGCGCACAACCGCGCGCGGCGTTGGTGAATCCGTTCTAGCACAATGATTTACACTCGAGTTTGACAGCCCTGCGCGGGCGCACGAACGGGTACCTCGCCGGCTGTCTGGCCGATGGTGACGCCGCGTATGCCTCGAGCCTCGACGTAAGAATCGTAGCGATGCACCTATTTGATCGACCCCCGAAGCCGCGATCGAGCAGCCAGACGATTAATTCCGCCCGATCGCGTTCCCCGGGGCCTGGCGACGGTCAGCGGTGTTGCGTGCGTCAACTGAGAAGCCGTTTGGCCCATCGCAAGTCGGCCTTTCCGTTGGGCATGCGTTCCACCTGATCGACGACGATGAGTTCGCGGGGCAGTTTGTACCCGGCAAGGTGGGACCGGGCGTGGGCTTGGAGTTCATCCAGCGTCAGCAGATCGGCACCCACGGGTTGGACGATTGCGACAACGTGTTCACCCCAGCGATCGTCGGCGCGGCCAACGACGATTGTGTCAGCGACTTTTGGGTGCGCCATGAGGACTTGTTCCACCTCTTCGGGAAAGACTTTCTCGCCGCCGGTGTTGATCGACGTGCTTCCGCGGCCGCACAAGGTGATGGTGCCGTCATGCTCGTGGATCGCCATGTCGCCGGGGATGACCCAGCGCTGTCCATCGATTTCGACGAAGGTGGCTTTGGTCTTGGCCTCGTCCTTGAAGTAGCCGAGCGGCAGGTGACCGCGACGCGCGAGCCGCCCGACGACGCCGGAGCCAGGCGGCAGTGGCCGATTGTGGTCGTCGAGGACGGCGGTGGTGGAGTCGACGGGAAATCTGCTGCGTCCTGCTTGTCCAGCGACCGACCGACTGCGAGCGATGATTCCGGATTCCGAAGAACCTAGGCCGTCGAAGATCACGACGTGGGGCAGCGCCCGACTGATCTCGGCTTTGGTCGACGGTGAGATGCGCGCACCACCGGAGCCGAGCGCCCACAGTCGGGGAACCGGGACGGGGTGACGCTGGTACTCCTCGATCAGCGGACGCGCCATCGCGTCTCCGACCAACGACAGCAGGTTGACATCGTGGGTGCTGACCAGGTGCCAAACCTTGACCGGGTCGAGCTTGCCGGGCGGCGAGAGGATGGTCGTCCCTCCCCCGATGAGGAACGCCAGGACCGCCCAGTGCCCGGTCACGTGCATCAATGGCGCCAGCGCCAATTGCACCGTGGGTGGGTTCTGGTGTGCGCGCTCGGCGAGCTGTTCTGATGCGGTGACGGGCCCGAGTTGACCGGTGATGTCGCCGCCGTTGAAGGCGGCGAAAACTAGGTCCTCATGGCGCCACAGGACGGCCTTGGGCTGACCGGTGGTGCCGCCGGTACAGGTCACGTAAATGTCATCGGAGCTGCGGCCGGCGAACGCGCGCGCCGTCGGCTGGTCGCCCAACGCCGATTCGTAGTCGATCGCACGCTGCGGTGGCGTCTCGTGGCTGCCGTCGGCGACGACTAGCAAGTGGCGGATCGCGGGCACCTGCGCGGTGACCGGGCTGACCACCGACGAGAACCCCCGGTGAAAAATCAGCGCCACCAAATCGGTGTAGCGATACAGCGCTTCAAGTTCGCCGGCAACGTAGCGGTAGTTGATGTTGACCGGCACGGCCCGAATCTTGAATGCGGCCAGCATGGCTTCGACGTATTCGGTGCCGTTGTGCAGATGAAGTCCGATCATGTCGCCGGGCCCGAAGCCGGCGGCACGCAGGTGGTGGGCCAGCTGGTTGGCCCTGGCGTCCAGATCGGCAAATGACAGTTGGCGTTGCTCGGTAACCAGAGCGACACGATCGGCGACCACGTCGGTGGTGGCTTCGACGAGCTCAGACAAGTTGTAGGTGGTCATGTCGAAATGCTCCTGGACCCAAGCGGAAATTCAGCGCCGGATAAGGTATATTGTATACAGCACTGTATATCATGCTGCTGGCGGAGGAGAGTCCATGGGCCTGCGGCGGTTGCGCGGCGTCGACGCTTACGTCTGGTACAACCAGACCCCCACGAACCACATGCACACGCTGAAGGTCGCGATCTTAGACACGGCGGGCGCCTCGGTGCCCTACAGCGCGGAGCGGTTCATCAGCGAGCTCAACGATCGGCTGCATCGGATCCCCTCGTTCCGTTGGCTTTTGCGTGAAACGCCGCTGGGTCTGCACCATCCAGTGTGGGTGGAAGATCCCGATTTTGACATCGCTCGACATGTTTTGCGCACCACGGCCACAGCGCCCGGCGGGCCACGTGAGCGCGACGAACTGATCGGCAAGATCGCCGAGGCCCCGCTTCCCACCGACCGCCCACTGTGGCAGCTTCACCTCATCGAGGGGCTCGCCGACGGCCAGGTCGCTGCGGTGGTCAAGATTCATCACGCCATGGCGGACGGCAACGCGGCCGCTAACCAGCTACTGAGTATCACCGACGACCCCGCGACGCAGGGCGGGCCCGCGCCGATCAGGCCGTGGAATCCGCAGCCGGTGCCGTCGCGCTCGAAGCTTGTCTGGGAGGCGCTGCGGGCCCATCCGCCCCAGGCGCGTCGCCTGGCCGATTTGGCGAGGCAAACCTACCGCGGTCAGCGCGCCGCCAAGGAGTATTGGCGTCGGCGGGGCGACTTGCCCACCCGTCCGTTTAGTGGGCCGCGGACCTTCCTCAACGGCACCATCGATCACCGGCGCGGGTTTGCGACCACGGCGATCGCGCTTGAAGCCGTCAACGAATTGCGGCGTGGCAGCGAGTATTCCGTCAACGATCTGGTGCTGGCGATCGCCACCGGGGCATTGCGGCGCGTCCTGCAAGAACACGGCGATCTGCCCAGCGAGCCGCTCGTCGCCTACGTGCCCGCCGCAACCACCCGGCTTCCCGACCGTCTGTACGGCAACTCCGTGGGGGTACTGTTCGCCACACTGCCGGTCCATGTCGACGACTACCGGCAGCGACTGCCGCTGATCCACGACGGCATGCAGTCGGCACGGCAAGCCAGCGAGCTGCTCGGGCCGCATCTGTTCGACGAGTGGCTGGAATATGTTCCGCCCAAGCTGTTCACCTGGATTGCGGGGGCCTACTCGCGATCGAAGCTGCTCGCGCGCCGTCGACCCAGAATGAACGTTTTGGTGTCCAACGTTCGCGGTCCCTCCCGGCAACTGACCCTATTTGGCCTGCCGCTCCGCGACTTTTATTCCGTCGGTCCCCTCGATATCGGTATGGCGCTGAACATCACGGTGTGGAGTTATGCCGGCAACCTCAACTTCACCGCGTTGACCTGCCCTGCCCAGCTGCCCGATGCCCACGCTGTCACAGCGGCGATCCAGGAAGCGTTCGCCGAACTGCAGTGCGGACTGGGGCGTGCAAACGGACCCCGGGCGGAGGTCGACCACTGAGGCTTCGCCGACCAGCCCGCGGCGCATCCGGCCGGCCGACCCCCGCGGCGACCGCCTGAGCCGTAAACCCGACCACCCAAGGAGCCATTTTGTGAAGCAACTCAGCGGCTTTGACGCGGCAATGCTCTATATGGAGACGCCGACGACGTTCTGCCATGTGGCGGGACTGATGATCTTCGAAACGCCCAGCCCCGACTTCGACCCGCACGCGGCGGTGTACGCCAAGTTCGCCTCGCTGGTCGGCGAACTTGAGCCACTGCGGCGCCGTCTGAAAGAGGTGCCGCTCGGGCTTGACCATCCGTACTGGGTCGCCGACGCCGATGTCGACCTTGACTTCCACATCCGCAAAATCCATCTGGCCCGACCCGGCATGGTCGACCAGCTCGCCGAGCTGGTCAGCCGGCTCGTCGGTCAGCCCATGGACCGATCGCGGCCGCTGTGGGAGGTCTACGTCATCGACCGCCTCCAAAGCGGTCGGTGGGCACTGTTGAGCAAATACCACCACGCCACCATCGACGGCGCCGCCGGGCAGATGATGGTCGAGGCCTTCACCGACGTCAAGCCCGACGTGCCAGCACCTGGCTCGGGTCCATCGTGGGAGCTTGAACCATTGCCGCGGGATGTCGAGCTGCTGCGCCGGGCGGTGGGCAATCTGGTCACCCATCCCTTCAAAGCGATGCGGCTCGGTACCCGCATCGTGCGTCAGCTCGCCGACTCCGCAGGCATCGACAGCGTCAGCGGTGCGGCCGCCCGCGCCGGGGCCGGTATCAAGGCGGTGGCCCGATTGGGTAAAGAGGATGGGCCGCGGATCGCCCTGCCGATCACAACGGCGCCACCAACTCCATGGAACAAGTCCATCACCGCTAAACGCCGCTTCGCCATGTGCACCACGTCGTTGAACAATGTCAAGCGGCTCAAGGACGCGGCCGGAGGCACGGTCAATGACATCATCCTGGCGATCTGTGCCGGCGGGCTGCGTCAATACTTGCTGGCTCACGACGCACTGCCCGACCGGCCGCTGCGTGCGATGGTGCCGGTGTCGGTTCGTACCGGGGACGAAGAAGACCCGTGGACCAACCGGGTGTCGGCTATCGCTGCCGACTTGCCGACCCACTGCGCCGATCCGCTGGAACGCATCACGCGCTGCCGGGAGGCCATGCTCGACGCCAAACGCCGGCTCGACCTGGTGCCGGCGACCCAGCTGATGGATGTCACCCAGTTCTCCACCCCGGTGCTGGCCACCGCGGCCCTGCGGCTGATGTCCCGGCTGCGGCTTGCCGACCGGATAGCCCAGCCATTCAACCTGCTGATCTCCAACGTGCCTGGGTCTCGTCAGCCGTTGTACTTCGCCGGCGCGCAGCTATGCCACACCTTCCCCGTGTCGATCGTCGCCGACGGCCAGGGTCTCAACATCACGGTGGCGAGTTACCTTGACCGGCTCGACTTCGGCTTCATCGTCGATCGCGAACTGGTGCCTGATGTTTGGCGTCTCGCGGATATGCACCTCGAGGAGATCGGGCGATTGTTTGAGGCCAGCGGCGCCGAATGGGCCGACCCCCCCGAGCCCGCCCCACCGCGGCGCGTCCGAGGGCGGCGGGCTTCGGCGACCGATCCCACGGTGCGCTGATTCGGCGGCAAGGTGGGGCGCACACAGACCCGGCTGCCCGCAGCCCGGCGGCGTGGACGCCAAGCACACCGAGCCGCCAGCGTGGGTAGGCACCGGCGATGTGCCCGCACTTATGTCTTGTGCTGGGCCCGAACGTTTTTCATCAGGCCTTCATTTCAGCGGTGAGATAATCAAAGCTTCCGAACGACGCGACGGCCTGCTCGCCCGGGAACTCAAACCCGTTGGCGGCGTACAGCTCGCGGGCGGTGTGGGTGGTGACCTGCCAGCCTTTTGCGCTCAGATATTCCCCGACCTGATTGCGTTTGCCATCCCAGACGAGCTGGACCCCGTCGATAGCCAAGCCGTACTGGCGCCAACGCTGTAGCCAGGCCCGCGAGCGCTCGTCGGTGAAGGCACTCATATCGGGTAGCTGCTCGGTGGCTATGCGACTGCCCGGTGCGCTGAGACCAGTGATGTTGTCCAAGAGGAGGTTCTGAGATTCCGGCGGCAGGTACATCAGCAGCCCCTCGGCGATCCAGGCCGTCGGTTGATCCATGTCGAAAAAGCTCTCGCGTAGCGCGGTGGGCCAATCGTCACGCAGGTCAATGCCGACCGCTCGCCGATCGCACGTCGGTGCGGCCCCCAGCCTGGCCAGCGAGGTCGTTTTGAACTCGATGACCTTCGGCTGGTCTATCTCGAATACCACCGTGCCCGCCGACCATGGCAGCCGATAAGCGCGTGCGTCGAGGCCAGCCGCCAAGAGCACGGCCTGGTGGCACCCTGCCGCCGCCGCATCCAGAAGGAAATCGTCGAAAAACCTTGTGCGCACCACAATCTGCTCGCGCATCTGCTGCTCAGTGAAGCTCGTATCGTCCCATGCGATTTCACCGTCGAGCAGTCGGATGAAGAAATCGTGGCCGACGGCCCGCACCAGCGGCCCGGCGAACCGATCGTCGATCAACGCCTGTGGTCCTTGTGATGCCAGCGCCCGCCTAGCCGCCACGAATGTCGCGGTCGCCCCCACGCTGGAGGCCAAATCCCAACTGTCGCGCTCGGTTCGCCCCGAGCCAAGCGTTGACGACATTTCTTCACTTTCTTCCGAATCGCGCTTT
>Ga0210390_10001790_pt1 | contig 19861 bp, 38 predicted proteins | sample IncBWH11OmetaG_FD_161050 | JGI IMG/M metagenome (GOLD analysis project Ga0210390, IMG submission 161050) | Forest soil microbial communities from Barre Woods Harvard Forest LTER site, Petersham, Massachusetts, United States - Inc-BW-H-11-O ... | reverse complement strand
GATGCTCTTATACGTGTACGACTCAGGCGACGGCGACGAGCTCGGCGCGATCGAAGTGGACGAAAACGCAACCGACGAAGCGGTCATAGAGCACCTGGTCAACGTGGGATTTATCGACCCGCCGGCCGAGCGCTATCAAATCGACCATGCGTATCCGTTCTCGGAGTTGGAAGAGCGCACCGTCATAGACGACGACGGCACGCCGGTCGCTGTGCTCGACTCACGCCCGCCAGGCTCATGGGACGATGACGCCGACGACGAAGACGAAGTGGAGCAACTCAACTCCGAGGACGTGTTGTGAACGGCCGCGATTGGACGATGGCCGCCCTCGCGTTCTTCATCACGCTGGGATTTTTCTGCGCGCTCGGCTACATGATGGCCGTGGGCGTAAAGCAAATCGGATCGGGCCAGGGCGGTGAGGCCGTTCTCATCATGCTGGGCTCGCTCGGTACGATTTGGCCGTAGCCAAGTCAGTGAAGGCGGTTGCCCAGGAACTTCAGGGACTCAACACCGGCACGCTGACAGTCGCGCAGTTCAATGCGCAGATGGCGACCTACATCGCAAAGCTATCCGTTACGGATCAGATCATCGCCAACGGTGTGCTCGCGCAAATCGACGTCTACTTTGCAAGCCAGGTGGGCGCCGGGTCGATCCTGAATGCCTCGGCCGCCGCCGCCGCCAACGTGGTGCTCGCCGATATCATCGCGGCGTGCGCACTCTATGGAGCATGACCAGTGAAAACCCATGAACTGCTGAACGTGCTGAACCACTTCCCGCCGCAAAGCGAGTGGGACGGGGGCGATGTGGTGACGACACCGGACGGTGATCGGTACTCACTTCAGGAAGCCAGCAAGCATATGGTAAGCGGCGAGAGCACAATCGCCCCGGCCAAGCTGCCGGCGGCGGAGCCGCAGGCGGGCGCCGCGCAGGCACAGGAGCCGCCACAGCCGGAAGTGTGACGCAATCGTAATTCGCTCCGAGGGCGGGCCGGGTATACTCGGCCCGTCATCAATCGCTTGGAGCGCCATTGTATGCACCACTTCCCAGGTATTCTCTTTGCCCTGCTGGTACTGCTGTTCGTGATAGCGGCGGTGCGGTCGTGAACGCCACAGCAAATGAAGCCGCCGCTCGGGCGCCGTGGCACATCGATCCGCACAACTATCACGGCCGCCGCGCCGTACATGACAGTTGCGGATTCACGGTCGCAATGGTCGAGCTAGACGCCAGCGGGCGCAGCGCCGCAGTAGACGATAACGCGGCCTTGATTGCGGCGGCGCCGGACCTCCTATCAGCCCTGGAGTCGCTCACGCAAGCCGTCTACGACAACCGCCAATGGCTCAGTGGGCCGGCCTATCAACGGGTGGTGGCATGGGCCGATCGCGCCATCGCGGCCATTGATAAAGCGAAGGGCGCGTCATGAGCCGCGCCGAGTACCTGGACGCACTGACGGCGGCGGCCGATATGCTCACGGCCGCGCGCGTGCTGCGCCAGCGCGCACAGGACGAGCTAGACACCGCCATCGCTAGCGAGCGCGATGCGGCACTGCGCTGTGAAGAGTTACGCCGTCTGATGGCTCAATAAGAAGCCCTGTCAGGACTGGCGGCGTAGGAGGGGCGCGAAAGCGCCCCTCTTTCTTTGCGCCAATTAAAAACCCCGCCGGCTGGCTGTGCCCGGCGGGGTTCAGGAGGGTTACGCCCGGAATCAATGTGCTTACCACGATCCCGGCATTGGAGCGCCGAAGGCGAACCCGAAGCGGAATATACACCCGGTGGGCCGAGGGAAGCAATCAAAAAAGAGATTGACATTCTGGCAAATCGCGCTTTACAGTCCGCCCGTGCTTACACGATCATCCACCCATGTGCTCCGACTTCCTCACGCACCTGCGCGCCATCCGATCGGCCGAGGATCGGCTGCGACTCCTGGTAGCCGCGCGGGACGCCTATTGCGGCGCGATGCGCGAGTATCTGGCGAAGGTCGGCGCGGAAATCCGCGCCACCGAAACCGAACTTGCGGACGCTCATACCGCCAGGATCGACGGTAGCGAGCCATGCCAGCCGCCAGCCCGCAGACTGATTCGCCGACAGCTGAGCAGATAAAGCGCTGCGGCGAAATTTGGGACGGCGCGCTCCGGTGCGACTGTGAAGCGCTGCTGTATCACAGCGGCTTTTACCGACGGGTATCGGAAGGCGTGTTGCAGGATCACGCGCTTTGTCGGTGGTCGCAGCTGGGCTATCAAATAAAAATTGACGTGGCGCGCTCCATGCTCGCGCTCGGCAAAACGCTCCGCACCGCCGTATGACCTACGGGCACTTTCTCGCGCCAAGGCGCGAAAGTAAAAAAAACTCCGCAACCGCGCGCGCATTTGCTACTGCATGGGCTGGTGGTTCCCACACCGCATGTACTCGCGGGCGAGTGACGAAACACGACGCACGAAAGGCACGGACGGATGCCTAGCGCGGCGGCCTTTGAAGTGAAGCCGATGGCCGGGCTCGCGCTGGCCGCGCAGCGCGACAATTGGAAGTGGCGCCACGGCTGGATCGGCAAGCTAAAAAACGTACTCGTCGGCGCCGAGCTAACTGCGATTGCCTCGCGCATGGACGCGATCGACTACCGCACAGCCAATCGCCGTGTGTCATCACTCGCTCAACGTCTGCGCGCTTCCAACATCCACCGCGCATTTGACGAGCAAAAAATCCGCGACTTCGCCGAGAATCACGCGCGGCTATGTGGGCGCCTGCCGACGTTGGAAGAGCGCGAGAGTTTCGCCACCTACGCGGGAGTCGAGCCGCCGCAAGGGCGCGCAGTCACGAAACAAGGCGCGCTCGCGAGGCTCGCCGATCCGCTTTGGTGGCGTCGCCAGGTGCGCAAGGTATGGACCCGTTCTTCAGAGGATGGGGAACGAGCGATCGGGATGGTTCGCAAGGGCCGGGCTCCATACGCATCAGACGACGCAGTACAGAGACGCGCCGCACAAAAGCGCCGCATGCGCGAATGGCTGACCAATCACCAGGCGGTGAGCGATGACGGCGCAACCATCGCGCTCGAAGCATTGGCCGACGGTTCGCTGGCAAATCCAGCGCTGCGCCGTGGCGAGCTAATGGCACGCTCTCGCGGCTTTGAAGAAATAGCGCGCGCGCTCGGGCATGAGGCGATCTTTGTCACGCTGACGACCCCATCGCGCTTTCACGCGCAGCTAGCGGCCAGCGGTGAAAATCCGAACCACGACGGATCATCGGTGCGTGACGGGCAGGCGTGGTTGACAAAAACATGGGCGCGCGCACGCGCCAAATTAGCAAGGGCGGGGATACTCACATATGGCTTCAGAGTCGCAGAGCCACACCACGACGGAACCCCGCACTGGCACTTTCTCCTCTTCGCCCGACCCGACGGACTGGATAGAGGCGGTGTTTCTGCTCTCTTGGCTGTCTTGCTTCGATACGCACTCAAAGACTCTGGCGACGAGCCAGGTGCTAGGGAGAAACGCTGCGTTGCTGAACGAGTGGACACCGCCAAGGGTTGCCCGACTGGTTATCTCTCCAAATATATTTCCAAAAATGTAGACGGCGCAGGAGCCATAAAAAATGAGCGATCAGACGAAGACGACAGTAGACCAATCAACACAGAGCGCGGCGGAACAGTCGAGCGAGTCGAAGCGTGGGCGTCCACCCACGGCATCAGACAATTCGCGCAAATCGGCGGGCCGACGGTCTCGCTCTACCGTGAAGCGCGACGCTTACGCCATCGAGTTGACGACCCCGACATTGAGGGTGCGCGTATCCTCGCAGACAGCGGACGGTGCGGCGGCTTCATTACGTGGATTGGCGGCATCGCTTGTGGACGCCGAACCAATCTTAGACTTGAGCGCATCGAGCGTGGCAAGCTCAACCGCTACGGTGAGGCGCGGCCGTCCGAAATCATAGGACTCCGGTGGGCGTCGGCGGTCGCAATCACGCGGCCGTGTCAATGGCGGATAGAGCGCAAGCCGTGCTCTTCGGCTTCGCTCTTTTCCGCCCTTGGACCCGTGGCAATAACTGTACGGGGAGCGTCGGGCTATAACGAGCCGGCCGGCTGGACGAATCCGCAGGAAACCAGCCAGGCAGGCCCGGAGCGCTAATGTCAGATAGAAAAAACGACGCGCCGGACTTCGATCCGGCGTTGGACCCCAACGCGCAACCGTTGTTGATGGGAGACGTGCGCGTGCCGTTTGAACCGACCAATAAATTACGCTGGGTGAGGCGCTACGCGGTCGGCGGGCTCACTCCGTCGGGAGCGAAGTACGTGCTGCAACAGCTGTGGGCTCGCTCGGTGTCGTCCACGACGCTCGCGCTGAAGCGGGCTAGGGGCGATGCGCGGCCAACAGTGCACCAAGTGTGGATCGACGTTCCGCGCGGCGAGGAATGATGGCGCCACGGCGTGAAATATGTAAATGCGCGATCGGGGTTCACTGTCCCAGGCACGGGCACATCTCGCACGAAGGCGCGCAGGAATTTACGTCGCGGCTGAAGCGACTGCTGCGCCGCCAGTGTTGGGAGCTACAAGTGTCTGTGGAGCAAACATCACCGCAAGGGCTGGTCGTTACAATGAACGGCCGCCACCACGCGGAACGATATCAACTCATGGTGCGCAAGTTATGAAAACTAGAGTAGGGAAGTACTTCGATGTGACCGCCGGGGTGTGGTTGTTTTACGTGCAACAATGGGCGGAGCCGCGCACGGATTGGGCGACATATAACATATATAACAGACATGGCGGCTCCACCAATCCAGTACCCATATTGCCGGAAGGATTTGTGAATTGGCCATGGGAGCACCGAGCGGCGTTTGAAACGCCGGACGAGCAGCGCGCGCGCAGAGTCGCTAAAGACTTATCGGAAGGTAAAGACGTGGAGCCGAGCGTCATCGTGGCGGAATTCTCTGACGGCGTGGAGTTCAAGCCGATATGAAATACCGTGGTGATGCGCGGCGCGTGTTCATGGAGCTAAGGTTGTGGCCGAAGCCGGGGGTTTATGGGCCGCGCGTCACGGTGCCGACCGACAAGGTGACGGCGATCGAAGACGCCTACGACCAATGGGGCGAGCCGAAACAACGCGCGATCCTGCACCTGGAAGGCGGGGAATTGTTGAAAGTAGCAGAGTCACGGGAGTCAATCGTGCGGCTGATGACAATGGACGTCGCCCTACCGGTGTCGGACCCGGTTTCCCAGGGCTGGTGGTCGGAACGATGAGCACCATGAAACCCCGCCTTAAACGGTCGTTTGAAATAAAAGCCGGATGGCTACCGGAAACCGCGCTGTACACCGGCATGAAGTGTTGGGTGTTGGCAGCCGTGACGCTCACATACGACAACGACTTTACGGGGATGCTGCACCTAACATTATTCAATTTCAGCGTGTCACTCGGGTACGTTGGGGAGCGGCCATTTTGAAACCACGCCTAACATCGCCGCTGCTGGAAAACCCGACGTGCGAGGCGATCTTGCGCAACTACTCCATGCGCTGCACGCACCGGGCGAAGTGGCGGACGCCGCATATACCGAAGCGGCAGATTGCCGGCCTAAAAGTCTGCGGATACCACAAACATCGCTTTGAGGCTTTCGGCTACAGGTGCACGCCGCTGTGAAACCCCGCCTTTTTGTGCTCGCGCTTCTAACTCTGGCCGGCTGTTCTAACGGGCCGGATCAGCCTAGCGATTTCTGCCGCAACACTTGGGAGCTACGCAAACAACTGCCGATGCTGCCGCCGCCGGAAACGGTGAAAGATATGGAAGAACGACAACTCATCAGGGGTTACGCGGCAGCGTGCGACCGCTCGCCGGGGATGGTTGTCCTGTGAAACCCCGCCTAGAAGCCTCGCCGCCCACCGAAGCGGATATGGACGCGTGGTACTTCGCAGTGGTGCGCACGCGGGGTTATCCGGTCAAGGGCCGCTATTTCAGAGTGCGCGACTTATACCGTTCCGCCGACAGCCGCGACGCCGATATCATGTTGGCCGCCGGGCGCTGGCGTGATTTCTCGCTAATCGACCCGGACGAACCGTTTAGCTCAGGGGTTCGACTAGGCTCGCATCCGGTGCGGGTTCGGTTGATTCCGCACTCGCTGGCGCATCTGAAGGTGACTTAAGCTACTTCGCACAAAAGGAAATTAGTCAATGGACATAACAGCGGAGCTAAAAGCGTGGGATCAGCGGTGGGATGCTTCGCCTAACGGGGTAGCGCATCAGGAACTCATGGGGATTGCGGCGCGCAGCGCGCAGGAGTTTGAGGCGCAGGACGAATGCATCGCGAAAGTGCGCGCGGCGATGGAAAAGATTGCCGAAGGCCCGGGTGCCACCAACGCTGTACGGATAGCGCAGCGCGCAATGGAAGAGATTACGCGGCTGGAAGGGGTTGCGGCGGCGGCAACGACGGCGACGGTGGACGCGCTGCGCGGAGCGTTCAAAGGACGGCCGGTGGAATTGAAGAAATCACTGCGCCAGGAAGCCGCTGCGGCGGGGCTGGCAGCGCAGGCCGGTGCCAGAGTATCGGAGTGGTGCGAGGGCATGCGTATTTTGGCACTGAAGTTCACGGCCGCAGCGGATGAGATTGAACGGCTGGAAAAAGAGCTAGCCGACGCCACGGGAGCGAATCGAGTATGAACATCGTCAAGCGTCGCGCGGCCGGGGGCCGGCTGCTGCACTTTCTGGAAGGCGTGCCATACCAACACACGCGCGTCGCGCTGTGCGGGAAAAACTCAACGACGCCAGGGTTAGGCGGTCACGGTCGCGGCTGGCGCTATCCAGGCGATGCGCGAGACAACATGCAACCTAACAGCGCCGACTGTCCGCGCTGCGTGGACAAATTTATAAAGGCCGGGGGGCAATTCTCATGAGCGCGACCTACCCGCCGCGCGGCGGACCGATCGACACGACGAACCTGTTTTGGGTCGGAGTGAAGGGGGAAGCCATCGTGGTCATGCGCCCACGCCAGCACATGACGAAGGCCGAAGCGTTGAACCTCGCGGCCTACCTGGTGGTGCTAGCGGACGAAAACGACGAATTTCCGGCGCTGCTCGAAGCGGTGAAAAACACATGAGCAGCATCAAGTTTGAGCCGCTCGCCGGCACGAAGATAGACGATGCGATTGGCGAAGCGATGTGCATGGCCGAGATTACACGCGTGCCGGTGGACCTCACATTTAACGGGACCGAAGTCCGCGTGGAGTGTTCGCACGTCGATCAGGTGAAGCGGATTTGGGAGTCGCAGCGCGGCACGAATTACGCGCCGAGCCCAGGCGCCAAGATTGTAGAAACGTGGGGCGCTGGGGAAGGCGGCCCACCGCCGCCGCAGAGCGGCCAGGGCGGATCGGGCGGCTCGCCACGGTCGCCATACATGAACGCCAGGTGTCAGTGCGGCGAGGTACTTTTGACAGCGACAGAGCACTCCGTAACAGATAACCGGGGGACGCGCATCCACGGCGCCGGCTCGTGTTGGTGGGCGGGCGGCGGGCCGAAACCATGAAGCGCAAGTGGTTGCATTGGGCAGCAGTGGCCGCCGCTCGCTTGCTGGTCGTCTTCGGTGTGGTGACGATCGGGGCCATGGTGACGCACGCGACTCCGGCGGAAACGCTGATAATGTACGCCGTGGCGCTGGTCTATTTCTCGCCGAGCATCAAGCCCATTACTTACGTCGAGCCGCAATCGCGCGACCCCTGGGGAGAGTGAAAGCCATGGTCATAACAGACGCCGATGCGGCGCGCCTCGCCTACGCGAAGTCGCTATACGCGGAAATCGCCGAGGATTACACCGCAGCGGATAACGACAGCATGGCGGTGCTGGGTGTCTGCGTCATTTTCGCGGCGTTGCTGGCGCGCGCCGCTCCGCTCGGCGAACACTGGTCGCGCGAGATAAAAGACTTCAGGGGGACAAAGCCATGAGGGCTCTAGCTAACGTCGGATTGCTGCTCGTCGGCGCGGCCTTTGGATACGTAATCGGCTGGATCAACTGCGCGCTGCTGAAGCATTCCAACACCGACGACGACTGGGGGCCGTCGCGCTGCGAGTACCATTGCGATCTACCGCGCGGCCACTCCGGCCCGCACAGCCACGACACAAGCGAGGAAGCATGAGGGTCTACCAATTCACGGTGAAGGGCTGCGGCTCTTTCCCGTTCAAGCAACTCTGGCGCGACCAGGCATGGCCGGCATCGGAGCGCGACTCCGAACTGTTGGAGTTGGCGTGCCCGACGCAGGCGCGCGAGCAGACAATCGGTTTTCTGTCATACGCGCATCCCAACGCGGCGATGTGGCGCGAGCAGAAATGGCCTGTCCAGCGGGTGTTCGCATGATAGGAAAAATAAAAGCGTGGGTCGTGAAGAAAGCCACAGAGTGGCTCGTATTCTGGCACTACTACCGCGAGGCGCGCGCCAAGCGCAATCACAAGTGTCTGTGGCGCTGCTACCGCGACGGCGGCGGCGGCGCGCTCGTGACACCGAAGCCCATGACGCAGGAGCACGCCACCGCGTGGGTGAGCCGGGTGGTTAACGGGGAAGTGTTCCACGTCGATTTTGAGCACCGCATGATTTTCTACCGATCAGGCAAAGGAGGTTGAGACAGTGACGAGCGTAAACAAATGCCCGGTGTGCGAGAAAACTTTTCCAACACAGATCGCGATGCGCCAACACTTCAACGATACGCACCGCTCGGGCACGACGGCCCAGGCGTTCGATGCGGACACCGGTCCAGATGCGTTGAAGGAGAAAGGCGCCGTGGCGGCGCAGCGCTGCGGCAACTGCAAGTTTTGGGGCAAGGCAAACAACATCATGGTTTGCCGGCGCGATCCGGGGACGCCAGGCATGGCGCAGGGCGCGGGCGGTATCCCGGTGCCGATTTGCTTTCTGCCGCCGAAATTCGCGCACGACTGGTGCGGTCAGTGGCAGGCCGGCGAGTGGCCGGCGGAGCCCAGGGTCGCCACTACCGAATAGCCTTATCCGTCGGGTGTCAAAAGGGGGTATTGTCCCCCGTATCTTTTAAGGGTTAAGGGGAAGGCCATGGTGCGCAGAGTGAGCGAGAGTGAGCGGCGGGGAGCCGTGGAAATCATCCCGGTGGACGTACCGACCGGCGAGGAAGTAGACGACGCCTTTGACAAATGGCGCGACGCCACGGCCGAAGCGGAAGTCCCAGGCAAGGTAACGGCGTGGCAGATACCCATGGACGAGCACGGCGTGCCGCAACCGAGCGCGAAGAACCAAATACGGCTAGGCGCGTGGCCGGTGGACGCTTACGCCTTCGATGACCTGTGCGCGCTCTTGATCCGCGAATACATGACACCGGAGAAAGTGTTGTGCGTGCGGCTGCTCGGCACCAAGGCGGGCTCGACCGGCTTGCAGTTTAATCGGGTGGTCACGCTCCGCGCTCCCAACACGAAGCCGGAACCAACCAATGGCGCCGCTGGCGTGCCGGACTCGGCCGCCGGGCTCATGAAGGTGATTCAGGAAAACAATGAGCGGATGTTGGCTCAGTTTCGTTCCATGCTCCCGCAGCAGTCACAGCAACAGGACGCCATGGGAGAAATCCGCCGCATCATGGAACTGTCGCGCATGATGAGCGAGCCGACTAACAAGCTGCTTGAGTTGCTAGTGCCGGCGCTCGTCGGCCGTCCGGCGCCGACCGCAGCGCAGGAGCCATTCACGCAGCTGTCGAGTCTCATGGACGTTATGGAGAAATTCCAGGAGTTGCGAGGCGGCGGTGGCGAGAATAGCGGCGGCGGATCGGGGAGCGATTTGATCGAAGCCATTCGCGCCGTCGTGCCGATCGCGAAGCCAGCGCTGGAAGCCATTCCGGCGATCATGGCCGATCGCGCGCGCACAGGCGCAGGGCTCCAACCGCAAAGAGCACTCACCGGGCCGCCGCGCGCCGCGCCGCCGCCAGGCGCGCGACCCACCGCACCGCCCGCGCCGGGCTCCGTTCCAACACAACAGCCGCCGCAGCCGGCGCCACAACCGGATGCCGCGAGCATGGGCGACATACCATCGGGGGATCGCGAAATGTTTGCTTTCGTCAAGCCGCAGATTGATGCACTGGTGAAGATGGCCGAAGAAGGGTCCGACCCGGTTGGAGCGGCGGACTTACTCTTCGATCAGGTGATAATGGTGCTGCCGGATGACTTCTACGATAAGTTGTCCGAGATGATCGACGGGCCGAACTTCGTGACGCAGGCGGCCGTATTTAACCCGAAGGTCAACACACACGCCGAGTGGTTTAAGCAGCTGAAAGAGCGTGTGATGCAACGCTACGACGCCGAAGACGCCGCCGCCGCGAGCGCGCCGACGGTTCTGCCAGGTGGCGAGCCAGCCAACGGATAGGCTTCGATGAGCGCGGCGGGGGTTTACTCCTTTCCCCGGCTGCGACTCCACACACTCTCCCGCCGGTCGGGGGGCGAAGAAAAAGGCCGGTGATTTGACAGAACCACGCCCGTAGCGTACTAATCCGCGCCGGGAGCCGTCCGCACGCACGCGGAGGTTCCCGGCTTGTGGTTGAACGGTCCCGCACTCCCCCAAGCGAATCGCGGCGCCACGATGGCGCGGCTCGGCTCCATCCCGGAAGGGGTGGCGGGTGCGAAAGCGACCATGAAGGCGATGCGGGACCTGGTGCTCGCCGCCGTCCGCGACCCAAGTCAGCAAGTGCGCGAAACCGCGCTCTCAATCATCGGCAACGCCGGATTTTCCGACCAGGCGCGCCGGCTGCAACAGTGGGTCAATACCAACATTCGGTACATCAACGACCCGCCAACGGTGGAGTTGGTGCAGACGCCGCAGTACACGCTTCAGCAGCGTGCCGGGGACTGCGACGACCAATCCGTGCTGCTCGCGTCCATGTTGGATTCGATCGGCCACCCGGCGCGCTTCATCGCGGTGGGTCTCTCGGGCGCACCGCTCTCGCACGTTATGGTGCAGACGCTCATCGGCACTCAGTGGGTGGGTGCCGAAACGATCATCCCCAGGCCGCTCGGCTGGATGCCTTCACCCATCACGTCGCACTACATTGTGAAGGTGTAACCCATGCGCTTTGATGCTCGAAGTGCGGCAGTCATGGACAAGGCAGCGCGCGGCCCGGCAGAGATTGCGGCGCGCGTTCACTCACGGGTGCGGCCGAAAGATGGGCTAGTGCGCGGCGGCTCGTTCGGTTCGCTCGGCGCATCCGCGCTCGTCTCGACGGTGGCGAGCAAAGGCGCCGGCATCGCCGCCACGTCGGGGACTTCAAGCCTCGCCGCAGCGATGGGCGCGGGCGCCGCCGCTGGCCCGATCGGACTCGTGGTCGGAGCCATTGTCGGCATCGTCATATCGAAGATTTTCAACAAGCAGTACCTCGACGTCACGTCCGCCAACACCATCGCCGACGCTTCCCTGGGCGTGTTCCAACAGTACCAGCAGATCGCGGGCCAGGTGGCCGGCCGACAGATCGGACTGCCGTCCATGGATGCCATCTGGAAAGGCGCGATGTACGCCGGGCTCTTCCCGCTCAACGACCAGCAGCTGTGTTTCCACAATGGGTGCCTGAAGTACAAAGGGCAGCCGGAGTGGATCGAAGCGACCATCAACGGGCCGGACAACCAATTCACGCTCGGCGGCAATTACCAGGCATTCGTGAATGGTGCGGTGAATGCCGCCGCAGCGCCAGTATCGAGCACCGGCACCACGATGCCGATATCGACGGGTAACGTGATCGGCCGGGCACAGCTGAAGGGATTGGGCAGAGCGCGGCGGTTTACCGGACTCGGCGCGCTCGGCGCCATCAATGGAGTCCCGGAAGCGGTGGTCCTGGTGGACAACTACCTCATCCCGGCCAACACGCGCGACAACCCGGCATGGCTGGTGCCGCGCACGGCGTTGGAGCATCAAATTCTCTACGACGTCGCGGACGCTTGGCTCGCGGCCAAACACCCGGAGTTGAATTCGACGCCGTTCGTGGCGACCTCGCCGGCCGCATCGCCAATGCCGGTCTCATCGTATCCGGTGCAGTCATCGCCCAACCCGGTTCCGATCGCGCCGCAGCCGGTCCAGGTGATCGCGAACCCGCCCGTGCTCACGGCGCCGATCAGCGCCCCGGTCATTCTGAGCGCGAGCACGGGGCTGCCGTCATCCACGGTGACACCGATTGCCGTCAGTTCGGGGCTGCAAACATCGGGCGGCGGCGCGACGTTGTTCCAGGCAGCGCCGGCCGATACGACCGGAGTCGCATCGGCGGATGAGGCTATCGCCAGCGCCAACAATTCTTTTTCGGACTTCATATCAACACCGCTCGGGTTGCTGACGCTGGTCGGCATCGGCGTCGCGGTGTTGGCTGTACTCAAGAAGTGAGCGCCCATCAATGAACAACCAGCAGAAATATTTGGCATGGCTTCGCACGACGGCGCCGGAAGTCTACGTCGCAGCGCTGCGCAAGGTCGCGCGAGCGCCGCGCAGTCTCGGCGGATTGAGCGATGACCTGGTGACGCGCATGTATCGCCCCTCGACGGGGTTCGGATTCGTGGGCGACGAGATGACGCAACTCGCCGCGCGCCTGCGCTCACTCGGCGCGCTCGGCCAGGACGACAGCGACCCTGACAATATCGGCGAAGTGACGGTGACGGCATCATCGCCGACCGACGACTCATCGTCGCTCCTGCTGGACCCGACCTCACTCACGCCGGCCGACATTCTCGGCGTGCAGGAACAGGCGACGCTGCCGACGGCGCCCATCAACGTCCCGGCCGATACGTCATCGAGCGGCTCTAGCTCGAATACCGGGCTCTTCAGCAGCATTGTTTCGGCGGTCGGCAGCATCGGCGCCGCAGCGATGACTTCATCGGCGCAGTCCAACCTGCTGAAACTCAACACGCAGAGAGCCGCCGCCGGCTTGCCGCCAGTGAACGCCAACGGCGTTCCGGTGGCGACCTCGCTCTCATCCAATCCGCAGATCGCGGCAATGGAGTCATCCATTGCTGGCGTCGCGTCGTCGCCGATTTTCTGGATTGCAGGACTTGCATTACTGGCCTTTGTTGTTCTGAGGAAATAACCATGCGCACGCCAGCGTATCAGCCGCCGCACATCCGTAGTCCGCGCATGGCGCAGACGCGACCGGGCTCCGTTTTCTCGCCAGCGATCGGCGCGTGGTCCGACCCAGGCCGGCTCGGCGGGCTCGGCGCGCTCGCGCTGCCGAGTTGGACAGGCTACGCAGCGGCCGGCGGATTCCTCGCGCTCGGTGCGCTGAAGAAAATTCCGTGGTGGGCCGCGATCGGCGGCGCGGCGGCATCCTATTTCCTGCTCGGCATGCTCACCGCAGCGGGCCAGCCGATCACATCGGGCACGGCGCTCGTGTCCAACGGGCCGACCATCCAATTCACGGCCGCATCGCCGGGGATGCTGACAACGGCCGCTGACGGCACGCAAACCATCACGGTCGGCGGTGTCGCCTACACGGTCGAGAGCAGCACGACCAACGCCGACGGCTCAATTCAATACACGTTCTTTTAAGCCGTGAGCCGTCGCCGCAGAAATCCCGATCACAGCAGCAAAGACTGGTTGCTGTTTGGCGGCATTGCGGTCGGTGGATACCTGCTGCTGAAGTACGTGCTGCCGGGGATTTCGAGCGTGGCGAACGCCGCGAGCGCCGGGACCAACGCAATCAGTTCGGGGATTGCGAGCGTCATCAACTGGGCGGCCGGCACATCGGCGCCATCGCCGGCACCGCTGACCGGCTCGCGCGGCGTGAACATGCCGGATGGGAGCGTCGTGCCGCTCTCGCTCTTCACCGATATCAGCGCCAACCCGACGAGCACAGCGCTGTATGGCGTCTACCAGGGGACCATGTACACCATTTCCGGCCCGCTCGACGCGAACGGCAATTACACCGCGTCGTAAAGGAAACCTCATGCGCTTCAATGTCCCGTCTTACCTGGTGGCGCCGCGCGCGGGGACGCGCTTCGGTGCGTACCTCACCACGCCGCGCTTCCAGCGCTTCGGTGCCTACCTCACGCAGCCGCGCGCGACGCGCTTCGGCGCGCTCGGGGATGACGCATCGAGCAGCGACAGCACATCGTCAGCGGTCGCCACCACGACGCCGGGGCAGCCGGATACTAGTTGGATCAACTCACTTGCCACCGCCGCCACCACAATCGAGAACATCAACGCGCAGAGCCAGCTGAACAGCATAAACATTCAGCGCGCCGCAGCGGGCTTATCTCCGCTTCCGTCGAGCGTCATTGGCCCGACGGTCTCGGTGGGGCTGTCATCCGACGTGCAGGACTTGCTGATTTACGGCGGGCTCGGATTCGCCGCGCTCTACCTGGTGTCCATGCTGGCAAAGAAGCGAGGCAGCGCGGCGGCGTGAAAACCATTACGTACTTCGCGAAGACGTGTCCGACCTGCGGGAAGCCGCCGGGCGCGCCGTTTCGCGTGTACGACAAGGAAGGCAAAGTGATTTCCGGCTGCGTGGACGAATTCCACACCGGGCACATTGCAGCGCCGAGTGAGTCGGGTCGGTGGCACGTTCGCCCGCACGCCCGCAAGGTGCGCGCCGAAATGAAGCGCAGTCGATTGGGCGGCGTCACGCAGTACAAAGACAATCCGAAGCGCAGCCGCCGAAAAAACCCGGGTGGCTGGTACATCCACATCCAGCGCAGCGGCCGGGGTCCCGTGATGCTCTACAACGGGAAGAGTTTCAGCAACCAGGCGGGCGAGAAACCGCACGCATTCAAGACAGCGCAGGCCGCGAGGATCAAGGCGCGCGCGCTGCTCGGGCAGTTCAATAAGCTGTCAGCCTACAAAATTTGGGTGGCGGACACCGTGCAGGGTGCCGCCCACGAAAAACTTCGCGTGAATCCTTCGCCGCGCCAGTCAGCGGCGCTTGACGAAGCCGCGCGAAAGCTCGAAGATTTCACGGGGCATGATGCGACGCACGTCCAGCGCGCGCGGTTGCGCTCCGCAGAGAAAACGGGGCTAGTGATCGGGGAAATGGATGAGATAGGCTACCGCGCGGCCCGCGAGGGCATCGAAGGCGGCCGGCTCGTCCGCTACCGTCACAAATTCCGAAGAGGTTCCCGGCCGCTATTGGCAGTCTCTACAGACGGGAAACAACTACATGTTGTCGGCGGGCAATATGAGTTTACCGCAGCCGGTATTGAGGACCGTTAGGCATGAAAAACTAACACCCAACACCGGGCACAGGAGACTCATATGGCCGAGTTGCTTTTGGTCGCAAACCCAAAGCGCCGTCGCCGCCGGAAAATGTCGGCGCTACAGCGCAAGTTCTTCGGTGGCGGCAAGCGTCGCCGCAAGGCACGCGCCGCCCATCACCGCCGCCGCAGGAGTGCCGCTCCGGTAGCCGTAGCGCCACGTCGGCGTCGTCGCCGTCACGCGCACGTCGCGCGGCGCCGTCACACCGTGCGGGCGAATCCGCACCGCCGGCACCACTACCGCCGTCGCAGCAATCCGTTTTCGGTGAAGGGTTTCACCGGGCAGATCATGCCGACCGTGAAGGCGGGCGCCGTGGGCGCAGCCGGCGCGCTCGGGCTGGATGCGCTGTGGGGACTGGTCTCGGGGAATGCGACGCTCTCGCCGTATCTCTCGAATCAGTACGTCGGGCTCCTTGCGAAAGCGGTCGGCGCGGTCGCGATCGGGACGCTCGGCGGGCATCTGCTCAAGGGCAAGGGTCGTGACCTCGCCGTGGGCGCGATGACCGTTACCACGCACGACTTCCTGAAGGCGCTGCTGGAATCGTCCATGCCGACCATCTTCGGCGCGGGCGGTTCACTCCCTTTGGGGTCTTACCTGTCGGGCAGTGCGCCCATTGTCGGGACTGCAACTGTCCCACAGGCGTATCTGCCGTTTAGCGGGGTGGGCTCGTACCTCTCCGGTCCAGGCGGACAGCAGGACTCCGCCGGGGTCTACACCGACGACATCATCGGCATGGACCCGTGGGGCGGCAACAACGAAGACGGCCGCATCGCGTACAGCTAAGTGAAGTGACGGTGTTGGGCTGGTTCCCGCCGGTGGGCCGGCCCAACACCTAACTTCCAACACCGGCAAACAACGTTCCAGCGACCCGACTACAACATAGGGTTTAAGGACAGAGGTAGATTCACATGGCAGGCTCAACAGCAAGTCCGAGCGGCGGCGGGGTGGTACTCCCCGCAGGCTCCGGCGGCGGCAGTGCGATCGGTGCGGGCAGCCGCATCCCGGTTCCGCTCTCGTCTCTCCAGCAGTACAACCCCAACCGTGCGGACCAGGTGGAAGGCATCTGGCAGCCGTTCTATCACTCGCAGACGTATCTCGCGGCGGGTCAGGCGTCGTTGCAGTTCTTCAACGTCGCTTTCACGGGCAACTACACCGTGACCAACATGCCGGCGGCGGCGTTTTTCCCAGCGCCGACGGCATTCCTGGTCCGCGCGCTCATGCTGAATTTCATTCCCGGCAACCCGACCAACACGTCGGCAGCCGCACCCACGCTCGCGCAGACGAACAACATCGCGGACGTGATTGCGGTGGCGAACGCCGGTTACGTGGAATTCGTCATCGGCGGCAAGGTGTATCTGCGCGACTCCCCGTCCGGTCGCTTCGGGCCGAACTACGGCATCTCGGCCGTAGCGGCACTCGGCGGCACGCTCACGGCACCGGCGCTCACGTCGGTTGCCTATGCGCGCGCCGCGTCGCGGTACTACGAAATCACGCCGTTTCTGATTCCTCAGACTCAGAACTTCAGCGTGACGCTGTACACCCCGACGCTGGTTCCGGTCTCGGTGGCCGGCTCCATGATCGCGACCATGGACGGCTTCTACTACCGTCAGAGCCAGTAAGGCGGTAGGGGACAAGGGTAATTCGTCGGCGCCCGTTTATAGGGACGGCTCCCACCGTTAACCGCCGAATCGTTTGCCGGTATCGAATAACCGGCCTTGATTTTCAAACGCCGCAGTGCATCAACTCAATGACACGCGGCCGGAGATACGAAAATGTCAGCTACGCAAATGTCGGTCCAGGATCAGATTAGCGCGCTCGCCGGAGCCGTCTCGAATCTTCAGGCGCGCTTGAGCCAGCAGGGGCGCGAGGGCGCCTATGCACCATCGAGCAACGACCCGTATGTGGTGCCCGGCCCGCGCGACTTCTACAGCTACACGCAGCGCGCCGCGATTGCGGGCGCGGTCGGCACGACGGTGCCGCTCGTCTATCAGATCGAGGCGGACAGCTATTTCTACATGAACGCGCTGTCATTCCAGGCGGACTCCGCGCTCGCAGCGCTCACCGACTCCACCAACGTGGTGCCGCTCCTGACGATAGTGATTCTCGACTCAGGATCGGGCCGGCAGCTGATGGCGAACCCGACGCCCATCAACTGCATCGCCGGCTACAACGGCAACCCGTTCCGGCTGCCCAAGCCTCGGCGGTTTGCGCCGACCTCGCAGATTACCGTCACAGTGGTCAACTACTCGGCGAACGCCTATAACCTGTCGTTCACGCTGTCGGGCTTCAAGGTGTACGCACAGCAGGCCATCGCGGTGAATGGTCCGGTCGGAACAGGCAGCTAATCGAGTCAGCACCACAGGGGCGAACCCATGCCACAGCGCCAACGTCGAGTAGGTCGGGTCATGATCGGGGGGTACCCGATCGCGGTCAGCCCGTTCGGGACGTTGTTCCGCACGTCCGGCGGCGTCACGCGCAGCCTGGGTTCGCTCGGTGGTGGCGATCATCGCGCAGTGGGGATTCCGGGTCCGACAGGCGGTGTGGATTCGGCCACGGACCTGTGGCCGTATAACGAGCGCGGTCAGCCATGGAACACCGGCGGCGCGGGTGGTGCCTCCTCCGCATTCGATCCGCCGCCAATCGGGGAATCGGCCGTAGCTCCGGTGGCGACACCGCCAGGCATGTTTTTGCCGACGCCGGTCCCGTTCGGCAAGGTCGATCCGGCCGCGCAGTTGCAGTGGAACAATCCCACCACGGCAGCCCTGGTGCCGATCAACGCGGGGACCTCGGCGCAAATCCCGGTGCTCTCGCTCAACTATCAGCGGAATCTGCTGATAATCCAAAACAACAGCACGGCCACGCCGCCCGACACCACGCCGGTTTTCTACGTGAGTTTTAACGCGGCCGTGCCGGCGCCGGGATTCGGGCTCGCGCTCGCGGCTGGCATCGGCATCGTGTTCGATATCATTTGCCCGCGTGATTCGGTCTTCGTCTCTCAGGTGGGCGGCGGCGGCGGCACCCTGGTCGTGGCGGGCGTGGTGGTGCAGGGCACTTACGCTCCGATCTAAGGCGCCAAGGTGAAAAGCGTTATCGGCGGCCCAGGCCACGGCATCGGCGGCAAGGGGTTCTTCGGGCCGCTTCTGTCGCCGAACGTCCAAATCTTCAACGGGCCGGGCTTATTCACATGGACGAAGCCGGCCGGCGCGAAGCGCGTCGTGGTGACGGCCGTCGGCGGCGGTGGTGGTGGCGGTGGTGGGCAATCAACTGCCAATGCTGGCGTAGCGGGCGGCGGTGGTGGTGGTGGTGGCGGTTCGGCATCCAAGACATACGCAGCTAGCGCGCTCGGCGCGACGGTCACGGGTCACGTTGGCGCCGGTGGCGGCGGCGGCGCGGGTGCCGCCGCTTTCGGCTTGAGCGGCGCGAACGGTGTAAACGGCTCGCAGTCAGATTTCAACGCCGCAGACATTGTAGGCAACGGCGGTAGCGGTGGCTCAGGAACGGGACCAGGAGGCGGCGGTGGAACGGGGACCGGCAGCGGAACCAACATCACAGGCCAGGTGGGTGGCACAGGCCGCGCATTTGCCAATGGCGATCCGGGTCTCGCGTCAGGTTCAACCGCCGGCAACAGCGGAGCGGGTGGCGCGGGCTCATCAGCCGGCACGGCATTCAAGGGCGGCGCCGGGCCGACAGGCTCGCCAGGCGGACTCGGAGCCAACACCACAGGGGCCGGTCAGGTTATTACGGGTGGAGCGGGTGCACTCGGCTCAGGCGGCGGCAGTGCCAATGACCCGGGTCTTTTCGGTACGGCGACCTTGACGGGCGGAGCCGGCGGCGCCGGTGCAGGAGTTGGCGCGGGCGGTGGTGGCGGCGGCACGCCGTCCGGTTACGGGGACGCGGGCAGCACGGGAGTCGGCGGTGCCGGCGGAAACGGCAACACCGGGGAAGTGACCATCACCACGTATTTCACATGACCCGCGACGAAAAACTCCTGTTGCTTCTGCTCGGTGGTGCAGGGGTCGCGTATTGGTGGTATACCAGCACGCCAACCGACCCAACATCGTTCGCAGCGAGCCCAGTGGACGCCATATCGGATGCAATCGTGAGCACCGTATCAGGATGGGCAGGAACCAATGAGGGGCCGACGTGGGTGCCGGTGTTGAACGCCACAGAAGCCAACCTAGGCATTCCCACCAACCTGCTTGCGCGCCTCGCCTACCAGGAATCGCATTTCAGGGATGACATTATCCGGGGCACCACGAAGTCATCGGCCGGCGCGCTCGGCATAATGCAATTTCTGCCGACGACCTCGCCCACGGTGAGCGCACCAATCCCGTTCGCGGACTCGGACGTCGAGGCGCAGATACAGGCCGGCGGCGCCTACCTGGTCGCGCAATACAACACGTTCGGGTCGTGGGATTTGGCGCTCGCGGCCTACAACGCAGGGCCGGGGAATGTGACCAAGTACGGCGGTGTCCCGCCGTTCACTGAGACTCAAAACTACGTCGCGCAGATCCTCGCCGATGTGCCGGGGGTCGCGTGATGCGCTTATACGTGTACGACTCAGGCGACGGCGACGAGCTCGGCGCGATCGAAGTGGACGAAAACGCAACCGACGAAGCGGTCATAGAGCACCTGGTCAACGTGGGATTTATCGACCCGCCGGCCGAGCGGTATCAAAT
>Ga0210390_10001788_pt1 | contig 19868 bp, 17 predicted proteins | sample IncBWH11OmetaG_FD_161050 | JGI IMG/M metagenome (GOLD analysis project Ga0210390, IMG submission 161050) | Forest soil microbial communities from Barre Woods Harvard Forest LTER site, Petersham, Massachusetts, United States - Inc-BW-H-11-O ... | reverse complement strand
GACTGCAAATCCAGTCGGCCGACATGCCGTCCAAGCCGCACCCGAACGGCCGATCTGCGTACGCAGACTCACCGTTGCCTCCTGATCCACCCGGCATTCCTAATCGGCGATCACGAGTTACGGTTCCGGAGTCTCTTCACGTTGTGTGATTGCGGGCGGGACCAGTGCCACGCATCCTGGCCGCCCGTGCCGAGGACGGGTCAGCAGGCCTGGACTACCGTGGCACCGGAGGGCTGGCATGGATGTGCTACGGAGCGTGGTGCGGGCATGTCGGCAGCGCTGGGTGCCCGGGCCAGATGCCGCCAGTCCGGCGCTGACCTGGATCGGGAACGAGCGCATCGCGATCAGCGGCGTGCCTCCGGCCCGGACGGTGGCGTGGCTGGCCGAGCAGGGCGTGACGCACGTGGTCAACTGCCGGCCACGGGCGCAGGTGCGGTGGTCCGGGGATCTGGCGGCCGAGCGGGCGGCCTTCGGCCCCGGGCGGGTCGCGCACGCGCCGATGCAGGACCACGGCCTGCGGCAGCGGCCCGCGGCGTGGGCGGCGGCGGCATGCTTCGCCGCGCGGGTGCTGGAAGATCAACCGCAGGCAGGAGTGCTCATCCACTGCACAGCGGGCAGGCGCCGCTCGGCCATGCTCGCCTACGCGGTGCTGCGACTGCGCGGCACGACCGCACCCGGGCAGCGGCGCTGGTGCTGACGTACCGGACCGAGGCAGTGCTTGTCCCGGCCTATGTGCACAGCGTCGAGCGCTGGCTCGCCACCACCGACCGGTGACTTCAGCGGCCGCGATGTCCCACGGCAGGCTTGTCGTGGCCTCGAACCCGATCAGGCCTGCAACCCGAATCGCCGCGCGTAGCCGCCGTTATCGCCCAGGAGCGACGATCAGGTTCGCCGGGCGCTCGCTCAGAACTGGCTATTCTGCAGCGTTTAGCGAAGCGACTCGGCGATGTCGCTACCGGCCGTAGCCGCGGCCGGGGGCTGGCCGTTCACGGTGAGGACCGAGGATCCATGAGTTCCCGGGCCGGGTGTTTTGGGTGGGTTTAGTCCGGTTTGGCTAGGAAGGTCTCGACGTCGGCGGCGAATTCGGCGTGATGCTGGAACAGGAACCCGTGCGCGGAGTCGGGGTAGATCTTCACCGTGGCCTGCGAGATCAGGCCCGCGATCAGGTAGGAATAGTGCGGCAGGATCATCGGGTCGCGGTCGCCGTTGGCCACGAAGACCGGCTGGCTAATGCCGCTCAGCCGTTGCAGCTGGGAGTGATCGGGGATCCCCCAGGCGCAGACCGCGTCGTATTGCGCCTCGCGGGTGGCCCAGGTGGTCGCCGTGTCCCGGTCCTCGGTCCGGGCGTAGATGCGCCGTAGTACGTCCTGGCCGGCCTGCCGACTGGACGATGATCGTGCGAAGAACACTTCGAGGTACCCCTCGGGGTTGGTTTCGGGCCTGCCGACCGCTCTGATGACTTCAGGCGCCCAGCCGTGCATGCCAGCCGCGCCGCGGGGGGCCGAGGAGGCCAGGATCAGCCTGCGGACCAGGTCCGGCCGGATCAGCGCGATCTCCTGCGCGACGAAACTGCCGATGGAAAAGCCGAGGATATCGGCCTGGCGGAGCTCAAAGGCGGTCAGGAAAGCGATGGCGTCGTGTGCCATCTGCTCGATGACGTGTGGTGTGGTGCCGGTGGAGCCGCCGACGCCGGCGTTGTCGAATGCCACGACTCGCCGGGTCGAGGCCAGCGCGTCGACCAGGGCGGGATCCCAGTTGTCCAGGTTTGCGCGGAAGTGCTGGAGCAGGACCAGCGGAACCGGCCCCTCGCCCGCGTCCCGGTACGCGTAGTCGACGCCGTTCACCGCGTTTACGAGTTTGTTCGGAAGGCTCGAGTACGTAGCCATCATGGTGCTCCCTTCGTTGCAGGCGGCATGCACCACGGCCCGTTCAGTAAAATCGTTGTTCCGAACGGGCCGTGGTGTTACGGCCCCCGGCCGATCTAGGCCTGCACGGCCTGAGCGCCGGCCTGGATGAGGGCCAGCACGTCCTGCGGGTGGGAGACCATCGCGACGTGGTTCGACGGCACCTCGACGGTGGTGGCGTCCATGCGGGCGGCGAACTGGCGCTCGGCGTCGGGCGGGATGGCCTGATCGCCGGCGGCGATCAGGAACCACGACGGCCGTGATTTCCACGCCGGGACGCCCATCATCTCCTGCAGCGCGGTGGCGGACAGCGGCTGCTGTACCGGCCACATCACCCGGGCCCGCACCGGGTCGACGTCAGCGGCGAAATGGCCCACGAAGTCCTCTTCCGGCATCCAGGCGAACCCCTGCTCGTCGATGATCAGGTGGGTCGGCGCCGGGCTGGGCGGTTCCTGGCCGAGCAGCGCGCCGATCGATTCGCCTTCGTCCAGTACGAACGCCGTGATGTACAAGCCCGGCCACGTTCGGCGCGTCGGTGCCCAGGGCAGTGATGATCTGGCCGCCGTAGGAGCGGCCGGCCACGATCGCCGGGCCGTCCTGGCGAGCCAGCACCTGGCGCAGCCGGGCGACGTCAGCGGCCAGCGACGTCATCGGGAACTCCGGTGCGGTGACGTGATAGCCGCTGTCCTGCAGCCGCTCGATTACCGCGCTCCAGCTGGAGCTGTCGGCCCACGCACCGTGGACGAGCACGAAATTCGGCAGGTCACTCATCTGTCTGTTCCCTTCGGGTTCTTGGTTTGCGGTCTGCGGTGGTTCTCGCCGGCCCGGCGGTGAGCTGGTAGCGGGTGCCGCTGCTGCCTTGGACCCAGCTGTCGGGTAGCGCGGCGGCGAGAGTGTGTTGTGCTCGCCAGCCGGTGCAGTGTCCGGGTACCAGTAGGTCGGGTGCCAGTTCGGTGAGCGCGCGGACCGTGGGGCCGATGCTCGGGGTGAAGAAGGCGCCGCCCAGGTGCAGGCCGCCGAGTAGTGCATGTAGCCGGGGGACGCCGGTGAGCCGCTGTGCGTGCCGGACGATGTTGACGGCGCCGGCGTGGCCGCAGCCGGTCACGATGACCAGTCCCTTGCCGCGCACGTTCGCGACGAGGGCCTGGTCGTCGAGGATCAGCGGGTCGGGTTCCCACGTTGTGCCTGTCCAGTGCTGGTGTGCTGGGGGCATGCCGTGTTCGAAGTCGGTGGTGCGGTCGACCTCACCGGTGATCAGGATGGAGCCGTCGAGGAGCAGGGACGGCTGGCGGCGCTCGATCACGTCGAAGCCCTCGCCGGCCAGCGCATGCTTGCTGAGTGTCGGCCAGTCGTCGGCCCCCCCGCCGGGCAGGGCGAGGCGGCGGCGGGTCCACACCAGCGGGTGGACAACCATCGGCAAGGACCGGGTACCGCGCCGCCCGGCGAGTCCGGCCAGGCCGCCGGCGTGGTCGAAGTGGCCGTGGCTGAGCACTACGGCGTGCACGCCGGACAGGTCCAGGTCGAGCCGGCTGGCGTTGGTGACCATCGCATCCGGGGACAGCCCGGTGTCGAACAGCACTGACGTCGTGGTGTCGCCGCGGCGGACGGTGACCAGCGCGGAGAAGCCGTGCTCGGCCATCAGCCCGACGTTGGTACGCCCCGGCTCGAACTGGGGCGCTTCGGCGGTTCCGGCTGCCAACGGCGCTCGGGTGATGGTGTCGTCGCTGGTAAGCAGGGCGTCGTAGACGTTGTCGACCAGCGTGGTGACGACGACGACGTCGACCGGCTCCAGTGTGATCGGGTCGGCCGCGCTGCCCGCGACCGGGTGCGGCATCGCGGCGCGGACGTCGCCGGCGGCGGCCGGTTCGGTGCACACGGCTGCTACTCCCCGGTGGCCGGGTCGACAATCTCGATGAGCCCGGTGCTGACGTCGTAGACCAAGCCGGACACGAGCCGGCCCGGCGGCAGAGCATGCCGGGCGATGGCGGTGTCGACTCGCACCGCCGCGTACGGGTCGGCGACCGCCTTGCTGTCCAGCTCATCTGCCGGGATCTCGAAGAACGCCGCGAGCTGCTCGGGATAGTCCGTGAGGCGGGTGATGCCGCAGTCGGTGTGGTGCAGGATCACCAGGTGCCCGCTCCTCGGGGGCTGGCCCCGGCCGAGTCGGCCCAGCAGGGCCCATGAGCGCAGCGTCGCCGGGGTGATCCGGCCGCCGATGTTGCGCATCACGACACCTTCGCCGAGCTCGAGACCGAGTACATCACCCGGGTCGACCCGGGAGTCGACGCAGCCGAGCACCTGCAGGGTGTCGCTGGCCGGGAAGGGAAGGCCGGCGAACGCCCCTGTCGCGGCGAACGCCGCGTTGCGCCGAACCAGCTCATCGGAAGAGATGATCATGTCTTCGCCGGTCATTTGGTTGCCTCCTCAGTGCTGGCCGACCGCCGGGCCGGTGGCCCGAGCTGCCGGAGAACAGCGCGGCCACCGGGCCGGGTGAGTTGCTGACGTCAGCTGGTGGCCTGGGCCGCCTGGATGATGACGTTGGCCACGACCCCTGGGTCGGTGATCATTGACAGGTGGGGGGCGTTGATCTCGGTGATGTGGGCGTGTGCCCGGTTGGCCATGAATAGCTGCTCGGCCGGGGTGATGATGTGGTCGGCTGTGCCGACGACGTCCCAGGACGGGATGGTCTGCCAGGCCGGGACACCGGACTGGTCGGTAAACGTGCTGGTGGCCAGGGGCCGCTGGGTAGCGGCCAGGACCGCGCCGCCGCTGGCCGGCAGGCCGTTGGCGAAGCAGCCGGGGAACACGGCCGGTTTGACGTAGGCGACCGTGCCGGATGGTGATACGGGGTCGGGTACGAAGGTGAACACCGTGGACAGGTCGTGTACCGCGAAGCATGACCCGGCGGTGGTCAGGTCCGTCAGGTCCTCGCCTTGCTTCGGCAGGTAGGCGTCGTCGTAGACCAGGGCTTTCACCTGGCTGTCCCCGGTTGCGGCGTTGGTGATGACCTCGCCGCCGTAGGAGTGCCCGACGAGGACGATCGGGCCGGTGATGGTGTGCAGGAAATCGGCCAGCGTGGCGGTATCGATCGCCAGGCCTTCCAGCGGGTTGGGTGGGGCGTAGACGGTGTAGCCAGCGCGCTGCAGAAGCCCGGTGACGGCGTTCCAGCTGCCTGAGTCGGCCCACGCGCCGTGCACCAGGACGATGGCGGGCTTGGCCGGGCCAGTGCCTGTGACGACGGCGGCGCGCTCGGTGCCTGCGGTAGCAGCGCGGGCCGAGCCGGCGTGGCCCGCGGTGGCGAGCAGCCCCGCCAGGGCCAGGACCGCGGCGATGATGATCGGGTGCGTTCGGACGGGCCGCGAGGCGAGTTTGACGGACATCGTGGTGCCTTTCGGATATGACATGCGCGGATTAGTCCAGGAAGCCGAGCAGCGCCCGGTTGACCTGGTCAGCGTGGGTCCATGTGATGGCGTGCGGGCCCGCCCTCGATGACGACGAGTTGCATGTCGCTGATCAGGCCGGGCCGCCGCTGGCTCCTTTGGTCCTGGTGAGTGGGCTGCGCGGGGACTAGATCGCTCAGAGCGTGCCGGCGGCGGTGGACCACAGTTCGTTGGCGGGCACATTGCCCGGGTTGCCGATGAGGTGCTGCAAGATGATCGGGGTGAACAGCTGGTGAGCCGGGTTCCCCAGGATGGTCATCACGAACGGGTGGGTGAAGTCGGTAGTCGACGCGTTGATGATCGAGTAGTCGCCCGGCATCTGCGAATCCTTGAAGTCCAAGATCCACACAGTGGTGTCCGGGGTGCTGCACGGCTGCAGGCTCAGGGCCTCGCCCTGGTAGGCGGTAGTGGGTATACCCGAGCACAGGCCGCTGGGCTTGCCGTAGGGTGCGTACTCGATCTGAAGCGCGAGATAGCCGGCTCCTCCGTAATGGCTGGCGACCGCGGCGGACACCATGTCGTTTGCGTAGAAGTAGGACGCGTTGACCGGACCGCCTGTGGGGACGGTGAAGTCCTCCGCCGGGTTCCAGCCGACGGCCGGGCTGACGATCGTTGGCGCGCCGCGCAGCGGGATCCCGAACAGCACGGTCTCCACGAACCCGGGGTACGCCGCAGTTCTTGGCGTAATGCACTTACTGGCGCACTGCGGGGTGGCCGCGCTCGCTGCCACCGTCCCCGCCGCGCTGAGCCCGCCGGCCAGGGTCAATACTGCGGCGGCGGCAAGCATTTTGCTCTTGATGGACATAATGATTCCTTTCTTAGACATAGCCGTGCCCTGCGCACGGCGCTGTGGCGCTAGTCAGTTGGGTCAGCGCGGCCCTGATCAGGACAGGAACGGGTGTACGCGTGGCCCCCGGGAAGCGGGGGTGGGCTCGCGTGAGGTAAGTGCTTCGGGGCTGGCCTTGTCCCAGCGTTTGCAGCTACATCGGGGCCGAGTGCGGGCCGGGGGTGTGTACCGTGACCTGCTTGTCTCGGTAGGAGGCCAGAAAGGCGGTCAGCGCGGTCAGTGTTTCCTCGGGTGTTTCCTCGGCGGGATAGTGAGCGCAGTCGGGGATGACCAAGGTCTGCACGTCATCGGCGGCAAGCTTCATCGTGTCCGCGACCTGACCGGCCAGGCTGTGCCCGCCGCCAATGCCCAGCACGGGCATCGGCAGCCGACGGGTTGTGCGCTGCTGGTTCTGGGCGATAGTGGCGTCCAGCGCGCGGTAGATCGCGAAGCTGGCGTGCAAGGCTTCGGGGCTGGCGGCGAGGGTGCCGACATAGTGGCGGACCGCGTAATCGGGCAGCGGGCGGGCGGCCTTGGTGGCGAACTGCCAGCCGAAGTAGACCTCTTCCCGGCCGGCGACGAGTTCGTCGTTGACCGCGGCGAGCCGGTTGAACGCGAAGTGCCACAGCGCGTTGTTCAGGTGCGCGCCGGCGAACAAGGGCGGGGACGGGGACACGCCCGGCAGCGGGGTCTCGGCGACCGCCAGCCGGGCGACCCGGCCGGGGTGGTCGGCGGCCAGGGCGTAACCGATCCACATGCCAGTGTCGTGGCCGGCCACCGCGAACCGCTCGTGGCCCAGCGTGTCCATCAGCGCGGCTAGGTCGGCGGCCAGGGTGCCGGTGTCGTACCCGTCGGCGGGTTTGCCGGACAGCCCGCACCCGCGCTGGTCGGGAGCGATGACGGTGAACTCCCGGGCCAGGGCCGGCATGACCAGCCGCCAGGCGTACCAGGTCTGCGGCCAGCCGTGCACGAGCAGGAGCGGCGGGCCGTCGCCGCCGGTGACAACGTGCTGGCGCAGGCCCCCGGTGTCGACGTACCGGCTGGTGAACGTGCCGGTGAATCCGTCCGGCAGGTGCGGCGCTCCTGCGACCGAACCGGAGCTTTCCGGGATGGCAGATGACTTCATGAGGGTCTCCTTGGACGTACTTCAGCTCGGCGCTGGTGGTCGTGGATATGTCCGCTCACGGCTCGCTGGCGAGGAAGTGCCCCCCGTAGGCGGTGCTGGCGAAGTGCTCGCCTACCAGCCGCGACAAAAGCAGCAGTGTGCTCCGGGGCCGGTAGTTGCCCACGATGCGCTGCGCCTGCCCAGCGGCGTTGCGGGTGACCACCGTGAAGTTGCCGATCGGCTCGCCGCGGACCCCGGCGGTGTAGTCCTCGAGCCAGCCGTTCTCGTCATAAGGGCCAGCGAAGTTGAACTTCTGGTAGTCATAGAGCGAGCGGATGTACACCAGCACGGCCCGCACCGCGTCGGCGCCGTGCAAGAAGCCGTCCATCGCGGAGCCCTCCAGAGTGACGTCGTCGGCCAGGTTGTCCAGCCACCCCGGGTAGTAGCCGGTGAGCTCCGGGTCGGGATCGCTGCTTCCCATATATGTCATGGTGGCTCCATCGGAACGGGCAAGCTTTTCCGCGGTCGCGTGTGGCTTCACGCATGTATCGTGACGAGCCGGACCAGCTGTCCGAATCCGGAAGAACGCCTAGTCATCAAGACACTTCCCGGGCCGAGACTAGGTGGATGGCTGCGCGCCGCCGGGCAGTACCCCGGTGCCGCCCAGGCCGCTTGCCGGTCAGCCAGGTACGAGCCGGAACCGTTCGGCCTTGTCGATGGGAACGCTGGCGAGCTGGCGACGTGAGCCGACGCCGAGTTTCCTGAAGACCTTCCCCAGGTGATAGTCAACGGTCTTCGGGCTGATGAACAGCCGCGAGCCGATCTCCAGGTTAGTGAAACCAGCGGCCGCCAGCGCCGCGACCTGGAGTTCTTGGGGTGTAAGGTCCCCGCCGGGGGAGGAAGCAGGCTGCCGGGCCGTCCCTCCGGCCGCGGCCAGCTCGAGCCGCGCCCGTTCGGCAAAGCCATCGGCTCCGATCTCCCGGAACACGTCGTAAGCGGCTTGCAGGTGCTCGCGCGCGTCACGCTGGCGTCTTTCCCGGCGCAGCCATTCTCCGTACAGGAGCTCAACGCGAGCCAGGTGTACCCGGCCCCTGGCCTGCCGAAGGTAGCTGATCGCTTCCCGGTAGAGAGCCTCAGGGTCAGTCTCGCTTCCCAGCAAGGCCCGGGACCGGGCCAGCAGGCCCAGCATCAGCGGTGTCGGGCTGGCCGCGGCCCGGCTCGCGACGCTGGCCAAGGCCTGCCCGGCAGTTTCGCGTTCACCACAGCGGACCGCCGCCTCGATCAGATCCGGCAGGGCGAATGTGCGCAGGAGCACGTTCTCCCGGTACCCGTCCGGCGCGGCCGCCAGTGCCTCTTCATAGCGGCCCATCCCGAGCGCGAGCACGGCGCGGGCATACTCCAGCAAGGCCAGCTTCCATCCTTCGCCTTGCTCGACTGCTACCCGGGCGGCTGCTGCCGCCTCCGCGCGCGCCTCGGCGGCCTGGCCTCGCCAGGCCAGCACGAGGGCGTGCCCGACCTCGCAGCTACCCCCCCGGGCGGCTTCGATGGCCCCGCGCTCGTTGTAACGTGCGTGGGCCTGGCCGAGATGCCCGGCGAACAGCTCCGAAAACCCGGAGAAGATCAAGGCGATCGACAGCGGCGGCACCGCGCCCTGGTCCCGGGCCAGGACTTCCAGCCGGTTGGCGAGCGAGTACAGGGCATGGTCGTCGCCGAGCGAGCTCGCGGTGGCGCAGCCGACCGCGGTCAGGGTCAGCAGCTCGGCAGAGCTGGCCGGGGCCTGCAGCATCGCGGCGACGGCCCGCTTGACCACTGGGACGGCGGCCTCGTGACCGTCGAGAAGCAATGTCGCGTCGGCGTCCAGGACAAGATCGCCGACGGTGGCATCGGGGGGTGACGACAGCGGCAATGAGCGGACGGCATGTGCGATGTCGGCGTCACCCGCGCCGGTCTTGGCCAGCCGTCCGCTGATCCGCGCCGCGGCGAGCGCCTCGAGCAGGGTCGCCCGCGCGAGCGCGGTGTCCAGCGGGGCGAGCCGTCGCGCGGCATCGAGCAGCACGGAGGCCGCCTCCGCGGCCTGGTCCTGCGCGTAGCGGATCATTCCCTGAACACGCAGGGCCGCGGCGTGCTTGACCGGATCGTCCAGCTGGCCGGCCACGCTGTCCAGCAGCGCCTGCGCGCGCACGCAGGCGCCGGCCGTCGTCTCCGCCGCGGCGGCGGCCAGCACGCGTCGAAACCGCTCATCGGCGTCCGGCGTGAGCGTGGCTGCACGGGCCAGGAACCTGCCGCTCGCCGCCCACCCTCCCCGTTCCCTCGCGCGGTCGGCCGCCCGTTCGAGTTCCCCGGCGACGCTCTCGCCCGGCCCTATCGCGGCCTCGGCCCGGTGCCAGGCCCGCAGGTCGGCGGCTGCTTGCGGATCGGTGGCCCTGGCCAGCGCCTGGTGGACCCGCACCCGCTCGGCCAGTGCGGCTCCGTGATATACCGCCGAGCGGATAAGCGGGTGGCGGAATCTGACCAGCGGGCTGAGCCGCAGCAGCCCCTCGGCCTCGGCCGGAGCCGCCGCGCCGACCCCGAAGCCGAGGAACTTACCAGCGCGCCACAGCAGAGCCGGATCACCGGTCGGGTCCGCCGCGGCAGCCAGCAGCAGGACCTGCGTTCCGGCGGGCATGCTCCTGATCTGGCGCAGGTATCGCGCCTGCAGGCTTCCGCCCGCCGGGAGCAGCTCAGGCAGCGAAGCCTCGCCCGCCAGCTGTTCCCGGCTCAGCTCGCCGCCCAGCTCGATCAGCCCCAGCGGGTTTCCGCCTGTCTGGGCGATGATGCGCTCGCTTACTCCGCGGTCAACGCGGCCCGCTGCCGCCAACGCGAGCAACTGCCCGGCCTCCTCAGGAGGAAGGCCCCCGATCTGCACCGAGGGGATCCCCTCAAGACCCATCGTGCGCTCCGACAGGTCCCGCACCGCGAACAGCATCGCTATCGCATCAGCGCTGAGCCGCCGGGCAATGAAACCCAGAATGCCGGCTGATTCCCGGTCAAGCCACTGTGCGTCATCGACAACGCACAGCAGCGGCCGCCTGGTGGCGGCGTCGGCCAGCATGGTAAGCGCGGCGAGGGCCAGGAGAAAGCGGTCCGGCGAATCCGCGGGCGCAAGCCCAGGGCCCCGGCCAGGGCATCCCTCTGCGGTACCGGAAGAGATTCGAGCCCGGCCGCAAACGGCAGCACAAGCTGATGCAGCGCAGCGAAGCCAAGCTCGGCCTCGGATTCGATCCCTAGCACGCGGACGGTTTCGAAGTCCCGGCCTGACTCGACGGCGTAGTCAAGGAGCGTTGTCTTGCCAATGCCCGGCTCGCCTTGAAGCACCAAGGCGGCGCTGCGGCCCTGCCGCGCCAGGTCAAGGACGCGGTCGATCTGACCGCGCTCCAGCGCGCGATCTAGCAGCACAGCATGGCCCGGTGGAAGCGCCGCGGCCGCAGGAACGCCTGCATCTGCCCGCTCTCCGCCGGGCACAGCGGGTTCACCCGGAGGATGTGCGCCGGTCTTCACATACACCAGCCCATGGTCGGCCCATACAAGAGTACGCCGGCGACACTTCCAGCGCGCTGCTCAAGATCGCTTCGGAGTTCTCCGCTAGCGGGAGAGGCAGCCTGGATGGTATCGGGCCAGCGTCGAACCGCCCGGCCGCAGAGCGTCTCCGTAGCCGGTTGGCTCCGGCACAAGATCAGCGCCGCCCACGGCCACCTCGAACCGGCAGATATGCGCCCAGATAATGGGGCATCTGGCCGTGCTGCCCGCAATTAACAATCGGCGATATGAAATCCCTTCCTGGTGGAGCGTGATACTCGCGTCGAGTGCTTACAGTGACGGGTGCTGCGGACGAGCGCGGCTTGCATCTTGGGCTTCATCCGGCAACTGGCGGAACTCCGGTGGGAAAAACCTTGCGATGCGCCTCATATAGGCACGCGGGTCCGACGCGGGTCGAGGGGGAACCAGATCTCGTCGGCGTAGGCGATGCCCCGGTCATGACCTGGCGGGCGGTTGCGGTCCCGGAAGTGCAGGGCGACCGGCTCGTCGCTGGTCAGCAATGCGGGCGAGTCGTACTCGGCGATCCACCAGGGCCGCGGCAGAAGCAGCTCGGGATATCCGCAGTGCTACGCCGACCATCACGCTCAGGTGCGCGTTCGGGTCGGGTACGAACTCGAAGTCCTCCATGCTGGTGCTGAGTTCCACGATCTCCTGGACCGATTCCGGCGTGGCCTCCTGCTCGTTGGCCTGAAGCCATGCCCGTGCCTGCCCGTGGTCATCCCGGTCGGGATCTGCAGATGCGCCCACAGGTCGCCGAGCATCTCGATCCTCTTGCGGGTCAGCTTGCCGCGTACCTTCTGGAAGGCAAGGAACAGGCACAAGTCGGCGCGGTCTTGCGGTTGCGGCGGGAACAGCGGGAAGACCGGGTTGAGAATGTTCTTGATCGCACGCGCGGCGTTGCCCTCGACGTGCGACAGCAGCTGCTCGCTCTTCCCGTCCTTCGCGCCCTCGGTGTTGATCGCGGTGTAGAAGTCCTTCTCCGCCGCGGTTTCCTTGATCGCCGCAGTCCGCCGGGCGCGTGTGCGCCGGTCGACGGTCGTGATCTGCATGCGCTCGTTGGCGAACCGCTCCAGATAGAAACGCGGCACGCGATGGTGACGCGCGCGCCGACGCTCGCATCCGGGTCCCCCGGCAACGGCCATTCTGGGCTGGTCGCGGTCACCGGCTAAGGATGGGGCGCTCCAGACGCGGTGGTCACGCACCGTCGCGGGAACTGGTCAGCGAACCGCGCTTGAACCGCCGATCTGCGCGGTCCTGGGACTCTCGGCCACCAATAGCTCGGCAGTACAGTCGGGTAGCTCCGGCGCGTTGCCGCGCCGGAGCCCCCTCAGAACCGTGCGTGCCACTCGTCGCGGCACACGGCTCAAGCAAGCCACGAGGGCGTTGCGGGTTGAAGTGCTGGTTTCCCGCGCTGGCGGACGTGGAGCGCCCGCTGGCAGGATGCGTGCACGAGGCGGGTTTGATCACCGTCGGCGGGGCCGGGCCGCCCGTGGTGGGTGAGATAGCTGGCCGCTATCGCCCTGCGGGTGACTTGCAGCCACCACTGTTCCCATTGCTGGGGGGACTGGGGTGGCTGATCCGGCGACAGCAGGTGGCCTTCGCAGAGCGGGCAGCGCCCGTCCTGCCTGGCGAGCAGGCGCAGGGTATATCCGTCCAGCGGGGGCCGTGCCTTCTTGCGCCGTTCGGCCCAGTACCGGGCTAGGGCGGGGTCATCGGGGGATGCCGCGCCTGTGACCGGCACGTGCCGTTCGATAGCCGTCCAGGAGAACTTGACCAGGCAGGCCCCGCTGTCGCGGTCACCGAATACCCAGCGGTCGTTCCTGAACTTGTTGAACTTGCCGAAGTACCGGCCGACGATCCAGCGTTTCGGCTTGTTGCTGTGGTGGCGCCATGTGGCCCACTTGTAGGTGAGCTTCCACATGTAGTCATCGAGGGAGCTGAAGACCCTCGATGACACCACGCCCCGGTAGTAGGCCGCCCAGCCCCGGATGACGGGGTTGAGCGCGGCGATGACCGCCGTCGCGTTGCTGCCGCGCAGCCTGCGCGTCTCGGACGCGAGCCGTTCCCGGACCCGCCTGATGGCCGCCTGGGATGGCTTGATCAGCAGCTTGCGGTTGGGATAGCGGCGGACGCTGAACCCCAGGAAGTCAAAACCCTCCTCGAGGTGAACGATCCGCGTCTTGTCCTCGTTGAAGGCCAGCCCTCTCGGCGCCAGCCACTCCGCTAGCTGTGCCCTGACGCGGGCGGCCTGCTCCTGGCTGTGGCAGAGCACGACCACATCATCGGCATACCTGACCGCGACCGGGGACCCTGGCTTGGTGGCCCCGGCGCAGGTGCCGGAGGTCTTGTAACAGACCCCGGCGGCCTCCTCCAGCCCGTGCAGCGCGACGTTCAGCAGGCACGGTGAAATCACGCCGCCCTGGGGAGTTCCCTCCCCGGTCGGCGCGAAGCCCTTGCCCGCTTCGAACACGCCCGCCTTCAGCCAGCCCCGGATCATGTTCCTGGCCGGAAACGACCCGATGGAAGCTAGAAGGTGATCATGATCGATGCGGTCGAACGCCGCGGCCAGGTCAGCGTCCAGCGCCCACACGCGCCTGGCCATCGGGCCTTTGCACGCGTTGTAGATCGTCGCGATCGCGTCCTGGCAGCTGCGGCCCGGCCGGAACCCGTACGATCTGGGCTCGAACCGGGCCTCCCACTCGGGCTCCAGCGCGTTCTTGACCCGGTTCTGATGACACCGGTCCAAGATCACGGGAATGCCGAGCGGCCGAAGCTTTGCACGGTTTGATGCCTTCGGGATGTACACGCGCCGGACCGCGCGAGGATTCCACGACGAACGCGACTGGTGCACCCGCACCGCCACGCCCGCCCTGGCCTCGGGAGTCAACGCGACCTCCCCGTCGATCCCGGCGGTCCTGCGCCCCGCATTGCGCTGCGTCACCTGCCGCACGCTGACCAGCGTGTTGGCGCGGCTGCGCAGCATCAGCTTCTGCAGGTTCCGGACTTTCGCCCAGTCCTGCTCCTGCGCCGCCTTGAAGATCCGCTGCCGCAACCGCCGTACCTGCCCCTCCTGCGCCCGCCAGTCGATCTGGTCCCACTCGGCGGGTGCGGGTGCGTCCTGCCCCCGGGGCTGGTCCTCCGGTCCGTTCGCATGAAGGGCCGCTGCGACCTCGGCCACCCTCGGGGTGACCCAAGTACTGCCATCCCATACCGGGGTGGTGAAGCTATAGCCCGTCATCGCGCCTAACTTGCCCTTCGGTTCCAGCGGTCACGATCTGCTCGTCTTCACCGGCTCACCTGCCCACGTCAGCGCGCTTTCGCGCCCGGGCACCCGGCCCGGTATCCGGCCAGTTATACAAGGCTCCCGGCGGAGGAGCCGGGCACACCGCCTTGCTTTCCCGCTGCCTTTCGGCCGCCGGCATCCGCTTTTTGGGCATCCTTTCCCGCCCGGGGATTCCGCCCCCCTTACGGTCGGCCTACCACGCCCCCCATCGGCGGCGCGGACCCGGACGAGGTTTCCATGTTCCGCACGCGTGAGACCCAGCTGGCTCAGGGTGCCCTCTTTACCCCGGGGGCGGCGGTGTCCACAGCGACCGGCATTCTCCCGGCCGCCCGCCTGCCGCATCACAACGGCCAGCCCCTGTCATCCCGGACCACGACCCGCCCCGAGAAGTATCTGTGACGAGGCATCAGCAAGGGTTCACTGTCATTCACCCCACGCCAGCCTTCCCCTCACCTGTGACCCCGGGCGGAACGGGATCCTCGGGCTTTTCCCTGAGCTTCACACCCCGCCGGGCAGGACCCGGCAACGCATGTCAGGGCGGGGACAGGCCTGGACACTGCCTGGACTACGTCCCTGGCATCAGCCAGCCTCCTTCGACGTACTCACTCACAACGTGCGACCTCACGTCGCACGAATGAGCAGATCTGGCCGCGGCCCATGCCGATCAGGCGGCCCAGCACCGCCCCGGAGCTCACCCGCAGGCCGTCATGCTCGTATTCGCTGGTCACCCACGCGCGCAGGCCGCGGATGGCGCCGGCCGTCCTCATCGAGAACTCACGGTCCACGTACATGTCGTTGTAGTAGACCGCCGCAGCCACCGGCACCTCGTTGGCTGCCAGCCGCGACGGGTCGTACAGCGGCGGCCAGTCGTCGCGCTCGGCCAGCAGTTCGGCGGCCTCGCGCAGCGGCCGCAGTACCGGGTCGGTATCGATCGACCACGGGTAGATCATCTCGCCGGTGAACAGCAGGGGAACGGTGTCCGAGTCCGCGTCCAGGACCGGGCCGGGGTCGAACTCGCCGAACTCCGCCCTGATCCGCTGCGCGGACCACCGGGTCGCGAACCCCTGGGCGTAGCACGCCTCCTGCAGCAGCGCGTACAACGGGCCCCCGGCGTAGCTGAGCTTGGCCTGAACGGCATACAGGAACGCATCGGACAGGTCGTCCCCAGCGAACGGGTCCTCGAGTAGGTAGTGCAGTTCGTTGCTGCCGGTGCTCATGCCGAGCATGAGCCCCAGCGACTGGAACGCCTGTACCGACAGCGGCGCGCCGTCCGGCCGGCGGACGTCGTGGGTGGCCAGGTACTGGGCGACGAGCGCCGCTTGGGCCACGTCGTCCGGGTACCGCTCGTAGTGCGCCCTGTTCTTGTCCGCCACCGTGCGGTAGGTGCGCCGGTAAACGTCGTCGGCGGTGACGGACAGGCCCGGCAGGCCGCCGGTGATGAACGCCTCGCGCAGGCCGTCCGGGGCGAAAGACAGGTAGGTGACCGTGCAGAACCCGCCGAAGCTCTGCCCGAGCACGCTCCAGGGCGCGCCGCCGGTCAGCTCGCGCCTGATGAGCTCGGCGTCCAGCACGATGCTGTCGGCGCGGAAGTGGGTCAGGTAATCAGCCTGGGCCTTGGCCGAACCCAGGCCCGCCAGCGTCTGCCGGGTAGCGGGGGTCGACCGGCCGGTGCCGCGCTGGTCCAGCAGCAGTACTCGGTAGTCGTCCAGCGCGCGGTTCAGCCAGGAGTCCTGGCCCTGCGGCCGCTGGGCTCCGAAACCGGGTCCGCCCTGCAGGAACAGCAGCCACGGCAGGTCCGTGTCGGCCAGGTCGGCGGCGACGACCTCGCGGGCGAACACCTCGATCTGCTCTCCGTCCGGCCGGCCGTGATCCAGCGGGACGCCGTACAGGTGATCGGTCAGCACGGTGCCGACCTGGCGGTAGGTACTCACGAGGCCGACGTTACCTCGCTAGGTCGGCGTCGTGGCGGGCGGTATCAAGACGGTAGGGTCGGCGCCATGGCAGGCGGCATCGAGACGGTCAGCCCGGCCGGCCGGCGCGCCCGGCTGGCCGCCCGGCACCGCCTGGCGCCGCGGGAGCGCGCCGGCACCGTCGCCGCGGCGGTCGACGGCATCATCGCGCTGCACGGCACCGACCCCGCGTCGGTGTACCTGTCCGCCTGGGCCCGCACCGACGGTGTCGGCAAAGCCGCAATCGAACACGCACTGTACGAAGAGCGCTCGCTGGTGCGGATGCTCGGCATGCGCCGGACGGTGTTCGTGGTGCCCGCTGCTCTCGTGCCGGTCATCCAGTCCGCCTGTGCCGACCAGGTCGCCGAGCGGCTGCGTCGCCAGCTCACCCAGGTCGTTGCGGCAGCGGGTATCGCCACGGACGCCGCGACCTGGCTCAAAGACGTGGGCGAGGGCACGGTCCGGGTACTGGCCGCGCGTGGCTCGGCGACCGGCGCGGAGCTGGCCAGGGACGAGCCGCGGCTGCGCACGCAAATCATCGCGGCGCCGGACAACCCCTACGGGGGCGCGGTCAACCTGACCACCCGGCTGCTCACGTTGCTATCCGCAGAGGGACTGATCGTGCGCGGCCGCCCGCGCGGCGGGTGGACCTCCACCCAGTTCACCTGGTCCGCCGCCCCGGAAAGAACGGACCTGCCGGCCGCGGCCGCCCGGGCCGAACTGGCCCGGCGGTGGCTGGCCACGTTCGGGCCTGCCCCGCTGTCCGACCTGCAGTGGTGGACCGGCTGGACCGCAGGCCAGGTCCGGCAGGCGGTGAGCTCGCTGGACCTCACCGAGGTGGACCTCGGCGGCACGCCCGGCGTGCTGCTGACCGGCGACCAGGCCCCGACCGCCCCCGCCGAGCCCTGGGCGGCGCTGCTGCCCGCGCTGGACCCCACCGCCATGGGCTGGCGCGAGCGGGCCTGGTACGTGGGCGAGCACACCGCGGCCTTGTTCGACCGGTCCGGCAACATCGGCCCGACGGCCTGGTGGGACGGCCGGATCGTGGGCGGCTGGGCGCAGCGCAGGGACGGGGAGATCACGGTCCGGCTGCTCGAGGACGTCGGGGCCGAAGCCGCGGCCGCGATAGCCGCCGAGGCCGAGCGGCTCCGGGAGTGGATCGGGCCCGGCATGCGGATCACTCCCCGGTTCCGGACCCCGCTGGAGCGCGAACTCTCCGGTTCCGGGGCATAAAACGCGCAGCGGGGGAATCCTTACTGCATGGTCATCTTCATCGTCTGGCTGTGCATCGTCGGCCTGATCATCGGCGCCATCGCCCGCCTGCTGCTCCCGGGCCGAGACAACATCGGCGTCCTGGGTACCATCCTGCTCGGCATCGTGGGCTCCTTCGTGGGCGGTTTCCTGGAGAACCTGGTCAAGTACCACACGGTGAGCGTGCACAGCTTCCACCCCGTCGGCCTCATCGGGTCGGTCATCGGCGCCTTTGTGCTGCTGCTCCTGTTCCGGCTGACCGGCCTGGAGCGCGGTCGCCGCCGCTACTGATCGCCCCCGCGCGCTGAGCTCCCCGCGCGCTGAGCTCCCGGTGCCAGCCGCCGGAACACCGGGGAGGCGGCGGGAAGCCGACCGTCGTCGCCGGGCGCGCACTGACCGGTGATGCGGGCCGCCGCGTCAGGCAGGAACGGCGCCAGCTCCTGGCCGAGCGCCGAGCACGCCTCGAAGAGCGCCCGCAGCACGGCGTCCAGTTGCCGCGTTGCGGCGGCGTTGGCCAGCTCGGCGCTGGCCAGCTCGGCCTTGGCCAGCTCCCAGGGGCGAACGCGGTTGATGAAGCGGTTTGCCTCGTCCGCGATGGCCCAGACGGCCGCCGTGGCCTGCCGGAAGTCGAAGTCCTCCAGGGCCTCGGCGATCCGGCCGTCCGCGTGCCGGATCGCCGAGGCGAGGTCTTCCCCGCCCGCCGCGACGGGCTGCGGTCCGGGGACCCGGCCGCCCCGGTACTTGCCGATCATGGCGACCACCCGGTTGACCAGGTTGCCGAGGCCGTTGGCGAGTTCGTCGTCGGCGCGGGCGATCATCCGCTCGATGGTGAAGTCGGTGTCGCCGAGTCGGGGTACCTCGCGGAGCAGCCACCAGCGCACCGCGTCGGTACCGTATTCGGCGGCCAGCGCGACCGGATCGGCGCTCGAGCCGGACGACTTGCTGATCTTCCGCCCGCCCGCCGTCAGGTAATCGTGCACCACGATGTCCGTCGGCAGTGGTTGCCCTGACGACAGCAGCATGGCCGGCCAGTAGACAGCGTGGAACCGCAGTACGCCCTTGCCGAGCAGGTGGACACGACGGCCTGCGCTGACCCACCACTGCCGGTACACGTCGTCGCCGGTGCCGTAGCCGAGCGCGGTGACATAGTTGCACAGCGCGTCAAACCACACGTAGATCACCTGGCCGGGGTCACCGGGAACCGGGATGCCCCAACCGCCCGCTCGTTGGGCGGGCCGCGACACCGAGAAGTCCTCCAGGCCGCCGTCGATGAACGCGAGCACCTCGTTACGGCGGCGGGCGGGCTCGATGCGGAGCTCGCCGCTGGTGATCGCCGCACGAAGCACCCCGCCGTAGCGGGACAGCCGGAAGAACCAGTTCTCCTCGGCGACGCGCTGCGGCTCGGTGTCATGCTCGGGGCAGCGTCCGGCCCGCAGTTCGGCGGGGGAGTAGAACTGCTCACAACCGGTGCAGTACAGCCCCTCGTACCGCTTGCGGTACAGGTCCCCGGCCGCGGCGCACGCCAGCCAGAACCGTTCGACGCCCGGGCGGTGCCGTGCGTCCCTACTGGTCCGGATGACGTCGTCGACGGTGAGCGACAGGGCGGGGCCCAGCGCGAGGAACGCCTTCGCGTTGCGGTCGACGAACTCCCGCACGCCCTCGCCCGCCGCCTGTGCCGCGAGCACGTTCTTCAGCGAGTTGTCGTCGGTGCCGGCCTGGAACCGGACGCGGTCCCCGTGCTGGCGCCGGAAGCGGGCCAGCACGTCGGCCTGCACGACCTCGAGCGCGAAACCGATATGCGGGCGGGCGTTGACGTACGGGATGGTGGTGGTGATGTAGGTATGCGGCTCGGTCACTGGAACCTCCAGGGGCTCCGACCGCCGTAAATAGATCGAGGCCCCGTCGCAGGGCCTCGGAAAGGAAACGTCCGGATGCGTCAATGGCCCCGCGTGCGGGGCATCATCACCTGGCATCCGTACCTGTTCACCCCTCCAGCATACCGCCCCGGACCGGACGCCAGGCGACCCCGCCCGGTAGGTTGAGCCGGGTGCAACTAGGGGTGAATGTGCCGAACTTCGGGCCTGGCACCGATCCGGACGTTCTGCGCCGCTGGGCCTTGACCGTCGAGGGCCTCGGGTTTGACCTGCTGATGGTCTCCGACCACGTGGCGGTGACGCCCGACGTCGCCGAGCAGTACCCGGCGCCGTTCTACGAGCCGTTCACCACGTTGGCCTGGCTGGCCGGCCTGACCCGGCGGATCCGGCTGGGCACCACCGTGCTCATCCTGCCCTACCGGCACCCGTTGCTGACGGCCCGGATGGCCGCCAACCTCAACGACCTGTCCGGCGGCCGACTGGTCCTCGGGGTGGGCGTCGGCTGGGCCCGGCAGGAGTTCGACGCCCTCGGCGTCCCCTTCCGCGAGCGCGGCCGCCTGACCGACCTGCACCTGCTGGCCATCCGCGCCGCGTGGGCCGACGCCGAGGACTACCGCAGCGGGCCGATCCCGGTCTGGATCGGCGGCAACAGCGACGCCG
>Ga0210390_10001787_pt1 | contig 19869 bp, 13 predicted proteins | sample IncBWH11OmetaG_FD_161050 | JGI IMG/M metagenome (GOLD analysis project Ga0210390, IMG submission 161050) | Forest soil microbial communities from Barre Woods Harvard Forest LTER site, Petersham, Massachusetts, United States - Inc-BW-H-11-O ... | reverse complement strand
GGTCAAGCCTTCAGAAACTGGAGTATTCCGCAGAAAGCAGATCCCTCATTGCGTCCCGCGCCCGCCAAACAGCGGCGGGAAAGAAAAAGCGCGGGACTTCGTTCGGGATGACACGCACTTGTCCATCTCGGCGGGCGTCAAAATAGGAACTTGAACCCCAGTTGGACGAGGCGTGGCGACATTGCGCTGATCACGTTGCCGAACGTGGAGCTGTCAATATTTCCGTCAACGGCTTGCGGGCCGAAAAATTGGGCGTGGTTGAAAGCGTTGAAAGCTTCGACGCGGAATTGGAGAGAATTCGCTTCGGTGAGGCGCACGTTCTTGAGCAGGGCCAAGTCGTAGTTGTTCATTCCGGGTCCATAGAAGAAGCGGCGCTTGGAGGTGCCGGGCGTGCCGAGGGCGTTCTCTGTGAATGCAGCGGTATTGAAATACGGCTGGCCGTTGCGCGGATTGGAATTCAGGTGGAGAGCGGCGCCGGTAAAGTCTGGTTCATCCACGCCAAAATTATTGATGCCATTGGGCTCGGAGCCGAGCAGTGAATTGTCGCCAAAATTGACCAGGGTCACGGGGAGGCCACTGCTGAAATGGGTGATGCCGGAAAGTTCCCAGCCGCGTGTCCAGCCGTTCGAGACGCGGAAGAGCTGCTCGAAGGGGAGTTGGTAGTTGTAGCTGACGACGAAATTGTGTTTCACATCGAAGGAGGAGAGCGCCTTGCTGAGCGCAGGATCCAGCGGATTGACGGCTTCGCCGAGGTTGGAAGATTGGTCCTGGGATTTGCTGAAGGTGTATCCGGCGAGCACGGTGAGGCGCCTGGTGGTGTGGCGAAGAGTGACTTGCAAGGCGTTGTAATTGGAATTGCCGATGGTGGCTTGATTGGCGTTGCTGCCAAAGTTCGAGCCAAGCGTGCCGCGCGTGCCGTTGAAGACCTGGCCCGTGGAGGTGGTGTACTGCGTGTCTTCGCCGAAGGGGCCGCAAGGGGTTTGGCCCGGCGCGAGATTGGCGGGATTGCTCAGGAACAAGCAGAGTTCCGGGTTGCCTGGGTTCGCTTCTTCGAGGACGAGAAGCCTGTGGGCTTGAGTGCCGACGTAATTCAAGCTGACGACGGTGTTGTTACCGAAGCCGCGCTGCAGCGAGAGCATGTATTCCTCGGTGTAAGGGATGCGATTGGTGGTTTCGTAGTTGGGAAGGCCGGTGATGGGTTCAAACTGCGACCAATCTATATTCGGGTCGGGATTTTTCGCGCTGGAATTCAGCGGAGCGAGCGCGACTGGAAAAGTCTGCCCGAGATTCTGACCGCTGGATGCGGTGACGAAGGGCGTTGCGAAGAGCGGCGGCGCGGGACTGGTGTAGGTGGTGCCGTAGGGCGCGTTCGCGCTCATCACGCCGATGGTGAGAGCTTCGATCGCGGTATAAAACATTCCGAAGCTGGCGCGGATGCTGGTCTTGCCGGGGCCGCCGAGAATTTTCGCAAGCGGGCTATCGCCGGCGACGTTGGGTGAGTACGCGAGGCCGATGCGCGGCGCAAAATCGCGATTGCCTGGTGGGGCAAGCGTGCGCGATACGCCGGGATCGGTGGGGTAAACGATGCCTGGGGGAGCGCCGGGGAAAACGAGCGACTGCTCGCCGGGAATGAATGTGGCGATCTGATTGTACTTCTCATACCAAGGCTCGATGCGATCCCAGCGCAGGCCGTAATTGAGAGTGAGGCTGCTGTTGATTCGCCAACTATCCTGGCCGTAGAGGCCGAAGTATTTGTTGCGGCCGTAAAAAGGCTGCAGCTGGCTTTGATTGTACTGGCTGGGAACTCCCAACAGGAAATCGGCGAAGTCGAGGCCCGTCTCGGTGCCGAAGAAGAGGAAGCTGCCATTGAATTGCGCGATGGCGTTGACGTTTACCTGATCGTAGTGAATTTCTCCGCCGAACTTCAGCGTGTGCGCTCCGATCACTTTGGAGAAATTGTCGAGAAATTGAAAAGTGTTGCCGACTTGATTGAGCTCGTTGGTATTGGTGCCGATGGTGTAGCTGTTGAAGCCGACGCTTTCGACGCCTTCGGTTTTCGGCGAGAGCGGCACGATGCCCGGAGTTCCCGGTCCGACCTGGAAGCCTTGCGAGGCCAGGCTCACACCGACTCCTCCCACCGGTTTGCCGAGGTCAACGGAGTTGCGCAGGAAACTGAAATGGAATTCGTTCGCGGCGGAAGTGCCGAGAGTTTTGGTGAAGCCGAGATCCAGCAATTGCGCGCGGCCGGTGTAGAGCGCGTTGAAGCCGGGAACGTTCGCGCCGCCTTGCGCGACGGGGTAGGGATTGTTCTGGGACCAGTCGTCGAGAAAGTAGTAGCCAGAGATTAGGCCGAAGCGCGTGTTGGCGTCGAGGCGGTAGGCGCCTTTGTCGTCGCGCAAGTTTTCGTTGAAGGCCGAGGTGGAAAAAGTGCCGTTGGAATTGTTGGGCGCGGGGATGTATTGCAAGAGATTGGTCCCCGGCGCGATCCAGGAGGTTGTCGGGACGGTGGCGTTCGGAAAGACGCATCCGGTGGCCGGATTATTGCTGGTGCAGGGGCCGCCCGCGGGATGCTGCTGCGTGGGGCCGCTGAAGTAGTACGGCTCGCCAGGCTGCACCATGTATCCCAGATGGCTCGAGAGAGTTGTGGCGATGTTCGGTCCGCTTACCACGCAGGGTATTTCAAGATTGCCCGCCGCCACGCCGCAGAAGCCGAGCGGATTGAAGCCGCTGGAATTCGGCGGCAGATCGGAGAAGTTGCCGGTGGTGCGGTCCTGCACGGACGGCACGGGAATCTGGCCGGTGTCCACACCCTGGGTCGAACGGGTGCCTTGATAGTCGGCGAAGAAGAAAATTTTATTTTTGCGGATCGGGCCGCCCACGGTGCCGCCGAACTGGTTCTGGTCGAAGGCTCCGCGCGTGGGAGAAAAATAGTTGCGGGCATCCAGATTGGTATTGCGCAGGAATTCGAAAAGATCGCCGTGGAAGGCGTTGGTACCGGACTTGGTGACGACGTTGATCTGGCCGCCGCTGAACTCGCCGTACTCGGCGTCGAAGTTGCTGGTAAGAATGCGGAATTCGGCGATGGAATCGAGATTGGGAATGATCGCCGCGCCCATGTTGACGTCTTCTTCCACGTCGCTGCCATTGACGATGAAAGCGTTGGCAAATTCGCGTTGGCCATTGATCGAAATCGTTCCGGGATTCAAATCGCCAGAGGGGGAAAGTGCGCTGGCACCAACGTCCTGCACCGTGTCCGAGGTGATGGAAGTGACGGGCGCGACGCCGGGTTGCAGCGCCAGCAAGTCGGTATAGCTGCGCCCATTGAGGGGCACGGCGGTCATCTGCGGGCCGGTGATGACCTCGCCGATTTGGGTGCTGGTGGTGTCTACATGGAGCTGGTTATCAACGACCGTGACGGCATCAGACCTGGTGCCGACTTCAAGAACCGCGTCAATCGTCAACGCGCTGTTGGCGTCGAGGATGATTCCGGTGCGTTGATATGGCCGAAAGCCGTCGGCTGCTGCTTCCAGATTGTAGCGGCCGACTTGGACGTTGAGGAAGGAGAAGGCGCCATTGTCGTCGGTGGAGAGGACCTGACGCACGCCGGTCTCTGCGTTGGTGATGGAGACTGTGGCTCTGGGTATCACGGCGCCGGTCGCGTCTTTCACAGTGCCGGAGATGCGACCGCCGACGCCGGCGCGTGCGGCTAAGACCAGAATCAAAAGAGCCGCGAAGAGCGAAATGATACGGCCGAGAGAGCGGGGACGAGGGCGAAACACGAGTCTCCTAGTTGCAAGTCATTATCAACTGGGAAGGGAGTGTAAGTTAGTTGTAAATGGGTGTCAACTGGAGTTTTGTAAGAATTTGGTTACAATCCGCTGCCTATTTTGTGGAAATTCGCGGGTCGCGGGCTTTACGACGGGGGTGTGAAAAAAGGGTAGCGACCAATGCGCCGGGAATAGCGGCGGTGTGAGCGCGGGTTTGACTGCCCGCGCTCACGCCTTACAGATGCACCCAGCGGAAAACGACCGAAAATTCTTGTTCCGCTAGAAGTGGAAGCCGACCTCCGCCGATAAGGCTCGGGGCGTGACGTAGTGCGTGCCGCTAAAAGTGGAGAGGAAGTTGTAGACCGCGTCTTTATTGCCGATGTTAATGGCGGTCAGGCGCAGGCTCCACTTGTAACGGTCGCCGCGGAGAAGATTGTCGTCGCCGACAGCCAAGTCGAACAGGTTGCGGGAAGCGACACGCGGCGGATTGTGGTCATCGTTCTCAGTTCCGGGAGCGGGAATCTGCAGGAACTTTGAACGATATTGCGACGAGGGGCACAAGCCCGACGCGATGATTGGAGTGCCGGTCGGATTGGTCGGACTTGGCGGAGTTGCGAAGACGCCCGCGCAGGATAGTCCAGCCTGAAACTGCTGATCGGGCGACAGGCCGGAGACATCCACAAAGCCGGGGATTTGCGCGCCGGCGCAATTGCCGCCATCGCACGGGACCGGACCGGCGACCAAGCCGCTATCGTAGCGCCAGTTGAAACCAATCCAGGGCCAAAACTTCTTCGGCTGGTATTGCAAGTGGGTCGTCTCATTGAAATGTTCGTCGTGGTCAATCCGGAACGGGCTAAAGCTTCCGGGCGTGATGGGCACGGCGCCCACGCCTCCGATTTGTGGAGTGAAGAATCGGGCGGCGACGCTGGACATAACGACCAGCGCGGTGAGCCCGTGATAATTCGGGACATTCGCGCTGATGGCATAGCCCGGGATTTTCGAATTGTTCCACTCGATAGGGAAGGTGATCGGGGTGGCGCCGAGGATGCTGAAGTCGTAGCCGTTGTGCGTGTACTTCCAGATGTACTCTGCGTTTATGACCAAATATTTTCCGAAGGCTTGCTGCAAGCCGGCGTGAAACTCATTGCGAAAGCCTGGAGAAAGAGGAGTGGCTGTGCCGGAGGTGCATCCTTCATTTTCGGCCGCGAATAGGGCGCCGACAGTTGGGTTCAGACAGCCAATGCTGGAAAGCACCAGGTTCTCATTGAAAGGAGTTTCCAGGGTTCGCGCGTAGGAAACGCGTAGAACCGTGTTGGTTTGCTTGACGTTGTAAGCAACACCGAGGCGAGGCTCGGCTTGCGTCGCGTGAGAGAGGCCTTCATAGATATCCCCACGGATACCAAGGTTGAACGACCAATTTTTCACGGTGATGGAATCCTGCACGTACATGGCGAGCTGTTTCACGTCCGTATGACCAGGGAAAAGAAACTGAGCGCTGTTTGTCTGCCCGGCGGAACAGCCGTCGCTGGCTGGCAGCGGCGCGGTCCGGGTCAAGTCAATGCAACCGAGGATGGGAACAAATGCACCGACGGACCCTTGGCCTAGGTTGGGCTGCAGTGCGCCCGTGCATTGGGTCTGAGAGGTGATAGCTGGATTCGTGTCAGGCGATCCATCGGCATTGAGGCACACGGCGTTCAACGTGGGATCCACAATTCCGAAAGTGTCGTGCTCGGTAAGGAACGTCTGTTCGTACACGATTCCAGCCTTGATGTTGTGAATGCCTTTCACGACGGAGAGCTCGGAATGAGCTCCGGCGTTGGTGAGCGTGCGGAATTGACTGGCAGCTTCCTGCTGAAGATTCGATGGACCCAGGTCGGCGAAGGGATTGTCACTGCCGTAGTAGTTGAACTGGTCGCGGCGAACGAACCCGCCGATCGTGAGCACCGTCGACGAGTTGATCAAGCGCGTCCAGGTGGGAGCGATATTGTAGGTTCCGATCTTCGAGCGTTGATCGGTGGGGCCGACGGGATTGCCGTCTGGGTCAAGACCTCCATTGGCGACGACCACGCCGAACCAGGGCGAGGCAAATTGTCCGTCAAACGAATTAGGCGTCTGGAACCAGGAGCGTGTGTAAAGCAGATCAAGGTGAAGGGAGTTTGCGGCATTGAATTGATAATCCACGCGGTCGAAGATGTTTTCTTCGTTGCCCTTGTCGTGCATTACGGTGAACTCCGGACCGTCAAGAAACCGGCCGCTATTCAAACCGTTGACGGAAATGAAGTTTCCCCATTTTTCACCGCCGTAGGCGAGGTCGAAGCCGGCATTGGCGGTGCCGAATGCGCCGTAAGAGGCGAAGACACTGCCGTGCGGAGTGGTGACACCTTGGCCGGAGCGCGTGGTGGCCTTGATGACCAGGCTGGTCTTGTCTCCGAATTCGGCGGGCGGGGCTCCGGAGATAACTTCCAGTGACTGCACAGCGTCAATCGGCAGTTGGTTCGAGAACACCTTGCTCTGCTGGTCGGTGATGGGCTGGCCGTCCACGGAAAACGAATTTTCGGCGTGGTCGCCGAGGCCGTGGAAGAGGCCGTTGGAGTCCGCGGCAACGCCGGGGGTGGAAAGCGTAACCAGGGAACTGATGGAAGAAGACGCACTTTCCAGGGGAAGCTTGTCGAACAGGGCGCGGTCCACGTCGGTGTGGAAGGTGGGCTCGTTCTCCACCAAGTCACCGCCGCCTTCGACAGTAACGGTGCTGGAGCTGCCGGCGATGGTTAGGCCGATCTTCAGAGCAAGGGGTACTGAAGAGCGGACGTCAATGTCCTGCGCGAACGCGCCGAACCCCGCGGCGCTTACTGACAGGTGATAGGGATTGAACGGCACGTTTGCGAAACTGAAATTGCCGGAAGCGTCGGTGGTGGTGGTGCGTTCGAAACCGGTCACGGGATTGTGGATGATGATGCTGGCGCTCGCGACTACGCCGCCGGAAGGATCGGTCACGGTGCCAGTGACGTTTGCCGAGTTTCCGGTCTGCGCGATGCTCGCAGGTGCGGCTAGAAACACGCCTAATAGGAAAAACAAAGCCCCCAGAAATGCTCTTACGGATCTCATTAGTGAATCTCCCTTTATGAATGGCGGCCTGTGCGCTGCGCAGCGCCGGCCGCGGATGAATTGCGATATGAAAATGGAATTCGACGCCTGCCGCGATAATAACGGCACGCGTTAAGGGATTACGAGTTTTGGAATGAGGGGCTAAACAGGAGGCGCGCGGGGGATGCTATGACTGCAAACAGGGTCGAGGCTGAGTTTCTGATGTTCGGCGACTGCAAATCGAGCGACTGTGACGGGCGACTGCGTTTCTATCTGAACGGTGGGCGTCGGAACGGCGACGTGCCCAGTGTGGCAGGCCTGGCAATGCTGTTCGTCGGAGGAGTGGCCATGCCAGTGCCCGGCGGCTTGCATGGCGAAGAGGCCCACGGAAAGAATCAGGGCCACGGCCAGCAGTCGTAGGGCTATTCGCTTAGGCATAGCTCAAAAACCTAGGGTCTCCCGGCAACTATCATACCTCTGATGCAGGCCGCGCTTAAAAGGTAGCAGCAACTTTGTATACAAATCGCACAACACAAACGCCCCGCCCGAGCTGGGGACGGCAAGCGGCGTTTTCATACCTGCAAGACGTCGCCGTCGCGGGCGACCATTTTGTAAAGCACGGGGCTGACGATGCGGCCTAGGAGCAGGCGCGAGACCAGTCCGGCAACGATTACGATGGCGAAGGGTTTCTGCGAATCGGAACCGATCCCCGTGGAAAGCGCCGCGGGCAGCAAGCCGAGGCACGCAACCAGCGCGGTCATCATGATTGGCCGGAAGCGGACGAGCGACGCGTCGTAGGTGGCTTTTTCGATGCTGAAGCCTTCGAGCCGCAGTTTGTTGATGTACGAGACGTCAATGACCGCGGTTTCCACCGAGACGCCCATCAGCACCAGCAGGCCGAGCAGCGAGGAGACGCTGAACGGCGTGTGGGTGAGCTTCAACGCGAGCAACGCGCCCACCGGCTCGGTGAGGATCACGCTGAGAACCACGGTGACTGGAAATTTCAGATTGCCGTAGAGCGCGAAGAGGATCATGAAAATCAACAGCACGGTGAGTGGTGCGACGATCGAGACCTGGCTCATCGCGTTGATGAATTCGCTGTATTCGCCGCCCCAGGCGAGGCGATAGCCCGCCGGCAGCGATTTTTCCACGTCGGCGATGGCGCGCTTGCCTTCCTGGACGGCGCCGGCGAGGTCGCGGCCTTCAATGCTGTATTGCACGCCGATGTAGCGGGAATTCTGCTCGCGATAAATGAAGGATGCGCCGTTGCCTTCGCGGATATCCGCCAGTTCGCTGAGGGGAATCTGCTGGCCGGTGGGTGCGCCGACGAGCAGGTTCGAGATCTGTTGCGCGTTCTCGCGGAATTCCGGGCGCATGCGCACGACGAGGTCGAATAACTTCTCACCCTGAATCACCTGCGTGGCTGCTTGGCCGCCGACGGCTGCCTGCACAACACCTTCCACGTCGGCCACGTTGATGCCGTAGCGGGCGATTTTGTCGCGATCCACTTGCACGATCAGGCTGGGCTGGCCGAGCTCGCGCACGACCGTCAGTTCGGTAAAGCCATGGATTTGCGAAAGCCGCCGTTTGATTTCCAGCGCTTTTTCCTGCAGGACGTTCAGATCGGCCCCGTAAACTTTCACAGCCAGCGCGCTCTTCAGGCCAGTGAGCGCTTCGTCCACGGCATCTTCGGCGGGCTGGGTGTAATTGAAAATAATTCCGGGGAATGCGGTGAGCTGTTTCTGAAGGTCTTCGATCAACTCCGCTTTGTTGTGGATATTTCCGGATTTCCAGATGGCGTCGTCGTAGGGTTTCAGTCCCACATAAAATTCGCAATTGAAAAAGCCGGTGGGGTCGGTGCCGTCGTCCGGGCGGCCGAGTTCAGAGCCGACATCGGTGACCATCGAATACTTCGCGAGGATGGTGCGAATCTGGGGCGCGACTTTGGCCGCCTCCTCGTACGAAATCGTATAAGGCATGGTGGCGCGAACCCACAGAGCGCCTTCGTCGAGATGGGGCATGAATTCGCCGCCGATGAAAGGGACGAACAAAAGGCTGACGCCGAAGATTATCGTGGCGACGAACATGGTGAGCCACGGGCGTTCCAGGCACCACTTCAGTTCCGAGCCGTATTCTTTCTTGATCCATTCGAAGGGCTTGTTGCGCGGCTCGCGCACGCCTTTCTTGAACCAGTACGAACACATGACGGGGACGAAGGTCAGCGTGAGAATCAGAGCGCCGATCAGGGCGACGGACATGGTGTCCGCCATGGGGTGGAACAATTTTCCAGACGGGCCGCTGAGCGCGTAGATGGGAATATAGCCGGCGATGATAATGGCGACGGAATAAAAAATGGGGCGGTCCACGTCGCGGGCTGCCGTGAGGATTACTTCGTGCAGGTCGTATTTCTGGCCTTCGCGCAGGCCTAGCTCGCGATAAATGTTTTCCACCATCACCAGCGTGCCGTCAATGATGATGCCGAAATCAATCGCGCCGATGGAGAGCAGGTTGGCAGCTACGCCACGCGCGTGTAGAAAAATGAAAGAAAAGAGCAGCGCGACGGGAATGGTGAGGGCGACGATCACGGCCGCGCGCACGCTTACCAGGAAGAAAATCAGGACGATCAGGACCAGGGTCATCCCGACCAGCATATTTTTTTCCACGGTATTAATCGTCAGGCGCACGAGGTCGCTGCGGTCGTAATAGGGCAGGACTTTCACGTCGGGAGGCAGGATGTGCTCGTTCAGTTCTTTGGTCTTGGCCTCGACGCCCTTCAAAACATTCTGAGTCTGATCGCCGCGAAGCATCATGATGACGCCTTCGACGGCGTCGTCATTCTTGTTGAATCCGAATTGGCCCAGGCGCGGCGCGTGGCCGATGGTGACTTCGGAAACGTCGCGCACACGGACCGGAACGCCATTCTGCGAGCCGATGATCACGCTGCCGATGTCCTGCACATCTTTAATCAGGCCCAAGCCGCGCACGTAATAAAATTGGCCGCCCTGCGGATAAAATCCGCCGCCGGTGTTGGCGTTGTTCACGGAAAGCTGCTGGATCACCTGCGGGACGGTGATGTGATAGCCATAGAGCCGCGCGGGATCGAGCAGCACCTGGTACTGCATCACGGTGCCGCCGAAGCCGGAATCATCAGCGACGCCGCGGACCTGCTTGTACTCGCGCTCGATCACCCAATCTTCGAAAGTTTTCAGTTCTTGCGGCGTGCGATCGGGGCTTTGCAGCACGTAGCGGTACACCAGGCCGGAGGGGCTGGAAAGCGGCGCTAGACCGGGAGCGACGCCGGCGGGATAGGTGACTTCGCTGAGCCGCTGAAATACGACCTGGCGCGCGAAATAATCGTCGGTGTCTTCGTCGAAGGTGAGAATTACGTCCGAAAGCCCGTAGAGCGAGATGGAGCGCTGAATCTCCATCTTCGGCACGCCGTTCATTTCAACTTCGGTGGGCAGCGTCACCAGGCGTTCGACTTCTTCCGCGGCGTGTCCCGGCCATTGGGTGATGACTTCCACCATGGGCGGTGAAAGATCCGGATAGGCGTCCACCGGCATGCGCTGGAACGAAAACGTGCCGCCGATGGCGATGAACAGCACCAGCATCAGGACCAGGAACCGCTGTTGCAGCGCGGATTGTACGATGCGATGAATCATTTAGAGATCGGCCACCTTAGTGCTGGAACGAATTCGCGAACTGCAGGAACAGACTGCCGTCGCCGACGACTTTGTCGCCGGGACTCAAGCCTTTCAGAATTTGCGTTTTTCCGGCTTCGCTTTGGCCGATTTCCACGGGCCTGCGGCCGAATTGATTCGAGCCCGAGGCTACGTAAACGAACGGCTGATTTTCGTCGTCGCGCAGGACGGAAGAATCGGGCACGGCGATGGCGTTCTGTTCGACGCCAGCATTCACCGTGGCGGTGACGTACATATTGTTTTTGAGTTTTTCGCCGGGATTTTCGACGACGATGCGCGCCTGCAGCGTGCGCGTGGTGGGGTCCAGCGCGGGCGAGATGAATGAAATCTTGCCCTGGAACTTATCGGGATACGAATCGGTCTGCACCGCGACCTGATCGCCCACGTGCACGGCGGACAAGTCGCTCTGATACACGTTGGCAAGCACCCACACCGAGCCCATATCCGAAATGATGAATGCCTGGGTGGCGCCGGCTTGCAATAACTGACCGGGAGAGACATCGCGCTCGACAATTTCTCCGCCGATGGGGGCGAGCAGCGGGATTTCGGCTGAAGATGGCGCCTTCTCCAAATCGTCCGGGTTGGGAATCCCCAAAATCTTCAGACCCAGCAGCGCTGCGTTCAAATCCGCTTGCGCCTGAATGCGATCGGATTCGGCCTGCAGCAAATCGCGTTCGGCAATGGCGTGGTGGGCGTAGAGATCCTGGGCGCGCGCGTAATTTTTGTCCGTCACGCGCAGGGTGTCGCGCGCTTTCAGGTACGCGGCGTAGAGCAGCGAGTAATCCGGGCTGCTTACTTCCAAAAGCGATTGGCCTTTCTTCACGCGCTCGCCCGGTACGACGAGGATCCGGCTGACGGGACCGCCGACCTGAGTGATTACGGGCACGGTGTTAAACGCGTTGTAGGCCACGGCGCCGGTGAGGCGGAGCACGCGCGGCAATTTTACCGGTTCGACAGTGACCACCTGCACGTGGGACATCTGATTCTGGGGAATGGTAAAGAGCTCGGGAGTTTCGCTCTTCGATTCTTTGCCGCTGTAAGACGTCATTTGATTCGCGCGTTCATCGGAACTGCAGCCGGCCAGGCAAGCCGCAGCCATAGCCGCCGCTAGCGCAAACATGCCGGCGCGCATCGCGCGAGATCGGGAGCCGCATCGGAAAGACTGGTTGCTCATGGCAAGCTCCTGGTTCCCACGGCCTCGCGCAGTTGTTCGACCGCGGTGAGATAAGCGGCGAGCGATTGCCGGTAGTTGAGCTGAATCGCGCGATAGCTGCGCTCGGCATCGAGATAATCGAGCAGGCTGGCGGCGCCGCGCTTGTAGGAATACTCGGTGATGTCGCGGGACTGCTGCGCCGCGTCGAGATAGCCGCCGCGAAATTGCGTGACCACCAAATCGTTTTCGCGCACGCCTTCGTAGGCGGTGAGCACGTCGCTCATCACCTGATCGCTGGCGGCCAGTTCCTGCTCCTGGGCCTGATTGATCACGTAATTGGTGCGCGCGATTTCGCCCTGGTTGCGATTGAAAATGGGGAGCTGGAAGCTGCCGAAGAAGGAGGCGGTATTCGTGTCGCTGACATGGTCGTAGTTGGCGGTGCCGGTGACGTCCACCTTGCCGTTGGCCTTGGCCAGCTCGTACGCGCTCTTGGCCGCGATCACGCCTTGCTGCGCGGCGCGAAAATCCGGGCGATTCTGCAGAGCTTTGGACTGCAAGTCTTCAAGTTTCATTTGCAGCGGGATGTAATCGAAGTCGCTGGAAACGTCGTAATCTTCGGGGACGGTTTCGTAGCCCAGAAACTGCCGCAGGCCGACCAGCGCTTGCACTTTGGCGAGCTGCGCCTGGGCTACGTCCTGCTGGAATTGCAGCATCTGCAGCTTGATTTTCAGGAAATCGCCTTCGCTGATGTCGCCCGCGTTATAGCGGGCCTGGCTGATGTCCACCGTGTTTTGAAAACTCTTCATGTCCTGCAGAGCGAGGTCGAGCGTGGATTCGGCGAGCTGTACGCCGACGAATTGCGAGGCGACGTTGAAGGTGAGCGTGCGCTCGTTGTCCGTGACCAGCGATTTGGTTTGCGCGGTGAAGTCTTGCGCGGCTTGCAGGCGGTGCTGGCGTTTCCGGCCGCGTTCGAAGAGGTAAGAGGCGCCGAGATCGAATTGCACTGTTTCGTTGAGGTAGTCTGCAGTGAAATGATCGGGCTGGAAAATCGGAAGGAATTGCGCGTCGGCGGTGAAGACGGGATTGGGCCGCAGGTTCGCGGTGATTTCCAGGGCCTGGGACTGTTGAATGGTGGTGCGCGCCGCCTTCAGATTGTGGTTGTGTTCCAGCGCCATCTGAATGGCCTGGTCCATGGAGATGCGCACGGCGCCGTGCACCTGGCCCGACGGAGTATTTTGCGGCGCAGTTGCGGGCGCGGGATTTTGCGGCGCGGATGGCGGCGTCTGTGGCGGCGAAGTCTGCGCGGGGGCAGACGATGCGAAACACACCACGAGTGCAGGAATGGCGAATAGCGCGGTTTTAGCAGGCATAGTCTTCAACCTCTAAAGAGAAAATATTATGGAATCGGCGTGCCGGTAGCGGCACAGGGTCAACTAAAGGTTAGACGGCGGGTGGAGCGCGTGCGGGAAGACGTGGCGCGACGGGCGATGGCGCAAATTCTGTTTCCTGCAATTCGATTTGCACGCCGACCTGGGCCAGCGACGGTTCGCGATGATTTGGTTGCGAATGGTCAATGGATTGGTGGCTGAGATGGCAGATCGAACAATTTGCGTCCGGGCCCGCATGGTGGTGGGAGACGCTGCCCAAGACCATCACGAGCATCAGCAGCGCGAGCAGCGCAACTGGTACGGCGAGATATCGAAATGGTCTGCGTTTATGCACGTGACGACGGTGGGTGCAATCCCAAACCCCTATCATATACGCAGATGGCTATTCGGTGTTAACGGGTTGCGTGGGAACCGGCCGAAAACACACGGTCACCGACGACCCCATTTGGCAGGCGGCTGGCTGGGACTTTATGCGGGGCTAATTCGTCTGTTCGAGCGCCTTTTCGACCATGGAGACGCATTTTTCGACGCGTTTGCGCAGCGGGCCTTCGATTTCTTGCTGGCGTTTGCGCAGCGTGAAGGATTCGTCGGCAATATTCAACGCGGCGAGCACCGCGACCTTCAGTGAATCCACCATGTGCGTGGCTTCGGCGACGGAGCGCATCTTAGCGTCCACGTAGGCCGCCAATTCTTTCAGATATTCCTCGTTGTCTTCCGCGTTCACGTTGTAGCTCTGATCGTAAATCTCGATTTTCACGGTGCACTCCCTTGCTGAGCATGGTTATTGTCGGCCATTGCGCGCGCTGGTGCAACGAGGTTGTGCTGGTGCGCGTCTGCGAATGTGGTTGCGGCGATTGTCAGGAGGCGGCGTTTGTTTGGCGCATTTCCGCGACCAGGCTTTGCACGAGTTCCGCGGCGGGCAGGGCGCGGGCGCGCGTGACGCCCTGGCCGACGAAGAGTGAGAGATAGCCGGATTCTCCGAGCTGCGCGGCGGCGGTGCGCATTGGGCGGGTCAAGGTGTTCTGCAGCGGGAACGGCAGGATTATTTTTTCATTTCCTTCTAGTTTGGAGATGAATGTATTCAGGAGACCGCGCGCGGGGCGGCCGGAAAAGGCTCGCGTGATGACGGTAGTGTCTGTGCGAGCTGCGAGAATGGCGCGTTTGTAAGCTTCGGGGGTGCCGGCTTCGGGGCAGGTGAGGAACGCGGTGCCGAGTTGTGCGGCGCTGGCGCCGCGCGCGAGGGCTTGTGCGATGTCTCGTCCGTCCATCAGACCGCCGGATGCGATTACGGGCGTGGATACTGCTGCGCGGAGTGATTGCACGAGTTCGAGCGTCGGAACCATGGCGCTTTCGAAGGGGCCGGCAAATGTTCCGCGGTGCGAGCCAGCCTCTGCGCCTTGAGCGACGATGGCCGTGACGCCGGTTGCTTCCAACATTTTTCCTTCTTCGACGGTGGTAGCCGTGCCGAAGATTGCGATTCCCGCTGACTTGAGGCGCGCCATCGCATGGGCGTCCGGGATTCCTAGCGTGAAACTGAAAACCGCTGGGCGCGCTTCCAGGACGGCCTGCAACTGCTTTTCAAACGGATTGATGGGCCACGCGGGAAGCGTGGGCGGTGGCAAATGAAGCGCTTCGTGAATTTCGGCGAGCAGAGCCAGCATCGGAGCGGCGTCAACTGGTGATTCGGGAGCGCATCCACCGGCGAAAAGATTCACGTTGAAAGGCTTGCCGGTGAGCGTGCGGACTTTTTTGATGTCCGCGGCGATTTGCTCGGGCGTGCTGTAGGCGGACCCAAGCGAGCCTAGAGCGCCGGCGTTGGATACGGCCGCGACGAGTTCTGGTGTTGACGGGCCTCCAGCCATCGGAGCCTGGACGATCGGATGCTTGAGCCCGAGGTCGCGTAGGAAATCGCTCTGGGTCATGTGAATTGCTCGCTCTGGCGATTCGTGAAGCCACGTTGCGCGCAGGCCGAAGCTGGTTCGTCCGGATTATAGCGCGCGGAGCGTGGCGCCGAGCTTTTGCTGGAGCGCAGCGACGATGCGCGCGGAGAAATCGTTGAGCTGCGCGTCGGTGAAGGTGGCTTCCGCGCTTTGGAATTTTACGCGGATCATTAGTGAGAATTTTCCGGCCGGGACTTGTCCGCCGCGGAACAGGTCGGCGGCTTCGATCGATTCCAGTTCGGCGATCTGAAGCGAGCGAATCGTTTCGACGACCTGCGCGAACGCCACGCCATCCGCGAGCACCAGCGAAAAATCGCGCTCAACGGCCGGAAATCGCGGCAGCGGCTTGAAACGGCGCGCAGCGTTGGCGGCCTCGACGCCGGTGACGAGCGGCTCGAGCTTCAATTCGGCCACGAAGACGTCCTGGCGGAATTTGTATATGTCCGCGATGCGCTTGGCGAGTTGACCAGCTATTGCGAAGTTTGCCGGCGCTGGCGATTTGGCCGCGAGTGCAATGTGCGCTGCGCGCGAGCTGGTGAGCCACTGCGGACCACCCAACTGCCAGGCAAAACCGCCGACGAGCTCGCCGATGCGGTCGAGGTCGCCTTTCAAATCCGCGAAGGTGAATTCGCGTGCGGCGTCATAGATTGTCTTTTCCTGCGCCATGCCGGTCGAGCCCAGCGTTAGCACTTGCGTTTCGACGGGCGCGCCATCGCGCAGCTCGTAGGTTTTGCCGATTTCGAAGAGGCGCAGATTGCGTTGACCGTGATTCAGGTTCCACTCGATCGCGCGCAACATGCTGACTGTGCCCGTCGAACGCATCACCGAGGCGTCTTCGGCGAGCGGATTGCCGATCACCGCCGGGGCCAGATTTTCCGGGCGGAAAAGTTCGTTGCGCTGCGTATCCACGATGGGGATTTCCACAATTTCCTGGTAGCCCAGCGCGACGATGCGTTCGCGCAGACGGTCCTGGGCTTCGGCGTGCGGCAAACGATGCGCCGATTGTTTTGCAGGCGGCAGACGCGGCGGAAATTTGTCGTAGCCGTAATGGCGCGCCACTTCTTCGATCAGGTCAATGCCGCGCGTCACGTCCTGCCGCCAGGAGACTTGGCGACATTCCCAGACGGCGGCGATGGAGCCGTCGCTGCCGCGATTCACGTCCACGCGCACGGGGTGAAAACCCAGCGCGCTGAGGATTGCTTCGATGTCGCGGTCCGGAACGTCCGCGCCCATCACGCGCAGGAGTTCCTGGCGCGAAAGCTCGATTTTCTTTTCCAGCTCTGGATGCGGGTATACGTCCACCACTCCGCGAGAAGCTCGCCGCCTGCGACTTGCTGAATCAGTTCGGCGGCGCGCCGGGAAGCCAGCTCCGCCATTTCGGGATCGGCGCCGCGTTCGAAGCGATAGGACGCTTCGCTGCGCAAGCCCAGAGCCTTGGAAGTGCGACGGACGGAAATGGGATCGAACCAAGCGCATTCGATCAGAACGTTGCGCGTGCTGAAACTGATTTCGGTTTCGGCGCCGCCCATCACACCGCCGATGCTCACGGCGCGCGCGGCGTCCGCGATCACGCACATGTCCTTCGTCAGCGTGCGGTCGGCGCCATCGAGCGTACGTATTTTTTCTGCTGGTTTCGCGCGACGAACGACGATGCGGTGTTCGTGCAATTTATCGAAATCGAAAGCGTGCAGCGGGTGGCCGAGTTCGAACATCACGTAATTGGTGACGTCCACAACATTGTTGATGGATTTTTCGCCGATCGCTTCGAGGCCTTGGCGCAGCCAATCAGGTGAGGGCTGCACTTTCACGCCGCGCAACACGCGCGCTGTGAAACGACCGCAAAGATCCGGCGCCTGGATTTCCACTCGGGTAGCATCCGCTGCCTTTTCCGTCGATTCCTTCAATTTCGGATGCAGCGGCTTCAGCGGCAAGCGGTAAATCGCCGCTACTTCGCGCGCGATGCCCAGATGGCCCAGACAATCCGGACGATTCGCGGTGACTTCCGCGTCGAGCACCGGCCCCGCGGCGGTCTCTTCTATGGAATCCACGGCCACACCCGCCAGCGAAAGCCGCGCGCGCAAATCGGCGGGCGACGCGGTGACGTCCACGAATTGTTTCAGCCAGTTGTAGACAACTTTCATTTTTTCTTGGTCTTCAAATATTTAAAGCCTGGCACGAGGCGATACCGTGGCCTGGGCGACTTCTTTACGGAAATTGTTTCAGGAAGCGCACGTCGTTCTGGAACAGCAGCGGCACCTCCGTCACGCCGTACTTCATCATTGCCAGGCGGTCCACGCCCATGCCGAATGCGAAACCAGAATATTTTTCCGGATCGTAGCCGACAAATCCGTACACCGCGGGATTCACCATGCCCGCGCCAAAAAGCTCGATCCAGCCGGATTGCTTGCACACGCGGCAACCGGAACCGCCGCAGACGTGGCAGGTGGCGTCCACCTCGGCGGAAGGCTCGGTGAAGGGAAAATAGCTGGGGCGCAGGCGCGTTTTTGTTTTGGGGCCGAGAAATTCGCGCGCGAAATAATCCACGGTGCCTTTGAAATCGCAGAATGTGATGTCCGTATCCACGGCCAGGCCTTCGATCTGGTGGAACATGTAGCCGTGCGTGGCGTCGGGATTATCGCGGCGATAGACTTTTCCCGGGACGACGATGCGCACCGGCGGCTTCTGCTTTTCCATGGTGCGAATCTGCATCGGCGAAGTGTGCGTGCGCAGCAAGTGTCCGCCGCGGGCGCCGGCGATGTAGAAAGTGTCCATGTTGTCGCGCGCAGGATGATGCTCGGGGATGTTGAGCGCCTCGAAATTGTAGTAGGGCGTTTCGATTTCGGGGCCGGCGACGACGCTGAAGCCGATCGCGGAGAAGATGCGCAGAAGTTCGTCGTAGGTCTGGCGGATCAGGTGGCGCGTGCCGATGGCGCGCTCGATGCCGGGAAGCGAGAGGTCAATTTTGTCGCGAGCCGCGGCTCTTTGCTCCGCCGTCGTCTCCATGACCTGCTGCCGCTCGGCCAATACTTGTTCGACGTGAGCCTTGAGTTGATTCAGTTCCTGGCCAACGATCCGCTTGAGTTCTGGCGAAGCGGGCTTCAGCCAGTTATCGGTGATGAGGGTAAGCACACCTGACTTCCGGCCGGTCCACTTCAGAACAAAATTGCGCCACGATTCTGGATCCGTTGAGTGAACGGCTGACTGCTCGTCGAATCGTTGGCGCACTTCCGCGAACTTGGAAACGATCGCGTCGGCGGTCGTGGCTGGAATTTGAGCAAGCGTCTGAGTTGTGGGATCGATCGTCATGGCGAGATGCAGCTCGACCGTGCGGGCGGGTCCCGCGCCTGCGGGATCCGCCCCTACAGAATCAGTGTGAGATTAACCTTCTTCGTGGTGGCGAACAACCGCGGGCCGCGCGGTTTGCACTACGCCGGGCTTCGGGAAGTGCTGCTTCACGGAGCCGACGAGCGACGCAAAGCCATCGGCATCGTGCACGGCCATGTCCGCCAGAATCTTGCGGTCCAGATCGATGCCGCCGGCCTTCAGCGCGTGAATCAACTGGCTGTAGGTGGTGCCGTTATTGCGCGCGGCGGCGCCGATGCGCTGAATCCACAGCGCGCGGTAATCGCGTTTGCGCACGCGGCGGTCGCGGTAGGTATAGCGCAGCGAGCGGTTCACCGCTTCTTTCGCCGAGCGGTAGAGCTTGCCCTTGGTGAGGAAAAAACCCTTGGCGTGCTTCAGCAACTTTTTGCGGCGGGCGCGGCGTTTGGTTCCACGTTTAACTCGAGGCATGGTTCTCTTCTCCTGTGGCGCGTTTCGAATGCGCTTAGAAATTCAAATTAAGTGAGGAGACAAACGCGGCCCAGCCGCTCGCGGAAATGCACGAGTAGCAGGACGGGTTTGTCTCGTGGGACTGCATATTGTTCCACCACTAGCCGTCATTTCTGAGGGCGGGCGGAAAATCCGGCCGGCAGGCACCCGTTACGCTCTGCCAGGCTCGGAAAAAATCTACGTTCTACCGCAGGCCGTACGGCAATTGCAGACGCACGTTGTTTGTGTCCGCGGGATTGACCTGAACTTTGTTCAGAAGCCGGCGCATGCGGCGCGGCTTCTTGGTGCCGAGCAGGTGGCGCTTGCCGGAACGCCAGCGCATAATCTTGCCGGTGGAAGTGATCTTGAAGCGCTTGGCGGCGCCGCGGTGCGTCTTGGCTTTCAATTTCTTGTTCTTCTTCACGATATCCTCTTGAACTGAATTTCTTTACGCCTGGCCTTCGGCGTTTTTCTGCGCCGGTTGCGCAGACGGTGTTGAGCCCGCGCCCTTCTTTGGCGCGAGCAACGCGAGCAGGATGTTCGCTTCCATTCTTGGACCGAACTCCACCTGCACGTGATCCATGATTTCTTTCAGCAGACGATCCATCTTCTTGCGGCCCACGTCCTGGTGCGCCATTTCGCGGCCGCGATGGAAAATCATGGCCTTAACTTTGTAACCTTCGCCGAGGAAGCGGATGATCTGATTCTTGCGAACCTGAAAATCGTGCTCGGCGGTGGAAGGCCGGAACTTCACTTCCTTGATGTGCGAACTCTTCTGATGTTTTTTGGCTTCGTGCGCCTTCTTGCTGGCTTCGTATTGAAATTTGCCGTAGTCCACCAGCTTGCAGACCGGCGGCACGGCGTTGGGCGAAATTTCGACCACGTCCAGGCCGGCATCACGCGCGGCCTTCATGGCGTCGAACAGCGTCATCACGCCGAGCTGATTTCCAGCTTCGTCCACCACGCGCACTTCACGAGCGCGAATTCTTTCGTTGACCCGCAGGCCAGGCGTCCCACCACGTTCTG
>Ga0210390_10001786_pt1 | contig 19873 bp, 19 predicted proteins | sample IncBWH11OmetaG_FD_161050 | JGI IMG/M metagenome (GOLD analysis project Ga0210390, IMG submission 161050) | Forest soil microbial communities from Barre Woods Harvard Forest LTER site, Petersham, Massachusetts, United States - Inc-BW-H-11-O ... | reverse complement strand
GGCGCGGTGACGATCGCCACGAACATGGCGGGCCGCGGCGTGGACATCAAGCTGGGCGGAAACCCCGAGCACCTGGCGACGCTGCAGCTGGCGCGGGAGGGCGTCGATCGGACGGACGCGGAGGCCTACGAGCGGCGCATGCAGGAGATCCTGCCGGAGCTCGAGCGCAAGGTGGCGGCCAACCGCGAGATCGTGCTGGCGGCGGGGGGCCTGTTCATCTGCGGCACCGAGCGCCACGAGTCCAGGCGCATCGACAACCAGCTGCGCGGCCGCTCCGGTCGCCAGGGCGATCCGGGCGAGTCGCGCTTCTTCCTGTCGGCCGAGGACGACCTCGTGCGGCTGTTCGCGGGCGATCGCATCTACCGCATCCTCGACAAACTGGGCGGCGTGGACGAGGAGGGCAACGAGGAACCGATCGAGGCGGGGATGCTGTCCAAGCAGATTGAAAAAGCCCAGAAGAAGGTGGAGGAGCAGAACTTCCTGATCCGCAAACGCGTGCTCGAGTACGACGACGTGATGAACGAGCAGCGGCGCGTGATCTACAAATACCGCGACGAGGTGCTGGAAGGCAAGAGCATCGGCGAGGAGGCGCGCGAAGAGGTCGCCAAGGTGATCGAGCGCATCGTCGAGCAGTACACGCCCGCCGACTACATCGAGGACTGGGACATGGACGGCCTGTTCACGGCCCTCGGCCAGCTGTTCCCGCTCGACCTCGACAACGACGCCCTCAACCCGGACACGGTCGACCGCACGTCGTTGACCGACCAGATCGTCGACCTCGCGCTCGACCGCTACAACGCGCGCGAAGAGTCCTTGGGCAAGGAGCTGATGGAAGCGCTCGAGCGCTTCCTGCTGCTGCAGACGATCGACGAACGCTGGCGCGAGCACCTGTTCGACATGGACTACCTGCGCGAGGGCATCCACCTGCGCGGATTCGCCCAGATCGACCCGCTGGTGGCGTACAAGAACGAGGCGTTCACCCTGTTCGGCGACCTGATGAACAGCGTGTGGGCGGACTACGCGCGCATGGTGTTCAACGTGCAGGTCAACGTCGAGGGCCAGAACGGCGGCGGAGGCGGGCCTGGCGGAGCTCCGATCGCACCATTCTCCGCCGCGGGCAGCTCAACGCGCGCGGGCCGCGTGTCCTACTCAGGCGGCCACAGCGCCGCCGGCGCAGGCGCGCTTGCCGCGGCGGCCGCCAACGCCGGGCTGAGCGCTGGCGCCGCACAGGGCGCCTTCGGCGAAGACGGCGAGGAGATGGAAGCGCTGCCGGTGGTCGAGCAGCGCGTGCTCGACGACGAGCACCAGGTCGGGCGCAACGACCCATGCTGGTGCGGCTCGGGCAAGAAGTTCAAGAAGTGCCACGGCGCGTAATGCGCCGCCGTGGAGTGCCTCTGGCGCTCGTGGCGTTGGTGGGGCTGGTAATCGTGCTCTTCGCGGGCGTGACGGCGAGCAGCGCGGAAGTCGCGTCCACCGCGTGTCCGCCGCCGGCAACTGATCTGCCGAGCGTCGTCCCGACGAGCGCTCCCGCTCCGGCGGGCACGACGGAACCGGCGCGAGAACAGACGCCGGTGGCCCCCGAACAGACGCTGGTGTGCGTCGGCCCGGCGGCGATAACGGGGGCGACGTACTCGCACTGGCTGGCGATCGCGAAGAAGAGCCAAGCGCCGGCCAAGGGGCACGCAGCGCCCAGCACAACGGAACTGCAGGACGAGGTCCTGGGGTTCTTGATCTCCTCCGACTGGGTGAAGGGCGAAGCGCAGTATCTGGGTATCAGCGTCTCGCCGGCCAAGGTCAACAAGACCTACGAGCGCATACGCCACCAGCAGTTTCCCAAGCGCGGGGAATTCAAGGCGTTCCTGCGCCTATCAGGGCAGACGGTCGCCGATCTTCACCTCCGGGTGGAACTGAACCTCCTGTCAGCGCGGATCCAGAAGCGCGTCACCGCCGGACATCACGGCGCGTCGGGCGAGCGGCATGCGCTGTCGAAGTTCGTCAAGGCCTTCAAAGCCAAGTGGGAGGCGCAGACGTACTGTGCCGCGCAGTACGACGACGCTGCGGACTGCGGGCATGTTCAGGAAAGCGTTTGAGCTGCGCCGTCGGGGCGTGAGCGCTCCATGACCCCGAGCGGGTGGACGCGATCGTGTCGACGGCGACGCTGCACTGGGTGCCAGACCACGATCGTCTGTGGGCGCGGCTGGCGCGCGCGCTGCGCCCGGGCGGCGTGTTGGAGATCCAGTGCGGGGGAGAGGGCAACATCGACGGCGTACGCGAGGTCATCGACGCGGTCGCGCGCGACGTCGCTCCCGAGTTGGTGGGCTGGTCGCCGTGGGTGTTCGCGAGCCCGCAGGCGACCGAGCGCCGCCTGAGCGACGCGGGCTTCACGGCGGCCCGCTGTTGGCTGCAGGAGCGCCCGACGCATCCGCAGGACGTGGACGCGTTCGTGCGCACGTCGATCCTGGCGGCGCATCTGGAGCGCCTGCCGGAGCAGCGTCGAGAGGAGTTCGCGGCCGCGGTGGTGGCGGGGGTGCGCCTGCCGCTGGACTACGTGCGCCTGAACGTCTCGGCCGTGCGAGCGCCGGCTCGAGGGAGGTCGCGATTGGGAGCGCTTGGGCCTGATCAGACCAGGTCTGGCCAGGTCTGGTAGGCAGAGGCGCATACGCCAGCGGCCGCCGTGACGGTCACCGAGGCAAAAGCACAGCTATCGAGCCTCGTCGAGCGCGTGCGCCGCGGTGAGGAGATAGTGATCCGGCGCGGCCGAGAGCCCGTTGCGAAGCTCGTCGCCTACGTGCCAGCTCGTAAACGGCGGATCCCCGAGCGCCTCACGCTGGTGACGAGCGACGCGCGGATCGCCGCCTATGACGTGCCGATCCTGTGGTGAGCCACCCACGCTGATAGCGTGAGGGTATGGCCACCACCGCACCAAGTGAGTCCACGCCGCAGCGCCTTGCGGCAATCCGTGAGCAGATGAAACTGCTCTCGGACTATCTTTGACCCGGCTGGGCTGGCGGAGCGCGCGCAGGCGCTCGAGCGGGAGATGGGGGGGGAGGGCTTCTGGGATGACTCCGAGCGCGCGGCGACGGTGTCGGCGGAGCACTCGCGCACGTCCCGGCGCCTGGAGGCGTTCGAGCAGCTGAGGGCGGACGTGGAGGACCTGGACGGCCTGGCGGAGATGGCGGCTGAGGACACGTCGCTCGAGGGGGAGGTTGAGGAGCAGATAGCGTCGGTGGAGGAGCGCCTGGCGGCGCTGGAGGAGCAGCGGCTGTTCTCGGGGCGCTATGACTCGGGCGACGCGCTGGTGACGGTGAACGCGGGGGCGGGGGGGACGGACGCGCAGGACTGGGCGGAGATGGTGCTGCGGATGCTGATGCGGTGGGCGGAGCGCCGCGGCTTCGAGGTGGAGCTGCTGGAGGCGAGCGAGGGCGAGGAAGCGGGGGTGAAGTCGGCGACGTTCCGGGCGTCGGGGGAGAACGCGTACGGCCTGTTCGGGGCGGAGCGCGGCGTGCACCGGCTGGTGCGCCTGTCGCCGTTCGACTCGGCGCACCGCCGCCACACGAGCTTCGCGGGGGTGGAGGTGGCGCCGGTGGTGAAGGACACGGGCGAGGTGGAGATCAACGACGACGACCTGCAGGTGGACACCTACCGCGCGTCGGGCGCGGGTGGCCAGCACGTGAACAAGACGGACTCGGCGGTGCGCATCACCCACCGCCCGACGGGGATCGTGGTGCAGTGCCAGAACGAGCGCTCGCAGTCGTCGAACCGCGCGACGGCGATGGCGATGCTGCGGGCGAAGCTGCTGGAACGCAAGGAGCGCGAACGCCAGGAGGAGATCGCGCGCGAGAAGGGCGAGGCGCAGGACGTGAACTTCGGCTCGCAGATCCGCTCGTATGTGCAGCACCCGTACACGTTGGTGAAGGACACCCGCACGGGGCACGAGATGGGAGACGTTCAGCGCGTCCTCGACGGGGATCTCGATGGATTCGTGCGGGCGTACCTGCTCTCCAGCGCGCAGGCGCACGGATCATCGGAGTAGCCGGTCGCACCACGGCGACCGATTGGCTCTCGTCAGCGTGCCGCTTCGATCTGCTCGCGCTCGGCCAGGCGGTTGCGGCGGCGAAGCTGAGCGTCGCTCTCGCGGCGGCGCTCGTCGTCGGTGCGGGTGAGCAGCGGCGGCACGGCTATCGGGTTGCCGTGCTCGTCGACGGCGACCATGGTCAGGTAGGCGCTGTTGCTGTGCCGGCGCTCGCCGGTACGGGGGTTCTCGGTGTCGACGCGCACGCCGACCTCCATGGAGGTGTGCCAGACGGCGTTGACGCTGGCCTGGAAGGTGACGAGTTCGCCGACGTGGATGGGGACCCTGAACGTCATGCGATCCATGCTGGCGGTGACGACGCGGCAGCGCGAATGCTTGACGGCGGCCAGGCCGGCGGCCTCGTCGCAGAGCTTCATGACGGTGCCGCCGTGGACGAAGCCGGCGCCGTTGGCGTCCAGCGGCCCCATCCAGTGGGCGAGCGTGGCCTGCGAGTCTGCGACGGAGCGCGGATCCATGTCCGTGGATCCTATGCTGATGCGCAATGAGCGCGACCTTGGATGCCGACACGCAGGCGCTGGTGCGCGCCGCGCTCGCGGAGGACGTGGGCACGGGCGACGTGACGACGCTGGCGACGGTGGACGCGCAGGCGCGAGCGGGCGCGCTGATCACGCAGAAGGCGCCGGGCGTGATCTACGGCCTGGAGGCGGCGGAGGCGACGTTCGCGCTGCTCGACGCGGACGCGTCGTTCGAGCGCCTGGTGGCGGAGGGCGAGTGGCGCGAGGACGGCGGGCCGGTGCTGTCGATCGAGGGCAGCGCGCGCGCGCTGCTGACGGGCGAGCGCACGGCGCTGAACTTCTTGGCGCACCTGTCGGGCGTGGCGAGCATGGCGGCGCGCGCGGCGCGCGAGGTGCACGGCACGGGCGCGCGGGTGCTGGACACGCGCAAGACGATCCCGGGCCTGCGCGCCTTGGAGAAGGCGGCGGTGGCGGCGGGCGGCGCTACCAACCACCGCGCGGGGCTGTACGACGCGATCCTGATCAAGGAGAACCACATCGCGGCGGCGGGCGGGATCGCGCGCGCGATCGAGCGCGCGCGCGCGGCGACGCCGGAGCTGGCGGACACGCTGGAGGTGGAGGTGCGCGACGCGAGCGAGATCGAGGAGGCGCTGGCGGCGGGCGCGCCGCGGCTGCTGCTGGACAACATGGACGAGTCGCGTCTGCGCGCGGCGGTGGCGCAGGTGGCGGGCCGCGCGGAGCTGGAGGCGAGCGGCGGCGTGAGCCTGCGAACGCTCCGGAGCGTGGCGGAGACGGGGATAGAATGGATCTCGATGGGCGCGTTGACCCACTCTGCGCCCGCGCTCGACCTGTCCCTGATCATGGAGGCCCGGCCATGACCCTCTTGCTGGTTGCTATCCACGCGAAGGCCCTCGGGCAGGCGGTGATGCGCCCGTGAACCTGCCGATGGCGCCCACGCTGCCGATGGCGCCCGGCCAGGCGCCGGCTGGCGCCCTGTCAGACGCGGAGATAGCGGAGCTGCAGGCGGAGGTGCGCGCGCTGGCGGCGGAGCGCCGGGCGGTGATCCTGGCGCACAACTACCAGGTCCCGGAGGTGCAGGACGTGGCGGACTACGTGGGCGACTCGCTGGGCCTGTCGCGCCGCGCGGCGGCGTCGGTGGACGCGGAGGCGATCGTGTTCTGCGGCGTGCACTTCATGGCGGAGACGGCGTCGATCCTGTGCCCGCACAAGACGGTGCTGATCCCCGACCTGGACGCCGGCTGCTCGCTGGCGGACTCGATCGACTTCGACCAGCTGGCGGCGTGGCGGGCGCAGTTCCCGCGGGGCGTGGTGGTGATGTACGTGAACACCACGGCGGAGGTGAAGGCGCTGACCGACTACTGCTGCACGTCGGCGAACGCGGTCGACGTGGTGCGCCACATCTACGACACGCACGGCCCCGACACGGAGATCCTGTTCGGGCCGGACATGTGGCTGGGCGCGTACGTGGAGAAACAGCTGGGCAGGCGCATGCACGTGTGGGACGGCGAGTGCCACGTGCACGCGGGCATCCGCCCGGCGGACATAGCGGCCACGCGCGCGGCGCACCCCGGCGCGGACTTCCTGATCCACCCCGAGTGCGGCTGCACGACGAGCATCATGGAGTACGTCGCCGCCGGCGACGTGTCGGCGGAGGGCGTGCACATGCTGTCCACGGGCGGAATGCTCAAATACGCGGAGCAGGCGGCATCGTCCCCGTCGGCGCGCCGCGAGGCGGTGGTGGCGACGGAGATCGGGATGCTGTACCCGCTGCAAATGGCGGCGCCGGACGTCGACTTCATCCCCGCGAACGCGGAGGCGTCGTGCAGGTACATGAAGATGATCACGCTGCCGAAGCTGCGCGACGCGCTGCGCGAGATGCAGTTCGAGGTGCATGTGCCGCAGGACATCGCGGTGCGCGCGCGCGTGCCGATCGACCGCATGGTCGCGCTCGGCTAGTAGGCGTATACGCCAACAGATACGGCTGTCAGTTAGTCTTTATGCTAACATAAGCTCATGTATGCCGAAGGTGGCGATCTTGCGGTGGAGCTGATCGCGCAGATCGGGGCGCGTAGCGGGCTCAGTCAGGCCGAGCTGGCACGCCGCGCGGGGCTCGACCGGTCGGTGTTGAGCGCCTACGCACACGGTCGCCGGCAGCCGTCGGTGGCCGCGCTCGGGCGCATCGCGGGTGCGGCGGGCCTCGAGCTGGAGCTCGTCCCCGCGGGGGGCGACGCCGCGGCGGAGCATGCGGGGAAGGTTCTCTCGCAGGTGCTCGACCTGGCGGGGTCGATGCCATACCGGCCGCGGGCCGAGCTGGAGTATCCGCCTCTGATCCGGCTGCGCGCGTGAGCGCGCTTGGCGATCAACTGCTGACCATCCACGACGCGCTCGACGACGCCGGCATCGCGCACGCGATCGGGGGCGCCATCGCGCTGGGCTATTGCACGTTGGAACCTCGCGGCACGAGGGACCTCGACGTCAACGTCTTCGTCGGTCCCGAGCGCGCGAAGGACGTCTTCACCGCGCTGCCCCAAGGAGTCGAGCTCAGCGGCGCGCAGCTCGAGCAGGCCGAAGTCGACGGCCAGGTCAGGCTGCGCTGGGGAACGACTCCCATCGACCTGTTCCTGAGCGTGCTGCCGTTCCACGATCACGTGCAGGCGCACGTCCGCTTGGTCCCGTTCGAGGGACGCACGATCCCGGTCGTCGGTTGCACCGGGCTGGCGGTGTTCAAGGCGATGTTCGACCGTCCTCGCGACTGGGTTGACATCGAAGCGATGGTGCAGGCGCGAACGCTCGATCTCGACGAGGCCCGGCGATGGGTCGTGGAGATGGTCGGCGAGGATGCCCGCGCCGAGAAGCTGAGCGCGCTGACGGCGCGCGGCTGACACTCACCGACCGCGATGCTCTGGCCTATCTAACGGGTCGAAGAAGTGCCGGGTGTCCGCCGCTCGGATGCAGGTCGGCGTCGAACAGGGCGTAGCGGTTCTTGCCTGCCGCCTTTGCGGCGTACAGCGCCAGATCGGCGTCCCGCAGCAGCTGATCGGCGGTTTCGTAGCGTCCGACGGCCAAGCCGATGCTCACGGTCACCGACATGCTCGTGCTCGCGCCGCCAAGCTCGACAGGCTCGCGAAGGAGCTCGATCATGCGGCCGGCGAGCGGCTCGAGGGAGGCATCGTCGGTTGAGGACTCGACGAGGACGATGAACTCGTCTCCCCCCAGGCGGCCCACCGTGTCCTGATCGCGAACCGCGCTCAGCAGGCGCTCGCCCACGACCGTCAGCAGAAGGTCTCCCGCCGCGTGGCCAAGGCTGTCGTTGACGTGCTTGAAGCCGTCGACGTCGACGAACAGCGCGCCCGCGGTAACGTCCGGGTCGCGCGCGCAGCGGGCGAGCATGCGCTCGGTGCGGTCGAGCACGAGCGAGCGGTTCGGCAGGCCCGTGAGCGGGTCGTGCAAGGCCAGTTCGAAGAGCTCGTGGTTCTTCCGCGAGAGCTCTCGCGTCTTCTCGCCCACGAGCGACAGCGCGCGCATGCGCCCGGTTCCGAGGACCGACACGAGCAGCCCGAGCAGCACGCTCAGCAGGCTTCCCCCGACGAGCAGGGTGAGCGCATTGCCGTTGGCGGACACGCCGGCGGAGACGTTCGCGCTGAAGCTCTGCATGGTCCAGCCTTCATCTCCTCGCAGCCCCGCTTCTCGTCCGAGCGCCACTGGGATGGTCGTGCTCTGCCCTCCCGCGGGGGGCTTGCCGCTCGCGAACGCGACGTGCGAGTAGCGCGTGTCGAAGCGAAACACCACCGCCGCGTCGGGATGGCCGACGAGCGCCGTCTGCAGCAACACCTTCGGCTGGATCCGCTCCCCCAGCCATCCCAGGAACGCCTGCCGGCGCCCCCGTACCGTCGACGGCGTGACTCCCGTGCGATACACCGGCGTTCCCACGCCCAGACCTTTCGCGCCTGCCTCCGCGATCGGCGCATAGCCGGTCAGCCCCGAGTCGCGTGTCGTGATCATGTTCGGGATGACCTCGCAGTAGTCCAGTCCCTCCGGCACGTAGTCGGCCGCGTCGCTCGCCATCCCCGCGGCCGCCAGGCAGTAGTGGGGGCGCTTGCCCGCGGGCAGGATCTGGAAGTCTCCGGCAGGGGACACCGACCGCGGCCCCAGCGGTCGTATCGGATCCGACACCTCGTGGGCTTCGAACGCCGCCAGCTGAGGCGCTTCCACGAGCTTCACCAGACCGATGTTCTGCAACTCCGGGTATCGCTGGATCGCGCGCAGCGATTCGATCCATCTGTCGAACGCCGCCGGCGTCACGTTCGGGTTGTTCGCGACGAACGCGCTCGTGCTGATCGTCAGGTCTTCCTCGCGGCGGATCGCCAGCTTGAGCACCGCGGCGATCTCCGCCGCGCTCAGGTGCGACGCGAGCCGCTGGCGCTCGGCGTCGGAGTGGGCCATGGCTCGTGCTCCGAGCACCGAGCCGAGCACGCCCGCGAGCGCCAGCATGACCGCGGCCGTCGCCCACACGCTCCCGCGACGACCGACCAGCGGCCAGGAGCCGGCGAGCAGGTCGACGCGTGACCGGTGGGTGGGTACCGGCTCGGATTGTGGGCCGATGATCGTGCCATCGGTGTTGTTCTCCGACACGTGATGTCAACTCGTCGCTGGTATTCGTCTCGGCTTATCGGGGGCTTTTCTTTAGCGTTGCGCCCCGCTTGCCAATGAGGCGGAGCATCGGCTGCGGCGCTCGCCATCGCGTGTGCAATACTTAAGTGAGTGCTTAAGCAATATGGGCCAGCCGGGCGGGACTTCGACCTGCTCTTCCAGGCGCTCGCCGACCCCAGCCGCCGGGCGATGGTAGAGCGCCTGACCCGCGGGCCGGCGTCCGTCAGCGAGCTCGCGCGGCCGCTGGAGATGTCGCTGCCGGCGGTCGTGCAGCACCTGCACATGCTCGAGGCCAGCGGGCTCGTGCGCTCGCACAAGCTGGGGCGGGTGCGCACCTGCAGCGTCGAGCCCGCCGCGCTGCGCACGGCCGAGCGCTGGCTCGCCGAGCGGCGCACCTTCTGGGAGGAGAGCCTCGACCGGCTCGGCGAGTACCTAGCCGAGGACAATGACCAGTCAAAGCAAGGGAGAGACAAGTGAGCCACTCAGACCACGCCGCCGCCGAGCGGTCCACCGCACACTCCACGTTCGTCATCGAGCGCACCTACGACGCCCCGCCGCGGCGGGTGTTCGACGCGTGGGCCGACCCCGCCGCCAAGGCGCGGTGGTTCGGGCCGGGCGACAAACGCGACTACTCGCTGGAGTTTCGCGTCGGCGGGCGCGAGCACCTCACCGTGCGGGCGCCCGACGGGGCGCTCTACAGCTTCGACGCCGTCTACCAGGACATCGTCCCTGGGCGGCGCATCATCCACGCCTACGACATGCATCGCGAGGACGTGCGCATCTCCGTGTCGCTGGCCACCATCGAGATCGAGGCGCACGGCGACGGCGCGCGCCTGACGCTCACCGAGCACGGCGTGTACCTCGACGGCCACGACACGCCCGAGGCACGCGAGCACGGCACCAACGAGCTGATGGGCGCGCTCGGCGACTACCTGCTGCAGAGCGAGGAGGCCGCCCGGTGAGCACGACCGTCACAGGCGATCGCACCGAGGACGCCCAGGCCCAGCACGGTGGCGCGGCGGGCTCCGGAGCGGCCCACGACAGGCGCTGGATCGCGCTGTACGTGCTGTGCGTGGGGATGCTGATGATCGTGCTCGACGTGACGGTGGTCAACGTCGCGCTGCCCTCCATCCAGGACGACCTGCGCTTCTCCACCTCCAGCCTGGCGTGGGTGATCAACGCCTACCTGATCGCCTTCGGGGGTCTGCTGCTGCTGGCGGGGCGCTTCGGCGACCTGATCGGCCGGCGGCGCATCTTCCTGGCCGGCGTGGCGCTGTTCACCGCCGCGTCGCTGCTGTGCGGCCTGGCCGACAGCCAGTCGCTGCTTATCGCGGCGCGCTTCGTGCAGGGGATCGGCGGCGCGATGACCTCCGCGGTGATCCTGGGGATGATCGTGACGATGTTCCCCGAGCCCCGCGAGCAGGCGAAGGCGATCGGCGTGTACGCGTTCGTCGCCTCCGCCGGCGGCTCCGTGGGGCTGCTCGCCGGCGGCGTGATCACGCAGTCGATCGACTGGCACTGGATCTTCTTCGTGAACATCCCCATCGGCATCGCCACCGCCGTGTTCGCCAGGCGCCTGCTCGCGGACGACGCCGGCATCGGCTTCGGCCAGGGCGCCGACGTCCCCGGCGCCGTGCTGATCACCTCCGCGCTGATGCTCGGCGTGTACACCATCGTCAAGCCAGCCGCGGAAGACGGCTGGGGAGCGGGGCGCACGCTCGCGCTCGGCGGCGTCTCGCTGGCGCTGCTGCTCGGCTTCCTCGCGCGCGAGGCGAGCGCGCGCAACCCGCTCGTGCCGCTGCGCATCTTCCGCTCGCGCAACGTCGCCGCCGCCAACGTCATCCAGGTGCTGTCCGTCGCCGGCATGTTCGGCGTGTTCTTCCTCGGCGCGCTGTACCTGCGCCGTGTGCTCGGCTACGACGCGCTACAGATCGGGCTCGCGTTCCTGCCCGTCTCGCTCACCATGGGCACGCTGTCGATCCGCTTCTCCGAGCGGCTGGTCACGCGCTTCGGCGCGCGCAACATGCTCGTGCCCGGCCTCGTGCTGATCGGGCTCGCGCTCGTGCTACTCGCCGTGGCGCCCGTCCATGGCAGCTATCTCGCGCACGTGCTGCCCTCGATGATGCTGCTCGGCACCGGCGCCGGCGTGTGCTTCCCCGCGCTGATGAACGTCGCCATGTCCGGCGCCAGCCCGCAGGACGCGGGCCTCGCCTCCGGCCTCGTCAACACGACGGCGCAGGTCGGCGGCGCGCTCGGGCTGGCCGTGCTCGCCACGCTCTCCGCCTCGCGCAGCGCGCATCTGACAGCACAGGACCGCTCCACAGCGGCGGCGCTCACCGGCGGCTACCACCTCGCCTTCTGGATCGCCGCCGGCCTCGTCGTCGCCGCGATCGCGGTCGTGCCCGCCGTGCTCGCGGACGCCCCGCAGGTGGAGCGCCAGCCCGAGCCGCTGCCGGCGCCGGGCGGATCAGGCCAGCAGCCCCACTAGCTCCTCGCGGCTCGGGCCGGGTATCGCCAGGCGCTCGTGTTCGCCCGCCAGCTCGAGGATGCGCTCGGCGATGCCCGGCTGCGCGAAGATCTCGCTGAGCGGCGTCAGCACAACGCGCGAGGCGAGGTATGACCTGAACAGCTCGGGATCGTGCAGCGCCGCCGTGTTGAGCGCTTCGCGCAGGACCGACGAGCGCTCGCTCGGCGGCGCGGGCCCCAGCCCGTTGCGCAGAGCTTCGATTTCACGCAGCCGGTCGCGGTCCTCTTCGACGGTCTCGCGGTACCACGGAGTCAGCTTGGTCTCGGTTGTCGCATCCCAGGCTTGGGCGAACTCCAGCGGGTCATCCAAGTGCGAGTCGACGACCTCGCGCAGGCACTTGGCGTGCAGCAGCCCGAGCGCGATGCCGCGACCGAGCGACGGGTTCGTGCACGCCCACGCGTCGCCCAGCAGCGCAATCCCGGTGAGCAGCGGTCGTCCGTCCACGAGTGGGCGGCGGTAGCGGTCGCTCACCCCGCCCATCGCCTTGAAGTCACTGATCGGCTCGCCCTCCAGCCAGTGCGCGTGCAGCGGGCACGCCTCAACTACGGCGGTCCACCGCTCGCCGTCGCGCATGCGCTTCAGCACTCGGTCGCCGCTGGAGATTACGGTGGTCACGGCCCACGTGCCGTTGTCCGACGGCAGGGTGAGGAGCGAGAAGGTCCCCATCGGCGCGAGCAGAGGGCCGATCGGCCGCGGCGTGGTCCCGTCGGCCGAGCGGTAGAAGCGGCCGTAGTAGATGAACCCGGAGTCCTCGGACTCCTCGTGCACGGAGCCGATGCCCGCGTCGCTCAGCCAGCGTGGCAGCTGCGAGCGCCGGCCCATGGCGTCGACCACCAGGTCGGCGTTCAGCGTCTCGCCCGAGTCGAGCTGGACGCCCGTCACGTGCGGTGTGCCGTTGGCTATCCGCGTGGTCAGCTCCTTCACGCCCGCGCCGCGACGCACCTCCAGGCCGGGCTCTTCCGCTGCCGCCTTGCCGAGTACCCGCTCGAAGGTGCTGCGACGGGCGGTGTAGGTCACGAACCGCTCATCGCCGGCCTGGGGGCCGTCACCGGCGAGGGTGGGGGGCATCAGCCCGAGCATGTCCAGGCGCAGAGCGCCAGCCGAGTCGAGCGCCTGGAGCACGTCGGGGAGCGCCTCCTCCAGCACGACGCGACCGCCGGCATGCAGGAAGTGGGCCAGGCGGAACTGGATCACGCCATCGCGCGACCAGCTCTTCCATGCGTCCTCGACGGACTCGGGCACGGGATCGGCGTCGCGCTCCAGCACCGTGACCTCGTGCCCGTCGCGCGCCAGCATCATTCCCGCCGACAGGCCGCACACGCCGCCGCCCATCACGACGATCTCGGCCATCGGCTGCTCAGCCCCGCCTCGCGCAGGCAGCACACCGGCGGGCGCCACAGCGCGGCTGGAGAGGACGCGTGCTCACGTCGGCAGGAAGTCGATCAGCAGTTCGTTGAGCGCGTCGGGCGCCTCGAGCTGCATCCAGTGCCCGGGGCCGTCCAGGCGCTCGTAGCGCCACGGGCCGGCCACGTTCGCGGCCGAGTTGACCATCTGCGCCTCGGTCAGCGCGAAGTCCCCGGAGCTCCAGACGCCCATCGTGGCGGACTGCACCGGCGGCAGTTCCAGGCCGGACTGGAGGTAGGACTCGGGCGGAACGTTCGCGCGGTAGTAGTTGAGCCCCGGGGTCAGAGAGTCGTTGGCGTCCATCTCGGCGATCACGGCATCGACGTCGGGGTGGTGGCCCCACGCCCGGAAGTTGGCCCAGTCATCGCCAGAGAGCCACTGCTCGGCGACTCCGGGGAACTGGAACAGCAGCATGTACCACGACTTCTCGTGCTGCTCGAAGCCGTTGCTGCGGAAGGTGGCCGGATGCCCGACCGAAAGGGTGACGAGATGGTCGACGCGCTCGGGGGCGAACGAGGCGATCGTCCACGACAGTGCGGCGCCCCAGTCGTGGCCGACGACGTGCGCCCGCTCAGCACCGGCGTCGCCGATCACGGCCACGACGTCGCCGACGAGCTGGTCGAGCCTATAGGCCTCCACCTCAGCCGGCTTGTCCGATCGACCGTAGCCGCGCAGGTCGGGCACGATCACCTTGAATCCCGCCTCGGCCAGCGCCGGCACCTGGTTGCGCCACAGCCGCCCCGTGTCCGGGAACCCGTGCAGCAGCATCACCGGCGCGCCCTCGCCGGTCACCTCGTACTCGATCCCCACGCCGTTGACATCAACGCGCATTGCCCGCTTAGGCTACCGCGCGGCGCGCCGTCCGTGTGAGCGCCCGCGCGGTGGCCGGCTCAGAACTCGTCGGCGGTGTGCGGGCCCACACACGAGACCGCCAGCTTGTCGGCGACGCCCGCCGCCACCTCCGTGACCTCGTCGAACGTCACCCCGTCCAGCGCCGCGATCGCCCTGTCGGGGTCGATGTCCTCGCCGAAGATGATCTGCTGGTTGGCGCCGTAGCGCGCGACCGCGCCGGAGTTCTCGAACCCCAGCACCAGGCGCCCGGCCGCGTACGCGCGCGCCCGCGCGACCTCCTCCTCGGTCGGGCCGTCGTCACGTAGCTCGTCGACGATCTCGCGCATGCGCGTGTACGCCTCCACGCACTTCGCCGAGTCCAGGCCCGAGCTCAGCTGCAGGATCGGCACGTCCGCGAACGTGTGCACGAGCGCGCTCACCGAGTAGCACAGCCCGCGCTTCTCGCGGATCTCGTCGAACAGGCGCGAGCCCATCGAGCCGCCCAGCAGCGTCGAGTAGATCGACAGCGCCGCGCGTTCGCGTTCGTTGGTCACCGCTATCCGCGGGCGGTACATCATGCGCAGGTGCGACTGGTTGGTGTCGCGCTCCTCCACCAGGATCTGCGGCGCGAACTCCGGCGCCGGCACGTACGGCTCGGGCTCCGGCAGCGACGGGAAGCGGGCGAAGCGCTCCTGCAACTCCTCCTCCGCCGGCAGGTGCTCGAGGTTGCCCGCCAGGAACGCGCCACCGCTCGCACCCGACCAGCGGCGCTCGCGAAATGCCACGATCCCCTCGCGCGTGAAGCTGCGCAGGTTCTCCTCCGGCCCCAGCACCGTGCGCCCCAGCGGGTGATCGCCGAACGCCGCGCGGTCGATCAGGTACTCCGCCACCATCGACGGCTGGTCGTACGCGCGGTTGATCTCCTGGATCACCACCCCGCGCTCGCGGTCGAGCTCCTGCGCATCCAGTCGCGGGCGCCCGACGAAGTCGCTCAGCAGGTCGATCGCCGGCCCCGCGCTCTCCGCGCGCACCGTTATGTGGAAGGCCACCATGTCGTGGCTGGTGTACGCGTTCAGCACGCCGCCAAGACGCTCGGCCGTCTCGTTCACGTCCTTGTACGTCGGGTAGCTCTCGCCGCCCTTGAACACCAGGTGCTCGAGGAAGTGAGCCATGCCGTTCTCCTCCGCGCGCTCATTGCGCGCGCCCGCGTCGAACGCCACCAGCACCGTCAGCGCGCGCGTGCCCGGCAGCTCGATCCGATGGATCGGCAGCCCGTTGCTCGCCACCGTGCTCGTGCTCACGTTCGCCATGGCCCAACCCTAGAAGGTTCACGCCCGTCGCCGGCGTCCGGGCGGCGGGGGACCTGCCGGCCGGGCCGCCCGCCTGCACTACCCTTGCGCCGAGCGCATGTCCTCCCTTCGCAAACAGCCGCTGACCGCCGTGCTCGCGCTGGCGCTCCCGCTGCTGCTCGTCGCCGGGCTGTGGCTCGGCGGGCACCCCGAAGACCTGCCCACGTTCCTGCGCAGCGCGTTCGTCGCCGGCCAGCAGACCGAAGTCCTCGACGAAGCCATGCAGCGAATCGAGGACGACTACTACCGGCCGATCTCCGCCAGCCAGCTGTCCAACGCGTCGATCGCCGCCATGGTCGCCAGCCTGCACGACCGCTTCTCCCACTACCTCAGCCCCAGCGAATACCGCGAATTCGTCGCGCCGCCGCACTTCACCGGCATCGGCGTGTCCGTCGCCACCCAGATGGCGGCCGATCGCGGGCTGCTCATCGAGCGCGTGTTCAACTCCTCGCCCGCCCAGCGCGCCGGCCTGAAGCCCGGCGACGTGATCGTCGCCGTCGACGGGCGCAAGCTCGAACGCCTCAGCGCAGAAGCCGCCACCACGCTGATCAGAGGGCTGCCCGGCACGAACGTCCAGCTCGGGGTCCAGCCGGCGCTCGAAGGCCACGCCCGCAGCCCAGCGACCGTGCGCACGGTCAAGATCACGCGCGCGGTCGTCTCCGAGCCCGTCGTCGAATCCGTCACCAGGACCGTCCACGGCGTCAAGCTCGGCGTCGTCGCGCTCGCCAGCTTCAGCGACGGCTCGCACGCGGAAGTGCACGAAGCCGTCGAGCACGAGCTGCACGCCGGCGCGCGCGGGCTCGTCTTCGACCTGCGCGGCAACGGCGGCGGGCTGGTCGCCGAAGCGCAGCTGATCGCCAGCATCTTCATCGCCAAGGGCGTCATCGTCACCACGCGCGGGCGCAACGTGCCCACGCAGGTGCTCGACGCCACCGGCGGCGCCATCTCCTCCTCGATCCCCATGGTCGTGCTCGTCGACTCCAACACCGCGTCCTCCTCCGAGATCGTCACCGCCGCCCTGCAGGACCACCACCGCGCGACCGTCGTCGGCACGCACACGTTCGGCAAGGGCGTCTTCCAGGAGGAGCAGGCGCTCGCCAACGGCGGCGCGCTGGACATCACCGTCGGCGAGTTCTTCACGCCCGACGGGCGCAACCTCGGCGGCGGCGGCGTCAAACAGGGCGCCGGCGTCATCCCCGAAGTGCTCGTTCCCAGCGACGACGTCGACACCAACCGCGGCCTCCAAGTCGCGCTCAGCACGCTCGCCGCGAAAGTCAGGTGAGCGGCTCCAGCCCCCGCGGGCGCGGCGGGCGGCGCGCAGGCAGCGGCCCACCCGGGAAAGCCGCTCACGCCAGCTCAGCCGCGGCGGCCGGCCCCGCGCCCGCCGGCGCGCTCGTGGCCGTGATCGAGCGCCGCGGGCGCTTCCTCACCGCCGAGCCTCTGTTCCCGCCGCGCGAGCGCGACGGCCGCCCGCCGCGTGACCGCGGCGGCGCACGCCTGACGCTGGGGCCGTCTCGATCCGGCCGCGGCGGGCGCGTCGAGGTCTCCGCCGGCGACCTCGTGCTCGTGCAGGGAGCCGCGCGCGGCGAGCGCTCCGGGGCGCGCGTCGTGCGTGTGCTCGGGCGCCCGAACGTCGCCCGCGACGTGATCGAGGGGCTGCTGCTCGACCACGGCCTCGCACGCGGCTTCGACCAGGCGCTCGAGCACGAAGCGCGCGCCGCCGGCGAGCGCGTCAAGCGCGCGCTCGGGGACAGGCGTGACCTGCGCGCGCTGCCCACGTTCACCATCGACCCCGTCAGCGCCCGCGACTTCGACGACGCCATCTCCGCCGAGATCATCGGCGCCGGCGACGCAGGGGCTGGCGGCGACGCGCGCGACGTGGTGGAGCCGGGCGCGGGGGCGGGTGGCATCCGCATCTGGGTGCACATCGCCGACGTCGCCGCGCACGTGCCCGAGGGCTCGCCGCTGGACCGCGAGGCGCGCACGCGCTCCACCAGCGTGTACGCGCCCGGCGCCGTCGAGCCGATGCTTCCGCACGCGCTCTCCAGCGACGCCTGCTCGCTCGTCCCCGGAGCCGACCGCGCGGCGGTCACCGTCGAGATGGAGCTGCACGGCGCCGTGCTCGCGCGCGCCAGCTTCTACCGCTCGCTGATCCGCTCTGACGCGCGCCTTGACTACGAGCGCGTCGATCGCATCTTCGCCGGGCGCGACTCCGCCGCCGAGCCGTGGGGAGAGCCGCTGCGCGCCGCGCGCCAGGCCGCCGCCGCGCTGCAGGGCGCGCGCGAGCGCGCCGGCGCGCTCGCGCTCGACTCCGGGGAGCCCGAGTTCTCCTTCGACGAGCGCGGCAACGTCACCGACGTGCTCACGCGCACGCAGACCGAGTCTCATCGCCTGATCGAGCACCTCATGATCGCCGCCAACGAAGCCGTCGCCAGCCTGCTCGAGCGCCGCGGCGTGCCGTGCCTGTATCGCGTGCACGAGCGCCCCGAGCCCGAGCGCGTCGAGCGCCTCGCCGACCAGCTCGCCACGCTCGACGTGCCCACGCCAGCGCTGCCCGCGCGCATGTCCTCCACGCAGGCCGCCGAGCTCCTCGCCGAGATGTCCACACGCGTCGAGCAGCACCTGCGCCGCGCCGGCCACGGCCGCCAAGCGCTCAGCTCGCTCGTGCTGCGCTCGCTCAAGCAGGCCTACTACTCACCCAAGAACCTCGGCCACGCCGGCCTGCGCTCCGCCGCCTACTGCCACTTCACCTCGCCCATCCGCCGCTACCCCGACATCGTCTGCCACCGCGCGCTGCTGTCAGCCGTCGGCCAGGGCGAGGCCGCGCCGCGCGCCGGGGAGATGGTCGAGCTCGGTGTCTGGACCTCCGAGCGCGAGCGCGACGCCATGATCATCGAGCGCGACGCCGACGACATCGCGCGCTGTTTCGCGCTCGAGCGACTGCTCTACGAGCGCGGCCACGACCAGCCGTTCGCCGGGGAGGTGGTCGGGCTCATCTCCGCCGGCGCGTTCATCGCCTTCGACGAGCGCCACGACGCCGCGCCGCGCTACCAGGGCATGCTGCCCGTGCGGCTGCTGCGCGGACCCGCCGGGCGCGAGTGGTGGGAGCTCAACGAGCAGGGCACCATCCTGCAGGGCGAGCGCACCGGCGCCACGCTGCGCCTCGGCCAGCAGATCGACGTGCGCGTCGCGCGCGTGGACTCGGTCCGCGGCCGCGTCGATCTGGAGCCCGCTCCGTAGCGGCCAGCGCGAACGCCGCGCGGCGGAGCCCGTTAGGGCGGAGCCCATCAATCTCGACCGCTAGTCTCGGACGGTGGCAAAGGGCAAGGGCAAGCGCAAGGTGGGGGCCGGGGACGTAGCGTCCAACCGCTACGCCTCCTACCGCTACGAGCTGATCGAGCGCCTGGAGTGCGGCATCGTGCTCGAGGGCACCGAGGTCAAAGCCCTGCGCACCTCCGGCGCGCAGCTCAAGGACGGCTACGCCGCCTTCGCCGACGGCGAGCTGTGGCTGCACTCCGTGCACATCCCGCCCTACGGCCCCGCCTCGCGCGAAAACCACGAGCCCGAGCGCACGCGCAAGCTGCTCGCGCACCGTCGCGAGCTCGACCGCATCCACGGGCGCGTACAGGAGCGCGGGCTCACGCTCGTGCCCATCCGCATCTACTTCTCAGGCGCGCACGCCAAGGTCGAGATCGCGCTCGCCCGCGGCAAGGACCTCTACGACAAGCGCCAGACGCTGCGTGAGCGCGAGACCAAGCGAGACATGGAACGCGGCGTTCGCGAAGCGCGGCGTTAGATACTCGCGCGTGGGGGCGAGGGCTGGGGCGGTTGTGTCTCGTTGGAGATGGTGTATAGCGATCGCTATACGGCTCTCGTCGTCGCTCTACAGCGAGCCGAAGCTGTGGCCGCCGCTGGAGAGGATGTGCGTCTCGCTCATGCCCAACACCAGCAGCGCGATCAGGCCCACATACACCGCGCCCACGATCAGGCGGTGCCGTGGCGCCACACGGTAGTACGCCGCCTGCGCCAACGAGCGCGTCTTGCGCTGCTGCCAGCGATGCCACGTCTGGATCCCCGCGAACAGCACGATGATCAGCAGGATCGGGTTACCCGGGTTCAGGAACGCCAGAGCCACCAGCAAGCCGAAGCCCACGAACCACATCCACGGGCTCATCGCCGCCGCCGCGCGACCGCCGTCCAGCGGCACCACCGGCAGCAGGTTGAACAGGTTGATGAAGAAGCCGAAGTACGCCAGCGCCAGCAGCAGCGAGCTGCCCGTCAGCGCGCCCACCACCGCCACCGCCGCCGCGCCCAAGCTGCCCAGGATCGGGCCCGCCAAGCCCACGCGCGCCTCGCTCAAGGCGTTGTCGCCCAGCGACCTGGACACGATCACCGCGCCCATGAACGGGATGAACATCGGCGCGCTCGCCTTGATGCCCTCGCGGCGCAGCGCGATCACATGGCCCATCTCGTGCACGAACAGCAGCACCACGAAGCCCGCCGCGAACCACCAGCCGAAGAACAGGCTGTACGCCGCCACCGA
>Ga0210390_10001783_pt1 | contig 19881 bp, 17 predicted proteins | sample IncBWH11OmetaG_FD_161050 | JGI IMG/M metagenome (GOLD analysis project Ga0210390, IMG submission 161050) | Forest soil microbial communities from Barre Woods Harvard Forest LTER site, Petersham, Massachusetts, United States - Inc-BW-H-11-O ... | reverse complement strand
GCAAAAGCCAGGGCGACGGCTCAAAACAAAATGCGGAAGCGGAGACGATCGTGTAGCAGGCAGCCCCCAACGCAAACAGCGCCGAGAAAACGCCCGAGGGAACGCGGCGCGCGTCGCGAAGAAGAACCGCGGCGACCAGCACGAGCAGGACCACCGCCCCGCCCCGTAATGCAGCCTCGATGAGGGACACGATTTGCTCCGGGAATGTGACCGGGGCAGTTTAGCAAATCGGCGCGCCGAGGGATAGCAGTCGCGATACCGTCATAGTTGCGTCCCTAAAGTGATCGACCGACGATTTCGTCATGTCTTGTCGCTGGAGCGTCGTTCGCTGGCCGCTGCGAGGAAGGCGACGGCGGCGCCTATCAGGAGAGCGGCTTTGCGCCTTCAATTGCCCGGGTAGTTGCCGTCCCCATACGGGCCCCCAAACCCGGAATGATAGGTTGGGCGACCTATGCCCATGTCTTGATGGGTAATGTCTATCGCGGGCAGCTCCTTCGCAGAAGCATCGATACGGCCCCCATTCGAGAGCGGCGCTGACGCCCCGACTTGCCGGCTGGAGGTCGGTCTCAGCCCGGCCTTCTGCTCGCGCAGGGCCTTGTTCTCCCGGTGGGCGGCGAGTTCCTTTTTGATAGCGGCATTCTCTTTTTCAAGAGCTTCGAGGCGGGCAAGAATGTCATCATTCTGTGCCGCATAAACGGCTGCGTTCGTGAATGCCATGCTGCTGCCGATCACCAAGGCCGAGAGAATGATCTTTTTCATATTCGTCCCCGCAAGACCTTCTTTGGTGGTGCCGATTCCGTCAGAGCCCTTCTTAAAGTCTGTCATGGCCCCAGCGCACCGGCATTCAATATAGACCGGCTTAAGGCGTTTTTACCACCGATGTGACCTTTTTGATCACTCTATTTGCATTTGCGCATTTCATTTCGCCGGGCGGGCCACCGCCAAAGTGGAAGGCGTAAGGCCGTTATGTCCGCTTGAGGTCACTGATGGGAAATGCAGAGAAGAACCGATGACGCGAGAAGTCCTCGCCTAATCGTCCTCGAATTCGTCTTCCTCGTTGACCTTCCCGGTATGCTTGCGCGGGCGCGAAGGCTTTTGGCCGCCGAGTGATCCCGTCACGAACTGTTCGCGCGAGGCGTAGGGGTTGCGCTGGGCGGCGCGCGCGGCGACTTCTTCGCCGGAGACCGCGGCCGGCTGGCAAATCGCGCGCCGTGAGGCGCGGCGCATCAGGTCGACGTGGATGTGATCGTAGTGATAGGCATTCGAGCCCGGCGCCAGCACGGTGGAGAATTGCTGGCAGGCCGCAGCCTCGATGTCGCGCAAAAAACCCTGCTCTTCCGGCAGGCCGTGCCAGCCATCCTTCACCGTCACCTGTCGTCCGTCGGCGAGCGTGAAGGCTGCGATATCGAGCGCGTTGCCGAACGCGTGTTCGGAAATATGCGCGTGCGGGTCGCCGTTCATGCCGCGGCAGGAATAGGCGGAAATCTGTTTGATCTCGACCACCCGCGCGCCGAACCAGCGCTGTGCCGCCGGCTGCACGGATTCCGCAAGCCAGCGGTCGAGCACCGAGACGATCGGACAGGCGAGCGTCGCCGTGGGCCGCATGGCCACCGGACCGAAGGCTGTGACCGAATTGTCCGGCCCAGGTCCAAGCCGCGGCGAGCGATAGCGATCGACCGGCGGCGGCACATCGACGCGCCCTTGCGGATAAGGCTGATAACGGTCGCTCCGAGGATAGGCCTGCGGCGCGGGATAGGGTGCTTGCGGTGGCGCGTTGCGCCACGCCGGCGCGCCCTCGGCCGGCAGGTCGATTTCGCCTTCGTCCCGCACCACACCGGGCGCCGTCAGCGAGATGGGACCGCTGGGCTGCGCGCCGTAAACGGACGCGCGTGCCGGCGGATCGGGATAATAGGGTGCGGAGGGCGGCGGCGGTTGGCCGATCGGCCAGCGCGGCTGATTGCCGATCGCGGCGGGCGGCCGCAAATCATCGTCGGCGAAGCCGAACGTGCCGCTGCTTTCGCCGAGTGCTGCGACCTTGAGGGGAAATTCCGCGCCGCAAGCGCCGGGGCCCGAAATCGGGTTGATCCGCACCAGATCGGGGCTCTCTTTGACCGCGCCGGACTTCAGGCATGCGATTTCCGCCTCGGCCCGCCATGGTTCACGCTCCTCGGAAAAAAATCCGCGGCCGCAAGCCGTTAGCGAGACAAGGACGAAGGAGCCGACGAGATACAAACGAACTCCGCGCGTCATGCGGAGAACTTCGACGAATTTATTTAAGGACTCATCAACGTCTTGATTTCACAACTTTTTAACCACGCCGCAATCGATTGTGCGCCGCCGAGATGAAGCGGAGCGACAGCAGGCCTGACTTTTTTGGCCAAATCCGCGTTGCTAACTTATGGGACCACGGCGGGCAGCGACGTGACCAATCGGAGATTTCCAATGGCCTTTCGTCCCTTCGTCAGCAGATTGAGCGTGGTGACTGCGTACATCGCCTTCGCCTTTGTCGGCGCCATCGTCCTCGGCATGTTCTAGCGTCACTCGACCTCTAAAGGATTTTCAAAAGGCCCGGCGGTCTGGATTGATCCAGCCGCCGGGCTTTTTCTCTGAGCATTCGCCAGACGCCGGCTTAATCTATGGCTTGGGGAATCGGATGTTCTGCCGTGGGCGGTTTGACGCATCTGTCCGAGGCCCTGGCCTCGATCAACGCCGCAACATTCTCTCTCGTCTGTATGATCGCGACGATCGCCGCCGCATGGTCCTTACCCATGGTATTTTCAAACGTCATATTGGCGTCCTTCGGATCGTGACGCAGCAAGATCTCGGATGCTCGGGGTCCGATATTCTCCGCGACCCATCTCTCCAGCCTTGCCGAAAAGCCGTTTGCTTTTGCCGTGTAGGCTGCAAAGTCAGCGGCGTCGTTAAGCGCCAGACTCTCATCGAAGAGCCGGTTCGCCTCGGAATTGAACGCTCTCAGCGTTGCGAGATTTTCCGCGCGGCCGGATTCACGATGCTCCTTCTGCCACGCAAGAAGGCTTGCCATCGACAAGGTGAAGACGGTGAAAACCACCAGATAGATGCGCAGCGAGATCGAGCGCGAAAAATATTGGCCCCATAAGCCCAGCGCCGCCACAACGACCATTCCGGTCGCCGAGGCCATAGCCCAACTGCCGAATGCATTCCAGCAATGGATGTCGGTGGATAACGCCATGGGGCGAGCCTAGCCGCGGATTGCGGGGAAAAGCGAGTGGGGTTTTGCGGTCACAAAATTGAAACCTTCGAATTCTCCAAAAGCCGATCGCGCAACGCGTCGCGACAACGCAGTTTCAACAAGGCAGAGCGGATTTGTTGTCCCGGGCCTCGCTGAGGCGCTCGAACCCCTCCACCGCCACCGCCGACAAGAATGGCAGGCTCTGGATGATCAGGATCGCGGCAAACAAATCGGTCCCCAGCAGCCGGTAGAAATTGGTTGCAAACACCGTGATGCCGCCCGCGACCAGAAGCGCACCAAGCACGGCTTCGGGTATCGCCGTAAAGCGGAACTGGATGATGCCGCCCCCGCCCTTGCGGGTACGATGGAAAAAGTTTTCCCGCGCCGGGAGTGCGGCCTTGAACGCCGCGCTCGCGACCGTCCATTGTACCGACATGAACACCACCATGGCGCCAAGCATCTGCGGATAAGGAACCGCGACGCGCGAGCGATAGGCGCTGACGAAATGGAGCAGCGATATCAGGAAGGCGGCGAGGCTCGGCAGCAGCAGAAGCGGATCCGGGATCGCCACCACCTGAAACACCACAAACGGCACCCAGATCAGATTGAGCAGTGCGGCGGCGACGGCAACGATTTCCGCCCCGAACCAGCTGAGCCAGCCGAAGACGAATTCACGCTTCTGATCATGGTCGAGCCGGCTCATGCCCGGCAGGAACCGCCGCCAGTGCTTCTTCACGATCTGTACGGCACCGCCGGCCCAGCGCGCCCTCTGGATCTTGAAAGCCAGATAGTCCTGCGGCAGCAAACCCCAGCCGTAGCGGCGGTTGGTGTAGTGGGCGCGCCACCCGAGTTCCATGATCGTCAAGCCGAGGTCGCTGTCTTCGCAAATCGTGTCGCTTGACCAGCCGCCGGCTGCCTCCATTGCGGTCCGGCGGATCAGGCACATCGTGCCGTGGACGATGATGGCGTTCACCTCGTTGCGTTCGACCATGCCGATGTCGAAGAAGCCGGCATATTCGGCGTTCATGGCGGCGTGGATCGAACTGCGGCAGCCGTCACGATGATCCTGCGGCGCCTGGATCAGCCCGACTTGCGGGTCGGCGAAGCCCGGGACCAGCTCCCTGAGCCATTGCGGATCAACCACATAGTCGGCGTCGATGACCCCGATGATCTCGGCATCCGCTGCAGTGTGCGTCATCGCGATCCGCAGCGCAGCCGCCTTGAACCCCTCGAGATTGAGAACGCAAACAAACTTGAAGCGTGGGCCAAGCTCGCGGCAGCGTCTTTCGATCGGCTGCCAAAATGCCGGATCGGGCGTGTTGTTGATGATGACCACGCATTCAAAATCCGGGTAGTCGAGCTGCGCCACCGAGTCGATGGTACGCAGCAGCATTTCCGGAGGCTCTCGATAGGCGGGGATGTGAATCGAGACTTTGGGCGTCCGCGTGCCCAGTCCCGGCGGCAGTAAATTCAACAGCCGCGTGGGCTTGCTCCCGAGAGCCACGGTCGCCATCTCGTGCACCTTGAACAGTACGATCGGCGCCAGCAGACCCAGGAGCGGAAGCGCGATCGCAAACGTGATCAACTCGCCATGCAGGAGATAGTGGTCGTGCCAGTACACCTGCACGCCTGCGCACCAGTCGCCGATCAGATGGTCGGCGCCGGCAAGCACCATGGCCTGGCTGACGGTCGCTCCCGGGAGCGCCAGAATCGAGATCGACAAAAAAGAGCCGATCAGGACGGCGAGCAGAGCCGCCTTCCAGTAATCGGCGTCGACAAGCGGTCCTTCCCAGGCAAATTTGGGCCGCAGCGAGGCGTCGAGGACACCCCAATAAGGGCCGACATTGCCCTCGAAAAGTTTTTCCGGTTGATCGATCGCCTCGACAATATTGTAGTCGATGCCAAGCACATTGGCCTGTGCAACGAAGTCGCGCAGCAAGCGGGCTTGGCTCAACGGACCCGGAACGGCGCGCTCAAAATTGTGTCCGGCACTGGGCCAACCGTACTCGCCGATGACGATTTTCTTGCCCGGATAGGCCGCACGCAGTCTGTCATAGATCGCAAGCGATCCCTCGACGGCAGTTTTCCTGGACAAGCCTTCCCAATAGGGAATGATATGGGCGAAGACCTGGTCGACAGCGTCAACGAGTTCAGGATGGTCGATAAATGTCCGCCAGTGATCGGCGGTCGCCACGGGCACCGGACTGTCCCGCTTGACGCGGCGGACGATTTCGGCAAGCTCTGCCGCGGTGTGTTCATGCCGGAAGATCGTCTCGTTGCCCACGACGAGCCGGGTGACATTGGGGTGGTGCCGCGCCAAGTCGAGGGCGGTCTCGATCTCGCGCTGGTTTCGGAGCTCGTCCTTGTCGATCCAGATGCCCAGCGTAACCGCCAGCCCTAGCTCCGCCGCAATCTCCGGAACGCGCTCAAGACCTTTGGTCGACGCGTAGGTGCGTATGGCCTTTGCCTGTTTGGCAATCGCGGTCAGATCGGTGCGGATCTGCGCCTCGGACACCGCCAAATCCGCCGACGATTTGGCAAATCGGTTGTAGGAGACGCTCGGCAGCTTGCCTTCAACCACCGCCGCGGTGGTGCGCGGCTCTGCCAGACCCCAGAACGCCAAATGCAGGCCGGCGACCAAACAAAGAATGAAGACGACGGTGACGATCGGCATGTTCTGACGGCGGCCGGTCGCCGCGCCGATCCAACTTCCCTGAATGGTACCCTCGTCCGGCGTCTTCATGACTTGCCCTACTTAGTAACGGGCATACCTGCAGGGAAGGAGAATTCCGCAAAGTCTTTGCGGCGTCCGGCGACGAAGAATGGGGTAATGCTAGCCCATCACGTGCTAGTTACCTGCGCGGACTGACACCCCCGCAGGAACAGCGCCACACAACGGCGCACCCGCGCCTCAATCTTCGAACGCGGCGGCAGAGGTATGCTACCGAACATCGCGGCGCGCCGCGGCGCGGAACCGACCATGCCAAGCAGCATTCCGGCGGCCTCGTCTATGTCGTCGAGGTGGATCAAGCCATGTTTTTGCTGCGTCCGCAGCCAATCCGCCAACGCGGACGCGATGCGCTGAATCCCGTTTTTATAAAAAATGCCGGCGATGTCGGAAAACTTCCCGGTCTCCTGTAGCACCATGCGCTGAAGCGCGATCACCTCTCCGTCAAGCGTAAGTTCTGCGCACGCCATCAGTACCGCATAGAGCGCTTCCTCGATTTCGGCATGATCGATCGCCTGCAGATCGAGACTGGCGAGGGTGCGGTCGAGCCTGTTCGTTACCATGCCATCGAACAGCGACGCCTTGTTGGGGATCAGCCGATACAGCGTTTTGGTCGAAACACCGGCCCGGCGCGCCACCGCCTCCATACTGGTTGCGGCGTAACCACCACCGGCGAACTCGTGGCTCGCGGCCTCATAGATCATCTGACGCGTTTCATCGTCGGGGCGCACCTGCGGGCGACCGCGACAGCGCCGGGCTTGGTCGGTGTCTTCTGCGGGTTCGAACTCAGCCATGCTTTTAAATGATGCCTGTCATTCCATTGACTCTCCGAATGTAGGGTCTATTTTGGAAAATGTCAAGTTTCCTAATTAGCCGACGCCCGGCGAGGACCATCAGGAGCAGACATCATGAGCCGCCATTCCACCGCATTTGAAGCCGAGCGCCCGGTTCCGGCCGGTGACGCCGTCCAGGATCTATTGTCGGACACATCCGAAATCAGCCCGAACCAAGCCGTCCCTTCCCCCGTGCCTGCCAAAAAGTTCAATTTTCGCAGGCTGTTAACGGCTGGGGCTGCGGTGGCGGTGCTAGCCGGCGCGGCTTGGTATGGCTGGGACTATTGGACGGTCGGCCAGTATCTGGTCTCGACCGATGACGCTTACGTGAGGGCCGACAGCACCACCATCGCGCCGAAGGTCTCCGGATATCTGCGCGAGGTACTGGTCGGTGACAACGAGCGCGTCAAGACCGGCCAGGTGCTGGCGCGGATCGACGAGCGCGACTTCAAGGTGGCGCTCGACCAGGCCAAAGCCGACGTAGCTTCGGCCAATGCCGCGATCGCCAGCAAACAGGCCCAGCTCGGCGTTCAACAGGCCGTGATCGACGCGGCCAAGGCTACCATCGAAGTCGACAAGGCGACGGTGACCTTCGCCGCGCAGGAGAACAAGCGCTACACCGATCTTGCCGCTACCGGCTACGGCAGTGTGCAGAACGCGCAGCAGGCGCAATCGCGCAACGCCGGCGCCCAGGCCGCGATCGCGCGCGACACCGCAAACCTTGCCTCCGCACTGAAACAGGTCGATCTGCTCAGGGCCGAGATCGCCCAGGCCACCGCAGCCCTTGCGCGCGCGGAAGCCCTACAGAGTCAGGCCGAGCTCAATCTCAGTTACACCACCATCTTTGCGCCAATTGACGGCGTCATCGGCAACCGGACGCTGCGGGTCGGTCAATACGTTCAGGCCGGCACACAACTGATGTCGGTGGTGCCGGTCGCCGGCGCTTATGTGGTGGCAAACTACAAGGAAACGCAGCTGACCGATGTCCGCGAGGGCCAGGCGGTCGACATCGCCGTCGACATGTTCCCCGGCCACCTGGTGCACGGTCACGTCGACAGCATCGCGCCCGCCAGCGGCCAGGAGTTCGCGCTGCTACCGCCGGACAACGCCACCGGCAATTTTACCAAGGTGGTGCAGCGCATTCCGGTGAGGATCGCGCTCGATCGCGCCAATGACGAGTTGATCGAACTTCGTCCGGGCATGTCGGTGATCCCGACCGTCGAGACGAAGTCGCACAACCGCAAGCCCGAATTAGCCACAACCAAAGTATCGAACAATATTTCCGGAGGGTCGTGTCATGTCAAATCCCGTCCTGGCGGCCTCTATCCCCGCGCCTACGACCTCTGGCACCAACTCTGAACGCGCGGCCCTCGATCCTGATCGCGCCAGTATCGTAACCTGGATCGCCGTGCTCGCCGCCATGATCGGTTCGTTCATGGCGATCCTCAACATCCAGATCACCAATGCTTCCCTGCTCAACATCGAGGGCGGCATCGGTACCGGCGTCGATAACGGCTCCTGGATCTCGACGTCGTATTTGATCGGCGAGATCGTGGTCATCCCCCTCACCGATTATCTCAGCAGGGTGTTCTCGTTCCGCCGGTATATGCTCGCGAGCGCGACGTTGTTCGCAGTTTTCTCGGTCGCGTGCGCCTTCACCCACGACCTACCATCCATGATCGCGATGCGGGGATTACAGGGATTCGCCGGCGGCGTGCTGATTCCGATGGCGTTCACGATGGTGCTGACCAAGCTGCCGAAGCCGCAGCAGCCGATCGGCCTTGCCATTTTTGCGCTGTCAGTCACCTTTGCTCCGGCAATCGGCCCCACCATCGGCGGCTATCTCACCGAGAATTACGGCTGGCAGACCATTTTCTTCGTCAACGTGCTGCCGACCATCGTGATGGTGACCGCACTCTCCCTGACGCTGGAACGCACGCCCATGCAACTCAAGCTGCTGAAAGACGGCGATTGGGCCGGTATCGTCACCATGGCGATCGGCCTGTCGGCGCTGCAGACCGTGCTCGAGGAAGGCAACAAGGACGATTGGTTCTCTTCGCCCTTCATCCAGCATCTCGCGGTCGTCGCGGTGGTGAGCCTGTCGCTGTTCGTCTGGATCGAACTGACGGTTGAAAAGCCACTGATTCGTCTGCGGCTCTTGACCCGGCGCAATTTCGGCTTCGGCACCATCGCAGTGACGCTGCTCGGCTTCGCGCTGTTCGGATCGGTGTACATCCTGCCGGCCTATCTCGGGCAGGCGCAGCACTACAATTCGGAGCAGATCGGCGCGGTGATGGCGTGGACCGGCCTGCCCCAGCTCATCCTGATTCCTCTGGTGCCGAAGCTGATGCAGCGGTTCGATACGCGCTATATCGCCGTTTTGGGGCTGATGATCTTCGCCTATAGCAGCTTCATGAACACCGCGATGTCGCTCGATTATGCCGGCGACCAGCTCTGGATTCCGAACATCGTGCGAGCCATCGGCCAGGCGATGGTGCTGACCCCGCTGACATCGGTGACGACAGGCGACATCGCGCCGCAAGACGCTGCCGCGGCGTCCGGCATCAGCAATATGTTCCGCAACCTCGGAGGCGCGATCGGTACCGCGGTGCTGGCTACCGTGATCACCAAGCGCGAGCAGTTCCACTCCAATATCATCGGCCAGTCGGTCACGCTGAGTCGCGAGGAAGTCCGCACGCGGATCGCACAGTTGACATCCTACTTCATCGACCATGGCGTCTCCGATCCTGCAGCAGCTCATCAGCAAGCCATCATCGCGCTCGGCAACGCCGTGAAGCGTCAGGCTCTCGTGATGGGCTTCAGCGACACTTTCGCGGTGATCGGCGTCGTACTGGTGCTCGCCGCCGCCGCGGTCGTATTCACGCGCAAGGTAAAAGGAAGCGGGGCCGGAGCGCACTAGAGCGGCTGACTTGGCCGTGCCGAGGATGCGTATAGGCGAAGAGAGCGGCGGGCAGACATCCAGCGGCACCGTTACCGGCCCAGCTATGACTTCGGCTCCGGCGCCGGCACGCGCGAGGTGATCAGCTCCCTGGGCTTGGCAACGATGCGGCTCCAGAGATTGCCGGAGCAGAAGAAGCGGCCCAGCACGCAGGCTTCGACTCGAAGCGAATTTGCGCTCTTCATCGCAATCGTCGCGTAGTAAGTGGCGCCGCTGGCGCGGCTATAGATGTTGCCGGACCACACATCGGCGCTTTTCGGCTTCATGTTGATCAGCACGGACTCGCCGATCGCGTCGGAATTCGGATCGAGCACATAACCGCACAGCGCCTTGCCGCAGGTCTCGATCCGCACCATTCCCTTGTTGCCTTCGGTTCGCCAGTCGCCGAGCGGCGAAACCGCTGGTCGCTCCTCGCTCTCGCGCGCAGCCTTGACGACCGGCGCGGCGGGGGCAGCGGGTGCAACAACAACGTTCGCCGGGGCGGCCGGCGGCGGCGCGGGCGGTGGCGTTGGCGCGGCGGCTTCCTTTGGCGCGGGAGCCGGTACGGGTGCAGCCGCCGCCGGTGGTGAGGGCGGCGCTGCGGCCGGAGCTGCGGCAGGTGGCGGATTTGGCGGGGTGACCGGAGGCACCGAGGCGAGTTGCGGCGCTTGTCTCACAGGCGCAGGCGCGGCGGCCGTGTCGTCGCTTCGCTCACCCCGACGGCGCGAATCGTAAATGCCGGAGACCGAAATCGAGGCGCAGGAGGTCGAAATGCAACCGCGCGGCGCTTCGATGTGAATGCGGTGACCGCCGATGACAAAGGAATAACCGCCGGCATGCGCCGATGAACTGAGCACCATCAGTACGACGAGACATCCAAATCGCTTCATGGCAGAGCCCCTTGCGGTGTGTGGTCCGAAGCTAGATCGCGAGATGGTTGCTGAATGTGATTTGAGTCACCCAGCGGGCGCACTGAAGAAGAATAGCTGGCGCCGGCGTCCTCCTGTGATGCGGATCACAGAATCCGGGAAAAGCGGCGCGTAGGGTCCGGGCAGGTTCACGATCAACCCTTGTGCTCAACCGCTGGAGACCGCCATGAAGAAGCTCACCATCCTCGCCGCGCTGCTGATGACCACGAGTTATGCCTATGCCGGCGGCAATTCCGTTTCCTTCGAGATCGACGGACACAAGATCCGCATCGAGGCACCGAAGAATTGCGACCAGTTGTCGTGCCTGAAGGTCTCGGGCTTCGACTTCAAGGGCTTCAACTCCAAGCGCTACGACGACAATGACGATGTTGCCGCCAAGCCGGACCAATCCGCGCAAACGCCCGCCCCGCAGGCCAACGCGCCGCAAGCGCCCGCAGCTCCGGCCGCCAATCCCGCGCCGGCGCCGGTGACGGTGGCGGCCACACCGCCGCAGCCGGCCGTCAAGGAGGAGGTCGCGCCACCGGCACCGCCTGCCGCGCCGAAGCCGGCGCCGGTCGCCGCCGCGCCGGTGCAAGCGCCCACCACCCCGATCGGCGTTTGGGCCACCGAAGACGACAAGGGCCAGGTTCGCATCGAGCAGTGCGGACAGAATCTGTGCGGATATGCGGTGAAGTCCGGCGAGAGAGTCCTGATCAACATGAAGCCGCAGGAAGCGAAATGGATCGGCACGATTCACGATCCCGACAGCGGCCGCAACTACGACTCCACGATCGCGATGAAGGGCGCGAACACGTTGCGGGTTCAGGGCTGCGCCTTCGGCGGCATGTTCTGCGGCGGTCAGGTCTGGAATCGCGTGAGCTAGCACAACGGTATTGCTGCAAGAGGGCCCGGCGGGATCTGACGCCGGGCCCTTTTTTCGTGATGGTAAGGCCCCCCACATTCATGCTGCATTCAGCCGCAAGCCGCCTCAATCGGTCCCGCGATCGCCAATTCCGACCTTGCCGGGTTGGAGACGATCGGCAAAAGTGGAAGTCGCCCTCCCCGCGCTCTTACCCGATCGAAGGCAGGCATGATCCTTTCATCAACCGGCTCGCGCTTCAAAGGATCAAGCGTGAGCGCGGCGTGGCGGCGGCAGGCGCTGCCGGCTTGCGCGCTGCTCGCCTGCCTGACGTTGACCGGCAAGGCAATGGCTTACGCCGTGCCCTCCGCCGCCGAATTACTGGCGCCGCCGGTGATCTCCGCATGGATGCGCCTTGCGCAGACCCAGCCGCCTTCGCCGACACCGCCGCCCGCGCCTGCCGCCGCCACGCCAGCGGCCGCCGACGAGCCGGTCGGCAACGTCGCGACGCTGACCGGTACCGCGACCGTGGTCCGCAACAACGCTGCGACGCCGCTGAAATTGCAGGACGACATTTTTCTCAATGATGTGCTGCAGACCTCAGCGAATTCCACCCTCGGCGTCACCTTCAACGATGCCACCACCTTCAACCTCACCGCCAATGCGAAGATCACGGTGGACAATTACGTCTATGACGACGGTGGCAAGAACAATTCGGCGGCGTTCGACATCACCCGGGGCACCGTGGCCTTTGTTGCCGCGGCCGTCGCCAAGACCGGCGACATGAAGATCACGACGCCTTCCGCTTCACTTGGCATTCGCGGCACCACCGGACTTGTCGAAGTCGACGGGGCCGCGGGCGGCGGCCACAACATCAAGCTTTACCCCGATCCCGACGGCAGGGTTGGGCATATCGACGTCAATGATCGCCGCACCGGCGCGCGGCTCGGTTCGCTCACGCAAGGCGCGAGCGGCTTTACGGTCCGCCCCGGCGCCGGCGGCCGCGTGACCGCTACCCCGCTCGTGATCTCGCCGCAACAGGCCGCGCGCGACCAGGGCATCGTGCGCCAGGTGCACGCGGCGCAGGTCGTCGGCCGTCAGGTCGTCACGCAACAACGCGCGTTGCGGCGGGCCAATCCGAACCGTACCAATCCGCGCGGCAATCCGCCGGGTCAACCCGGACCGCAGCGGCAGAACAATCTGCAGCGGCCAGGTGGCCCGCAGCAGCCGGGCTTGCCGAACCGCGCGGGCCAGCAAGGACAGCAACCGCCCGGCGCTGCCGTGCCCGGCCTGCGTCAGCCCGGTCCGCCGAGCAAGCCCGCGGTGCAGCCGAAGCGGCCAGCCCCTCCGAAAGGCAAGCCACCACCGAAGGAGAAGAAGCGGTAGGAGCGCTGCAATTGCGATCAGTGTCGGAGCGCAAGGAGCGCTACGCCGCGCGCAGCAGCCAGTTGCGGACCTTTTGAACCAGGCTCATACGCCGGCGGCGAACCGCTCCAGCCGAAGTCTGATGACCGGATAGAGGCTCCACAACAAGGGTTGCGGAGATTCCTTCCGCGGCCGACGTCGTCATCGCATCGACGGCGTCGCGGCCGACCAAGGGTAGCTCATGCGGTTCTGTCATGGACGGCCTCATGTCGCGCTGTATCACGACCGGCACTGGCATCGTCAGCGGAGGCTGGGGAGCAAGGACCGGCTGACGCCGGCGCCTTTCCAGAACAGCCGGTTTCTTGACCTGCGGCCGTTTGGCGACGGCCGCTTCGAGTGCGAGCGGGCCGACATTTTCAAGAAATGCGCGCTCGTAGGCGCGCGAGAGCCGCTCGATGGCGTCCTCAAGCGGCAGCCAGTCGACCGCCCTCACATCATTCATCAGCGCGCGCGACGGTGTGGGGCTCGCCTCCATCCGCCAGTAATGAACCACCTTGCAGCGTCCGCCGGATTCATAGACCAGCGTTCCGAGAAAATCGTGTACCGAAACGTCGTGGCCGGTTTCTTCCAGCACCTCGCGCTCGGCGGCCTCTCGCGGCGTTTCGCCGTCGTCGAGTTTGCCCTTGGGAAGAACCCATTCGTTGCGCTTGCGCAGCCGCACCACCGCGATCAGCGGGATTTCATCCTGCCGCAGCACAATTCCTCCCGCCGCCAAAACAGACGCCCGCGCCATCTCAATTCCTTCTGCATTCTCGAATCGCGTTCGGCCGCGAACCATATAAGAAGGGCCTCGACAAAATCGAGGCCAAAATATTCAGCCGGGCTTTCGCAGCAGGGGCTGGCCGGCCAATATTCGCACCCCCTCGCGCACATTGCCGCAGAATTCGAAATGATCCGGCGCCAGCACGACGATGGTCGATCCGTGCTCGAACCAGCCGAGCTCGTCACCCTTGTGCACGCTCGCGTCGCAGGGAAACACCGACGGTCCCCGCGTCTGCGCATTGAGCACGACATTAAGGAAATGCAGGCGGATGCTCGCCACCAAAATCGCCGCGACCGGCACCAGCGTCAGCGGCTCGCCGGAGGCGAGGCGGGTTTGAACCACCGCGCGCTCGTTCTTGCAGAACAGCCGCTCGATGCGCTTCAAGGCAATCGGGTTGACGTTCCAGGTGTCGCCGCTGATGAAGGTGACCCGCTCGATCCGGCAATCATGGGGCGCGTGGAAGCGGTGATACATGCTCGAGGTCAGCCGCAGCGTGACAAAGCGTCCGTTGCGGTGGGCATCGACCAGAGCGGGATCGCCGAGCAGATCGAGCAGGGAATAGCCGGCGCCCTTGATCTGAAACAGCTCGGTATCTTGAATGGCGCCATGCGCGCCGATGATGCCGTCGGACGGACTGACCACGATCGAAGGGTCGGGATCGGGGGTGCGAAGCCCCGGCTTGAGCTCGCGGGTAAAGCAGTCGTGCAGGCTCGCAAATTCGGTCTTCCTGGCCTCGCTCAGATCGAGATCGGAAAACATCCGCCAGCAGGCGATCGAGGCGTCGCGAACAAGCGGATTCTCGATTTGACTGAACCAGCCCATGAAGCGGGTCAGCGCCGCCCGCGGGATGCGGTTGGTCAGGAGGAAGTTCAGGTCCTCCTGCTGGGTCAAGGCGGAGATAAGGCCTTTCACTGTCATGATTCTGTTAGATTGACCCACTAGCGCTGGTGGCATGGATTCGCCTCTTTCGATTCTCTCGTTGTCGGCCGCCGCCGTAGCCGGCGCCGCGGTAGCCTTCCCAAAGCTCAAGGCGCGGCTGGCGCTGTCGCGGGCCAAGCACCGCTCGCTGAGCGGACATTCGAAAATGTCGCGGCGGGTGGCGCGCCTGATCCCGTTCTATGAATTTTCTATTCACGAGTACTTCTGCTCCGACGGCGCGCCGCAGCCGATCGCCGAAAAGCGCAAGGACGCCTTCTTTGCGCTCGCCCGACTCTACGAGCAGCGCTATGCCAAGGGCCGGCAGATGACGCTGGAGGCCGCCAGCCGCATCTCCGACCTGCAATTCACCGAAACCTACCGCGTGCCGTTCCAATACAGCCGCCTGGTGCGGGAAAATCTTGCGACCGGCACCTTCATGCAGTCGTCGGCCGGCGTCACCGTCACCGATGTCGACGGCAATGTGTTCTACGACCTCACCGGCTCCTACGGCGTCAACATCTTCGGCAACGATTTCTACAAGGAATGCATCGCGGCAGGCGAGGCGCGCGCGCATGGGCTTGGACCCGTGCTCGGGCCGTATCACCCGGTCATTCTCGATAATATCCGCAGGCTTGCCGAGATTTCCGGACTCGACGAGGTCTCGTTCCACATGTCGGGCACCGAAGCGGTGATGCAGGCGGTGCGGCTTGCGCGCTACCACACCCGCCGTACGCATCTGGTCCGTTTCGCCGGCGCCTATCATGGCTGGTGGGGCGACGTGCAGCCCGGCGTCGGAAATCCGATTGCGGCGCACGAAACCTATACGCTTGCCGACATGTCCGAACGCACGCTTCATGTGTTGCGGACGCGCCGCGATATCGCTTGCGTGCTGGTCAACCCGCTGCAGGCGCTGCACCCCAACGCCGGCGCACCCGGCGATTCGGCACTGGTCGACAGCTCCCGCGCCGGTCGTTTCGACCGCGAAGCCTATGGCGCCTGGCTCAAGGCGCTGCGCGAAGTCTGCACGGAACGCGGCATCGTCCTGATCTTCGACGAGGTCTTCCTCGGCTTCCGCATCGCAGCCGGCGGCGCGCAGGAATATTTCGGCGTCCGCGCCGACATGGTGACCTACGGTAAAAGCCTCGCCGGCGGCCTTCCCATCGGCGTGGTGTGCGGACGCAGGGATTTGATGCGCCGCTTCCGCGACGATGCCCCCGCCGACATCTGCTTTGCCCGCGGCACCTTCAATTCCCATCCCTACGTCATGACGGCGATGGACGAGTTCCTGTCGCGCCTCGCCAGTCCGAATTTCCGCAGCGTCTATAACGGGCTCGACGAGACCTGGAACGGCCGCGCCGGACAACTCAACGACGCGCTTGCGGCCGCGGACCTTCCGGTGCGGGTTTCCAACCTGTCCTCGATCTGGATGGTGCATTATACCGAGCCGTCCCGTTACAACTGGATGTTCCAGTATTACCTGCGGGCCGAGGGGCTCGCATTGAGCTGGGTCGGAACCGGCCGGCTGATCTTCAGCCTGAATTTCACCGACGCCGATTTTGCCGAAGTCGAAAAGCGCTTCGTGGCCGCAGCAGAAAAGATGAAGCAAGACGGCTGGTGGTGGCATGAGGCTTCCCTCACCAACAAGAACATCCGCCGCCAGATACTCAAAGAGATGGTCGTGCGCGTCGTCAGACGCTGAGCGGAAACTGTCGCTCAGCGCGTTCCCGCGTTGATTTTGAACAGGCTCGATCATTCAGGTCACCTCGCCCCGCAGCGGGGCGAGGGACAAGCCATCCGCGCGCACTCAGGCGTGCTGCTCTTCGAGATCGTGCTCGATGATATCGAGGCCCGGATCGATCAGCTCGCCCTTCAACAGAAACAGCGGCGACTTGTAGTAGAGCTTGAAATCGCTAAACGGGTCGGTCAGGATTTTCGTCATCCAGACGAGACCGGTCTCGACGTCACGGATGAAGAACAGATGGACGGTGCGGAACAGCAGCCCGCCGATCCCGATCGCGAGCCAGATCTTGGCAACCTGCCGCATGAAATCGGCTGGCGTAACCCAGGGGGTGAAAATTCCGAACAGGGTCGGGTCGAAGTAGATCACCAGCGGCGACAGCGCCCAGATCGTCATCAGCACGACCTTGCGCTGCAGATTGTAACCGACCTTGATCTCTTCCTTGTGCTCGTGGGTCGCCCGGTTGAGGTGGTCATATCCCTTGGGCTCGAAGAAGAAGTGGCCGGCCTGGCGCGAGGTCATGGACACCAGCCAGCCGATCAGGGCCGCGATCACCGGGTCGAAGAAGATCATGACATAGCCGACCAGAAAGCTCGCCGCGCTGACGAAGTGCAGGCTCTGGTTGATCCGGCTGTGGTGATAGTAGCGATGGTCGTCCCAACGCTGGGTTCGCAATTGCTCCAGGAAATCCTTAATCATTTCTTTCCCCCAGGGAAGCTGGTCTGCATTCTGCATACAGCGATTCGATGTAAGGCATGTGACATCATCATAATGACACATGCCGGTCTCATGACAACGCGGTTACGAGAAGGCCGCCGTGATGTAGAGGCATTCTTATTGTGACACGCTTTCTCGACGCGAACCGGTACTCACCTCGGATCAAGTCCGAGGGCATGCTTCGCTTGAAAGCGCCTTAGCCGCCGACTTTACGGAAACGAACCAGCGAGAAGTGGCCGAGCGGCGGAATGAGCCGGCGCTCCACCAATTCGACCGTCTTTGCGCCTGCAAGCCATCGCGCGTAACGCGACCAGGCGAATTCGGCCGTGCGGAAACCGAGCCGGCGCACCACCGGCTGCAGCATCTGCTCGATGAAGCGGCGCACGCCGTCGTCGGCGCTGACGCGGGTGAGGATGATCAGCTCCCCGCCTACCCGCAGCACGCGCGCGAACTCATCCAGCGCGATTTCCGGATTCGGCACCGCGGTGACGACATATTGCGCCATCACCACGTCGAACGAGCCGTCGGCGAATTCGAGCTTCTCGGCGTCCATCACCGCAAGCCCCTCGACGTTCTTCAGCCGCAGCTCGGCGACGCGTCGCTTGGCCTTCTTGAGCATTGCCTCCGAAATATCGGTTCCGAAGATGCGGACATGCGGCGCATAGAGCGGCAGCGAAATGCCGGTGCCGACCCCGACCTCGAGCACGCGGCCGCCGAGCTTGTTGGTCGCCTGAATGGCGGCGTCGCGGCCCTTGCTGAACACGCCGCCGAAAACGAGGTCATAAATCGGGGCCCAGCGGTCGTAGGCCTGCTCGACCATTTCGCGGTCGAAGTCCAACTGCGCCGCGCCGTCCAGTTTGATGCTCTCTGCCATTTGATTCTTGCCTCGTTGAGGTTGTTTGTTTCTGCCGTTCGCCGATCAGCCGCGCACCGCGTGTTGTCCCGCCACGATCGGAGCGGGCCGCAGCGAACGGCTCGGCTGCAGTGCGCTCAGATTGCCGATGAATTGCCTTGCACTGTTGTCCCAGGAACGCTCGAGCGCAAAGTTCCGGCAGGTTTCGCGCGACATCGTCAGCGCCCGCAAACACGCAGCTCGCAAATCCTCATCCAGCGCGCCCACCGGATGATCGGCGATCACGTCGAGCGGCCCCGTCACCGGGAACGCGGCCACCGGCGTGCCGCAGGCTAGCGCCTCCAGTTGCACGACGCCGAACGTGTCGGTGCGGCTCGGAAACACGAAGACGTCGGCGGCCGCCAGATGTGCGGTCAGATCCGCGCCGGTCTTTTCGCCGAGGAATTTGACATCGGGGTATTTTTGCGTAAGCGCGGCCCGTTGCGGCCCGTCGCCGACCACGACCTTCGACCCCGGCAGGTCGAGCGATAGGAAGGCCTCGATATTCTTCTCGACCGCAACGCGGCCCATGGTCATGAAGATCGGGCGCGGCAGGTCGAGCTTGGCCGGACAATCCGGATTGAACAGACTGGTGTCGACGCCGCGTCCCCAGAAGCCGAGCCTGCGGAAGCCGCGCGTGCCGAGCTCATTATAAAGAGAGCCGGTCGCCACCATCGTCATGGCAGCGGCGGAATGGAAGTGGCGCAGCACCGCATAGCTCAGCGCGGCCGGGATGATCGTGCGCACGGCGATATATTCCGGAAAGCGCGTCGTATAGGAGGTGGTGAAGGCGAGCTTGCGGCGCAGGCAATAGGCCCGCGCCGCCCAGCCGATCGGGCCCTCGGTCGCGATATGGATGGCCTCAGGCTGGGCTGCCTCGATCCGTCGCGCGATCTCGCGCCGATTCGGCAGCGCGATGCGCAGGCCCGGATAGGTCGGCAACCCCACGGAGGAAAATCCTTCGGGTGTCAGGAAATGAATGTCTCCCCCAAGCGCGGCGGCGCTGCGCTTGAGCGAGGTCAGGGTGCGCACCACGCCGTTTACCTGCGGGTGCCAAGCGTCGGTCGCAATCAAAATGCGCATCGCGGGATGCCTTGCTGATTCTCAAGGCCCGACGTTCACTTACGGATATTTCAAGCGTGTGACGTCACAGAGGTTAACGGCCTCCTTTTTCGCCTCGCCCTGCTGTTTTTGGTTCCCGTGACACAAGAATGAAACAATTCATGAATGCGGTGAAACCATTTTGGCCGTTTGGCGAAAACGTCCCGAAACGTTTTGCGGTTAACGATCGCCCTTAACGACGCTAGCGAAACGGGGCGCGGGCGATTCAAACAGGGGACGCCAGATGTTCACTTCCGGGGCATTCATGCACAATTTCCGCCGAGCCGCCGCCTTGGGCGCGCTGGCGATCGGCGCCATCGCTTTTACCGGGACCGCCGCAGCCGCGCCGCTGCAGCTCTTTCCCTCTGCGATCGAGCCGTCGCCGCCGCCGATGGTGCAGCAGGCACCGTCCGACGATCAGGACGTGTCAGCCGAATTGCCCGCGCGCTTGAAACGCCAGATCGTCAATTACCCGACCCGCGAGACGGCGGGGACGGTCATCATCGATACGCCCAACACCTATCTTTATTATGTGCTCGGAAGCGGCCAGGCGATTCGCTACGGCATCGGCGTCGGCCGCGACGGCTTCACCTGGTCGGGCGTGCAGGCCATCACCAAGAAGGCCGAGTGGCCGGATTGGACTCCGCCGCCGGAAATGATCGCGCGCCAGCCCTACCTGCCGCGTTACATGGCCGGCGGTCCCGGCAATCCGCTCGGCGCCCGCGCGATGTATCTCGGCGGCACGGTCTACCGCATCCACGGCACCAACGCGCCGCAGACCATCGGCACCCACGTCTCCTCCGGCTGCATTCGCCTCACCAATGAGGACGTCGCCGACCTCTATTCGCGG
>Ga0210390_10001782_pt1 | contig 19882 bp, 18 predicted proteins | sample IncBWH11OmetaG_FD_161050 | JGI IMG/M metagenome (GOLD analysis project Ga0210390, IMG submission 161050) | Forest soil microbial communities from Barre Woods Harvard Forest LTER site, Petersham, Massachusetts, United States - Inc-BW-H-11-O ... | reverse complement strand
CGATCGGCCTGCTTATTTTGGGATTTGCACGGCCCGCGCCCGCCACAGCGTAGCGCCCAGCAGGACATAAATCGCGCAGGTCCACAGCGACTGCCAATTGTCCGGGCCTTCGTCAAAGCCGATATAGATGGCGGCGATGATGAGCAACCCGGCAAAGGTCGTCTCCGCGAGAGGACGAACACCCTCTTTCGGGCGATTAAGCAGGCTCAGCATCGCGAACGGCACGACGGCCATGGTGAGCGCCGCAAAGGGGAAATCCTTGTAGCGTGGGTCGAACGCCAGCCCGAGCGCAGTGTCGGCGCCGATTACGGTGGTGACAGCCAGAACCAGACTTAAGGCCACCGCCATCCACGTCCGGTCGCGATGGTCGGAAGGACCGAGCAGTTCCAGAAAGGTCGGCAGACTGCGGCCGGACATCAGGGCATGCGAGCCAAGCACCGGCGAAGCAATACCGGCCGCCAAAAGACAACCCCAAAACAGCCAGCCGCCGATGCCATAGCTTTCGTAAAACATCTTGTCTGTGGCGACCCCGAGCAGCGCTCCGGCGGAGCTCGCCGAAATGCCGACCGCAATCCAGGAGGCCAAACGGGGTGTCCAGGGCTTGCGTCGCAACGCCAGCCAGGCCACCGCGAATACCAACACCGCCAAGGCCATGCCGCCGGCCATTTGCAGCTTCCACGAGGGATAGTTGCTGATGGCGATCCCCGGCGGATATTTCAGCGCCCGATGGACGGAATCGAACAGCCCCCAATAGCCGCCCATGGTTCCTTCCAGCTCACGCTTCCACGGCTGGTCATAGGCTTCGATCAGGTTGACGCGAAAGTTTTCGCGTTTGGCGAGATCGAGGATTTCCGAAACCACCCGCGCTTGATTGGTGCGTGAGGGCAACGCCGCATCGCGCATGCGCCCCGCGCTCGGCCAGCCGGTTTCGCCGATCAGGATTTCCTTGCCGGGAAACGCCACTTCCATCCGGCGCCGGATCTGTTCGACATGCGCGGCGGCATATTTCGCGCGGATCGGAAAATCCTCCCAGTATGGGAGGATGTGAATGGTGACGAAATCGACCGCGTCATAAATTTCACGGTAGCGCAGCCAGAATTCCCAGACGTCGGCATAGGTCACGGGAACAGGAACCTGTGCCTTGACCGAGCGGATCGTGGCGGCGAGGTCGGATTGGGTCATTTCCCCGCGCAAGAGCACTTCGTTGCCGACCACAAGCGCGGTGATGGTTGAGGGAAATTCCTTGGCGAGCCGGATGCCGGTCGCAATCTGAGCCGCGTTCTTTTGCCGGTTGCTGCTCAGCCAGATTCCCTGAATGACCTTCAGCCCCACCTTGGAGGCAAGTTCCGGCACCTGATCCAGGCCGTTTTCGATCGAATAGGTACGGACGCAGTCCGATATCTTGACGAGCTGGGCGAGGTCCTCGGAAATCTGCCCGGCCGAAATATGGGTCGCCGGCGACAACGGCGTCTGCTCGCCGCGGAACGGCGCATAAGACACGCAAAGCAGTTTGGCGTTGGGATCGATCGGCGCGCGCGCCAGCGAAATCGGCGTGGCAAGCCACCACCACACCGCGGCGATTGAACCAAGGGATAATAAAAGGAGCGCCAGCGGCGTGCGAAAAGAAATCGGTTCCATCCTTATCGGGCGGGGACCGTCGATTAGCCGGTCGTCAGCCGTCTGCCAAGGGCGGGAAAGCCAGGAGCCGCTCCCCTCGCCCGCGGCGGCTTTTACCAAGCTACGATAAAGTTGTGGGTTTGCTGGACAAAATCCAAAATCTCCGTCATGGGATTCCAGCGTGTGTGGCCGCCGCATTCGGGACCTATTTGGGCGGCAAGCGTAATAAGCGGGTTCGTATCCGGCAGGACGTGTCGAACGGTATTTCCGGCAAGGAATCGACAAGAATCTTGGCAGGAACGGCTTGGGCAGGAACCAAATCGGGGAATTTATGCGTCAGCGGGTGCTTCAGGGTCGGTTTGTGGTTTTGCGCTATCTCGTTGCTCCCGGAGTGGCCTTGATGCTCGGCTTGGGTGGCGCGCTGGCCCAAAGCGGGGCGCCGGCAAACCCCGACCAGTCCGGCAAGCCTGCTACGGGCGCGGCTGATGCCGCGCGGGATAACCAGCGCAAGACCGACGAATTCGCCGAAGCCGCCCAGGCCATCAATGGTCCGGCCGGCAACCCGGAATGCGTCTGGCTCGGACGGCGCGTCGTTCGGCTGATGTGGCGCGATGACCTCGATACCGCTTTTCGTCACCTCGACCTGTACGACCGTTTTGGCTGCCCTGGCGGTCACGTGCAAGCGGCCTTCCGCTGCCTGACCCGCTTTGGCGCCCAGATCGACGACAAGGTTCCAAAAAGCCTGGATGACCGCGTCCACGCCTGCTGGATCAATCCCAACGCCCAGCCGCAGGCAGCTGCAAACGTCACGCCTGCCCCTTCTGCGACAGCCGGCAGCGCTGCGCCGGCTCCCGCTGCAGCAGGCCCTGCTCCAGCCACCAAATAGTCCTGGAACGGGACGGTTTGAAGCTTTGCGCCCTTAAAACGCCATTGCTTCATACCAGTTGTTAAATCGCGTGGCAGGATTATCCTTGGAATCGCTCCCATGTCGGACGAACCTTGGGGACGGGTTCGCTTTCTTCCACTGCAGGCCCCGTATGGTTAGTTGCGATGCGCGCCGTCGTCGCCGTTTTGTTGTTTGTTGCCGCCGCTCACGCCGCGTTATGGGGCTTTTTTCAGGAAAAACAGCAGGCGCCTGATTTTCGCGGCATCTTGCCCAGCATTTCCTACACGCCGTTTGAGCCCGGTCATACCGTGGCCGACCCAGTCGCCGATTCCGAGAAGATTCGCGACGACTTACGGAAATTCTCCACGATCACCCGGGCTGTCCGCCTTTACACGGCAACGGAAGGCAGTGAACTGGTGCCGCCGATCGCCGCCGAGTTCGGCGTGAAGGTGATGGTCGGCACCTGGATCAGCAAGGACACCAACCGCAATGATCGGGAGCTCGATGCCGCCATCGATCTTGCGCGGCGCAACAGCAACGTCATCGGCGTGATCGTCGGCAACGAAACGATCTACCGTGGCGAACAAATCCCGATCGACAATCTGCTGCCGGTCTCGGAGCGCGATCCGGGCTCTGATGAATTCAAGCGAATCCTTGCTGAGGAGGCTCAGCGAACTAACGACGCCGAAACTCAGCCGGAGGAAAAAAGGTCTCTGGCACTGAAATGGGCGAACGACGAGAACGATGTTCATCGGCTCACCCGGCTGATCCAGCGCGTCAAGAAGTCGGTCAATGTGCCGGTGACGACGGGCGAAATTTACAGCGTCTGGAGCGAACATCCCGAGCTCGCTTATTCCGCCGACTTCATCGGCGCGCATGTGCTGCCTTATTGGGAACAACACGCTTCGACCGAAGCCGTCGATCAAGCCGTCGACCGCTATCAGTTTCTCCGCAACCAGTTCCCGGGCAAGCGCATCATGATTGCGGAGTTCGGTTGGCCGAGTGCGGGCTACAATCTTGGCAGCGCCGTCCCCGGCCGCTTTGCGCAGGCAGCGGTGCTACGCAATTTCGTCACGCGCGCTGAAGCCATCGGTATCGATTACAATATCGTCGAGGCGGTCGATCAGCCCTGGAAGTTTTTTGAAGGCGGCGTCGGTCCCTACTGGGGAATCCTGAATGCCGCGCGCGAGGCGAAATTCAACTGGACCGGCCCTATCGTCAACCCGGACTACTGGAAGCTTGCCACCATTGCGGTACTGGTCGGCATCCTGATGTCGCTGCCGATCCTTGGGCTGGCGCGGCCGACCGCGCTGCAGGCGCTGACGCTGGCGGCAGCGGCCAACGGCGTCGGCGCATGGACTGCGACCGTATTCGCCTATTGGACCGAGCATTATTTTGTTCTGGGCTCGGCCTTCGCCCTGACGCTCGGCCTGACCCTGCTGGTGCCGCTGGTGTTGATCGCGATGGCGCGGGTCGAGGAGATCGCGGCGATCGCCTTTGGCCGAAAGCCGCAACGTCTCATCGTCAAGGGTGCGCGGACCGTGCCGGCGACCATCGGCGGCGACGTGAGCTTTCCAAAAGTCTCGATCCACATCCCCGCTTATTTCGAGCCGCCGGAGATGCTTCAAGCAACGCTCGATGCGGTTGCCCGGCTCGATTATCCGAATTTCGAATGCGTCGTGATCATCAACAACACGCCCGACCCGGCGTTCTGGCAACCGATCCAGGATCACTGCCGCGCGCTCGGCGAGCGCTTCAAGTTCATCAACGCCGAGAAGGTTCAGGGTTTCAAGGCGGGCGCTTTGCGCATCGCCATGGAGCGCACGGCCGCGGACGCCGAGATCATCGGCATCATCGATGCGGATTATGTCGTGGGTCCGGACTGGCTGAAGGACCTGGTCCCGGTCTTCGCCGATCCGCGCGTCGGCCTCGTGCAGGCGCCGCAGGATCACCGCGACGGCGACCGTTCGCTGATGCACTACATCATGAACGGCGAATATGCGGGCTTCTTCGATATCGGCATGGTTCAGCGCAACGAGGAGAACGCCATCATCGTGCACGGCACGATGTGCCTGATCCGCCGCGCGGCGATGGACATGGCGGGCGGATGGGCCGGCGACACGATTTGCGAGGATACCGATCTCGGCTTGAACATCATCGAGCACGGCTGGCTGACCCATTACACCAACTATCGTTACGGCCACGGCCTGCTGCCGGACACCTACGAGGCGTTCAAGAAACAGCGCCATCGCTGGGCCTATGGCGGCTTCCAGATCGTCAAGAAGCACTGGCGGCGCTTCCTGCCCGGCGCGAGCCGGCTGACGCCCGATCAGAAGCGCGAGTTTTCGCTCGGCTGGCTGAACTGGCTGGGAGCGGAAACGCTCGGCGTGGTCGTCGCGATCCTCAACCTGATCTGGGTGCCGATCGTCGCCTTTGCCGGCATCGCCATTCCCGACAAGATTCTGACGCTGCCGATCATCGCGGCCTTCGTGGTCACGCTGCTGCATTTCCTCGTCCTCTATCGCCTGCGGGTGCCGGTAAAATGGGGGCAGATGCTGGGGGCCATGATCGCCGCCATGTCCGTGCAGTGGACGGTGGCGCGGGCGGTGGCCAATGGGCTGATCACCGAACATCTGCCATTCGCGCGCACGTCCAAGGGCGGCCTGTCGCGGATGTCGATCGAGTTTCAGGCGTTTTGGGAAGCGGTGATCGGCGTGCTCCTGCTGATCGGCGCCGCCGTTCTTGTCGTCACCAACAACACCAACCAGGTTCGCGAAATCTATATTTTCGCCGGCGTGCTGGTTCTTGAAAGCCTGCCGTTTCTGTCGGCGGTGGCGATCGCCATTCTGGAAAGCTCCCGGATCAACTCGTTCAAGTTCTGGCACGACGCCGGCGTCCGCACCGCCGAGTTGATAGGCCTGCGGCCGGCGGCGCTGCCGGCGGTGACCGCCCCCTCCCAGCCGGTTGCGAGCGAAATCCGTTCTGAAGCGAGCTAACGGCTACGCGCACGGCGCGCCTGAACAGCGAAGCCGGCTCAGTTCAGATTTGAAACCAACAGACGAACGCGCGAAAGCTGAAGGTTCGGCAACTCAGCAATTTCGGGGCTGATGGCGGCAGCCTGCTTTGTTCTCGACTGATCGATGGAGGGGGAACGCTTGGCCGTGCCGGACCAAGTTATTATTCCGAGCAAAACGGTGATCGCCGTCCAAATGATGAATTTAAAGGCAGCAGTTTTATGTGTCATCGCGAAATCCTCGCTTTGACCTACCCCGGGCGAAAGATGCCACCTCCCGCTGAGTCGGGATATCATAAAACCAATAGCGCCCTTTAGTTCCTATCCCGCATTTATAATCGGATGCGTGATGCAGGCTCGCATTCCTATGCCCCGATGTGCATTTCCCGGGCAAAGGAGACAGAGCCATGGTGACGAAAAATCTCGCCCTTGCCGCATCGATAGCGATGTTGGTTGCAATCTCAGGACTTGCATCTGCAGGCGCGGCTGAATCGTACACTCGGGCTTGGGCCGCCGCGACCGGCCGCTCGAACCAGCAACTGCAACACGCCTTCAACGCCCCCTACCAGGCGACGCAGACCGTCGAGACCAATGCGCACCGTTATCATGGCGGACCGAAGTCGAACGATTAACGTCTTTGCCATGTCGGCAAACTGACATCCCGAGGTCAGCGCGCTGGCGCGTTCTATAGGTGGCGCCGGCCCGGCCCTGGCAAGCCCACGAACCCCGGACTAGCCAGCGGGCTTCGGTTGCCACTGTCCAAAACCGGCGTCGATCGATCGGAAAGGGCAACCGGCAGCGCCTAACAGCACATGCCAGAAGGCTGAGGCGATAGAAAAAAGGTGCGGCCAAAAGTGTCGCACCTTTGAACCTTTGTTCAGTTGGCTCATACCGAAAGGAGCTAGCTACAGCTTCTGTTGACTTGGCAGAACCATTGCAAGTGGTTGGCAGGGGCCGCCCGATTTTTGGATCCCGGGCGGTCCCACTCAAAGCGGACAAACCAGACGGGGCTGGCTGTCTGGATCCGCTCCGACTGAGTTAATACCAAAAACGGCAAAAATCGAATACCCGGCTCGAGGCGCGGCTGGTAGGCGTTAAGCGCATGAGCCGGAAACGCGCTGACGCTTCGGCCCGCCAGCGGACAAATCAAGAGCGCACCGGCGACTACTTTCTGGAGTCTCGGAGGCGCTATCGGTCGCCATTGTCAAAATTAGGTAATAGCGAGAGCGACCAGTCCAGTGCCAAGCATGACAACGCCGACAATGGTCAGAGCAAGGAAGCTGTAAGAAGCGAACTCTTCACGCATGGTACACCGCCTGTCGCGTGCCCCCGTCCGGATGGAACGATCGTGCCCTTGCACAGTCAAAGATTTATCTTCCACAAACCTCATTTCGATCGGGGTTGATGCTTTGATGCAACACCGGTTCGAACGACGCTCCGACGGCCAGGCCGTCAGCAATCGGTTTGCAGACACACGGCTTCAATTGAAGTTTGAAATTCGCTCTAAGTTATTGATTTCCTTGGTGAGCGCGCTGGGGATCGAACCCAGGACCCCGTGATTAAAAGTCACGTGCTCTACCATCTGAGCTACGCGCTCGCTCAAGGCCGCTGTGTAGGGGGCAGGCGTCTGCGGGTCAATAGCACGCGCTGATCGCGCCCCGATGGGATCGATCTTCGAATTCCCACAGGATTGCCCGTCCTATCCAAGACAGATCGCTGTCAGCGACGCGGCTCGGATGGAAACGGTGTATGGCGGCCAAAATGAGTGGACCGCACAAACCATCCAGACAAAGCTAATGGTGCCGGCGAACGGCAACCCGCTTTCTCATGCGATAAGGATCTTTATTCCCCACCATACGACGGCGAGTGCGATAACGAGACAAGTCGCAGTCAAGGCGTTTTCCAAGGCAGATGAAGCCATCGCAATGCTCTCATTTGCCTACCCCAACGAAACGTCTATGCGATTCCGCCGGGGTACTGCAACATCCCGAAGTTAGATGTAAACAGCTTGCGCACAGTTCCACTTAAGATGGAACCCACATTTTCGCGGCAGTTCCAATGCTTCCGCGAAACAATGTGCATCACTTCTCTATTGCAGCTCTTACGAACGATGAAACACCAGCGTGCGCAGCTCGATGCTCTCGCGCGGCGGCGTATCCTCCGGTGTCGTGGGATCGACGAAGGCGGTGTGCGGGGCAAACCGGGCGCGGCCGTCGATTGCTGAGTCATAGCATTTCAGAAGCAGGGCTTCGTCCGCCGTCATCTCCGGAAAATAAAACCAGCGATGGTCCTGATTGAATTTCACCGAATAGGTTTCGCCATTGCGGTTCGGATAGATCAGGTCTGAGGCGACGAGATCGCCCGCAGCAACACTGGCCGCATCGCAAAGCGCCAGCGGTGTGTCGCGCAGGGGTCCGCGAATGGGACGCCAGAGGTTGATCACCTGCACGCGGCCTTTCAAGAGCTCATCCGCTTCGAGAGGCAGATGTTCACGGACACGATTGGCGCCGGATGTATCGGTCTGATCGACATGGACCCGCGTCGCCGGCTGCCTGGGTCCGCCACCGCGAATATCGGCCGCGCCTTCCACCCTCCGGCGCACCGTGTGATCAAAGATCACGACGCGGTCGGCGCTCAATGTTGCTTTGATGAAGGCTTCAGCCGCCGGATAATAGACCTGCCGTATCTCTTTATCGCTGTAGAAGTCCCGCACTGACGTCGGATGCCGGACAAGCGCAAAACCTTCGCGGTCGAGCGAGAAACTGTTCGAGACCGAGCGGCCGTCGAACACCGGTACCTGATGCGGCTCCGGCAACGCGGTTGATTTGGGTTCGCCGGGTGGCGGGTCGAACGCATAGGTACGCGGCTTTCCGTCTGTTGGCGCGAGGTAATTCAGTTCGCCAAGAACGAAAGGCAGCGATTCGATCTTTCTCTCGATCAGGCTCATGCGCATCTCCCGGGATTCTGCATCGCCACAAGATTTGGCCCGAGGTTGACGGCACAACAAGCGTGCCCTGGAAATAGCAACGCAATCACTCTCGCCGGTCCCATCGGGAGAAGATCTTTTTGCAGATGACCGCGCCCTCAAACAGGCTTTTCTGCCGGGGATCACCGACCTTGTCGTCGCGTGTCCCCGCCGCCGGCTGCCGCACATCACGACGGACGAGAGCGAAGCAAACCAGATCGAGAAATCCCAGACGTCGTCCCAGAGCACGTCTGTTCAAAGCACGGGCGTCAACGTCATCGCTTAAAGGGCGCGGGAGCCGAAGCTCCGCGCCCTGCCCGGTACGGTCTGATCTCTGGCGGCGGAAACGCCACACGCGAGTTAGGCACTCTGCATCTTAGATGCGACCGCGCGAGGCATCGGACTTGGAACGGCCGCATAGGGGCCATCGCCAAGCAGCACCTGCAAGACCAGCATGAGCCCCCACGTGAGTGACATCTCCGCGCCGCCGATCGTGAAATAGAATCCTTTTCGGACCGCCCAGAACTGTGCAGCGCCGAAGATCAAGGGCAGCGCATACAATGCGACCCAGCGGGTCCAGATACCGGGGATCAGCAGCAGAGCGCCGGCAAATTCCGCCGAAAGACAATACCACGGGGTGATTGCGGGATAGCCGTTCGCCGCGAATTGCGTCCACCACTTGTCCAGGCCGCCGTCGAGGATCACGAACTTCCAGTAGAGATGCGCAATGAAAAGCAGGCCCAGGCTTACACGAAGCAGCAGGGTCGCCCACGGCGCCAAACGTTGATCGATCATCTTACCCCTCCCAAAACATTTTTTTAAAACCCGGATCAGGCAAAAAACCACCCAGCCCGACCGGCCATTGTTCCGCAGAAACCGATTCAGAAATCAACCTGGAAATAAGCTGGTGAGCAAAAATCTCGACGAGCTTCGCGGCTACCGGATTGGATCCTTGCCACATGGTGAAACCGGCCTATGGTGCCATCACAAAAAGAAACGCTGGGAGGCCGACGTGACGAGGCATTGGGTGGTGGTGGCTGTTCTTCTGATCACGGCCGGAATGAACGGCGTGCAGGCCGAGGACTATCCCACCCGAACGATCACCATGATCATCCCATTCGCGGTCGGTGGTCCGGCCGATATTACCGGCCGAATTGTTGCTGACATTTTGGCGCGGCATCTCGGCCGAAGCGTTGTGGTCGAAAACATCAACGGCGCCGGCGGTACGATTGGAGCGCTTCGTGCCGCGCGCGCGACGCCCGACGGCTACACGATCCTGTTCGGCCACATGTCGACGAATGCGCTGGCGCCGGCCTTCTATCCCAATTTGGGCTACGATCCACTGAAGGATTTCGAGCCGATCGGGCTCGCCGCCGAATATCCCGAACTGCTGGTCGTTCGCAAAGACTTCCCGGCCAACAACCTCGGCGAATTTGTCACCAATGCCAAGTCGCACGCGAACAAGCTCAATGTCGGGCACGCGGGCGTCGGATCGATCTCCTATATCGGATGTCTCCTGCTTGATGCGGCGATCGGCATCAAGCCGGCCCTGATTCCGTTTACGGGAACAGCGCCGGTCCTGAATGCGATGCTCAGCGGTGAGATCGACTATGAATGCGATCCGGTGCTCGGCACATTGGCCCAGGTGCGCGAGGGCACGGTCAGAGCGCTTGCCATCGCCGCGAAACAACGCAGCCCGATGTTGCCGGATGTGCCGACCTCTTATGAGCAGGGCCTGCCCGAGTTCGATTGTGCCGTCATGTACGCTTTATTCGTGGCCGCCGGCACACCCAAGCCCATCATCGCAAAGCTCGCGGAAGCCCTGGACAAGGGCCTCGACGAAGAACAGGTCAGGAAGCGGCTGGCCGATCTCGGCGCCAATATTGCCGAACCGGCTCGTCGCGGACCGAAGCCTTTGGCCGATCTGGTGCGAAGCGAATCCGCGCGGCTGCTTCCGATTCTGAACGCCGTGAGCGTGACCGACAAGTAGCCGGGTGGGGTTAGTCCGTACGCATCACCTGCGCTGGGTCGGCACGTGGATCGCGCGGCGTCCAACGACCCGCCTCGACCTGGGCAATGAATTCCGCGACATGCCGATTGAACAGTTCCGGCTCCTCGAGATTGAGCGTATGGCCGGTTTTCGGAAACACCGCGAGACCCGACCTTGAAATCGTATGCTTGAGAAACAGGCCGGGCTGAAGGCAGTGGTCGTCCTCGTCGCCGACCATCACCAGAACCGGCGTCTGCATCGCGCGAAACTCGGCTTCGAGATCGTATAGAGAAGGCCTTTGCATCTGTACGCCACGCATGGTGTTGGCGGCGCCTTTCGAATCGTGCTGCGCCAAGCGGTCGGCGAACAGGCGCCAGCCGCGCGGGTCCTTTTCCTGGAACTGCACACGCGAAGCGCCTTCAGCATAGATCGGAGCAAATTCTTTCGCGCCGCGTTTTTCGAAATTCTCCGCAACCTGCGCCGAGACGCCCTTGAAGTAGCTTTCGTGGACTTTCTCCGCGCCGTAACCAGCCCCGGCCGCAACCACCGATAACGCCCGCTTGGGGTGACGAAGCGCAACGTGAAGGCTAGCGAAGCCTCCCATGGAGAGACCAACGACGTGCGCCTTGTCGATATCAGCCGCATTCAGCACCTCGACGACATCGTCGGCCGCGCGCGCCTGCGAATAGGCGTCCACAGACTCCGGAATATCCGACGGCGGATATCCCCGTGCGGCGAAGGTGATGCAGTGATGGCGGCGCGCGAAGAAATTGAGCTGCGGCTCCCAGCTCCAATGGTTGCCGCCGAATTCATGAACGAAAATGATGGGGGTGCCTGAGCCGGCGCTCTCGTAAAACAGATTGATCCCGTCGCTTGTCTTGGCAAAACTCATTCGTGATGTCCTCAAATCACGGAGCGGCGGGACGCAATGCCGCCATCGACGGTGAAGATCGTGCCCGACGTGTAGCCGGACCGGTAGGACGCGAGAAACACAATGAGATCGGTGACCTCATGGACGTGGGCCGGCCGCTTGAGCGGATAGCGGTCCTGCAATTCCTTGTAGCGGTCTTCGGTGCCGAACCAGTCCTTCGAGCGCTTCTTCAACATGTTGTAGATGCGGTCGGTGTCGACGGGGCCGGGATTGACCCCGACGACACGGATATTGTCGTCCAGCGAATGGCCGCCCATCGCGCGCGTGAAGGCCATCAGGCTGGCATTGCCCGTGGTTCCCGCCACATAACCCGGATCGAACACCTCGCCGCCGTTGCCGATATTGTTGATGATCACCCCGCCACTACGCGCTTTCAGTTTTGGATAGATGGCGCGCGTGAGGTTGATGTAGCCGAACACCTTCAGCTCCCAGCCGGCCCGCCATTTAGCCTCATCTACGTCCCAAAGGCTTCCACTCGGGATCACGCCGGCGTTGTTGACGAGGATGTCTATATCGCCGGCGGCCTCGACCAGGGGATCGATCACGCCGGGAACTGTCAGGTCGAGGGCATGCACCACCACCCTCACCCCATGAGATTTCTCGATTTCCGATTTGATGGCCTCAAGGCGATCGGCAGACCGGGCGACGAGATGGAGATGGCACCCTTCGGCAGCGAAGCCGCGCGCGACCCCTTCGCCGATGCCTTGCGACGCCCCTGTCACGAGCACCGTTTTGCCCTTCAACCCCAAATCCATGTTCGTCTCCGTTCTTCCGCTTCCACAAACTGGCATACAATATCGTGGTCATTTTGGCCAAATAATATGCAAGCGTGCCATTTTGGCATAATCACACTTGCCTCGGGCGGCATTCAAGATGATGCTCCTAAGGAAGCACGGGCGCGGCGCGGCGATCGCCCAGGTGTGTTTGGAGCAGGCTTAGCGGGAGAAGGTCGATGATCTCACGTCGGGGTGTGTTGAAGGGTGCGGGTGTTGCGGGCCTCGGCGCCGCCGGCATTTCCCTGGCCACACCCGCCATTTCGCAAGGCGCCACCAAGGTGACCTTCACCACGTCGTGGATTCCGGAAGGTCCCAACCTGTTTGCCTATGTCGCGCGCGACAAGGGCTTCTGGAAAAAAGCCGGGCTTGACGTCAGCGTAGCGCGCGGATCGGGCTCGGGAGCCGCCGCACAAGCCGTCAGCGCCGGCACTTTCGATTTCGGCATGGCGGCGACGCCGACCGTCATCGTCCAGGCGGCCAAGAAATTGCCGATCACCTGCATCGGCCAGATCAATTACGACGCGCTGATGGGGATTGGGCTGTTGGCGGATTCGCCGATCCGGAAGCCAAAGGACCTCGAAGGCAAGAAACTCGGCGCCAGCGTGACCTCAGGCGAATATCCGTTCCTGCCGCTTTATGCCGAGAAAGCGGGCTTCGATCTGGCCAAGGTGCAGATGGTCCAGCTTGACGGCAAGGTTCGCGAGCGCTCGCTGATGGAAAAGCAGGTCGATGCTGCATCGGCCTTTGCCACCAGCACGATACCTTCGCTGGCCCCGCTTGGCACCGAGGTTCGCTTCATGCTGTTCCGTGACGCCGGCATCGAATTCTACGGCCAGTCGCTCACGACGCAGCCGCAGAGGCTGGAAAAGGACCCAAACCTCTGCGCAGCCCTCGTCGACGGCGCGATGGAAGCCATTCGCTTCACCATGACGAACTTCGATGAGGCGATCGACATCTTCCTGAAAGCCAATAGCGAAGTTGCGATATCTTCAACCGGCAAGGAATATGCGCGGATTGGCCTCGGCCTGACCAATCTGACTAACCTCGTGCCCGAGGTGAAGGAGAGCGGTTTCGGCTATGCCGATCCGAAGAAGGTCGCCACCATGGCCGATCTCGTGGTCAAATATGCAGCCGGCGATGGCGCCACGCGCCCCGACGTCGAAACATTGTTCACGAACCGGTTCGTCGGCAAGGTCACGCTGAATAGCAATGAACTTGCGTCCGCCGAAAAGAACGCCGCCGCCTTCCGCAAATACGTCAGCTGAAATTGTCTGGCTTGAATCGGATCGGAATCAATGCTCGCCGCCGAAACCGCGCCTGACGTGACGGTCGCCGCCGAGCCGCTGGTATCCGTAACGAACGTGCAGAAAACCTACTTCACGCGGCAGGCCTCAGTGCAGGCCGTGGCGTCGGCGTCCGTTAACGTGGCGCGCGGCGAATTTGTGTCCCTGCTCGGCCCCAGCGGTTGCGGCAAGAGCACACTGTTGATGATGATCGCAGGGTTGGAGCAACCGACCGGCGGATCGATCTCGCTCGGTGGTACTGAGGTCAAAGAGCCGCGCCGCGATATCGGCATCATTTTCCAGGACGCGACGTTGTTGCCGTGGAAAAGCGCGCTCGACAATGTGCTGTTTCCCGTTCGTATCCTCAAACTGCCGATCGAGCCCTATCGCCAGCGCGCCAGAGAGCTGTTGGCGATGGTCGGCTTGTCGGACTTCGAGAACAAAAAGCCTTCGCAGTTGTCAGGCGGAATGCGGCAACGCGTGGCGATCTGCCGGGCGCTGATCCACGATCCCGACATCCTGTTGATGGACGAACCCTTCAGCGCGCTCGATGCGATCACCCGCGACCAGATGAACGTCGCGCTGTCGGAAATCCTCGAGACCTACAAGAAGACCGTCATCTTCGTCACCCACTCGATTCGCGAAGCGGCATTCCTGTCCGACCGGGTGGTCGTGATGGGCGGCCGGCCCTCGACCATCATGCTCGACATGAAGATGCCGTTTGAACGGCCGCGACGTTTCGAGATTGAGGAGACACCGGAATTCGTCGCCGTTTGCCGAAAACTCAGGTTGACGATCGAGGAGGCGCATAACGGCACGCCCTCGCAAATTCCTGCCGCGGAAAAGCGCGGCGTGATCGAGTGAGAATGAACATGGCCGGGTTTCCATCAACGGGTATGGGTACGGAAACGGGAGCGATCATCGCCGGCCCCGCGGCTCCCAGGGATAGCGGATTGAGCAGGCTGAGAAGTGCAGGCTTGCCGCTCGGACTGGCGGCGATCGTGCTCGCGGCCTGGCAACTCACCGTCATGCTCTATCATATCCCGCCGGTCATTCTGCCGTCGCCGATCTCGATCGGAAAATACATCTACGAGCGCTACGATATTTTGCTGATGCATGCCGTTCCGACCACGCTGGAATCGGCAGCCGGATTTGCGATCGCAACCCTGCTTGGAATTGGGCTCGCCATCCTGATCACCTATTCCGAGATCGCCCGCGAAGCGCTTTATCCCAATCTCGTGTTTTTCCAGCTGATCCCGAAAATCGCGCTCGCGCCCCTCTTCATCATCTGGCTTGGAATTGGTTCACAGTCCCGCATCGCCTTTGCGGTATTCATCGCGTTCTTTCCGGTCGTGATTTCCACGGCGGCGGGCTTCGCCAGCGTCGACAAGAGCATGATCCGGCTGTGCCGGGCGCTGACCGCCAATGAGTGGCAGATATTTTCCAGTGTTCGATTCCCGGCGGCGCTGCCATATATCTTCAGCGGCATGAAGATCGCGATTACGCTCGCGATCATCGGCGTCATCATCGGCGAATTCATCACCGCCCAGGCCGGCCTCGGCTATCTGATCATTTTTGCGACCGCGCGAGCCGATACCGAGATATCGATGGCTGCCATCGTGGTCCTCTGTATCTGCGGCCTGTTGCTTTATGGCCTGGTGGCGCTCGCTGAAGCCATCGCCAACCGATTCTACTCGGCGGAAAACCCATGAAGATCATGTCGGACACGTCGCCGTCAGCGGAAACGGTTATTTTGCCGGGCGAACCGGAATCGCTTTCCGCCAGCGTCGTTCATCGGCTCGAACTCGAAATCCTCAAAGGCCAGCGCAAGCCAGGCGACCGTCTCGACGAGCGGCAGCTTGCCGATCATTTCGGCGTCTCCCGCACGCCCGTCCGCGAAGCGTTGCAACGGCTGGCGGCGAGCGGACTGGTGGTCTCTCGCGGACGCCAGGGTTTGCAGGTCGCTCAGCTGTCGCTGGCCGATCTTCTCGACGCGTTCAGCGTTGCGGCGGAGATGGAGGCGCTGGCGTCGGCCCAAGCGGCACGCCGCATTCGGCCCGATCAGCACAACCGGCTCGAGGCAGCACATCAGGCCTGCTCAGTGGCCGCCAATATCCGCGACGCGGAGGGTTTTTATGAAGCCAATCTCGAATTTCACGAAACGATCGCGGCCGCCAGCCACAACCGAATCCTGCGCGAGGAGCTGCGGCGACTGACCGTGAAGATTTCGCCGTACCGCAGAACCATCACATTCCAGCCGGGCCGCATGGAATCTTCCATTCCCGAGCACGAAGAGCTCATGCAGGCGATCTTCCGTGGTGACGCCGCGCAGGCAAGCCAGCTAATGCGCTCGCATGTAACGCTACTCGGCGATGGCCTCTCCGACCTGCTCCACTTCCTGCGGCTCTATGGCGATCAGAAACTGCTGACCGAACTTGCTTGATCGCCAGGATCGATCACATCTACCGCGCGGGCATGATGCGCCCATTTTTGGCGAGTAGCTCGCGCAAGTCTCTGATCGGAGGGAACACTTCCTGATTCCAGTCAGATCCCTGCGCGTCGTAGGCAGCCTGCTCCATCTCGACGATTACTCGGTCTTCTTCGAACACGCGATTGGTGAACCAGGTCAAGACGGGCCAGGCGATATCCAATATGCCGGGGATTTTCGGCCGGCGGACCGAAAGGTGAATGAACGACCTGTTCTTCCGTTGTTCGGCGTCTACCGGCGTGTAGCCAAGCCACACGTAGAGCGCCGGTTCGTTGCCGCCCGACGAAAAAAACCGCAGCGTCTGGTGCGGATACTCGGTTCGGATGGTCATGAGGTCACGCGGCTTGGACGTGTCAGACCGGAAACCGCCCGTGATCAGGGATTCGCCAAGCGGCGGCTTTTGGCCCGGCCGCGTAAAGGTGTAGTCGAGCTCCATCCATCCATCGCCTGACCGCTTGCCGAGATAGCGCGGAGAGACTTTTCCGGTCGTTCGAATGTGAAGAAACTGATGGTTCATATCCATCAGGTTTTCATGCATGAACGTGTAGTGGCAATTGACGACCCGGCCGAAGCTTCGCGTCTTGTAGGCCTGGTCACCGGCGGCGCCCAGGCTTGTCGGTTGCGGCGCGGCCGGCAAGCTGCCCGGCCAGATGAAGATGATCCCGTCGCATTCGCAAACCGGATATGTCCGCACGCCATTAGGTTTTTTGTCTTTGCCGAGGTAGGGAACATCGCACTTTCCCGCCGCGTCATAGCTCCAGCCGTGATAGCAGCAATGCAGCCTGCAATCCTTCACGGAGCCCTTGGACAAGGGCACCTGGCGATGGGCGCAGCGATCTTCCAGCGCATACAGTTCGCCCTGTTGCGGGCGCACGATGGCGATCGGTTCTCCTGCAAAAGAGGATGCAACGACCTGCCCTCTTTTGACCTCATGTGACCAGGCGACCGGATACCAGTAATCCGGATGGGCCCCGACCCGGCGCAAATCGACCGGCGCTTTGATGACGCTCGCTTCTGCGGATAGCAATCCCGAATTCAAGACTTCAACTCCCCCACTGATCCCCGAGGTGAATAGCAAGAATCTCCTCCGGAGTCTCGCTCACGTCAATCGTCTGAGCGTTACTACCGACGAATTCCAGGACTGTCTTGTCACCCTCACGCCTCATCCCACCCACGAGCGAAATGTTCACATGATAGGCTTCCCCCGTACCAAACCGGGTGCATTTGATCCAGAACCGCATCGGCATTCTCTGTTCACGAGAATGTGCCAGGAAAACGACGATCCTATGTCAGGACGCTGCTCGCAATTCACGCGCGGCGGCCACCATGTTGACGAGTGCGGGTCGTACCTCTTCCCACTTTCGCGTCTTCAAACCGCAATCGGGATTGATCCAGATCTGGGAGTCGGAAAGTTGCTTCCGGGCCAGCACAATCAGGTTTTTCATCTCGGCGGTCTCGGGAACGCGTGGCGAGTGAATGTCATAGACGCCGGGCCCGATGTCGTTGGGATATTTGTAGCCCTTGAAAGCCTCCAGCAATTCCATTTTTGACCGGGAAGTCTCGATAGAAATAACGTCGGCATCCATCGCCGCAATCGCGTCGATGATGTCGTTGAATTCGGAATAGCACATATGCGTGTGGATCTGCGTCTCGTCGGCGACGCTCGATGAGGAAACGCGAAAACTATCCACAGCCCAGTCAAGATAGGTCTTCCATTCGGATTTGCGTAACGGCAGCCCCTCCCGAAGCGCGGCTTCGTCGATCTGGATCATGGTCGCGCCGGCCTTCTCGAGGTCGATCACCTCGTCCCGGATCGCAAGGGCGATCTGACGGCACGCTCCGCTCCGCGGAAGGTCGTCACGAACAAATGACCAGTTCAGGATAGTCACCGGCCCCGTCAGCATCGCCTTCATCGGTTTTTTGGTCAGCGACTGCGAATAGCGCCACCAGTCGACCGTCATCGGTTGCGGTCGGGCGACATCGCCAAACAGAATCGGCGGCCGGACATAGCGCGAGCCATAGGATTGAACCCAGCCGTGCTTTGTGAATACGAAGCCGGAAAGCTGTTCTCCGAAGTATTGCACCATGTCGTTGCGCTCGAACTCGCCATGGACGAGCACGTCAAGGCCGATTTCTTCCTGCCAACGCACCGCGCGCGCCGTTTCTTCCTTCAGAAATGTTTCGTATTGCGTATCGCTCATCGTTCCCCGCGCATGGGCGGCGCGAGCATTGCGGACATCTGCCGTCTGCGGGAATGATCCGATCGTCGTTGTCGGGAATTTGGGAAGCGCAAACCGCGCACGCTGAATCCCGGCGCGTTGAGCGAACGCGTTTTTACGATGGCGTATCGATTCGTTCACAGCGGCCATTTGCCGGGCCACATCCGCATTGTGAATCTTGGGTGAGGCCTTGCGGCTGGCAGCGGCTTGTTCCGAAGCCTGGAGCGCGTCCGCCACGCCCGCGCGGTCGGAAGCCAACGCCTGGCCGAGCGTCACCAGTTCTTTCATCTTCTGGATCGAGAAAGCGAGCCAGCTTTTTACTTCCGGATCGAGTTCGGTCTCAAGTTCAAGGTCGATCGGGACATGAAGCATGGAGCATGACGCTGCAATCTGCACGCGCTCCTTGCCAAGCTTCGCAACGTCAGGCTCGAACCGCTCGATCAGGGTTGAGAGGTTGGAGCGCCAGACATTGCGGCCGTCGACAATGCCGAGAGACACAACTAGGTCATTTCGTGCGCCAGCCACGATCCGGTTCAGCTGATCGGGCGCGCGCGCCAGGTCGACGTGAAGACCGGCAACCGGGAGCGCGAGCGCGGTTTCCAGATTGTCGCCGATGGCTCCGAAATAGCTGGCGAGCATGATCTTGAGGCGCGGCACTTCCAGGGCGATGCGCGCGTAAGCCCGCCGCAACGCATTACGAGCCGTCTCGTCGAGGTCAAGTACGAGACAAGGTTCGTCGAGCTGAACCCATTCGGCGCCGCGTACGACCAGATCCTGGAGAACTCCGATATAGACCGGCAACAACCGGTCGAGCAGCGATACCGGATCAAAAGCGGGATCGGCGCTCTTGCCGAGCTTCAGGAAAGTGACGGGGCCAAGCAGGACCGGGCGTGTCTGATAGCCCAAGCCCTTTGCCTCCTCATATTCCTCGATCGGCTTGCGAGAGGAGAGCTTGAACGTTTGGTCCTTGTGAAATTCGGGCACCATGTAGTGGTAATTGGTGTCGAACCACTTGGTCATCTCCTGCGCTGCCGCGCCGTGCCCGTGTTGAGCATGACCGCAACCCGCACCATGACCTTCGCCCTGCGCGCCCCGGGCCATCGCGAAGTAGGTCTTGAGCGTGACGGGGCCGCCTTTCCAGCCGTAAGCTTCCGGAATGGCGCCCACCATCACGCTGGTGTCGAGCACGTGATCATAAAGCGAGAAGTCGTTGGAAGGAATCACCGTCACGCCGAGCGACTTCTGTCGCGCCCAATTGGCGGCGCGCAGTCCGGCCGCCGCACCGAGCAGTTCGGCCTCGCTGGATTTTCCGGCCCAGTAGCTTTCAAGCGCAAGCTTCAGTTCACGGCGCGGGCCGATGCGAGGCGTACCGAGCGTGGCGATGGGAAGTTTGAGAAGAGACATAGCTTCAACCCCTTGATTGGGGGCAAAGGCCATGGCGGATGCGTGCAGGAGAAGTCGCGCGAGCGACAGCTGCTTGGCGCACCACCGGGACACCCCGCCCGTGGACGAATATGTTGTCGTGGCAGGTCTCCTGGCTCACGGGTCGTCGCTGCTGTCCGGCCTTCCCGAAACCCACGTGGGCTTCAGTGACGTTTGTTGGACAACGGCTCGCCGTTTACAGTTGCGGGGGCAGCGCCGGCATTACACCGGCTTCCCTCTTAGCTCCGGATCAAGCAAGACCCGGAGAACCTCGACCGTTGCTGAATATCTG
>Ga0210390_10001781_pt1 | contig 19888 bp, 16 predicted proteins | sample IncBWH11OmetaG_FD_161050 | JGI IMG/M metagenome (GOLD analysis project Ga0210390, IMG submission 161050) | Forest soil microbial communities from Barre Woods Harvard Forest LTER site, Petersham, Massachusetts, United States - Inc-BW-H-11-O ... | reverse complement strand
TTCGCCGACCGCCTCCTCGAGGTTCGTCGGTCGTCCGTCCGAGCCGAATTCCACCGGCGGGCATTCGTGGCCCGTCTCGGCGCTGAGCACGATGACGCTGGGATCGGCCGCGCCAAGTGCACCATCGGGCATCGACGCGTCCCGGCGGATGATGATGATTCCTTCGGTCGAGCCGTAGCTGTCTCGCACGGTGCAGTCGAAACGACCAGCGAACTCTCGGATGTCCTTCAGGGACGCTTCGTTGCCGATGGCCAGACGCAAAGGGTTGTCCGCGTCATCCGGGCTTTCCGGCGTCGCCAACACGTAGTTGAGTACCTTCCCCGTGTAGGTCAGCACGGTCGCTCCGTAGCGACGCACGTCCTGCAGGGTCCCGGAGGCGGAGAAGCGACTCCTCGTCGCGAGCGGCACACCTGCGGTCATCGCCGACGCCCACCCTGTGAAGAGCGAGCTCGAATGGAAGAAGGGAAGTGGTGCATAGACCACATCGTTGTCAGTGAGCTGCGCCACGGCGGCCACGTGCGCCCCCGTTCGGCCGTAGCGACCCTGCGTACAGCGAACTGCTTTAGGGGCACCGGTTGAGCCGGAGGTGAAGATAAGAAGGAATAGGTCGTCTTCCGCGATGGCTTGCTCTTGCAACTGGGGGGCTTGTTGGCTGAGCAGTGACCGGTACTCTTCGTCTTCGACGACCAGGGTCCGCGCGCGGTCGACCCCTGTTTGGACCCCATCTAAAAGGTGGAGATACGCCCTGGAGGTGACGAGGACCTGACAATCGGTGTGTCTGACCAACTGTGCGAGCTGTTCGCCTCGGTAGGTCGCGTTGATCCCCACGACCACTTTTCCCGAGACCGCAGCAGCGGCGAGCCAGAACAGGTAGTCGGGCACGTTGTCGAGGAGCACTCCGATGTGGGGTGGACGTTTCGGGTCACGGAGAGCATTGAAGAGCGCGATGCGTCGCGCTGCTTCCTCGTTGAGCTGGCGGTACGTCCATTGCCGATCTTCGAAACAAACCGCCGTCGCCTCGTCGCCACGACGCCTCATGAGCACCTCGGCGGCGGTGGTCACGGCAACGGAGGCCCGACCACCAAACCGGGCCGGGGCCACAATGTCTCGACCACACTGCCACTGCGCGAAAGGGTGAGAACCGCACGCCGACCGTCCGGACCCCCGAACGCAATATTGGTCGTGATATCGCCCGGAATGGGGAACACCTCCGCCTCTGCCCCGTCGGGCGTGATCACCACGATGCCGTCGGCGATGGCGCCGATTGCGATCCGACCGTCTGCCTCGATCGCAAGGGAGTCGAACGAGAACGGCGTGGCAGCCAAACACGTTCCGCCGTGCCTGACGGCGAGTGAGCCGGCGGAAGAGTGCACCTCACCGGGTCCGGCCAGGTTCCACACCCACAGCCTCCCCGTGTGCGTCTCGGAGACGTAGACCTTGGTGCCATCCGGCGAGAGGCCAACACCGTTCGGGCCGAGAAGCGGGAACGCCACCTCACGGACGACCGATCCGTCGGGCGGGACGTAGTAGAGCCCGCCTCTGTCGACGCTGACATGCCGGCCCTTGCCGTGATCCGTGAACCACAGGCCACCCGCCTCGTCGAACACCAGATCGTTGGGGCCTCGGAACGGCCGGCCGGCGCATTGACGATGCGAGACGGTCACCTCGCCCGATTCCAGGTCGACCCGTTCGAGCCAGCCGCCGGCGAATCCGGGCGGCTCGTTCGTATGGGTCGAACGGTCTATGGGAATCCGCACCGCTCCTTCAACCTCGCTCCACAGGAAGCCACCGTTGTTGGCGACGATGGCGGTCCTTGGTGTCTCGAGTGCCAGCCCGTTCGGGCCGCCGCCCGGACGGGCGACGACATCCACTGTCCCCTCCAGTACGCGCAACACCCGGCCTTGGTCGATGTCGACCGCGTAGACGGTGCCATCGGGCGTGACGACAGGACCTTCGGTGAAGCCCTGGCCGGCGGCCAGGACCTCGAACTCCAGCGGCTCCCTGACGGTCGTCTTCACGCTGCTCTCCAAAATCGAATTCGATTTCGATACTAAAATACTGACCGTAGCGCCCGCGGCCGGAGGCCCTGCGTCAATGACACCGTCGCCGATACCGTGGGCCGCCGAGGGGGACGAAAGGAGTTGGAGTTGGCCACCGTGGCACGAACAGGTACCGGCGATGGTGCCGGTCGTCCAACTCCTCTGTCTCGCAAAGGCCTGCAAACTCGCGCTCGGCTCCTCGAGGCCGCGAAGAGAGTCTTTGAACGCGACGGCTTCCTCGACGCGAGGATTGTCGACATCACCGAAGTGGCCAATCTCGCGCCCGGCGGCTTCTATCACTACTTCGATTCGAAAGAAGAGCTGTTCCTCGAGGTGGCCCAGATGCAGGAGGAGAGGCTGACTGCGCCCACGCGCGATGCGTCCAGCGATCACGGGGAACCTTCACCCACCGAGAGCATTCGCCAGGCGAATCGTTTGTACCTGGAGCGCTACCGCGACGAGGCAGCGCTCATGGGCGTTATCGAACAAGTCTCACGCTTCGACGAGAACGTCAATGAAGCACGCATGGCGACCATGAGACATTTTGTCGAGCGCGCCGAGCGATCGATCCTCAGGCTGCAGCGTGACCGAAAGGTCGACACCCGGCTGGATCCCTCCATGGCCGCCGACGCGCTGGGTGCCATGATCGCTCGCGTTGCCGAGCTCTGGCTCGTACAGGGATACCGCGACTACGACTTCGAGAAGGCAGTAGACCAACTGAGCCTTCTCTGGGCAAATGCTCTCGGGCTCTCCGGAGAGGAGTCAGGCGACGAGAAGGTGGCGCCAGCGCGTTCACGTCGGTGAGCCCAACAGGCCAGGGTCACTGCAGACTGGTTGATCCGTCCCCCGCCTCGGAGGCAGTGCTGGCACCGCGCACACCGGCCAACAGTTCCGGCAACCAGTGCTCCAGATCCGCCCACGCCCCGGTCCGCCGTGTGTTGCACGGCAGGAGCACGAGATGCCGGGCCCCGGCACGCACGAACGCTGTGAGCCGATCGACCACCATTTGTAGCGTGCCCGCAACCGCGACCCGGTCGACGAACTCGGTGAAATCCTGCGCGTAGGTCGCGCCCAAGAACTGGGCCGCCTTTTGGCGCGCCTTCTCGAGTGACTCATCGACCGCGACCATGACGTACGCCATCCAAAGGAACTTCTCCAACGATCGCCCTTCGGCGGCAGCGACGTCCTGGATCGTCGCAACTGAGCGCGCGTAGCGCTCAGCGGAGTAGAGGTAGGGCATCCAGCCGTCGCCAAGGAGCGCCGCTCGGCGCATGGCGGCCGTACGCCTCCCGGTGACCACGATCGGCGGTCCGCCTCGGCGGGCCGGTGGTGGATGGATGCGCAGGCCGGTGTAGTGGAAATGTCGGCCCGAATGATCGACGGGCTCCGAGGTCCAAAAGCGTCGGAGCAAAGAAATCGATTCGTTGAGGCGTTGGCCACGATCCTCCATGGGCACCCCGGCGGCGGCGAAATCGTCCGCGTATTCTCCACCAGCTCCCACACCGACGACGAGCCGTCCCTGTGATGCTCGATCGATATCGGCCAGCTGCTTAGCCGCCATTGCGGGCTGATACCAGGGAAGCACGAGGGTGGCCGTCCCGATCGTGACCGCCTCGCTCTGCTCTGCGAGCCGTGCCAACCATACGAGTGGCTCCGGGGAAGGCCGGGGCGACGCCAGGTGACCGCCCACCCATAACGAATCGACGTCCGCCGCCTCGAGGGCATTCACGGACGCCCTCGTCTGCGGCGCAACCATCCCGATGCGGACTGAATCCGGAAGGCCCGACTTCGCGCCGGGATTGGTTCGGTTCACAGCGGACTTTTCCACGCTCTGAGTTTCTCACCCTCGATCACTTCGTTGATCGATAAATTGCGTTCAGCATCGCGGTCAGCGGTCTACCATCCGCTTTTCTACGTGCCCCACAGAAGTGAAACGAAGGTCTGGGTGCAGGCGGTAGCGCTCGGTGGAAGGAAGAAATGAAGGTCGCGATCGTCGGTACCGGTGCGATGGGCTCTGTCTACGCTGGCCGGTTTCGGAAAGCTGGGCACGAAGTATGGGCCATCGACGTCTGGCAGGAGCACCTCGATGCCATCGCCAGCTCTGGACTCTCGGTCTCCGGCGCCAGCGGCAACTTCGTCGTCGAGGGCATACGAGTCGGATCCGCTCCGTCCCACGCCGCGCCGTCCGACGTCTGGGTGATCGCGACAAAGGCTGCTGATGTCGATGACGTAGCAAGACAAATCGCACCCCTGCTCGAACCGGGGAACGTCGTGATGGCCTTGCAGAACGGATTGGGAGCGGGCGACCGGGTTGCACGCCATATTCCCGAACCTCACATTGTGATCGGCATAGCGGAGGGATTTGGCTCGTCGATACCGGCTGCCGGCCACGTCCATCACGAGGGAATGCGTCTCATCCGGATTGGCGAGATGAACGGAGGCATGACCGAGCGGGTCTGCGAAATCGAACGACTCTGGCTCGATGCGGGATTCAATGTTCGGGCCTTCGCCGACATCAACGTGATGATTTGGGAGAAATTTCTCTGCAACGTGACCCTCAGCGCGCCCTGCGCGGTGTTTGACGTCACCGTGGGCGAGCTGATGGCAGACCCGGACGCCTGGAAGGTCGCCCTCGGTTGCACGGCCGAGGCCTACCGGCTCGGTGGAGCCAAAGGCATCGAATTCTCCTTCGACGACCCGTTGCGCTACGTATCCGAGTTTGCCGCAACCATCCCGAACGCGAGCCCATCGATGCGGCTGGACCACCTGGCGCGACGTCGATCGGAGATCGACGTCATCAACGGTCAGGTCGTGACCCTGAGTCACGAGCTTGGGCTGGAGGCCCCCTACAACGAATCGCTGTGCGCAATTGTTCGCCGAAGAGAGTCGGACTTCGGGTGAGATCACTCGTTAGCGCAGATTTAGCCCTACCGCTCAATTCGATCGCGAACTAGGTCGACCTGCGCATCGGCCGAGAACTCGCCCACGGCCGATTCTCACGTGGAGCGCCGTCGTGATTTGCGTCATGAAATGGAGCCCTAACGCCTAATGTCGGACGATGACCTCCCCCCCTCCCTCCGTGACGGTCTATTCGGCCCCCTGGTGCCCACACTGCAAGCGAGTGAAGAAGTTCCTCGCCGCACACCGGGTTCCTTACGAAATGGTCGATCTCGACCAAGACCCCGCGAACATCGAGCGCCTCAAGACGCTGCAAGGCGGCGGGCAGATCATCCCGACGGTCGTCTACGCCGACGGGACACACGACGTGAACCCGAGCGACGAAACCCTGGCGAGCCGCTTCGGCCTGACCCTCGAGGCTGAACGCTCGGCCTACGACCTGGTCATCGTCGGCGGTGGGCCGGCGGGATTGGCGGCCGCCATCTACGCTGCTCGAGAAGGCATCGACGCCATAGTCGTCGATGCCAGCGCTCTGGGTGGTCAAGCCGGCATCAGCGACCGCATCGACAACTATCCGGGCTTTCCCGAGGGAATCTCTGGGGCGGAACTGGCCGAGCGATTCGTGACCCAGGCCAGTCGCTACGGCGTCGAACTCCTGTCGGCGGTCTCGGTGGCGCGGCTCGAGACCGACGGCCAGAACCTGGTCACGTCTCTGTCATCCGGCCAGGCCCTCAGCTCAGTCGCAGTGATCGTGGCCACGGGATCGAAATATCGGCGCCTCGACGTACCGGGTGAGGACGAGCTCATCGGGAGTGGCGTTCACTTCTGCGCAACCTGTGACGGACCGTTCTACAAAGGAGCCGACGAAGTCGTTGTCATCGGCGGGGGCAACTCCGCTTTGGAGGAGGGACTCCACCTGTCCGAGTTCGCCAAGCGGGTACGGGTACTCGCACGCTCAGACCTCTCCGCCTCATCCGTACTTCAAGATCGCGTCCGCTCGGATCCACAGTTCACGATCCACACCGGGATGGACATTGTGGAGCTGGAAGGTGAGGAGGGACGATTCCGAGCGGTCGTGACACGCGACCGCGACAGCGGAGAAACGCACCACTATCCGGCAGCCGCAGCCTTCGTCTTCATCGGGCTGCAGCCGAACACAGCCTTTCTCGGTGATTCGGCAGAACGGGACTCCGGCGGATTCCTGGTTACCAGCGCCACGATGGAGACTTCCATACCGGGCGTGTTCGCCGCCGGCGACGTGCGCTCGGGCTCGACAAAGCAATTGGGGTCGGCGGTGGGGGACGGCATTGCGGCACTGCTCATGGCCCGCCGGCACCTCGAAGTCCATCGCTACAAGGCCCCCGCCCTGGTCGACGCCTGAGCAGATCTCTGGAAGGTTCGGCGTTCGACTCCGGGAGAACCATCGGTCACTCGCTACGGTGGTCAAGTGACTGGTCCACTCGAGGGAATCCGCATTGTCGAGCTCGGCGCCTGGGTCGCCGGTCCTGGTGCAGGCGGCATCCTGGCGGACTGGGGAGCGGACGTCGTCAAGGTGGAACCACCCGACGGTGATCCAGCCCGCACCTTCGGCAAGATGCTCGGAGGCGACCTTCCGGTCAATCCGGTCTTCGAGCTCGACAATCGAGGGAAACGGAGCGTCGCCCTGGACCTTGCCCAAGAGCGCGGGGTGGAGGTGCTGCACCAATTGGTGGCCGAAGCGGACGTGTTCCTGACGAACTTGCGGCCGGTGGCGCTGGAGCGGGTCGGTCTTGGGCCCGACGACTCCGGTCGTCGCCACGAGCGCTTGGTCTACGCCATCATCACCGGTTACGGGCTTGATGGTCCCGAAGCAGAACGTGGCGCCTACGACATTGCCGCCTTCTGGGCCCGCGCTGGTATCGCCGAGTCGCTCCGCACACCCGGCGGCCCACTCCCCTTCCAAAGGGGCGGCATGGGCGATCACTCCGTGGCGATGACAGGAGCCGCGATGGTCAGCGCGGCCCTGGTCGAGCGGGCACGGACCGGGAGGGGGCAGGTCGTCTCGACCTCATTGTTGCGACAGGGGGTGTACACCATCGGCTTTGACATCAATGTCGCCGTGATGTGGGGTCGGACGCTCGGCATCGGCACCCGCGAGAGCATGCACAGCCCGGTGTTGAACAACTACGTGGCTGGCGACGGCAGATCCTTTTGGATCGTGGGCCTCGAAGGCGATCGCCATTGGCCCGCCCTGGCCCGCGCGGTGGGACACCCCGAATGGATCGACGATCCGCGGTTCGACGGCGCCAGAAACCGGGCCGTCAACGCGAGAGAGCTGATCGCTCTTCTCGATGAGATATTTGCCACTCGGGGTCTCGACGAATGGTCCACGGCGTTCGCGGAGGAGCCAGAGCTCTTTTGGAGTCCCGTCAACACCATCGACGACGTGGTCGCCGACGAACAGTTCCACGCCGCGCACTCGGTGGTGGATGTTCCCGACGAGCAGGGGACGCTGCCGATGCTGGCGACACCAGTCGACTTCGATGGCAAGCCCCCGACGCCGCGTTGGCGTGCTCCATTACTGGGCGAACACACCCAGGATGTCCTCGGCGAGCTGGGGCTCGACGAGGTCACCACGGCCTCCCTCGTAGCCGACGGAGTCGCCATCGTGTCCTAGCGGGCGAACAGCAGACGCGGCTGGTGAAATGCGGAGCAAGGAAACCGACCGCCAGGGTCAGTGGACCGCCCCATCGATCTTCGCCTGCATGACCTCGTCCGCGTCCAGGCCAAGTTCCCCCAACACATCGTCCGTGTCCGCCCCGAATTCAGGGGCCCGACCCAGCGGGTTGGGAGTTCGATCGAATTGGGCCGGCGATGAGACCAGGGGCAAGGTCCACGAATCGTCGTACTCGACCTGTTGGACGAAGCCGTTGGCGACGGCTTGCGGGTCTGTCGGGAGCTCGAGCACATTTTGCATTACGTCCCACTGCCCCGACTGGGAGCCGAGCGCCGCGCGCGCCTGATCGAGAGTCATGGCTGCGAACGTGCGCTCCAGCTCGGCGATGGCTTCGTCGTTGTGAGCTCCGAGGGCCTCGGGGGTGTCGAACCGCGGATCGGCCCGCAGGTCATCGCGCCCGGTGGCCACCAGCACGTCGTCCCAGTAGCGGTCACGCTGCAGCATGCAGAGCGAGAGCCATCGGCCATCGGACGTCTGATAGTTGTTCACCAGCGGATTGAAGATCTGTGGGTTGGCGCTCCGGGAACTCGAAGGACCGGCGTCGTCCGCCGGCCGCTGGGCCATCATGACGGCCGCACCGACGATAGGCATCTGCAGGCACCACATCGCCGTTCCCAACAGCGCCACGTCGACAACCGCTCCCTCGCCGGTACGGGCCCGGCGGAACAGGGCGGCGGCCACTCCGCCTGCGAGTGCCATGCCACTGAGCGAATCTCCGAACGCACCCGCGGGTTGCCCGATCGGTCGTTTCGCTCCCGGCGGTGTGACCGTCGCGCCCACGCCGCCGCGCGCCCAAAAGCTGATGGAGTCGTAGCCCCCCTTTTCCGCCTCCTCCCCCACAGAACCCTGGCCGGTCCCGCACGCATAGACGATGGACGGATTGACGGCACGGATGTCGTCTATGTCCAGCCCGAGCTGACGCCTCGTCGGTGGGAGGTAGCTCGTCAAGAACACGTCGGCCCTCTCCGCCGCCTTCAAGAGGATCTCCCGGGCGCGGGGATGCTTCAGATCGAGGGCGACGCTCCGCTTCCCCCGGTTCCAGGCCTCCCACGGGAAGGAGGGCGCCGATCCCCCGCCGATGCCGGCATTGACGAGGCCACGGATCGGGTCACCCGTCGGCGGCTCGATCTTGACGACGTCCGCGCCCCAGTCGGCCAACACGGCTCCAGCCGAGGGAACAAAGGCCCACGCCGAGACCTCGAGTACCTTGACCCCTTCCAGCACTCGATCCACGAGCAGGCTCCTTCCGTCGCTGGCTCCAACGAGGCTAGGCGACCACCCCCGCGACCTTGAGCTCGATGATCTCGTCCTGGTCGTAACCGAGACCCGCCAGGATCTCGTCGCAGTGCTCGTTGAACTCGGGACCACGTTTGGGCGGCGCGGGCGATCCGCCGAACTGCACCGGGGTCGTGACGAGCCGGTAGGGCGTGCCGTCGGCCGTCGCCGTCTCGCCGATGTAGCCATTGGCCAGCGTCTGCGGGTCCTCGACGGCCTCGAGCGTGTCCTGCGCGAAAGCCCACTGACCCTCGAAGTGCTCGAGACGGGCGCGCCACTCGTCGAGGGTGGACGACAAGAAGATCTCGGCCAGGATCCCGCGCGCGACCCCGGCGTTCTCGGCCAGCAGCTCCGGCGTGGCGAAGCGCGGGTCGCCGACGAGGTCCTCCCGACCGACGACTCTGCAGGCAGCCGGCCAATAGTGGAAGCCCTGGAGGCACGAGAAGGCCAGGAAGCGACCGTCCTGGGTCCGGTACGTGCCGACGAGCGGATTGAACGGCGCCGTCGCACCGCCGGGACCGGGTCGCCATGGGTGGTCCAGCTGCAGCGAAAGGGCGACCGCGGGGCTCATCGCCCACATCCCGACGCCGAGGAGCGAGACGTCCACCGTCTTGGCCTCTCCGGTCCGCTCCCGATGGAAGAGCGCCCCGAGGATCCCTCCCGCGATCGTCATGCCGCCGATGGAGTCGCCGTACCCGGGGGCGGGCTGGCCGGTGAGGAATTCGGCGTCGGTCGGCGTCGACCCCATGGCGCTGGTGCCACGGCACCAGTAGCTCAAGAAGTCGTAGCCGCCGCGATTCGCGTCGGGTCCGCGCTCTCCGGCGCCGGTGCCGGCGACGTAGATGATGTTGGGATTGTGGGCGCGGATGTCCTCGGGCCGGATTCGCAGCCGCTCCCTCACGGCAGGGAGCTTGTTGGTCAGGAACACATCGCTCGTCTCGGCGAGCTTGTAGATCAGCCCGATGCCGGCCTCCGTCTGGATGTCGATCCCGATGCTCCGCTTGCCCCGGTTCGAGTGCTCGAGAAGGACGTGCACGGCGCCGAAGTTCGGCATGACGCCGCTTGACGCCAAGCCCCGCATCGCGTCACCCCGCTCGGGGTGCTCGACCTTGATGACCTCGGCTCCCCAGTCGGCCAGGATGGCGGAGGCGGCGGGGACGAAGGTGTGCTCCGCAACTTCAAGGATGCGGACCCCTTCCATGATGTCGGACAACGCAGCGTCTCCATTTCTCTGTACCGAATCGTCATTGATGCGGCGGCGATAAGACTGACGAGATGAACGCCCATTCAAACAGATGGAGTCCGGGCGGCGCGGTGGGCCCCTGGTCACCTCCGAGGTGGTCGACGGGAGAAAGCCCACCAGGACGGGTCCTCGGGCATATGTCCGTTGAAGGTGGTTTGATTGTGAAATGAAACTCGGGCGAAAGGCGGCAACGGTCAAAGGTCCGCCGGAATGGTTCACCGGAGACGTCTTCATCGACTTTCTGGCGCAGGCCCACGGCGCCTCGCCGTCCACCGTGGCGCACGTGCACTTCACGCCTGGAGCCCGCACCGCATGGCACAGCCACTCGGTGGGTCAGAGCCTCTTCGTGACCGAAGGAGAGGGCCGAATCCAGACCCGCGGCGAACAGGTCGTCGTCCTGCGACCGGGCGATACGGCCTTTGCACCTGGTGGCGAATGGCACTGGCACGGGGCCGGACCGGATCATCTCATGACGCATCTCGCCGTGAGCGAGGGTGAAGCCTCGTGGGGTGACCACGTCACCGACGAGGAATATCGGGGTTGACGCCCGACGAGCGGTAGCGAGGTCAGTTGCGATCTCGGCCCAGGATGCAGAGGTTGGTGCCCGACGACATCGACACGACCTCGGCATCCTCCACCTGGTTGACGGCGGTCCCTCGGACCTGACGCACGGCTTCAGTGATGAGGTTCATGCCATGGAGGTAGCCCTCTCCTATGAGGCCGCCGTTGGTATTGACCGGAAGTGAGCCGCCCCGGGCGATCGCACCGCTCGCCACGAAGTCCTTGAGGTCGCCCCCCTTGCAGATGCCGAGGGATTCGAGGCCCATGTAGACGTGCGGGGAGAAGGCGTCGTAGATCATGGCCGCATCGAGGTCTTCGGGCCCGAGCCCCGCCATCGCGTACGCGCGTGAGGGTGACCCGGGGTCCCGCCCGACGCCCTGGGCGGCCCCCAGCACCACCGCCGGGGTCTGCTTGAGGTCGCGCGCCCGCTTCGTGCTGGTCACGACCAGAGCGACACCCCCATCGGTCTCCTGGCAGCAGTCGAAGAGCCGGAGCATGGGCTCGACGATCCAGCGCGACGATTGGTGGTCTTCTACGGTGATCGGCCGCTTGTAGAACCAGGCCGCGGGGTTGGTGGCGGCAAAGTCACGGATCCCCACGATGTAGTCGGCAAAGTCCCGGTTCGCCAGGCCACGCGCGCGCATCCAGGGCAGCGTCTGCAGCGACAGGATGGCGGCCGGACTCAGCGCCCCGTACGGCGCCAGCCAGTTCGCAAAGTCCCAACCGGTGCCCTTCGTGGGCGACGAGCCCGGATCGCGCGCACGACCGAATCGACTCCCCGAGCGGGCGTTGAGCGCCCGGTAGACGAGCACATGCTTGGCGACACCTGCCGCGACCGCCGAGGTGGCGGCAAAGACGGTCGGCGACGATGCAGCACCGCCATGGGGAATCCGTGCTGAATAGGAGAGCTGGGGAACGCCCAGCGTGCGCATCAGCTCGTTGTCCTCCGTGGGATCGATGGTGAACGTCACCATGCCGTCCACGTCGTCGACGGTCAGTCCGGCGTCGGCAAGAGCCTCCAGGCTTGCCTCCGCCGCCAGCTGCAGCTCACTTCGTCCCGACGACTTCGAGAAGTCGGTTTGGCCGATCCCCGCTATGGCGGCGATCCCCCGCATCAGTGACCTCTCGGACGAAAGAGCGGCACCGCGACCTCCGGATCGTCGGTCCCGGCGAAGAGCACTTCGACCTGCATGCCGATGTCGACCTCGTCGAGCGGGATTTCAACGATGTTCGAGGTCACCTCTGGCCCTTCCGCCAGCTCGACGCTCACCACGGCGATGGGCATCTCGAACCACGGGTTGGGCGGGTGATGCACGATCATGAACGACGTGATGCGTCCAGTCCCGGACACGCGCCGGTTCCGGCGTTCGGCGCTGTGGCAGACCGGGCACAACGGAACGGGCGGGTGGGCCAGGGCCCCGCACTCCCCACACGATTGGATGCGGAGCTCCCCCCGTGCCGCAGCTTGCCAGTAGAAGGCGTTGTCCGCATCGAGGACCGGAGCCGGACGCGTGTAAACCGGCGCACCCTCGGTCACGCTGCCTGCAGCCCGTACATCCGCGCCGCGTTGCCGGCGACGATCAGATGGCGTTCGTCGGCCGGGATGTCGGCCATCATGGACTCCACCACCGCGCGCGAGTTGGGCCACGTGGATGCCGGATGCGGGAAATCCGTCGACCACATGACGTTCTCGATCCCGACCTCATGGCGTTGCGCCAGGCTGTGGCGGTCGGCACCGATAAATGTAAGCGCGATCTGGTCGTGAAAGGTCTCCGACGGTGGCTTGGTCACCCCGGGGAACAATCGATCGCGACCTCGGCTCCACGATCCGTCCAGCTGACGCAGCCATACGACGAAGATGTCGAAAGAGGGCTCGACGAAGACGATCCGGAGCTTGGGAAAGCGCTCCAGCACCCCGGTCAGGAGCCACAGCGACACGTTTTCGACGATCATGACGCCGGGCATCAGGTTGAAAATCATCTTGTAGGGGGTCGGATCGGCCCGGTAGAGATCGAACAGAGAGTTCTTCAACCCGAGGTGCTGGCTGATGGTCATCTCTGTCTCGGACAGCGCCGCCCACAGCCGGTCGTACGACGCGTCGTGGTAGGGCTTGAACCCGAGCTCGGTCGGGTAGTTCGGAAGCTGGACCGATCGCGCACCCAGCTCGCCCAGACGCTCGACTTCGGAGACCGCGTGGTCGATGTCGATGATCGGGAGCTGGTAGCTCGCCACCAGCCGTTCGGGGTCGACGGCGCAGAAGTCGACGAGCGAATCGTTGAACGCGCGCGCCACCTCCTTCCAGTGGTCCCCGGACAAGTGGAACTGACGAAAGGCACTGAGCTCGGAATAGAGGACCTCGGCGAATACCCCGTCCTTGTCCATTGCCGCGAGCCGTGCGTGCGGATCCCAGTAGCCGGGGTCCTTGGCACCGGGCGCGAGGTCACCGAAATCCTCCAGGCTGCGCTGTTCGCCGCCCCTTTGCTCCAGTTCGAATTCCTTGAGCGTGCGCACGGCGTTCTCGTAGGAGTCCAGGGCGGATTTCGGCAGGCGCTCCTTCACCCAGTCCTCGGTGATCCTCACGTGCGAGTCCGCCGAAATCAGGCGCTCATCCATTCTTGCTCCTTTCATTTGCGAGTTGCCTGCGGCTCAGGCATCGGTCATCCGCGGGCGCGGTTGGCCGTCTCTTGCTTGATGGCGGCCACCTTCTCGTCGTCGAGCCGCAGTTCGGCAAGGATTTCGTCGGTGTGCTCGTCGAGCACGGGGGCCTCCCCCGGTGGACGGGCGGGGGTGACCGAGAAATGCAGGAACGGTGTGCCGGTCGGTGCCGCCACCATCCCCGGCCTCGAGAGTTCCACCGGAACGCCGGCCTCGTCCAGGGCGGCAAACCACTCGGCCGCGGTGCGCGCTGCGAAGACCTCTTCGAGGATCTTCCCGAGCTCGTCGTCGTTGGCGCGGCGAGCGGCGGCATCCGAGAATCTGTCGTCCGCACGCAAACCCGTGCGCCCGATGACACCGCACAGTCGTTCCCAGTGTTCCGGGGTGATCGCGCCGAGGCAGAGCCAGCCGTCCGCCGACTCGTACAGGCGGTACAAGGAATGGAATCCGAGCTGCAGGGCGTCCAGCTTCGGGCGGTCGGGGCCAGAACCGTCGGGATAGGCGAACGTGCCGGACGTGCCGGCGAGGCAGGCGTAGAGGATGGACGTCCCGACCGCTTGACCAACACCGGTCCGGGCGCGGTGGAACAGCGCCTCGGTAATGGCGATCGCAGTCAGGAACCCATTCCCGAGATCCCCCATGGAGGTGCCGAAGAAGGGTTGTCCACCGTGCCAGCACCCGCCGTCCTCCCATTCCTGGCCGGCGAGCGCCGACCCCGACTGGTCCGTCCCGGGGAGGCCCCGGGCACTGCGATCCCGGTCGAAGCCGCGGCTGGCGCAGTAGATCAGGTCGGGCTTGATGGCGCGCAACGTCTTTTCGTCGACCCCGAGCCGCTCGGCGACGCCGTGACGCATGTTGTGCGCGACCACGTCCGCCGTCTCGACCAGCTTGTAGAAGGCGTCGAGCCCGTTCGTCTTTCCGAGGTTGAGCACCACGCCCCGCTTGCCGCGGTTTGCCATCTGCCCGATGCCGGTGTCCATCCAAGGGCCGTCCCACGGTGCCATGACCTTGATGACATCGGCCCCGAGGTCGGCCAGCAACGAGGTGCCGTAGGGACCGGCAAGCGCGAGCCCGATGTCCAGGACCCGCACGCCCGCCAGTGGCCCCTCCGACGGGCCGTCGACAGGGGTGGCGGCGGCGGCTCGCCCATCCGGGTTCTCCGCCGCCTCTCGCATGACCTCGGCCGTGTGCTCGCCCCGGCGCGGCGCGGGCCCCTGCACGGCGCCCGGCGTCCGGCCCAGCTCGGTGATCACACCGAGATACCGGATGGGTCCGAGTTCGGGGTCCCCTGCTTCGACGACGCTCCCCTCAGCCAGCAGAAGATCGTCGGAGAACGCTTCCTCCGGCGTGCGGACGACCTGGACCCCCTCCTTGACACGTTCGCCCCAGACCCGCCATTCCTCCGCCGTGAATTTCTTGAATGCAGCCTGCATGAGCGGGAGGTAATAGAAGAGGACGACGATGTTCTCCGGCTCCATGCCGATCCGCGCCGGGTCGACGCGCCGATGCGTGTACTCGGGAGCCGGCGCGTCCTCGAGCCGGTCGAACTCCGCCGCATCGATGATCGTCTGCGGCTTGATGGGCCACTGGTGCACCCACCGGCCGTCCCCGCACTCGAACAGGCCCCTCGGCGCCCCGCGCAGGTTCATCCACGTGGCCGCCATCGGGCCGCTGCTGCGGGTGCTCGTCGGGACGAAAGCTGCTCGCGGCAGCATGGAGGCTTCGATGTGCTGCCCGCGACCGGTTCGCGCCCGGGCGACCAGCGCCGCGGTGATCGCCAACGTCCCGTGATAGAAGCCGTTGATGCTCATCCAGGGCGAGGCGCTGAAGATGGGGCCGTCCGCCCGGGCCGCCTGTTCCGCACCCGGGGGTATCTCGACGTCCGGGAGGCCGAGGTCGCCCGTCGACATGATGCCGCCGCGCTGAGCCCAGTTCGACCCTGTCCTGGCGGCGGCCAACGCCTCGAGACCCGGACGTCCGCTGTGTTCGCTGTCTTCGCCGTAGGCGGTGATGGAACAGGTGATGAGGCGCGGATTCCCCGCGGCGAGTTCCGCATGCCCGAACCCGAGCCGCTCCATGACGCCCGGCCGGTACGAATCGACGACGATGTCGGCCCGTGCCGCGAGGTCGAGAAAGGCCCGGCGGCCGTCAGGCGCCTTGAGGTCGAGGACCGCGCTGCGCTTGCCCCGGTTCCAAACTCGGTAGCCCGGCGACTGGGCGAAGACGTCTTCCGGCGGCTCGATTCTCGTCACGAGGGCCCCCTGGTCGGCGAGCATCATCCCGACCATCGGCCCGGAGATCCCCCAGGTGAGCTCGAGCACCCGGACCCCCGTCAAGGCACCCGGCATCAGCGCCTCGTTATACTTAGCATAAGCTAAGTATTTCTCAGAGCGCTCACGGCGTCAAGCCCTCGAAGGGGTAAACGATTGCGGACACCCACAGCTAATGTCCCCGCGGTGGCACGTCGCAGCGAGGTCCCCACTGCGACGACCTCCATCGCCGCAGTGGCGCGGATGTTCGAGGTGACCCTCGAGTCAGTCGGCCTGACGATTCAGAAGTACCGGGTCCTCGCCTACCTCGACCAGGCTTCGGCGACTCCGTCCGAATTGGCATACCGCTTGACCGTCCAGGCTCCGACCGTGACTCGACTGGTCGCCGGCCTCGCCGAGCGCGGATACGTCTCGCGCGAGGTGGACGGGAGCGACAGAAGACGGACCGTCCTGCGGGTCACGGGCGCAGGACGTCGCGCGATGAGACAGGCGGGCGCCGCCAGCCAGGCCGCGATGGACCGGATCCTCGCACCGCTTCCCGCCCGCGACCGTGCGGTGGTCGATCGTGGGCTGGAGTTGCTCGGCGGGGCCATGCTGGGCTACTGGCGGATGACGCATCCAGGAACCTCTGACGGGGAGCACCCCTGATGATCCGGACGCTCCGAACCGATGGTCGAGAGACGGACGCGACGATGCTCATGAGGAGCTCCTGCGGGCCGCACGAAACTGCTCCTTGAGTTGACGGGTGTCGATCTTCCCTGCGACGGTGCGCGGTAGCGTCACCATGGTCTCCAGTTGCTCGGGCCACGCCGGCCGGCGCAGGCCACGGCTTTCGAGAAACACACCGATGTCGTCGAGATCCAGCCGGGGAGACGTGGGCACAAGCTCGACGACGGCGCAGACGCGTTCGCCGGTCCGGCTGTCGGGAAGCCCAAACACGGCTACATCGGCAACGTGTGGGTGTCCGCGGAGTAACTCCTCCACTTCGGCCGTGGCCACGTTCTCTCCATTGCGAATGACCACGTCCTTCAATCGACCGGTGATGCGCACAAATCCGTCCGTGTCCACGATGCCGAGATCCCCGGTGCGGAGAAATCCTTCGTCGTCGAAGACTTCGGCATCGAACTGCCGGTTCACATACCCCAACATCTGCTGCGGGGCCTGAACCCGTAGTTCGCCCCGCTCGCCGGCACCACATTCGCGGCCATCGGATCCGACCACCCGGACGACGACGCCCGGCAGACGCCTGCCTTCGGTGTCCGACAACTTCTCGTCGGGATCGCGCGGGTTCCCCATGGTGAGAACCGGAGCTTCCGTCAGCCCCCAGCCCGAGAGAATGCCCACACCTCCCAGCTCACGTTTCACTCGCTCGTGCAGACCAGGTGGCTTGGGCGCACCTCCACCCGGACAGCATCGCAAGAACGGGAAGATCGCCTCATCGGGTTGGTTCGCCTGCGCATCCAAATAGGCCAAGTGAAACGCGGTGCCCGATCCGGCCATCGTGACCCGCTCACGTGCGAGGACAACCATCGAATCATCGCGGGAGAACCTCTCGATCAGGATGAGGGTCGCGCCGCTCAGCAATGCCGACATCAGGTTGACTGCTCCGCCGATGTGTGCGATGGGGAATGCGATCCCGCTTCTGTCCTCCGCGGTCATCTCCAGGTGTCGAATCATTCCTGCTGCCGAGCTGAACAATGACTGATCGGTGTGGCGGCAACCTTTTGGCACGCCGGACGAGCCAGACGTATAGAAGAGCCACTGGGCCGGCTTCTGCGCGGCGCCCCGCTGTGATGCGACCGGTTGCAACGAGACGGATTCCCCCAGCAGGTCGTCGAGGGCCCACACCCGTGTACTCCCGCCACGGTCTGCCGACAGCGCATCGGTCATTGCCTTGTAGTCGAGATCAGCCCAGCTGCGGACGACGATCATGGCGTCAACGCTCGCTTCGTCCAAGATGTGACCGATCTCTCGTTCCCTGTACATGGGAATGATCGGATTCTGCACCGCTCCGAGTCGTGAGAGTGCCACCATCACGACCAAGGCCTCGATGGTCGTGGGCAGAATCCACGACACGAGTGCATCGGGCCCCACCCCGAGGCCCGCGAGCCGATTCGCCGCACGGTGGGCCTCGGCGTGGAATTCTCCGCAGGTCATCCGACGACCCCTGTCATCGACGAAGAGCAAGTCGTCCGGGCTCTGGTCAGCTCTGGCGTCGACGAGATCCACCAAGGACGCGTTGGTCGCTCCGACCCGAGCCCACATCGTCTCTTGAAGACGCCGGCGATCCTCTAGCACTTCCACCGACCAACGTCGCCCATCGCCACGCAGTTCATCAGGGCCACCGCTCTGCTCGACGCTGCTGACCCGGGCGCCCTGGACGGTCGGTGAGTCGGGCCGACACGCTCAGCCCAGCGCAACTGTTCCTCTCGCAGTCGAGCACGGCCTGCACTTGAACCCATTGACCGAAGTCGTCAGCGGCGTACGGTGACCGGCGGCTCAGCTGGGGTGAACCGGTAGAGCTTCTCGGCGTTGCCCCGAAGCAGCTTGTACTGGGTCTCGACCGGCAGATGGCCGATAACCTTCTTGACGGCGGTGATGCAGTTCGGCCAGGTCGAGTCGGAGTGCGGGTAGTCCGTCTCGCACATGATGTTGCTCTCGCCGATCTCATCGATGCTGGCGATGCCGTGGTGATCCTCGATGAAGCAGCCGAATACATGGTCACGGAACAGCTCGCGCACATTCAGCGTGTTCAGATCGACGACATTGAGGTCGGACTTGCCGTGGTCCATGAACTGCTGTCCCCGCATCACCCAGTAGCGCTGCTTGTCGAGCACTTGCTCCGCCCGCTCCAAGAAGTACGGCATCCACCCGATCTCTCCTTCGGACAACGCAATCTTGAGGTTCGGGAAACGCTGGAACAGACCACTGAAGAGCCACGAGAGCATCGCGCCCGAGGTGCGGATCGCTCCCCACGCCAGATTGGCCATAAAGGGCGAGTCCGGAGCGATTTGCGGAACCTGCGAGGACGAGCCGACGTGCATGGAGGCCACCATCCCGATCTCGTTCGCCGTGGCCATCACCGGGTCCCAGTAACCGTTGGCGTCATGGATCGTAGGGAGGCCGATCGGTGCCGGGTTCTCCGAGAAAGCGAAGGCGGTGACACCCTTGGCCGCCATCCGCTCCATCTCCTTGGCCGCGAGCTGTGGATCCCACATCGGGATCAGCATCAACGGGATGTAACGCCCCGGGGCGGCACCACACCATTCCTCCACAATCCAGTCGTTGTAGTGCTGGAGGCATTCGAATCCGAAGTCGCGATCGCTGGCCTCCATGAAGAGCTGCCCGCAGAACCGAGTGATCGTCGGGAAGCACAACGAAGCGAGAATTCCCGCCTGGTCCATGTCCTCGATGCGCGCCGCGGGGTCGTAGCATCCCGGCCGCATCTCCGAATAGGGCAGGGGTTCGGGACTGAACTCCTCCTTCGACTTGCCCGCGACTGCGCTCAGTCCCGAGCTCGGGTACCGCTTGCCGTCGTAGACCCAGCAGTCCATGCCGTCGACGGCCTCCATGTGGGGCGCCCGGTCACGGTCCTTGGCGGCGACCCGGTCAACCCAGAGTCGAGGGGGCTCGAGGATGTGGTCATCGACGGAAATCAGCCAGTCAAGGTTCAGTTCAGTAGTCGACATGGGCGAGGTCCCTTCTGCGGATCGAACTCGGCCACTTGCGGGCAGCCCTCCCAGTGGTACCGCCAGCGCTCGCTACTGCATTTATTCGAGCATTCCTGCTGGTCTTGCTGTAGAGCGTAATTCTACTGTTTCAGAGTATGTGGTATCCGTCAAGCGGCCGAGTACGAGTCATTTGCCCTCGCTGATGTGAGGTGTGGCCTGAAACAACCCGCGCCAGGGAGCTGGCGGTCACGCCGCGCATCTCGGCCAGCGTCTTCTGCGGCGCTCCTCCTCAACGGAGTGACGGAGGCACTCCGCGGGAGGGAGCGAGCAGATCTCGACAACCTCAAGCAGGAGGAAACGGTCATCAACGAGACGCCGTTGCGCACGGTGCCAACGGCGCTCACACGCCTCTCCATGCGGATACCGACGATCTCTTCGTTCGCCGCTGAAGAGAATGAACTCTCCGCAGGTTGGACCGCACGCGCACCGCGGTACGTACTGGCCCCGTGGTACTTCGATCCATGGGACTCGCACACCACCCAGGGCGTTGCCGTTGTGAT
>Ga0210390_10001779_pt1 | contig 19898 bp, 29 predicted proteins | sample IncBWH11OmetaG_FD_161050 | JGI IMG/M metagenome (GOLD analysis project Ga0210390, IMG submission 161050) | Forest soil microbial communities from Barre Woods Harvard Forest LTER site, Petersham, Massachusetts, United States - Inc-BW-H-11-O ... | reverse complement strand
TCTTCACCCTTGAATGTTAGAGTATATGCGTTGTATCGTTAATGATCCTCATCAGGCCATCTTCTAACTTTACCGGCTTACGGTTCAGCAGTTTATTCATACGTGCCAGATCGGGCTTACGGCGGGTCATATCACCATCTTTAAGCGGTGGCAGGTGAACTATCTTCGATTTTGATTTGGTAAGCTTTATAATGGTCTTGGCCAGATCAAGTATGGTCATTTCAATATCGCCGCCAATGTTTACCACATCATTCACATACAGTTTCTTTTCAAAAGCTGTAACGGTAGCATCTACATTATCGTCAATGTAGCAGAAGGTACGCATTTGTGTTCCATCGCCATAAACCTGTATAGGTTCATTTTTCAATGCCCTGGCAATGAATCGTGATACCACAAAATCTTTGCTCTGCTTTGGTCCGAATGTATTAAAGAACCTGAATATGGTATACTCCAACCCGTATTCCTGGTGATATGATTTAAGATAAGCCTCACTTGCATTTTTTACAATAGCATATGGCAGGCGTGAGTTAAGCGGAGTAGTTTCTTCATGTTGCGGAAAGTGAACTGACTCACCATAAACTTCAGATGATGAAGAGAAGTATACCCGCTTAACACCTGTGTTCTTTGCACATTTCAGCAGGTTCTTTATTCCTTCAAGGTCCTTCAATACATTAACAGGGTGATCGAGTGTGCGCTTTACACCTACAACAGCCGCATAATGAAATATATAATCGAGCGGATGAGAGTACATGATACCTGAAATATCTTTCCAATCATTTACATCGCACTTAATAAACTGTATGTTCTTATGCTTTGAGGTTGGAATTTTACTTTTTGTGCCTGTGGTAAGGTCATCTAAAATGATGATGGAATTATTTTTATCCGCTGCAAGTTTTTCCGCTAACGAACTTCCTATAAATCCTGCTCCTCCTGTAACAAGTATTCTTGGCATAGGTAATTTAATGAATGGGGTTAATACTAATTTGCGGCCTTCGCTTTTCTCCTCTCCGCATATTTCGATACAAAAATACTTACTTCAAACAGTAAATACAAAGGAATTGAGATAAATACCTGCGAGGCCACATCAGGGGGTGCAATTAGGGCAGCTACTATAAGTACAACAACCACAGAGTGTTTTCGGTATTTCTTTAGAAAACCGGAAGAAATAATACCAATAGAAGTTAATATATAGGTAACCATAGGTAACTCAAATAATACGCCTATCCATAATACCAATGTGGTAACCGTAGATATATAAGAGCGGACATTGAACAGGTTCTCTACTTCGGTACCACTGCTCAGCTTAAAAGTATTGAGGAAGGTAACAGTCCACGGTATAATTATAAAATAACTAAAACATACACCCAGCAGGAATAGAAAACTTGCACCGAATACAACACCTCTTGTATATTTTATCTCTTTGGGTTTAAGCGCAGGGCTTATAAAACGCCAGAGTTCCCATAACACATATGGCATGGTTAATATAAGTCCGGCAATAATGGTGCCCCACATATACATGGTAAGCTGACCCCATATTTCGGTATTCACTATTTTAAACTGCGCTGTATTCTTTACGCAAAGCGAATTACCCAGGTGCAGCCATTCTGATAACCTGCAGAGGGCGCGGTAAGTGATAAAGTTTGGTTTGGTAGGGCCAAAGAGTATGGTATCGAAAATAAAATCGCTGAAAAAGAAGAGTACAGAGGTAATGATGAGCAAAGCAGCAACCGAACGCACCACGTGCCAGCGCAATGCCTCAAGGTGGTCGAGAAACGACATGCCTTTTGCTTTGGTTGAATTGTTTTCCTTGTCTTCTGCCATAAAATGAGGTAAATTTACCCCGTAATCATTCCGGTTTGCGTGAACAAAAGAACGAAAAAAACACTCTCAGTTGATAATGCAGTGCAGATGATGGGCAAATATTGTGCCTACCGGGAGCGGAGTATTGATGAAGTGGTAAAGAAACTGAAAGGTTTTGCCATGTCGCCCGCCAATATTCAGCTGGTATTGGAACGCCTTACCAAACAAGGGTTTTTAGATGAGGATAGGTTTGCTACGGCCTTTGCCGGTGGTAAGTTCCGCCAGAAGAAGTGGGGTAGGAAAAGGATACAAATGGAAATGAAGAAAAAAGGCCTGTCCAATGAACTGATTGAGAAAGGTCTCAGCCAACTACTAGAGAAAGACTATATAGAAACACTGGATGTGCTTATTCAGAAGAAGTGGAAACAGGTAACCCGCTCAGGTAAAGATGCCGATGATTATGAGACCAAACAAAGCAATCGCGGCAAGTTAATAAGGTATGCTTTGCAGAAAGGGTATGAAATGGATCTGGTGCTGGATAGGGTCCGGAAACTGGGCCTTTAAAATTTACTTTTTTTCTTTCATCTAGCCCCAAAAAATAAAAATTTATTTACCTGTTTTTTTATAACTCTTGCAAAAAAACAGCGTTAAATAATTTTGTTTGCAATGCTGAAAAGGGATTTGGCAGTTGTTGATAAAATACTTGGGGGTACCGAAACGTATTTTTATATTTTTGGCTTCCCAAATTTTAACCACAGGGATTTTTTACAGGAGGAATGGCATATAAGAAGCAAAATAAAAACACAAATAGCCCGGCTCAGAACTTTGCTGAGCTGGAGATGGGAAAGCTGCCACCACAGGCAATAGAGCTGGAAGAAGCAGTGCTTGGAGCGCTGATGCTTGAAAAGGAAGCGCTTACCAAAGTAATTGACATTTTACGTGAGGAATCTTTTTATAAAGACAGCCACAAAAAAATATTTGGTGCCATCAAGCGTTTGTTCCAGCGTTCGGAACCGATAGATATTTTAACGGTTACCAACGAACTTAAAAGAAACGAAGAACTCGAATCGGTTGGAGGAGCATATTACATTTCTCAGCTTACAAGCCGCATAGCATCATCGGCTAATATTGAGTACCATGCCCGTATAGTATTACAAAAATATATTCAGCGTGAACTGATAAGCTTTTCATCGGAAACTATTGAAAGCGCTTACGATAATACATTAGATGTTTTTGAATTGCTCGACAAAGCTGAGAAAAGGCTTTTCTCGATAGCGGATGAAAACATTAAGAAGGACCCTGAGCGTGCAGGCAGCCTTATTAACGAAGTTATTAAACAGGTAGAGGCTGCAAGGAACAGGAAGAGTGGTATTACTGGTGTTCCCAGCGGATTTTCAGAGCTTGACCGTATTACATCGGGCTGGCAGAATTCCGACCTTATTATATTGGCTGCTCGTCCCAGTATGGGAAAAACAGCTTTGGCGCTTACGCTTGCATGCAATGCTGCCATTCAGTTCCAGGAGCCTGTTGCCTTGTTCTCATTAGAAATGTCAAACCTCCAGCTGGCTACCCGTATCATTTCGAGTGAGACGGAAATACCGATGGAGAAGTTAAGAAAAGGCTCGGTGAACGAGGATGATATGAGCCAATTGGTTCGTGGTGTTACCCGGTTCTCTGATGCTCCTATATTTATTGATGATACTGCCGCTCTTTCGGTATTTGACTTAAGGGCGAAAGCTCGCAGGCTGAAGGAGAACCATGGTATTAAGATGATCATGATCGATTACCTTCAGCTGATGACCGCTACAGTTGAAGGCAGGGGTAACCGTGAGCAGGAGATTAGTTCGATTTCACGTGCATTAAAGAGTTTAGCTAAAGAATTGAACGTACCCATTATAGCACTATCACAGTTAAGCCGTGCGGTTGAACAGCGTGGTGGTGCCAAGAGGCCACAGCTATCCGATCTTCGTGAATCGGGTGCTATTGAGCAAGATGCTGATATGGTACTATTCGTTTACAGGCAAGATTATTATGGCGCTGCACCTGAAGGAGCAGATGACCTGCCACCAGATTCTGCTGAAATTATTATTGCAAAGCATAGGAATGGTCCATTGGACAGCGTACATCTTAAATTCCAGAAAGAGCTTGCCAAGTTCACTGAATTTGAACCTTCATTAGATAACTATCATTCTGCTACTTCCGACCATGATATTGAAACCCGCATAGTTCAATCGAGGAACTGGGACAATAAGAAGAATGACATTGAGGAAGAAGGGCCATTCTAAAATAGCCACGAATTTCACGAATTAGCCATTTAAGAATTAGTGTAATTAGTGGCTGCCTTGTATTTTTAGGTTTATTAACAGATAGCTTCATCTTTTCTCCGTCTTTTTGAGTAATTTAGGGTTCCCTATATGAAGAAAAGGCTTTTCTCTATACTATTTATTCTGCTTGCATTTGCTGAGGCAAGGGCGACTTTCATTTTCATACCTATGGATGAAAGCCAGACCAATTGCCTGAAAGCTTATGGCATTGCCTATATGGCGCTTAAGAATGGCATTGGAGTTGAGTGGCTGCTAAATTACCGTGGCGGTAGTTTCAGCTTCCCCGATGCACGGCTTTTTGAAGATGAATGCAAAGTACGCAATGTGAAATTTGAATTGATTGCTGATGAACAGGAATCAGCGATATTGGCGCAGATAGCGGACCCATCGGTAAATATGGATGCGGTTAAGTTGGAGAAACCACCAAGAATTGCAGTGTACTCGCCTAAGAATAAAATGCCATGGGATGATGCCGTTACCCTTGCTCTTACATACGCTGAGATACCTTACGATATTATTTACGATAAAGAAATAATGGATGGTGTATTGCCAAAATATGATTGGCTGCACTTACACCATGAAGATTTTACCGGCCAGTATGGAAAGTTTTACGGAGCATATCAAACTGCACAATGGTACCAGGATGATGTGAAGACCAATGAAGCCATGGCGCATGAATTGGGTTTCCCAAAAGTATCGCTGATGAAACTTGCGGTTGCACAACGTATACGTGATTTTGTTACCGGTGGCGGATTTTTATTTGCCATGTGTTCAGCACCCGATTCGTATGATATTGCCTTGGCAGCAGAAGGGATAGATATTTGCCAAACACCTTTTGATGGTGACCCGGCTGACCCTAACTGCAACAAGAAATTGAATTTTGCGAATTGCTTTGCCTTTAACAACTTCACCCTTAGCCTTAATCCATTTGAATATTCAAAATCGAATATTGATGCTTCACCTTACCGTGCACAGAAGTATGGTATAACGCAAGAGAACGATTTCTTCACCCTGTTTGATTTCTCTGCTAAGTGGGACCCCGTGCCTGCAATGCTTTGCCAGGATCATACTAAGGTTATAAAAGGTTTCTGGGGACAAACAACTGCATTTAATGAAGCCTATATAAAATCGGGTGTTACCATTATGGGAGAAAATAAAGGCGCTAACGAAGCCCGTTATATCCATGGCGATTTTGGAAAAGGCACCTGGACATTTTACGGCGGCCACGACCCTGAATGTTACCAGCACCGTGTAGGCGATCCGCCTACTGACCTTAGCCTGCACCCAAACTCAGCAGGTTACAGGCTCATTTTAAATAATGTGCTTTTCCCGGCTGCCAAGAAGAAGAAGAGGGAGACTTAGAAAATAGTCTATGGTTCAGTATGAGGTTTTATCACTAAAAATCTAAAGCTCCTCAGACTTGAAAGTAAAACCTCTAGTACTGGAACTCGTTACGGGACCATTACTTTGCGTTGTTATAAAAAAGACTTTGAAAGTATTAAAGTCATTCACATTTGATAGCTCTTGTTTAAATAGAGAGTCAATCGATTTTCCCAAAGATCTTAACTTGGTCTCATCAGATGGAATGTTTGAGCCATTAATTATCCTGATCTCAAGTTCTGTGCTGACTTGATCATTGGTTTTCTTTTCTAGGCCATTTACATTAACGTTTTCACAGGTTACTAAAGTTTTTAAATTTTCTGTCATTTTAGCATTCTCAACCTTGAAACTCAGCATCTTAGTTTTAGTTGAAGTAAATGTGCAGGAAGAAATTAAATACATTAATACTAAAACAATGGTGGTTTTTGTGAAGAGTAATTTCATCATAGCTAGGTGGTTTTTAATTTTCATCAGCTAATTTAATAATAACTTCCATACTCATAACAGTAGCATCTATGTAATCTATTGATAATCAGAATTTTGTATAATTATCTGATTGTCATACTGTTTTGGTAGTTATTGTATTTCATTGTATTTAACAATGGAGGGCGCATCAATAAAGGCTTTCAAAGGGCGGGTTATTGTACTTTTCATTGTTATTTTTCCCTGTTAAATCCTCCCCCTTGCCCCCTCTAAACCTTAATTACGCAAGTCTCAAAATTAAAAGAACCCCTAATCATGAGTTATTTTAATTTGTTGACTATCAATATCTTTTCGGTGCTTTTGTTGTCCTTTTTTGACTTTAAATCACGTACTTACCTTCTGATTACAAGTATTTTCAGTAATTCATTTATGTCATCAACCCCATGGTGTCTCATATGCATTGCTTTGTTATGGATCACCCTTTCCCTGCCAATTTCATATTCTCTGTAAAATTCTGGAATATTCATTGCATAATGCTGATGAAAATGTCCTGCATTTAATGTGTCTTCAAACCAAACTGTATCCCAATAGCCATAAATATCTTCATCAGATATTCTTTTCCAAAGTAAATTATAACTCCAAACCCTTTCGAATGACCTACCATAGTCTTGAGCAATACCTGCTCTGCCTATACAAAGCACACCGTCTTTTTCAAGAAATCCCCCAACTGTACCAACTGGTGACATAACACCACCGTAAGCTCTACGAGCGTTACCTGCATAATGTTCTCTAGCATTCTGAATAGGGATTTCACCAAAGAAGTGTATGTCTACTTTTCTATTCATAAAAGTAATAGACATTATTGTTGGACTAACAAATTTGTATATTATCTTTTCTCTCTCAAGAGACGTATTCAAATTATCTATTACCTCCTTATAACCTTGTAATAGCTGGATTTGCATATGTCCTCTCAATTTGCGAAATTCCGCTTCAACCTCAAGTCTTTTACTCTCTTCTAAAGCTTGTTGTGATTTGATTGAAATGGCTTTATTTGCTTCTATTAGAATTTCGTTATTGGGCACGGTTATCTTTTCGTTTATATGTATAGTTTCCAATGCCTTTATGACCTCTAAAACTGATGAATATCTGTCTTGCGGCTTCTTGGAAGTCATTTTCTCAATAATTTCAACCAGTTTAACTGGCACATCCTTCCGTATATCCAAAATTTTCGGCAAAGAATCAAATAAATGCTTACTCCTTAGCTCCTCCCATGAAGAGCCATTATAAGGAACCTTAAACGTTAATATTTGGAAAAATATTATTCCTAAGGAATAGATATCCATTAAGATGCTATTCGCACCGGATATAAAACATTCAGGCGACATGTATAATAATGTCCCCGATCCTTTAAAGGAATTAGACCTAGTTTGAGCATCAACCAATCTTGCTAGACCAAAATCGCAAATCATTAATCGACCGTCGTCACCGACTAGAATATTCAAAGGCTTCAAGTCTCTGTGAATAATTAGTTTATGTGCCTCCGAAAGTCCCCTTGCAATGTCTAACATAAATCTAGTTGCGTCACCTATAGATAGGAGCTCTTTTTGCCCGTCAAAAAGTTTAGAAAAATTCCCGCTTTTTGCATAATACATCACTATGTAGAAAAACATTTTCCCATTTATCTCACCTTCACCAGCATAATAGGTTCGAATAATATTTGGATGGTTAAGTTGCAATGCAATTTCACTTTCAGATTTTAATAGCTTTAATTCATGCATATCATTTACGAACAAAATTTTAATAGCAACATCATGCCCATTTACACTATCTTTTGCCAAATATATTTCGCCCATTCCCCCTTTTGCATAATAGGTTAAATCAATATACTGCCCTGGCTTGACAGGACCCTGAAGAGGCTCGAAATGCATGAAGTATTATTTTATAGTTTTTTTACTCTTAATTTTTGCATCTACCCTTGGTAAATAATACACCGTTTTTAATGTATGGTTCATCACTTCCAAAGCTTTATCTAAAACACTGGCTGGTAGTTTTTCTATATTATGTACCGTTGAATTTCCCATTTTCCTTAATTTTTGAAGGATGGGGATTTCCATTTGTGAAATATAGCCAGCTTTATAAAGGTTTTCTATTTTTACCTCAAGATTTCTTCCTGCAATATTTTTGTGAACGCATATAGCCTCTATTAATGACCTTAATCCTATACCAGCAAGAATATCCAGATCATTTCTAAAGGCGGCAATTAATTCAATATACAGCCTTCTTACTAAGATTGGTAGGGATTTTATTTCCTCTGAAAGAAGGTAAAATCCTTTCTCCTCCTCATTAATAAACTCATCAGATTTAGGATAGATGTCTACATAAACAAAAGGAATACCTTTTTCATCTAAGTAATTGGAGTAGGAAACCATTTCCACAAAAGAATGAGTATCACATCCAAGACATTGAATTACCAGGTAAGTAGAACGTGTGGTTACATTAATTTCCTTGTCCTTCTTATCCAATGAAATTTCTTCAACCTTATGCCTTTTTTTGTAAAGAATTCTCTGATTAGTTTCTTTATCACAATCATAACAGTATGCTATAATTTTCTTCTCCATATTTTGAATTTTTATTTAGAAACTGTGGTATTACCTCTAATTATTGGTTCTAAATATTAGCTTACTATATTAATTAGGAGAACTTCATTTGTATCCATTGATGAACCGAAATCCCATACTATTCTTACCGGGAACTCATATCTACCTATTAGTTTTGCAATATCTTTTTTCTGCAGTGGTAATTTCTCTGAAACAAATTCCACATTCTTTTCAAACCCCCATTCAGGCATAATCTCAGTTTCCTGGAACTTCCAGTCTCGCACATTTAGAATAGCAAGTTTTCGACCTCTGTGAATAAGGAATCTGTTCTGTATATGTTTTTTAGAAAATTCAGCTTCAGGTATTGGTTTTCTATTGTTCACCTTAACATATCGCTCTTCCAAGCCAATTTTAACTGCTTGTACTTTTCGGGTGGCTTCGTTTAAATCATCAGATAATATATATAGCGGTAACCAAAATGTACTTCCGCTATGATTATCAGTAAAAGTAAATTCCACAAAAAATCTTGGCAACAAATATCCTCTCCCATCACATTCATCACAGGTTGTGACTACCACAGATTCTTCATTTTCGTTAGAAAACCCACTAGCTATTGGAAGTCCACCCGTACCATTACATTTTTGGCATGTTGTCATGTAGTATTAATTTTAATCTATAAAGAAAGTTATTGTTTTTATAAAAAGGACTTTACCGCAGTGACAATTTCACCTATAAAGATGCCAACCCTAATTCCACAATATACGATAATAAATATTGATAATGCCATAAATGGCCAGAGGGTTAGATCATCAGGTTTTACCAGAAAAGGAATTTTACAAACTTTTTCTCCTAATAACCCGCAAAAAACCTTCAAAGCACTATAACCCATGAACCCAATCCCGAGTAATGTAAATATAGATATTATCCAAATATTCAAACTGAAAATTGAATTGCTATCATATTCGTCAATATTTAAACGTAAACTTCTAAATACAGAATGAGTAATTGCAATTAAACTTAATAGTATTATCATAAAAAAAACTGCCTTATCGGAGCCGATAAATGTACTAAGTCCCATATAAAGCTCAGTAAAAGTCATGTCACCAAAAAACGCCATTAGAAGTACTCCAATTGCAAATACTCCACCTCCAATAATGAGTGCTTTTGAAATTTTATATTCTTTGGGTACCCTATTCAAGCTCAAGCTTCACTATGGTTAAAAGAATTGACCTGACTATACTCTTGATTTTGAATCCCACCCCCGATTAGAGTACCTAAGCCTACCCCAATTAGTAGACCCAGTGGTCCTGCTATAAGTCCTATTAAGCTACCGGCAACAGCTCCTCCTACAGCTGAATTTGAACCAGGTTCAGCATTGACCTCATTTACATCAAATTGCTCATTTCCTAAATCGAATGTTCTACTTCCCAACCTATGTGACAATTCAAATCTTGTTGGAGCCACCTCGGATAAATAAATTTTTTGTCCTGATGAACTAATTACATAAAGTCTCATGGGAATTTTGATTTAATCTTAGAAGCAATTAAAACTTCATTTTTTTTATTATTGTTCCCTAAATCAAATGCCTGAGCTCTTAAGTATGAATTAATTATAATTTGCGTTTTATGCTTTGTAGGTGATTTAAAGATAACTTCAACTCTTTCACCGAAAGAAAACAAAGTGCTTTTCCGATTAGCTTTTATATACTGGGCATCTTTACTGTGTTCTTTAATAAAGAAACCATTCTCCTTCAGCATTTCTATAGTAAAGTCATAAACTTCATTAAATTCTCTATTAATCGATATTTCCGTCATATTCTAATGCAATATGCTTATAAATAGCTACTAATTTACGATATTATTGCATTTCTAATAGAACTATATGTAAAGTCTATTATGGGTTTATTTTTTAAGATCGCTGGTGGAGCTCCATTAGTTCCTGGAATTCTTGCCACAATAATCCTCTTTCCAAAACCATTGGCTAATTCCGCTTCGATTCGTATCCAATTATGATTATGTGTATCATTACCAATAAGAATTAAAACCGCAGCACATATTTCAATTTTATTTTTCAAATACTTACGTACAGCTTCGTCTCCTTCGTGCCTCTTGTCTTCGGTTTCATAAGTAAAGAATATACCACTACCAAGTAGTCCCTGGTTACCCCAATTAACTAATTGCTTGAAAACCACCGAATCCTCATGGACACTACTAATGAAAATTTTATAATTCATATTTATTAATATATACTGTTATCACCACCTACCCATTTATCAACTGTAGAAAAAGTCCGCGGACCATTTATCCATATACTATAATCACCCTTATCAATATAGGGATATAAGCCTAAATATTCTTGCTTGTAGAATTCATTATCCTTCAAGGTATCTTCTTCAATAGGTAATATTGCAATGCGCTTTGTTATACCATCCGCATATCCAATTTCCCATTGTACCCAGCTTGAAGCTCTAGAGTTTTCGGTTAATGCATATATAAGGCATTTGCTTGATTTTATCGCATTCCTTATCATTGCAGCGCGCTCTTGAGTAACTTCTGACCTGGCGATAGGACTTTCAATCCAATCAACGAATACAGATAGTTTGTATTTTTCCTCAAATGTATTTACCATTTCCAAAATCAATTCTTCATCATCTATGCTATGCGAAAGAAAAATATCGTAATCCTTAAATCGATTAAAACTCGTATAGTTTTCCTTTAATATATTTTTAGCTTTTGTGTTAAGGGTTGCATAGTAATCACCTGTGCTAAATGTTCTTAGCCTTTCTCTTGATTTATTTTTTAATTCTTGTGCTTTAAAAAGATTTGCCATACTATCTCCCTGCTTTAAGTGCTGCTTTATCTATCCATTTTTTAATATTAGAATACCCATCATCTTCTTCCCAATCATATGTCGAATAAAGAGAGGAAAAACAAATTTCCCTTCCATTTTGGTTGAAATGAAAAGTATCTATCGGGTTAACTCCTTCATCATCTTTTTCCTTGAAATCTTTCATGTTGTGTATCCGAATACCCAAAATGCCTTTCCCTTCTTTATGTGCCTTTCTGATTTCATATCGAACCCATCTTCGTTTATATGTTTGATTGCCTATGCAAACAATCAGAACTGAAGTGCCATTCATATTATTATCAATCCAGGTTTTAACTTGTTTTTGACCTTTTCTTTTAACTTCTTCCCAACCAGCCGGGTCTAAGAAGTCCTTTACTACTTCACCCTTAGTTATACCACAGTTTTTAATCCTGGTAACCCTTATTATATCACGTTTATGATGAAAACTAAAAAATACACTTCTTGGCATATTCTATTATAATTATGAGTGGTTAAATCTCGCAACAGCTTGGTTTTCTTTATTCCTATCTATTGCTGTACCTGTTGCTCCACCTGCAGTTAATCCAATTAATAGCCCTAAAGGTCCTCCCAAAAGCCCAATTATACCACCTACAATTGCACCAGCGGGTATAGATAAGTTATTTAAAGTAGGTTCAGCGAATACTTGATCGGTATACACCAAATTTTGAAATGAGCAGTGGGGGCAAGAAATATTAAAGTTACTTCCACAGGTACCTGCTAATGCCGGTCTAGTAGCTGCTTGAGAATTTAATGCCACTTTATTGTGACAATTTGCACAAATAATAATAAGCTTCATTAGGGTAATATTTTTTTTAAAGTCTCAATAAATTGCTTTTCATTTGTATTATTCTTCCCCCAAGTAAACAATTGTGCATTAGCTGTAGATTTAACTTCAACTCTGACTGTAGAGCTATCAATTTCAGAAATTTTAACCTTAAAGGTTTCACCCCATGAAAGTATTGTTGCCTTTGTAGAGAAAAAAAATACATTTTCATCAACATTCTCTTTCGTAATATCAGAGTCGAGCAACAAAGCAGACTCTATACAATTAAGATATACGAGGTCAAATTCTTTACTTAATTCTATTTGCATAACCTATTTTATCTACTGTTAATTGCAGTCTCAATCCAGTTTCCAATATTGTCTGCAATATATTTATACGCATCTTGTTGTGGTGGAACATAACATTTCACCTGGGAGGATAATCGATTTCCACTATTTAACGTAATACTATCAAATGGATTTAATCCACGCATACACCTACCGTAATATGGTCCATTATTTACATATCTAGGGTCTATTAGGTCATCGATATAAATCCCAAAAACCCCTTTACCATCGTTCCAGCCTTTTCTTATTTCATAATCTACCCACTTCCTCTTAGATGTGTCGGTTCCAATTAAAACCACAACGCAACTGCGGCTGCTAATGGTAGTATCTATCCATTTTTGAATTGCAGCATCACCCCCTCGTTTCACTTCTTCCCATTGATTAGCTGAAACCGGCTCATTTCCTTCCAGAGCACCAATATTTCTAATTTGCTGTACTCTGAAAACATCGTTATCATAATGAAAGCTATAAAACACCTGTCTTTTAGTCGCCATAATTATTTATTTAATTGTTTCATTATCTTGATCACTATTGATATAATTTCTTGAGGCTCGCTATCAGCTGAACCTAATAGTTCAAAGTCTTTTTTGAGATGAATGTCGTCTGGATAATAGGTAGTGAAATTATTCATTACTTTTTCATATAGCTCCTGCGATACAAAACCAGTGCATCCAATAGGAATTACCTTCAGCCCCTTTTGAACAGCAATTTCAAACTCTTCAATCATACCATCCGCTTTCACTATTTCGTTTTTTTGTAGCTTATTTCCAAAAACAAATATTGCTACACCAGCCAATGGAATAAAAGATACACGATAGTCTTTCCATATTTCCTTGATGCTTTTTGTGGTTGTATTAAACTGAGGAAATGGTCTTAAAATTAAGTATTCATCAATATTTTGATTTTTTTTATCTGTCATGTTTTCTAATACCCCATTAATAACACTACTTCCTACTCCCAACCCAAAACCGGAAACTATCAAAAGGTTTTCTTTAGATAACTGCTTGCTCAAATCATGGATAAACTGCTCAGCCTTTTGATTAACACCCCATTTATCGCCATATGAATGTGCACTTCCGGATATGAGAACTGTATTTCTCAATATTCTTCTTTCAATTTCTTTCAGGACATCAGTAATTTCGGAATAAGCTTTAATCCAAATTGGATGCAAGCCATATGCCTTTAAAGATTCCACTCTGATTTTTTGCCTGCGAATTTTTTGGGTATCCTCTTCTTCTTTAATAAAATAATAATCTGCTTTTGGATTGTCTCTAAGAATAGTTCTAATTCTGCTGATTAAATAGTCTAGATTAGGGTCCGAAAAACTAAATCCAATAAAAAGCATTGTTCTGGAAACGAAATCCGCCTTAAAAGCATTGCTAAATAATTCTCTTTTTTGGTAGTAATCCTCGTAGTCATGCTTAGTGAAAACCACATTAGAAATATCCGTAATATCCCCATGCATTTTATAAATAATAGCATCTCGCTTAGGTAAATTAATTGCCAAATCAGCTTGGTGTCTTTTTACATCAGGCGTTTTACCATAATCCTTTAAAGCATCCTCGATTAAAGAATCAAAATTTGTTGTCCAGAAAATATTAATCGGTAACCGTGATAGGATTTTATGATTTTCTGTGGGCGTAATACCAGCTTTATGAAATTCTTCAGCTAGCAATTGATTTAATTGCCCCCTACCTTTGTTAGTGTCTACAAAAAATTGAGCAAGTAGAGTCAAGTCATATTCCTCGGCGATAATTAGCCCTAACTTAGTAGCAACCGGCTCTAATAATTTTTTCCAGTCAAAATAACCAGCTGGTATTGACATACCTGCACCAGCAAATACAACTGCGTTATTTTCTTTCAATGCATTTACGAAATCCTTAATAAAACTCTCAGTTTCTTGGCTAAATCTCATACGAAATTAATATAAAATAGGGCAGAGCATTTGAAATTACAAAATCCATTACACCTTATTATCTAACTCCTCCTATGGTCGACAAAAGGCACTTAACCAAATATAATAAGTTTTCGAAGCTCAACAACATTTCATGTACTAAGATGCATAAAACGTGTACTAAGATGCATTTTCAGACTAGTCAAACGGAATATAATCTGCTTTTTCAATTAATTTTGGAAGTATTATGAAGCCAGTAATCACACCCTTAATACATCAAGAAATTAAAAAACGTCTAAAGAAGGGCAAATTTGAAGGTTATGTAAGTCTGTATAATTGGGTTAAAGAAACACACATTACGGATATAAAATATGGCACTATCAGTCATTACGTTCGCCGTCACTTCAAAAACCCTTCATCACCAAAAAGAATAGAGAACTTTAAGGTTACAGAAAGGCTAACGGAGCTTAAGAAGCTATCCATGGAGCTTGATCACCGCAAGCAGAAACGAGTTCAGATGTTGATGTTTTTGAAGGCGAAAAAATTTAAGACCATGAAATCATTAGCTACTGAACTTGGTGCAAATGTATTTACTGTCCGGAACTGGATGAATTCTTATCAAAATAACGGATTGACAGAATTATTGAAATAAATTATTTATTTTTTTTCTTTGGCTTCGCTAGTTCTCTATCAAAGCCCTCTGAAAAGAATTCTTCAACAGACATATTAAATCCAAATTTTATAATCCTTATCAGGTTTGCCCAGGAAATGTTACGTTCCTTTCTTTCATATCCGCGCATTAGGGAGCGAGCTATCTCACTCTCGGTCGCCAATTTCTCTTGGCTAATACCTTGTTCCTTACGAAGAGTGATAATTCTATTTATAAGCTTACCAAGATAAAGCTTCTCTAAGTCCTTTAATTCTGAATTCATGGCTACAAATGTCCCTATTCAGACTATTCTTAGTAACTCTATTAACAGACCCTCTATATATAGATTTATTTTATACTTTTATACTCTAAAGGCTAAACATGAAAAAACATCCGATTTATATTTTGATATTCTTACTTGCAGCATGTTCTCACACAACAACGTCTGACGCGGGACAAATAAAGAAAACTACAGATAGCAATAAGGCTGTACCGGTAGCACCACCCAAACATATAATTGGTGCCGATGTAACAATAGGGTCACAAGTATGGACTTCCAAGAATTTGAATGTCACGAAATTTAGGAATGGCGACCCAATATATGAAGCTAGAACCGGCGCGGACCTGGATAAAGCGGGAAAAGAAAAGAAACCAGCCTGCTTTCATTTTGACAATGACCCTGGTGGACTTATATGCGGCAGGCTTTACAATTGGTATGCAGTAAATGATAGTAGAGGCTTGGCGCCGCAAGGCTATCATATCCCTTCAGCCGACGAATGGGCTGTACTGGTTAATTACTTGGGAGGCGAAGTTAAAGCGGCGCAAGCACTAAAGAGTGATAATGGCGGCTGGTCATTAAATGGAAATAATAGCACTGGTTTTTCAGCGTTGGCTGTCATGAATGAGCCGGTACCTTTAGGTCAAGTTGCTTATTTCTGGACATGTTCAGAAAGAGAAAAAGGTATAACTGCTATGGCTGCGCTGATAAGATCTGATTTACCTCAAAACTTCAACCTTTTTGACCAGAAAATGGATTGGGAATCGCTCTCTTTTTCGGTCAGATGTATAAAGGGTCAAGAACAAACTGGAACAACTCCAGTACCAGATCAAAAAGCAAACGATTCTACTTTTTTTAGGGATGCAACTGTTATTTCTGACCGTGCGTATTTTTATAACTACCCAGATGATCGTAATAAACTTAAGTCATATATGGTTAAGGGCGAAAGAGCAAAATATAACCAGGATGATGGGTACTTTGTTTATGTTGTATTTACTAATCCACAAGGGGTCATAACAAAGGGCTATATGCTTCGGGCAAATTTTAATATTAACTCTAACTGATAAATAAAAACAACTACATTAGAAGTTCAAAATTCACCCCATGAAAAATAATATTGAAAAAGTTCTTCAAGAAATAAATGAAACTCTAAAAGAGGAAAAGCTTGAAAAAGATGAACTGAAATATCTCGTTTTGACTAAAGAAAGAATAAAAGAAATAAAAGAAAAAGAAGCTCCAAAGTTTTTTATAGAGTATGAAGAAGCTACCGAAAATGATGCGCAGCTTTTATTGATTTGTATATATTTCAAATTCGAATTTGATTTTGATCATAAGCTTGTAAGAGAAATAAGAGGTACTACCTTTTGTGTATATCATACCTAGCGAGATTCTAATAAAGTATTATATAAATTTAACAAATCCTTATAATCCTTTATTAGTAGATTAATTAAGGTCGATATTTTTTCTTCTCTTATTTTTATTTGAGTGGATTTACATATTCTCTGCAAGCCAGTGACTCTTATCCCCAGATTAAGTATAATCGCCGCCATTAATGAAGCATTAGTTTCATCTATAATTAAATTTTGTTCTTTTTTATTCATATAAATAGCTATCCTGTATTACCTAATAAAAGATAACACAGTGACTAAAATTCCAAATAGGAAAATCTAATTATTGAATAAAATTGTTTATGAAATATAAATAGCGACGAAAAAAATAAAGTAGATTTAAGGTTTAAGATCTTTCAAAATCTCAACAATATCAACCCTCAATTCTTTCGCAATTTTCCTCAACACAATAATTGAAGTTGCAACATGGCCCCTTTCAATGCGACTCATGTGGGTCTTAGTTAGACCTATCTTTTTAGCAAACTGTTCCTGAGTTAATCCGGTTATCTTACGCCTAGTAAAAATGGCATCTCCAAGGGCAATAAGATATTTTTCATCTTCTTGATCCATCAATATTTATATCTGATAATCAATACAATACTTAAATAGTAGCCAAATATAGCGAAAATATATATTAACAAATGTAACATATATAGGGAATTTACGTATAATAACTTTAGAAACGGTCACAATTAAATTACATAAAATGAAAAACTACAGGTTCATTTTCTTTTCATTAATGACTTTTCCTACCAAGGCTATTCATTCGGTTAGCCTAGATTAAATTCTTTTATAGTATTATACAGCTCAAGTATAAAAAAACTTGCTGCTGTATAATTTCCACACGCATTCAATAGTGTGGTCCAAATATGTTGGCTATTCAGCCAGCGTAGTAGTAATCCATTTTTATTTATTAACCCTAAATAACCCAAGAATGAAAAACAGGAAGTATTATCCTCATGTCGACGACGAACTAATTGCCGTCTTCAAAGAAACATTCGAAGATGAACAGTCTTTGAACGAGGCTCTAGTAGAAGCAGAAAGAGCATTCAGTAATGTTGGTGAAGATTATGAATGGCGTCAACATGCTGCCAACGGTAATTATGAAATATTTTAATAATAACGTAAAAAGAAGAACATGAAAGCAAATACTTACAATGTTGATTGCCCAAAATGCAAGCACAAGTTCACTCTACCGGGTAAGATTCTTGAACAAATTCAAGAAAATTTTGACAAAGAGTTTGAATTAAAAATTTCCGAAAAGAATCAACTGTTAAGCGGGCTTGCTGTACAGGTGAAAAATATGCAAAAGAAACTTGAGCAAGGAAGCCAACAAAGTCAAGGAGAAGCAGGAGAACTCTTGGTACAAGATTTCTTAACTAGGCTTTTTCCTCTGGATACATTTAAAGAAGTGCCCAAAGGTGTCACAGGCGGAGATATTATTCAACAGATAAATACAAAACAGCATGATAATCTCGCAACAATACTGTATGAGATTAAGCGCACTAAAAGTTTTAATATGCAGTGGCTATCCAAGGTCAGCGAGGATGCAAGGAATATAAATGCACTCTTCGCAATAATCGTGACTGAAACAATGCAAAATAACAATACTGGAATGTGCCAGATAAATGGCGTATGGATATGTACTGTTTATGAACTGAAAGCACTGGCAACCATTCTGCGTTATACTGCCGAAATGTATGCTGTTGCCTTGCTAAATCAGCAACATATGGATGTTAAACTCGACAGTTTATACCAGTATATCACTTCGCAAGAGTTTACAACAAAAATACAAGGTATCCTGGGATGCTTTTTGGAACTAGAATCTGAACTCACCAAGGAAAAGAGGGCGATGGAGGCAATCTGGAAACGTCGTGAGGGCAATATCGATAAGATTGTAAAACACAGTTCGCAATTGTACGGATCACTGAAGGCAATTGCCGGCGAATCATTAATCAAAATAGAGGCACTTGAATTAATTAATCAAAATGATGAATAAGAAACATACTCCGGTTCCCAAAAGATCGCTATTAGATAACATAGAAGTTTATTCTGATTATCTGGTAAGCCCAATTAAATCCGGCGGAAATAACCGAATGGACAGTATAAACCTGGGAATTATTCTGAAACTTCCCAAAAAGCTTGCCACCGATTGTTTTCCCGGCGAAGAATGGAAACTTTTACTTAACCCAACAAATGAATTTATAGTTGGCGACAGGGTGCTTTACACAATTAAGTATAGTATAGTCTTAAACGGCGAGTCTCTGCATCTGGTACCATGGTTCGTTGGTAAAATAATGAATATCGATATAAAGTAATAATGGAAACATATTATCTGGATACAATTATATTTTTCTTCAAGTCGCAAAAAGATCTTGATTTTGTTGCAATAACTGATGTGTTGGATATTATTGATGACAACGAAATTCCTGAAATCGCTAAGAGAGATATGATTTTTGACACTCTAAGAAACTATGGGCTCAACGAAGTTTCATATCGGCACGGTAAGTTTTCTCCGGCATGTGATCGGTCACCAGTCGAGTTTTATTACGACCGAATACACACTGATATGTTCTATCCACGTCAGTCAATTGAATTTCCTGTTTTGAACGGGTCTTGCGGAGTTAAAATTCCTCTCAATTGATGCTACTTTAAAAACATGTTTCAAAAAACACCAACTTTTTGAGGTGTTGGTAACTATTATTAGATTTTTCAATATTTTCTTAAAACCAGCCTTAAAATAAAATTAAAGATACGCGTGCGCGTAAGGCTGAAATCTCAAAAATATTGGTGTTGTTAATAAAATTAAAGTACTGTTTTTGACGAAACAAATCGCCGCTTTTTACCGTCTAAAGCATTCCAAACTTAAATCATTTATTGAGCAAGAATCTTAAAAATATAATTTCATCTTCATTGGCAGGTATAATCCCATTGGCTAACTTCATAGATCGATTAGAAATTGGGAAGATATTCAGAGAAGTGCTAGGGGAACGACCACCCCAGGCATTTCAATGGGATAATCTTGCAAAAGCTTGGATACTTACCACTTTTACTAAGGGATTCCACTTGATTAATGCCGACGATATAAAATACGATACGCCGGTGTTGAAGGATTTTGAAATGCCTTCGCATGACGTCTTGGGCAGAGTAATGAAAGGGTTGGCAACACTGAATGAGCGTGTTAAACG
>Ga0210390_10001778_pt1 | contig 19900 bp, 13 predicted proteins | sample IncBWH11OmetaG_FD_161050 | JGI IMG/M metagenome (GOLD analysis project Ga0210390, IMG submission 161050) | Forest soil microbial communities from Barre Woods Harvard Forest LTER site, Petersham, Massachusetts, United States - Inc-BW-H-11-O ... | reverse complement strand
AGGTCGGGCTGGCCGGGGATGCCGAGCTGGCGGAGTCCGGGCAGGATCCGGGTCTGGACGAAGGTGCCGAACAGCTCTTCGCTGTCCCACACGTCGGTCATCCGCAGAATGCCGTCGCCGAACGAGGCGACGTGAAAGCGCATCCCGGCGGGCACGTCGCGGTCCCAGCCGACAGTCTCGCGGAGCGTGTCGTACTGGTCGGGCGTAATGCCGTCCCACTTCTGCATGATGACGGTGGCCATGATTTCCTCCTGGTGGTGTGGCGGTTAATCGGGATTAGAGAGGGAGCGGGTGGCTGAGCACGCCGCTGCCGGGCCGGCGGCCGGCCAGCGTCCGGATGAAGTCGATGGCGTCGATCTCGACGTGCTCGCCGTCACGGCCGTGGCGGAAGGTGCCGCCGGCCGGCCCGTCAAGCACCAGGTCGAACGGCTGACCGTGGAGCTGGGCCCATTCGGCTACGATGTCGGCGACCAGCCGGCCGTCGTGGTCCGGCTTGAGGTCCATCGGCCTGCCTGTCGCGTGGCAGATGTCGATGCGGTGGCACCACACGTCACGGGTGAACCCCACGTCGAGCAGGTACTTCAGCGGCCGCCAGCCAATGGGGGGCCCGAACGGCAGCGGGGTGAGCCGCAGCGGCGCCGGGGTCCCCCAGCGGCCCTTGACCGCCTTCGGGCCGGCAGTCTTCAGCTGCCCGGCGAGCTCCGCGTTGGACAGCTGCTCACGCTCGCGGACCTGCAGCTCGTTCAGGCCGTCGACCCAGTGATGCGAGTCGATCTGCTTGTTCAGCGGCAGCCCCCGGCGCAGCTGGTGCGCGAACTCGCCCACCGAGGCCTGCGCGTCGGCCGAGCCGAGCACGTGCAGTGCGATCTTGCGGACGTCCCACGCGGTGCAGTCGGTGGGCATCGCCCACTCCTGCGGGGTGAGCGCGGCGGCCAGTTCCGCGAAGCGCCGGAACTCGTCCTCGGCGAGGCGGCGGGCTTCCGCGCGGCCGATGCGGTCAGTGGTCATCGGGTCCTCCCCTTGCGATGGCCTCGTCGGCCAGCAGGTCGACGAGACGGTTGAGATGCCGGAGCCAGCGGTCACCGCCGGGATCGTTGCTGATCTGCGCGTCGGTCACGCCGGCGGTGACGGCGACGATGCAGTCCATGTCGCCTTGCTCTGTTACCCCGGCCGTCCGCATCAGCGTGTACGCGCCGCCGAGTACCTTCTCGGCCAGCGCGTACGACTCCGCCGAGGGCGTGAAGCCGGGGATGGGCCGGTGGAACAGCAGCTGGTACAGCTCGCTGTCCTCGCTGCCGAACGCGGCGAACGCATGCAGCCACTGCTTGAGTGCCTCGCGGGGCTCCGGGGACAGCGCCAAGGCGTCCAGGCGCTCGAGGAGCCGCCGGTTGCCGTCGGCGAACATCGCGTCGTACAGCGCGAGCTTGGAGTCGAAGTACACGTACAGCGAGGGCTGACGCATACCCACCACCCGCGCCAGGCCGTGCAGCGTCACCCCGGCGATCCCGTCCGCCCGGGCCAGCGCCCAGGCGGACGCCACGATCTCCGCTGTCTTGTCCGCACGGCGCTTCGCGACCGAGTTCTCCATCATGAGCCGATCAGATCGCCAGCGGCCCGTATGCCCTCGGCTCGAGGACGGCCCACCGCCGGCCGCCGTCCCCGGCCGGCCACCCGCAGGGCGAACCGCTGGACCGCGCCGGGCCCGGCGGGCACCGCCGCGATAAGCCGGCGGCGCTCCGCCCCGGCGGGCAGTTCCCGGTGCCGGCCGTCCGCCAGCCCGCGAGCCACGTAGACCGGTACCATCTCGGTCCTCCTTGACGATTTCCTATCGTTGATAGGAAATTAACCTATCGTCGATAGGAAAACAAGGGCCTATCGTTGACAGGAAAAATCTTTTTGCTCGGAGCCGGAGACCGTGCGGGCCAGGCATGTTCCATGACAAGATCACCACGCACGCCGGCGGAAAGGCCGGGCCTGCGGGGACCCGCCGCACGGCGCTTGCCCCGGACGCCATCAGCCGCGTGCCAGCGGGCCGCCCTGCACGGGCCCGGCCACTGGCATCATGCGGCCCGGACGAGGTTCCCTGGATCGTCCGACGCTGGCTGCGGTGCCACCCGCAGACCCAGACGAGTTGCGCGCCTATGCCGTCCATGCCTCCGCCGGAAGGTCCAATGACCTTCCGCCCTTGCTCAGATGCCCGCGCAGATAAGACAGATCTGCATGCTTACGACGGTGATCGTCCAAAGTTGAGCCACCGCACCGAACGGCGGCTCCGCGCGCATTATCTTCGTCGGCGTCCGTCACTTAGCATCACACCACCGCTCGGCGGTAACCCCGGCAGGACAGGCCTTACCATGCCGGTACCGATCAGGAACGTCCCGCCCTGTCGTGCAGCCCTGCCAGCTGAGGGCCATTGCCGGGGCCCGGAACCGCCACGCCCGCATCTACGCGCCGACAGCACATCGGACACGCCGCCGGATAACCGACCACGCCCACCCTGGTCGTGTTACTTAATTCCATGAATCTCCCCGAACTAGGGAGATTTCCCGGTTTTCCGTGTAGTCCCCCCTCGGACACAGATGCTGTTAGGCCTGCGACAGGCCGGCGCCCTGGAGCGGGGACAGTGCCCTGGCGCGCATCCGCCGCAGCAGCCGGGTGTCGGCGGTCCGCACCAGGGGGTGGACACCGTTGTTGGAGTCGGCTTCGGCTTTCCACCGGTCCCGCCGCGCTGTCAGCGTTGCCGGGTCGGCCAGCTCGGTGCAGTCGAGGGTGTCGTGGTTCACGTCGACGACGATCGTGTCGCCGTTCTCGAGGAGCGCGATCGGGCCGCCTAGCGCGGCTTCGGGTGAGATGTGGCCGATGACCAGTCCGACCGAGCCTCCGGAGAAGCGGGCGTCGGTCATCAGCGCGATCGTGATGCCGCGCTGGCGGCACAGTGCGGTGATCCGGGATGTCGGGTCGAGCATCTCTGGCATGCCCGGCGCGCCGCGGGGGCCCTCGTAGCGGATCACCACCATGTCGCGGTCCGCGAATTTCTCCGGCGCGGACGCCAGCGCCTCGATCAGCGCCGCCTCACCGTCGAAGACCCGGGCGCGGCCGGTGAACCGGCCGTCCTGCATGCCGCCCTCGACACCGGCGAGCTTGATCACGGCACCACCGTCGGGCGCCAGGTTGCCGCGGAGTATCCGCAGGCCGCCGGTCGGCTTGAACGGCGCCGACAGCGGGTGGATCACCTCGCCGTCCGGCGGGGGCGGGGCCAGCCGGGCGACCTGCCCGGCCAGGGTCTCGCCGGTGCAGGTGATGCAGTCGCCGTCGAGCACCCCGGCATCGAGCAGCTCGCGGACGATCACCGGCAGGCCGCCCTTGGCGTCGATGTCGACCATCGAGTAACGGCCGAACGGACGGGCGTTAACCAGTACCGGCAGGGTCCGCGAGGCCTTATTGAAGTCCTCCTGGCTGATCACCTCGTGCCAGAAGTCGATACCTGCGGCCCGGGCCAGCTCCGGCCCGTGCAGCACTACGTTGGTCGAACCGCCCATCGCGATGGCCACCAGCGTCGCGTTACGCAGCGCGGCCGCGGTGACAATGTCCCGCGGACGGAGGTCTCGCCCGGCCAGCACCTGCAGCGCGTCGAGCAGCTGGGCCGGGAACTCCCCGATCCGGCGCGGGTCCTCCGAGGCGGGACTCACCATGTGCAAGGGCTCCATGCCGCAGGTGGCGATGAACGACTGCATGGTGTTGTAGGTGAACATCCCGCCGCAGCTCCCGTGGCCGGGCGAGGCCTCCATGGCGATGCGCCGTCGTTCCCCGGGCGGATCGGCCGCCGCCTGGAAACAGGAGATGATGTCGATCGGCTCACCGGTCCGGGAGTCCGTGCCGGGCCGGATCGAGCCGTCGGACATGATCACCGCGGGCACGTTGTGCTCAAGGATCGCGGCGAGCGTCCCGACCGGCGGCTTGTCGCAGGCGACCACCGCGATCACCCCGCGCACGTCGCTGCCTTCCAGGTGCAGGCACACGCCGTCGTTCGTGGTCTCGCGGCCGATCAGCGAGTAGCGCATCTGGGCGGTGCCGTTGCGCTGCCCGTCGGAGATGCCGCTCGCGTAGTTCGGTGCGATGACCCGGACCGGCAGGTCCGCCGCGGCCACCCGGCGGCGCAGCTCGGCCTGGATCGCCTCGACCTTCGCGGGCACCCCGGCATAGCAGATGCTGTCCCCCAGGTTGCCGACGACTCCCCACACGGGACAGTGGATCTTGTCCGGATCCTGGCCCTGCAGCCGCGCGGTCGCGACCGCCTGCGTGTCCTGTCCCGGCTTCCAAGCCGCCGCGTCGCTCACCGTTGACCTCTCGACCAGCTTCGGTGGATAGAGCTCGATCGTAGCCAGCCGCGGCCGGAAGATGGTGCCGGGAAGGACTATGTCCGTTCCCCCGGAACGGGGAACAAACGGGGCAGAGCCACGAGAGGGTGATGAGGATGCGTGCCGTCGTGTTCGCGGCCGTGGGAGAGCTGACCGTCGCCGAGCGGCCCGAACCGGTGCCCGGGCCCCGTGAGGTGGTCATCGAGACCGCGGCCGTGGGCATCTGCGGTACCGACACGCACGTGCTCGACGGCGAGTTCGAGGGCACCGTGTTCCCGCTGGTCCCGGGGCACGAGGCGACGGGCACGGTGGTGGCGCTCGGCCCCGGTGCGGACGAGGGGCCCAACGCGCTGGCCGTAGGCGACCACGTGGCGGTGAACCCCAGCTCGACCTGCGGCGAGTGCGATCTGTGCCTGACCGGGCGGCAGAACCTGTGCCGGGCCTGGAACGGCATGGGCGTGGTGCGGGCGGACGGCGCCGCCCAGCAGCGGTTCACCGCCCCGGTGGCCAATGTGTTCAGGCTCCGCCCGGACACCGACGTGTTCGAAGCGGCGCTGATCGAGCCGCTGGCCTGCGCCATCCACGGCTGGGACGTGCTGCCCCGGCGGATGGGCGACCATGTGCTGGTCTACGGATCAGGGACGATGGGCCTGCTCATGGCCCAGCTGGCGCCCCGGGCCGGGGCAGCCTCGGTCACGATCATCGACGTCAACCCGGACCGTCTGGTCACCGCGGCCGAGGTCGGCATCGAGCACCGGTACACGAGCGCCGGCGACGCGGACCGCGCGGAGTGGGACGTGGTCATCGACTGCACCGGGAGCATCGCCGCGATCGAGGACGGCCTCCCGCGGGTCATGGCCGGCGGCGTGTTCCAGCACTTCGGCGTGGCACCCGCCGACGCCACCGCACGCTACTCGCCGTTCCGGGTATACCGTGACGAGGTTTCCGTGGTCGGGACGATGGCCGTGCTCAACTCGTTCGGTCGGGCGGTAGCGATGTTCGAGACGGGCGCGATCAAGGCCCAGCCGATGATCAGCCACAGCTTCACGCTCGAAGACTACGCCCAGGCGCTGCGGATGTTCCGCGCCGGCCAAGGGCGCAAGCTTCAGCTGCGGCCGAACCAGGACACCTCGCAGGGACTGCTCGGCCAGCGCCGTTAAACTGACCCACCATCGCCGGCATGACCGGAGCACGCGAAGCCGGACCGCGGACGCGGCAGATCTCGCCGCGGCAGTAACGTCCCGATTTTCGATGGGTCAGCCGGTGCCGGGCAACCGCCAGGCCATCATGGCTTCCAGCCATCGCTGGAAGTTCCCGGCGGTCCAGCCGAGGCGGTGGACGAGGCGCAGGTATACGCCGGGGGCCATATAACTGCTGAGGATGTCCTCATCTTGGCGCGGGGCGAGTCCCGGCCGTAGCGGGCCCTTGCCGCGGATGATGCCCAGCAGTATCCCGGCGCAGCACCGGTATCCAGGCTGGCTGTCCGCGCTCACGCCACGCAGCCGCCTCCGATGGCATCGGTAGCGCGGACCGGCGTCGCTAGGCCTTGCCAGACATCTTTCTGTAATGAGCAGATCGAATATTTGTCCGCGGTGGCGTCATGGAACACTCGCTTGGCGGCTTACAGATCATCCGATTATGGCGCATGTTTCACTAGGCTGCTACAGCGCGTTATCACTCAATGGCCGGGAAGTGCACTAGATCAGGCCCGCGTTCAGGGCCAACCGGGTCAGGTCCGCGCGACGCCGACTACCGGTTTTGTCGCGAATGCGGTCCAGGTGAGAGCGGACGGTGCGGACGCTGATATAGAGTTGCTCGGCGATCTGGGCGTCGGTGCGCCCTTGGGCGACGAGGCTGACAAGCTCCCGTTCTCGCGCGCTGAGCCTGGGCAGTTCCAGGGTGGTGTCCGGTTTCGGTGGCTCCGAGGTGACTTGCATGGTCGCGAACTCGGCAGCAGTGGCCAGGGTCATGGCCTGGCCACGTTCCTCCGCTGTGCGTGTCCTTGCAGGGCCCAGAGCTTGCCGGGCTTTCCGCAACAGTTCCTGCCGGCGCTGCGCGTCTTGCGGCAGGTCGGGTATCCCAGCGCCTTGCAGCCAAGCAGCATGGGCAGTCCACAACGTAACTGCTTCGGTCCATTGCTGACCCGCAGCGCACAAATATCCGCAATAATCAATGCAATCGAGCAGGACCATACCAGGCCCGAGTCTGGAGGCAGCTTCGATGGCTTCACAGAGGTGCATCCTGGCCTCGGACATCCGGCCTGCGTGAAGGTCGAGCTCCACTAGGGGCTTCAATCCTTCCGTCAGTGAAAGAAGGTCGCCTGCCTGCCGCGCTAGGGCCAGTCCGCGCATGCAGCTTTCCTGGGCAGAGGCAAACTCCCCGGCCTCAACAAGGGCAACAGACAAGAAGTTACAGCACGACCGAATTAGCCTGCCGGGAATGGCGCCCTGGTCGACTCGCAGGGCCTCCCGCAGCAGGGACACGCTGGTCTGGGGATCACCTGTATAGGAGGCCGCAGTCGCGAGCCAGAACAGCGCACGCACCTCGCCGGCCGCGTCGCCGAGTTGCCGCGCCATTGCCAACGCTTGGCGGGCTTCCTCCGCCGCTTCGGGAAGGCGTCCAAGGTTCGCCAGGCTTCCCGCCCGCCCGGTCACGGCCCGCACCAGCAGAGACGAGGGCCCGCGCGCCGCCAGAGCGTTCCGGGCAGCGGTGAAATGATCGAAGCTCACCACGTCGTCATCAGGGCCGGGAGCCAGGCTACCGAGCCAGACCTGCACGGCGCACCATGCGTCCGTATCTTTGCCGGCCTGCTCGCCGGCGGCGCGCAGCAGCTCGTATCCGGTCGCATAGCGCCCGCGCAGTCGCCACCAGGGCGCCAGCGCGATGGCCAGCCGCAGTGCCGTAGCCCGGTCGTGCTCCAGGCACCACGCCAGGCTTTGGTGCAACGTGGCGTCCTCGGCGTCCAGCCACCGGCTCGCCGCCAGCTCCCCGGCCGCGGTGTCCAGCCCGGCCGCAGCATGCTCCGCCACCTGCAGCGCATAACCGGCCAGCATGGCGACGGCCTCCTGCTGCTCGGCCGCCTCGATCAGCCGCTCGGTGCCGTAGCCGCGCAAGGTTTCCAGCATCTGGTACCGGGACCGGCCATCCGGATCGCTGGTGGGCGGAGTGACCAGGGAGCAGTCCACCAGGTGCAACAGCATCTGCCCAGCGCCCAAGCCGGCGACCATCTCGGCGGCCTCCAAGGTAAAAGGGCCGGGGAAGACCGCCAGGCGACGGAAAACCCCCCTCTCCTGTTCGCCGAGCAGCTGATAACTCCAGTCCACTGTCGCGGCCAGCGACCGCTGCCGTGCCGCCGCTAGCCGGTCAGTGCCCACCAGCAGCCGGAACCTGTCATCCAGCCGGTCCAGCAGCTGTTCCACACCGAGCGTCTCAACCCGGGCCGCAGCCAGCTCAATCGCCAGCGGCATGCCATCCAGCCGTGTCACAATCCGGGCCACGACCGGCTCCAACTCATCGCTCAGCGTGAAATGCGGATCGACCCGGTGAGCCCGGTCCGCGAACAAGACCACTGCCTCAGACCCGGCAATCCCGGCTGGAATCCCCGGCCCGGGCAGTCCCAACGGCGGCAGCCGGTAGCGGGCCTCGCCGGCCACCCCGATGGGTTCCCGGCTGGTCGTCATGATCCTCAGCTCATCGGCATGCGGCAACAGCGACCCGCACAACTCCGCCACCGCGGCCAGCATGTGCTCACAGTTGTCCAGCACAAGCAGAAGCTGCTGGCGGCTCAGCATCGCCAACAGCGATTCCACAATCGAGGCGTCCGGCGCCTGCTGCGCTCCGAGCACCGCGGCCGCCGCCGCCGGCAGCAGCGCCGGCTCTTGCACGCTGGCCAGTTCCACCTGCCACACACCGTCCGCGAACCGGTCGGCCACCTGTCGGGTCACCTCGGCGGCCAGCCGCGTCTTACCCACGCCACCCGGTCCGGTCACCGTCACCAGCCGGTATCGGCCCAGCAGATCGGCCACCTCAGCCGACTCAGCCGCCCTGCCCACAAAGCTAGTCAGGGCAGGCACAAAACCGTGCACGCCAGCCGCTGAATCAGACACAACCCGCCCCCGGCCTTTCCCACGACCCGCGCACCAAAGCAGGTCCAGCAGCGCGAACGTTGCCGCTCTCCTGTCTACCTTCTGTCGGTATCTTTACACCTGCGCCCGGTTCACCGCGAAAAGGGCAAACCGGCCCCTGCCAGGCCCTCGGCAGAGTGAGCAGCCTGTCAATCGGCGGCGGGAACACATCCCGCCCCAGGCAGACGGGAGAAAACCATGACTCTTCCGTTGCTGGCCGGAGCAGGTTTCAGCCAGTCACCCCGGCTGGGCGGCTACGGCTGTCGGCGGCCTGTTCCAGCGGGCATCATCATCGGCATCGCCTGGCTCACGGCCGTGTCGGTGCGCGCACTTCAGCGCACACTCCCCCGGCAACGCCGGAACATCCTGATATGCGCGCCCTCAGTCGAGGAGCACCCAGGGAATCGCCGCCGCTCAGATCGGCGGTTATCTGAAGTCGTTTTAGATAATGCCTGGTGGGCAGGCATTTCTGCGGCGTAGACATGTCTTCGCCGCAGCCGTGGCAGGGGTCGTGATCGCGTGGTGTGCGCGGCCCGGCTGACGCGTATTCACGTGGTACGCCCGCGGAAAGCTGGGCCGGCGGGCGGACTGGCCGCGACGAAGCGGGACCGGGCCTCAGACGGACGATCCGGTCTGGACAGTATCGAGCTACTGGCCACGAACTTCGGTGCCTGCCCGGTGCATTTGGACGCGGCCGCCCGCGCCGCGGTGCCCTCGGCCAGCGCAAAGCTCGTGTCCGTCGTGGATCCGGACGATAGCAGCGACGACAGTCATCCGGAACGCTCGGTCGGCCCGCTCGCCCGGAGCCGTCCTCTGCCCGTCAGCACCAGGCGCCGACGGGAGGGTCGGCGAGCTCAGGACGCGCGCCGCGAACTCATCCAGTAAGCCGGAACGGACCAGGAGAGGCCTGCGGCGGTTGCAGCGGCTGCAGCGGGAACACCGCTACAGATAACGTGTCACCGCCGCAGCAAAAACCCCTCGGCGGTTACGGCGAAGACACCCAAAAATAGGCTTGAGATAACCAGCGGTTATTGCTAGTGCTTCGCATCCTTCGCGATACAGGGTGATCGCGACGCCGCAGGTAGAGGGCGACGACCGTAACCGCCACAGGTCCGCTGCCGTGGCTCGGGAATCGTCCGTGGCGGAAATCAGCGCACGCGACTTCTGGAAACCGGCAGACTGTGGAGCATGGACTATTAGGCCGATGAGCCGGATACGTCATCTTTCCCGGACGGGAACCTGGAGGCTGGGCCTGTTCAGCCCGATGATGACGTAAGGAAGAGCCCGTGCGTATCTTCAGACGAACCTGGACGAACTCGAGCGGCGCGCCACTGACCCCGCCCGCCTGGACGAAGAAGCACAGCAGGCCAGCAAGCAAACCAGCAGGCCGAAGCCGCAACGAGATCGGCGTCTACGTCTAAGCCCTGCCGCACTACATCCGGCACCCGTACGACCAGGCCACACGCCGGACTCTGCTCAAGGTCGGCCACGGCAACAGTGACGTCATCGTCCGGTTCCGCAGCCAGACCCGGACCAACCGCAGTTGCTGGGCGTGATCGGAGTGCCGACGAGTTCCCTGCCGAATACGCGTGTCCATAGATTGAGCCTTCTGGGCTCATTACCGAATGCATATCTAGCAGTTCTAAACGGCATCGGTATGGTTGTTGCTGGAATGCCTAGGCCCGCGGAAATCGCACGCGGCAACTGGCCCAGCCGAGCGGGGTCGAGTGTCAGGCCAGCCCGGCTTGCAGGGCCAGGCAGGTGAGGTCGGCGCGGCGGCGGCAGTTGGTCTTGTCCCTGATACGGTCCAGGTGCGAGCGGACGGTGCTGATGCTGATGAATAGCTGGGTAGCGATCTGCGCGTCGGTAAGGCCGCCGGCGACCAGGGTCACCAGTTCCCGCTCCCGGGCACTGAGCTGAGTCGGGCCGGTCGGCGCCGGGCCCGGCGCGGACGCGTCGGCCAGCATGAGGGCGTACTCGATGACGGCTTGTACGCTCATCGCGGCGCCGCGATCTTGCGCGGCCCGGGTACGTTCGGGTCCTAGCGCGCTGGTGGCCTGCTGCAGCGGCTCGTGACGGCGCTTTGCGCGTAGCGGCAGGTCGAGTGTGCCCTCAGCGTCCAGCCGCGCCTGGAACGTGGCCCAGAGGGTAACCGCCTCGGCCCACTGGCCGCGCGCCGCGCATAGGTGCGCGAGCAGGTCAAGGCGCGACGGCAGAAGCGGGCCGGTTCGCAGGCTGGTTTCAAAAGCCTCACGCAGGTGGCGGCCGGATTGAGCCAGTTCCCCGGCGCGTAGGTCGAGGTCGGCCATAAGCAGCATGACGGACGCTTGGGCTACCAGGTCACCGGTTTCACGGGCCCAGGCCAGGCTGTCCGCGAGGCTGTGGCGGGCAGTGGTCAGGTCGCCGGACTCGAGCAGGACCTCGATGATGAACGGCCCCGTGAACCGCAGGGTCCAGCCGAATTCGCCAGAGGTGAGGATCCGCTGCGCTCGCTGGGCCCAGTCCAGCGCAGCGGCGGCGTCGCCGGCGTAGTGAGCGGTGCGGCTGAGCTGCGCCAGAGCGAGGACCTCGCCGGCCGGATAGTCGGCCTGGCGGGCCACCTCCAGGGCGCGCCGGGCGTCGGCGGCCGCCTCGGGTATCCGGCCAAGGTAGGTCTGGGTGCGGGACCGGCCTGCGAGCAGTTCGGCCAGCAGCGCCGTCGGAGGCTGGGCCGAGAGCACCTCGCAAGCAGCGGTCTCGTGGCCGATCGAGGTGGCGGGCGGGCCGATGTCGCCGAGCCAGAACTGCGCGAGGCACCACGGCGGGCTGCCGACCTCGGTGTGGCTGGCCGCGGCGAGCAGCACCGCCCGGGCCGCCTCGGCGCGGCCGCGCAGCTCCCACCACTCAGCCACGGCGATGGCCAGGCGCAGCGCGGTGCCCGGATCGTGTTCCAGGGCCCAGGTCACCGCCTGCTGGATTGTGGCGTCCTCGGCGTCGAGCCAGCGCGCCGCTGCCGGCTCCTCCGGGGTCCGGCGGCCCGCAGCGGCCTGTTCGGCTACAGAAAGCGCGTAGCCGGCCAGCGCCGCGTCGGCGTCGGCCCGTTCGGCACCATCGTGGAGCCGAGCCACGCCGAATGCACGGACTGTCTCCGGCATCACGTACCGGGGGCGGCCGTCCACCCCCGGCCGGGGCGGGCTGAGGAGCGAGCAATCGACCAGGTGCAGGACGGCCGACTCAGTGCCAGGACCGACAACCGCCACGGCGGCCTCCAGGGTGAACGGCCCGGGAAAGACCGCCAGACTGCGGAAGACCCACTGTTCATCGTCGTCAAGCAGCCGGTAGCTCCACTCCACCGTCGCGGCCAGCGACCGGTGGCGGGCGGGCGCCGTCCGGTCGGCGCTGGTCAGCAGCAGAAGATTGTCGGCCAGCGCGGCTAGCCCCAACGCCTCGACGCGTGAGGCCGCCAGCTCGATGGCCAAGGGCAACCCGTCAAGCCGCGTCACCAGCCGGGCGACGGTCGATCCCGATTCGCGGTCCAGGACGAACCGTGGATCGGCCTGCCGGGCCCGGTCGGCGAACAGCCGCACCGCCGCCGGAGCCTCCGGCTCTTCCGGAGAGCCGGAGGAGGTCACTGGCAGCGGCCGGAGCCGGAACCGTACCTCCCCAGCCAGTCCGATTGGTTCACGGCTGGTGGCCAGGATCCGCACATCGTCGGCGACGGGCAGCACCGCGGCGCACAGTTCGGCGACGGCGGCCAGCACGTGCTCGCAGTTGTCCAGGACCAGCAGGAGCTGCTGACGGCTCAGCACCGAGACCAGTGTCTCGGTCATAGGCAGGCCGGGGATGGCCGGCACCCCCAGCCGGGCCGCGACCACCACCGCCACCTGCTCGGATCCTGCCACCGCGGCCAGCTCAACCAGCCAAACCCCATCGGCGAAACGGTTCTCCACCAGCTTAGCCACCTCGTTGGCCAACCGAGTCTTGCCCATGCCGCCCGGCCCGGTCACCGCCACCAGACGGTGACCGGCCAGCAGCGCCGCCACCTCAGCCACCTCATCATCGCGGCCGACGAAACTGGTCAGGGCAGCGGCGAAACCATGCGTAGCGTCCGGCCGGGCTGGCCGTTCTCCCCCCATACACCTACTTTAACCACGCATCGCCTGGTACGCGGCGTTCATTAGGGCCGCGTGTGACAGGCGCCAGAGTTGCCACGCCAGGTACGGCAGGGAACAACTCTGGCTGGTTTAGCGATAGGTCGGTTCGAATATCTTGTATTTCTGGCTCCAGGCCTCGTACATGGGACTCCCGCTGATGCTGATCCAGGCGTAGGTTGTCCACCACAGGGTCGGTTCGGCGCCCGCCCGGCAGGCGAAAGGCGTCCAGAGGTCCAGGTAGATACCCGCGGTATTGCTGTCGGCCTTCCAGCCCGATGACTCGAACGTGCTGTAAGTCCCGGGGATGGAATAGGCGCAATTGAGGTTCACCTTCTCGGTGATTGAGTAGGCGTAAGGGCATCTGATGTCGGCTTCCCCCGACGCCGTGAGGTCGGGTACAGCATGGTCGCCGATTACCCGCGAGCGGACCACGCCGTTGGACAAGGTCACCGTTCATGACTGGCCGTTGCTATTGGGGGGCAACGTTCGGAACCCTTTTCGCCATCGGCTGGACACTGCGACTGTGAGCCGTGCCGGATGGGTAGAGGCTTGCGCCGCCACGGGCATGACCAGCGCTATCCGGGGGTCCCCTTGGCAGAGCTGCGGCTGGCTCGGGGCGGGCAGCTCGCCGTGGCCGCTAGTCACCGGAGCTGAGCCAGGATCAGCGTGTTGTCGGCGGTGATCCAGAGCCCCCGAGCCCTGGTTTTCGGGCTCGGGGGCTCTGGATCACGAAACTCTCTGAGCTAAGCGGGAGCATGTCTAGGACTGGCACGCCGTCGCTAGCAACTACCGGGCGGGTACTGCGGATAGCGTCCGAGCCCTTGGTAGAGATCGAAGGTCTTGCTGGAATTATCGACGCGAACTGTGGCCGTCTCATCCCAGTAGGTGTTCCCGCCGCCGCAGAAGGGCGGTGTCGTCCAAGCCGAAATCCCATACGCGTTGCTAAACGCTCCCGAGCCGCTCCCCACCTCAGTCCAGCCGGAGGTATTGTTCCACCGCCAGAGATAGACGGTCGCGCTGACGTAGCTGTGGCGGCTGTGACAGTTGACATCTACGCCGCCGACTGCCCAGCCCTTGGGCCAGGCCACGCTGCCCAGTGTGACCGGGCAGTCGCCCCATGGGAAGGTGTATTCTGGCGCGCTGGGGTTAACCTGCGCATCCGCGGCTGACGCTCCGCCTACAGCTAGTGCCAGCGCGCATGCTGCGGTGCTCAGGCTGAGCACTGTCCTGAGCGCGCGCCGGGACAGGCGTCCCCGGTTACGGCCCGGTGTGGCGGTCGCGGTGATCTCGTTCATCATGATTCCCCTGTCTGCCGGACTTTGCCGGGAATTTCCCGTCGATTGACAGGCTCCCTGACAAGGTCCCGGCCAGGCAGGGGCTGGATTACCCCTCTTCCGGGCGCAACTGCAGAGGGGTATTTTTACCCACGCCTGCGTCGGCTGCGGGAGCGCTGCAGACAAGTCCGGCAAAGCGGACACCGACGCAGCGGAACTACGGCCGGGAGTCCGCTTCCATGCTGCGGCCGAACGACCCGCCGATCATGCTCGATCGGCAATCTGGAAGGATCCTTCGGCGAAACCTCAAGAATTCGGATCCCAGGGCGCGTGCACCGAGCCGCCGACGACAAGCGGGGCGCGGTCCTGCAGGCCGCTCCCTTCTCTTCCGCGACCTGGCGGGATGTTCCGGATTGCTGAAGCGCCGCCGCAGATTTCAGAAGGTAACGAGCGCGACATAAACGCCTGTTCTGCGCGCTTCTAAGGGACCGGACAGAAGGGACCGTTTCAGTACCTAACGGCGGCTCGGGCGCCTGGGTCCGCGGTCGGTTACCGAGGGTGGCTCCGCTGCTGCGGCAGGCGCGTGGCTTCGGCGCCTGGGGATCAGTCGGCGAGATCAAGACAGTGGTTCGGGTCCGGGCGCGGCAGCCTTGCCGGCGTTGCCTGGTTATCCTCTGCAGGTGTCAACGCTTGCTGTGGTGGGTACCGGCCCGAAGGATATCGCGATCGCCGCCAAGGCCCGCGCGCTCGCTGCCGCCGGGTTGTCGGCGCCGCGCGTGGTGCTGGTCGACCGTGGTGAGGTCGCGGGGAACTGGAGCGGGCGCCAAGGGTACACCAGCGGCCTGCTGCCGCTGGGGACGCCGCCGGAGAAGGACGTCGGCTATCCGTATGCTGCGAGCTGGGGCGATGCATCCGCTGATGTGATCGCGGCGATGGCAGAATACAGCTGGCAACGCCACCTGATCAGGCACGGCGCCTATGGCGACTGGATCGACCGGGTCAAAATTCGCGTGCCGTTGACACCGACGGTTTTACAGACCGCCACGGCTCAGGTTGGTCTGTGGGCCTGCGGTGAGGCTTGCGGCCTTGATCGACGGCCGTGCTGCATCCCACGTATGGCCCGCGCGGCAAGGATTGGCTGAGAGGTTGACTGTCAGCTTGGGAATGAGTGCGACAGCCAGGCCCGATCAGTCCCCCTGCAGATAGCGCACAGCAAGAGCGATCCGTCAGTGAGCGTGAATCCCCCTGATCGCCCGACTTATCGGGCACGCAGCGGGTACGGTGGCCTCTTTGGCCCGAAGCCAACTCGTGCCGCGGCCACGTTCACAGATTCGTCGTCTACCCTCTCTGCTACGAGAAGCAGGCCCCCGGCTGCGGGCCTGTACCTATTCAGTGATTTTCACGAATCCTTGCTGGACAAGCTGGATCATCCTGGCCCCGGCATCGGTGTTGACGTTGATCCCAGGGAGCAGATCCTCATTCCCCCACTGGTGACTTCTCGCGGTCGCGCCGCACAGCTCGACGTGCATGCCCCGGCTCATGAGGCCCGCGATCAGCTCCTTGTAGGGGTTCCCGGTCCCGATGTGGCGTTCGGCGTTGTAGGCCGTGTCGTGCAGCGTGACGTGGCCTGCGTCGGTGTGGAAGATCGCGACGACCTCAGATGTCGCGCCCCAGTCCGCGATGTCGCTCGTGATGCGCTGAAGGTGGATGATCGACGCCGGCAGGTCTCCTTCGAACGCCAGGGCGGCGACGCTGAACACCGCTTTCACGTCGTCCAGCTTCACGGGGATATCGATTTGCAGTGGCTTGTCCGGGGACGCCACGTCATGCTCCTTTCACCGGCGGGTTGACGACGTCCACGATAGCTTGGAGGGTCGTTTCGTGGCCGGGTGGCGGCGCGTTGAGCAGTTGGCCGGCTGGGACCGCCGGTGCTGGCCGGGGGTTGGATGCCTGTTGGGGTTGCTGGCCGGGGTGGCTGGTTGCAGACTTGCGTGGTGGGCCCTGATCAGCGGCGGGCGGCTAGCGCGGGTCCGCCGGATGAGGCGGTCATCCGGACCCCGGACCGCCGCGTGCGGGTGTTCGTGAGTTCCACGCTGGGTGAGCTGGCCGAGGAGCGGCGAGTTGTCGCGCGCGCGATCTCGGCGCTGCGGCTGACCCCGGTGATGTTCGAGCTGGGGGCCCGGCCGTACCCGCCGCGGGAGGTGTACCAGCAGTACCTGGCACAAAGCGATGTGTTCATCGGGCTGTACTGGCAGCGGTACGGGCAGCCCGGCCCGGGCGCGCGCGTCTCGGGCCTGGAGGAGGAGTTCGAGCTGTCGGGTGGGCTGCCGCGGCTGCTGTACGTCAAGACGCCGGCGCCGGAGCGCGAGGCCGGGCTGGCCGATCTGCTGGCCCGCATCGAAGATGGGGCCTCGGCTTCCTACCGTCATTTCCGCACCCCCGCCGAGCTGGGCCGGCTGGTCCGCGATGACCTGGCGGTGCTGCTGAGCGAGCGGTTCACCGCCGGCGGGACGGCTCGGGCCGCACCCCCGCAGCCGCCACCGCCGGGCGGGCCGCGCGGCCCTGGCCGGCTGCCGGTGAGCACGACGTCGCTGATCGGCCGGGAGCGGGCCATCGGCGAGGTGGCCAGGCTGCTCGGGCGGGCCGGGGTGCGGCTGGTGACGCTGACCGGGCCGGGCGGGGTCGGCAAGACCCGGCTGGCGGTGGCGGTGGGCGGGCGGCTGCGGGACCGGTTCGGCGCGGGCACCGTGTTCGTGCCGCTGGAGCCGATCACCGATCCCGGGCTGGTCCTGGCCGCCATCGGCCGGGCGGCGGGCGCCGACCTCGCCGGCGCCGGCGCGCCGGCAGAGGCGGTGGCCGAGACGTTCGGCGACGGCGCCTGGCTGCTGGTCCTGGACAACCTGGAGCAGGTGGTCCAGGTCGCCCCGGACCTGGGCGAGTTGCTGGCCCGCTGCCCCGGGCTGGCGATGCTGGCTACCAGTCGCGCGGCGCTGGGGTTGCGGGCCGAGCGGGAGTACCCGGTGCCGCCGCTGCCGCTGCCTGCCGGTTCGGGTGCCGCCTCGGTCGCGGAGGTGGCGGCCTCGCCGGCGGTGGCGCTGTTCGTGGACCGGGCCCGCGCGGTGTGGCCCGGCTTTGCCCTGACCGAGGGCAACGCGGGGGCGGTGGCGGAGATCTGCCGGCGCCTGGAGGGCCTGCCGCTGGCCATCGAGCTGGCCGCCGCCCGCACCCGGCTGCTGGACCCGCCCGCGCTGCTGGACCGGCTCGTGTCCTCACTGGATGCGCTCGGCACCGGCGCGGTGGATCTCCCTGAGCGGCAGCGCACCCTGCGGGCCACGGTGCAATGGAGCGTGGGCCTGCTGGAGGATCCCGAGCGGTCGCTGCTGGAGGTTGCGGCGGTGTTCACCGGCGGCTGGACCATCCCGGCCGTGGCCCAGGTAGCGGGCCTGGATGAGGACCGGGCGCTGGAGCTGTCTGAGGCGCTGGCCCGGCACAGCCTGATCTACCTCGACAGCACCGAACTCGGGCCCCGGACGCGGATGCTGGAGACCGTCCGCGGGTTCGTGGCCGAGCGGCTCGCGGCCCGGCCCGACGCCGCCGAGGTCGCCCGGCGGCACGCCGGCTACTACCGGGCGCTGGCCGAGCAGGCGGACCGGCCGCTGCGCAGCCCGGGCGAGAGCCAGTGGCTGGAGCGGCTGCAGGCCGAGGCGGGCAACCTGGCCGCCGCGGTGCGCTGGTACCTGGCCCATGACCGCGGGCCGCTGCCCCACCTGTTCCGGGTCCTGTGGCTGTTCTGGACGCAGGAGGACCTCGGACGCGAAGCCTGGTCCTGGGCGGAGCAGCTGCTGCCCGCGGCCGGTACCCTGGACCCGCAGGCCCGGGCCGAGCTGGCCTGGGCGGCGGCGATGCTCGCCGTCGACGTCGGCGACGACGCGGCGGCGCTGGCGGCCCGCCAGCGCCTGGCGCCGCTGCTGCCCGGGATCCGGGATCCCTTCCTGCACGCGGTGGCCCAGCTGGCGATGGCGTCGACCTTGCCGATCACCGGCGACTTCGACGGGGCCCTGCAGGAGGCGGCGGTCTCGCTGCAGGAACTCCACGACCAAGACGAGCCCGTCTACACGGCCATGGCCGCGTTCGTCGCCGGCTCGCTGGGGACGGCGCTGGGCCGCTACGACGACGCCTTGCGCCACCTGCGCGAGGTGCGCGACCTGGCTGAGCGAGTCGGCAGTGACTTGCTCGCCGCTGGCTCCCAGGTGCAGCTGGGCATCCTGGCTGTCCTGCGGGGCAGCCTCGATGAGGCCCGGCCGCTGCTGGATGAGGCGCTGGACCTGAGCCTGGCGGCCCGCAGCACCCCCTTCGTGACCCTGTGCCTGGCCGGGTACGCCCAGCTGGCGTTCGCAGACGGCGACCCGGACCGGGCGGCGCTGCTGGAAGGCGCGGCAGAGGGCCTGCGCCGGCGGGTCGGCCTGCCCGCGTGGCCGCACCTGCGGCGGGTCGAGGCCGAGCTGGCGGCCCGGGCCCGCCAGAGGCTGGGCGGCAGCCGGTTCGATCAGGCGTTCTCCGCCGGCTCCGGGCTCACCCAGCGGGAGGCGGTCGCCATCGTCCGGGACCAGCGCGGCACCGCGGCGCCCTGAGCCGCCACGCACAACAGCGCGAAGACCGCGGCTTGCAGCCAAGTGCGAAGGCGACCGGTGCCGGCTGTGCGCTGCCGCCGTTCGCCACCAGGCCAGCCCGGCACCGCACCGGGACACTGACCTCACCGTCATCACCGCAGCTCCCGCCGGGCCATCACGCCCGGGATCAAGGCGCCCAGCTGCTGACCAATACAGATCAGCCCGTTCGGCGAGCCCGGCGTGACCAGGCAGTCCACGTGGATTAGCGTGCAATTAGATGACATGCATCGGGCCGGACTGAGCTGAGGTCGCGGCCGGTGCCGTGAGACCTTCTCAGCTCAGACGCGGGTCAGGATTGACTGCGTAGGCAATTCGCATGGAGGGGTGTGCGTCCCTGCGGAGCGTGAGGAGGTCCCGATGCCCGTCGTAGGCGGGCTCGGTATCCACCGGAGACAGGTCACTTTCGGCTACCTCGACACCGTGACCGGGCAGGTGTGCCGCGGCCAGATCGCCCCGGCCGACCGGGAGCGCTTGCGGGTCTGGCTGGCCCGGTTCGCCGGCCGCGATGACGTCGCGTTCGCGGTGGAGGGGTGCGCGGGCTGGCGGTACGTGGCTGAGGAGCTGGCCGCGGCCGGGATCACGGCGCATCTGGCCGAGCCGGCCGACACCGCCGCACGGCGGGGGAGGAAACGGCACGCCAAGACCGATAAGACCGACGCGCGGCACCTGCGGATGCTGCTGGCCGAGGGCCGGCTGCCGGAGTGCTGGATCCCGCCCGCCCACGTCCTGGAGTGCCGGGCGCTGCTGGAGCTGTACAACGACTTGCGCCGCGAGCGCACCGCCTGGGCGCAGCGGATCCACGCGGTGCTGTTCCACCAGGGCGCCCCGGTGCTGGGCGAGGGCGCGCTGCGCACCGACAAGGGCGTGGCCGAGCTGCGGGCCGCGGCCGCCGCGCACCTGTCGGCGGCCGGGCAGCTGCAGGTCGCCACCGCCCTGGAGGTGATCGATGGGCTGGAGGACCGGCTGCACCTGGTGCGGCACCAGCTGCTGGACGCGGCCCGGCACCTGGCCGGGGCCAAGGCGCTGGCTGCCCGGCTGTACGGGGTCGGGCCGATCACCGCGCTGGCGATCACCTGCTGGCTGGCCGGGGCAGGCCGGTTCTCCTCCGCCCGCCAGGCGGTCCGGTTCGCCGGGCTGGACATCACCGTGTCCTCCTCGGACCGTAAGGGCCCGCCCGGAAAGCTGTCCCGGCAGGGGCCGCCGGTGCTGCGCTGGGCCGTCTATGAGGCCGGCAAGACCCACGCCCGGACCTCCGCCCCCGACCACCGGTACTACGCCGCGGTCAAGGACCGCAAGAACAGCAAGCGTGCTTGCCTGTCCGAGGCCCGCAAGATACTCCGC
>Ga0210390_10001773_pt1 | contig 19933 bp, 11 predicted proteins | sample IncBWH11OmetaG_FD_161050 | JGI IMG/M metagenome (GOLD analysis project Ga0210390, IMG submission 161050) | Forest soil microbial communities from Barre Woods Harvard Forest LTER site, Petersham, Massachusetts, United States - Inc-BW-H-11-O ... | reverse complement strand
TATAGCCGCGACTTCACGCCAAAAGACCGCCTCACGCTCAGCGTTCGCCACGAACTGGCGCGCTACGAGATTCCCAACGAACTGGTCCAACAGAATGGAGCTTATGTGCCGAACGCGGACAACACCGTCGGCTGTCCGCCGGGTCCCACCGGAGATCCGCCGAGCGATTGCGTGTTCATTCCTGGGGGGCAACTCCAGACAGCTGCCAACTTTGAAACCATGGGGAGCGTTTCGTACCAGCACATTTTTTCGTCTGACGCCATAGGCTCATTGCGCGGAATGGCCCGCGACAATTCCAACGATTTCAATTCCAATCCGTCATCCTGGCCCTTAATTGCAACTCAGCACAACGACTTCAAGGAGATCTATTTCAACGGCAGCGCTTCCGTTCATCGTGGCAGGCAGGAATGGAAGGCGGGCGTCGAATCCGATGCGACGTTCCTGCACGAAAACTTCAACTACCTGATGCCCGACTGCGCCAACCCTTCAGACCCCCAATGCCCAATCAACCTGGGAATCTTAGACGCTGGCGCGACAACCTTTGCCTTCACCGGCAGCCGACCGGACCTCGAACAATCGGCCTATATTCAGGACCTAATCCGTCTTGGCAAATGGACGGTAAACGCGGGCCTTCGCTGGGACCACTACCAGTTGCTGGTAAACCAGAATGCAGTCAGTCCGCGTATCTCCCTCTCGCGCTACTTCTCAGCCATCGGCCTGAATCTTCACGCCTCTTATGACCGTGTCTTCCAGACTCCGTCTTTCGAAAACATTCTTTTGGCCAGCTCTCCGGCCGCGGAGGCTCTCGATACGAGCGTTCCCGCGATACTCCTGCCGGTTCAGCCCTCTCACGGGAACTATTACGAAGTGGGGGCGACGAAAGCGTTCTTCGGGAAACTGCGGCTAGATGCGAATGTGTTCCGCCGCAACGTGAACAACTACGCCGACGACTCGCAGGTGCTGAGTACGGGGATCAGCTTCCCCATCGCGTTTCAGAAAGGCATCATCTACGGTGCTGAGGCCAAGCTCGAACTTCCGCACTGGGGACGCTTTTCCGGCTTCGCCAGCTATTCCTACATCGTAGGCAATGTTTGGAACCCCGTAACCGGCGGCCTGTTTCTTGGGAACGACGCTACCGGTGCGACCTCCCAGCTAACCGGACATTTTCCCGATTCGCAGGACCAGCGCAACACGGTGCGCGCCCGCGTCCGCTATCGGATTGCCCCACGCCTGTGGATCGCCGTGGGCGCCGATTACAACAGCGGCCTGCCGTTTGAAGCTGACCTGAGCCCACAGCAATACGCCACGGAATACGGTCAAGGGGTAATCAATCATCTCAACTTTAGTCTCGGCCGCATCAATCCGTACCTTACCGAGAATGTTTCCGTGGGCGCTGACCTCTACCAACGGGAAAAACGCTCGCTGCGATTCCAGGCGGATGCCGAGAATTTGAGCAACCAACTCGAAGTCATCGATTTCGGAGGGTTATTCTCCGGCAACGCGATCGGCCCTTCGCGGCAATATTCTTTGCGGCTGGTCACGACATTTTAGGTCCTTGATTGCGTCATCGTGAATCACGGCAATCCCCAATGCTCAGCCGACGGCATATGAACGTCACATCGCTATAATAAGTAGTGAGTTCCAGGTAGCGGGGCCAAAGCCGAATCGAAGGCGGCCGGGAGTCATCTAAAACACATGAGCAGAGCACATCGGCACCCTCTGGAGAAGATTCTTGAAAATCGTATTGCGATCATCGACGGAGCGATGGGCACGACGATCCGCACCTACGGGATGAAGGAATCGGACATCCGCGGAGAGCGCTTCAAGGATGCGAAGAAAGGCCTTCTAAATAATGGTGATCTATTCTCACTGACGAAACCTGAAATGATTGGCGATATTCACCGGCGGTTTCTGGAAGCGGGAGCGGACATTATTGAGACCAACACCTTCGGCGCGACGAGCATTGCCCAGAGCGAATTCTTCGTTGACGATCCGCGTGACCAGGGCGGCCGAAAGGACCCGGAGTTCTACCAGAAGATCGTCGACGATTCGTTTCTCAATGACCTGGCATGGGACATCAACGAGCAATCGGCGAGGCAGTGCCGGAAGTGGGCCGATCGTGTTGGAAATGCGACCTCGCGTCAGCGTTTCGTGGCGGGAGCGCTCGGTCCGCTCACCGTTTCTCTGTCAAACTCACCTGACGCTGACGATCCGGGATTTCGCGTCGTCACCTTCGATCAGGTTAAGGCCGCTTATGCGCAAGAAGTGCGCGCCCTCATCGCCGGCGGCGTCGATCTGCTCCTGGTCGAGACGATCTTCGACTCTCTCAACGCGAAGGCCGCCCTTGTCGCGATCCGGGAGGTTTTCGACGAGCGGGGTAAAGATACTCAGGGCAAAGACCTGCCAGTAATGATCTCGGCCGCCGTGGGGCGTGGCGGCGAGACAATGATCTCCGCACAAACGACCGAGGCGTTCTGGAACGCGGTCCGGCATGTGAAACCGCTGGCGGTCGGCCTCAATTGCTCTCTCGGTCCTGATCTCATGTACCCGTTTCTGGAGGAACTTTCGGAAAAGGCAGATGTGGCGATTTCAGCTTACCCCAATGCTGGCCTGCCGAATCCTCTGGCGGAGACCGGCTTCGATCTGGGACCACAAGATATGGCTCGTTTCATCGGCGATTTTGCTAAGGGTGGACTGATTAACATCGCAGGCGGCTGCTGTGGCAATACTCCCGAGCACATCGCGGCCATCGCAAAGGCGCTCGACGGCCAGCCTCCGCGAAAATTAGGGGTGCGCCCCGAAGAATCGTTCGCTTGCCAGAGCGAGATTGTGAGCCGGGCGTGAGCGTGTCGGACAGCGCCCTCGCCGAGGCGTCAAAGTTCAGACCTCTGCGTCTCTCGGGCTCGCAGCCGTTTACCCAACAATCCGGCGTTTACATCATGATCGGTGAGCGGACGAACGTGGCTGGTTCGCCGAAGTTTGCCGGGTTCGTTAAAGACGGCAAGTATGAGGAAGCCGTAAGCGTCGCCCGGCAGCAGGTAGACAGCGGTGCCAACGTCCTCGATGTCTGTATGGACGAAGGAATGATTGATGGCGTCACCGCGATGACGCGCTTCCTGCAGTTGATCGCGAGTGAACCGGAAGTCGCGAAGGCGCCCATCATGGTGGACTCCTCGAAATGGGAGGTCATCGAGGCCGGCCTCAAATGTCTGCAGGGCAAGGGCATCGTCAATTCGATTTCGTTGAAAGAAGGCGAAGAGAAGTTTCGCCAGAACGCGGCAAAAGTCTTGAAATACGGCGCGGCCGTGGTCGTGATGGCCTTTGACGAACAGGGTCAGGCGGCGACCTACGAAGACAAGATTCGCGTCTGCGAACGCGCTTACCGAATCTTGGTCGATCAGATCGGATTTCCTCCAGAGGACATCATCTTCGATCCCAACATCCTTACCGTCGCTACAGGCATGGAGGAGCACAACAATTACGCGGTCGACTACATCAATGCCACGCGCTGGATCAAGGCCAACCTGCCATTCGCAAAAGTAAGCGGGGGCGTCTCGAACATCTCTTTTAGTTTTCGCGGCAACAATGTCGTTCGCGAAGCCATTCACTCGGCATTTCTCTATCACGCCATTGCGGCCGGCATGGACATGGGCATTGTGAATGCCGGCATGCTCGAAGTTTACGAGGAGATCGAACCCGAACTGAAGGAACTGGTTGAAGATGTTCTGCTGAACCGCCGCCCCGATGCCACCGAGCGTTTGGTGGACTACGGAGAAACACTGAAGGGTGCGGGCAAGGCGACGGCTGAGAAGAAAACTGAAGAGTGGCGTAGCGGCACGGTCGAGGAGCGCCTTGCGCACGCCCTGGTCAAAGGCATCGACACCCATATTGAGGCCGATGCCGAGGAAGCCCGCGTCAAATTGGGCCGTCCGCTCGCGGTGATTGAAGGGCCGTTGATGGTGGGCATGGGCATCGTGGGCGACTTTTTCGGAGCGGGCAAGATGTTCCTGCCTCAGGTCGTGAAATCAGCCCGAGTAATGAAAAAAGCCGTGGCGCACCTCACGCCGTACATGGAAGCCGAGAAAGCAGCCCTGGCGGCGGCGGGCAAAGAGGTCAAACCACAAGGAAAAATCGTGCTCGCGACGGTCAAAGGCGATGTTCACGACATTGGTAAGAACATCGTTGGAGTCGTCCTCGCCTGCAATAACTATGAAGTGATCGACATGGGTGTAATGGTCCCCTGCGAAAAAATTCTCGAACGCGCCCGGGCAATCAACGCTGACCTGATCGGGCTCAGCGGACTGATCACGCCATCTCTCGACGAAATGGTGCATGTGGCGCGCGAGATGGAGCGCCAGGGATTCAAAATGCCCCTGCTGATCGGCGGCGCCACCACCAGCCGGGCGCATACAGCGATCAAAATTGCTCCGCATTACAGTGAACCCGTCGTTCACATCGTCGACGCCAGCCGGGCAGTGCCGGTCACCACCAGCCTTTTGAGCGACGACGGCAAGTTAGCGTTCGTAGCGCGGCATCGTGTCGAGTACGAGGCGATCCGTAAATCCCATGCCGCACCGCGGCAAACATCTGTCTCTCTTGAGGCTGCGCGCTCGCGGCGGACTCCCATCCGGTGGCGCGCAGAGGACCTTCCTGTTCCAGACTTTACCGGGGTGCGTGTGCTTAACAATTTTCCGCTGGCAACACTGCGCGAGTTCATCGACTGGACGCCATTCTTCCACGCATGGGAATTGAAAGGTGTTTACCCCCGGATTCTTGACGACAAAGAGCAAGGTGAGCAGGCTCGCCAGATATTCCAAGAAGGTAATGCGCTTCTCGACATGATTATCGAAAAGGAACTGCTTACTGCGAGGGGCGTGTACGGCTTGTTTCCCGCGAATGCGGTAGGCGACGACGTTGAGTTGTACACGGACGAGAAGCGCGAAGAAGTATTGGAACGGTTTCACTTCCTTCGCCAGCAATCCAATAAAGAAGGCCGCGAGCCGTGCCGGTCTCTCTCTGACTTCATTGCGCCAAAGGAAGTGGGACTATCCGACCATATCGGCGCATTCGCTGTGACCACCGGAATTGGTGTGAAGGAGCTGTGCGATTCGTACAAGGCGAAACACGACGACTACAACGCAATCATGGTCGAAGCTCTCGCAGACCGCCTGGCTGAGGCTTTCGCCGAGTGCCTGCACAAATGCGTTCGCGATCAGTGGGGCTATGGTCGCGAGGAAAACTTGAGCACTGCCGATCTGATCCAGGAAAAATATCGCGGTATCCGGCCGGCCGCGGGCTATCCCGCGTGCCCGGACCACACTGAGAAAAGCCCCCTCTGGCGTGTGCTCGATGTCAAAGCGAATACTGGAATTCAGATTACGGAGTCCTTCGCAATGTGGCCGGGGTCAAGCGTCAGCGGCCTTTACTTTGCCCATCCGGAATCGCGATATTTCAGCCTCGGCAAGATTGACCGAGATCAGGTCGCGGACTACAGCGAACGAAAAAGAATGAATGTACGCGAAGTCGAGCGATGGCTTGGACAAAACCTGAATTATGATCCTACCGCCTAGTTTCCGAACCCATCCTAAGCGTCGGGCCATAGCGAACGCATCATCGGGCCCCACTACGCCACAGATGCACGAAAGCCGGTCGCGTGGACCGGCGCGTCTTAAATTGGAAAATTGCACTCGAAACCTGGTTCGAAGTTAGCTCTCGAAGTCAGCTCCCCTGCACCATCTGCGCTGGAGCTCCGCCGTCCACGTCGGCCTGATTGAAAATGACGTTGGCCCCCATGTGTGCTGGCCGGGGAGCCAGCATTTGCTCCTTGCGGTAAACCAGATTGCTGGCATTGAAGGTCGCCAGCTCAAATCCATGCCCGTGTGTGATCGCATCGGTCGGGCAAGCTTCCACGCAATATCCGCAAAAAATGCAGCGGTTGTAATCGATGTTGTAAACCTTGGCGTAACGCTCGGCGCCACTGACGCGGTTCTCCGCGGTGTTCTCGGCGGCCTCGATGTATATGCAGTTCGACGGACAGTACGCGGCACAGAGAAAACAGGCCACGCACTTCTCCAGTCCGTTCTCATCGCGCTGCAACACGTGGGCGCCGCGGAAGCGAGCCTCAAACCGCGCCCCCTTCAGCGGACCCTTGCCGTCGGGATAATTTTCCACGGTCGTAGGCTGGAACATCTCCATAAAGGTGATGCTCATGCCCTTGGCAATGGCGGCGATATTTTTCAGAACCGGCATACCCAGCTAGTATACCGAAACCCGCGTCGGACCGCCCCAACTTCAGAGACGCAAGACAAGGAAGCAGCGGTGGCAGTCTGGAAAAACGGGGGCATTCCGTCAGGGAATGCCCCGCGAATCAATTTCGCCGCAGATCAGAACGTCAGGTGCATCGACAACTGCAGGAACCGGTTGCTACCTACCGTCTGCTGGATTACACCGAAATTGTCAGGATTGCCCGACGTAGCCAACGGTTTGGTACCGAAACAGGGTTGAGGATTGAAGCAGGGATCGAGCTCAAAGTTGCTGTTGGGCGCATCAAAGCTCGGGTGGTTGAACAGGTTGAACGCGTCCGCCTGGAGTTTCAGGGCGACGCCCTCTTTGATCTTGAAGTTCTTGAAGAGCGAGAGATCGAAACGAACCTGAGAAGGAGCCCGGAAAATGTTGCGACCGTTGGAACCGTAACCAGTCTCCACATTATCGCAAAAGTTCGACGTGGTGTTTCCGACCGTGGGTCCGCACGGTGGTACTCCGCCTTGGCCCGGGCTAAGCAGCGGAACCGAGAAATCGTCCGGGTCGACGTACGGAACCCGGACTCCTGCATTTGATTGGCTGGTCCCCCCCGTGGTCGCCTGCTTGGACGAGATCCCCGGCGCCAGCGAGGATCGGATTAGTGATGAAATCATCCGAGCTGAAATAAACGCTGGCTGCTGTCCCGGAGAAATCGATGATGCTGAACGGCTGACCTGTTTCCGCCACCGTGACGCCCTGGAATCCCCATCCGTTCACTGCTGCGTCAACCAGACGGGATGCTCCTTTGACAGTCGGCAACAGATACACGTAACTCACCGTGAGCACGTGAGTGCGGTCGAAATCCGAAGAACCATAGGCACTGCGCGGCACCAGGGGATCATTGCCATTGTAGAAAAGACCCGCTCCCAACCCGCTGCCTTCATCGAGAGAGTGCGAGTAAGTGTAGGAGGCATTGATCTGGAAGTTATGCGACATTCTCTTAGTCGCTTGCAGTTGCAGAGCGCTATAGTTGGAAATCCCCTCAGCCTTCCAGAAGTCCGCGTTGGGATTGAATCCAGTGTACGGCGTGCGCAAAGCTGTGTTGCCGTCACTGAACGAGAATTCTCCAATCGTGGTTTGCACTTGCTCGGTTTGAAGCGGATTGCCCGAGAACCCGCCAGGACCGTCCAGCGGTTGGAAGCCATAGCTGTAAGTCTGTCCATTGATCGGACTGGTCGGCGTAGCGATTCTTGGCTCGTTAAACGGAATCGGCAGCGGTTGATGAACGCCGTGATTGCCGATGTAGGCCAGCGTCAGCACCAGGTCGTTCTTGGGCTGCCACTGTAAATCCAGGCTCCAGTTTTCCGAGTATGGCAGCTTGTTGGTGGGATCATAGCCGCCGAATAGTTCGTCAAAGTTAGCGAAGCCGGTCGGTGTGCACGTCGGCGTCACCGGCTCGGGGCAACCGCTCAGTTGCGACTGGTTGTAGACCAGCGCGGCTACCCCCGAAAGGTTGCTGGGCGGAGGCGGAAGCGCAGCGGTTCCGAACGGACCGGTCGTCAGGCAACCTGTGCCTTTACAGGAAGATTCCACCGGAACCGTAAAGGGTTCCTGCGTGGTCACGCTGAACGGGCCACTGATTCCCAGGCCGGCGCTGGCAGAGAGCTCGGTAAAGTATTCGCCGCGATCGGCAAAGATGCCGAAACCGGCTCGCACCACAACATTCTTGAGCCGTGACGGACTCCATGCGAGCCCAATGCGCGGGGCGAACATCCACTGGCGACCCGTCAGAGTCGAGTTGCTGACGCCCTTAAAGCCAAATGTCTTATTGTTTCCGGCTACGACCAAGCCGATCCCCGGCTCGCCGTTGGGTAACGTCCCAAATGTATCGCAATCAGAAGGGGCTGAGGCGGAGTTGCAAGTCCCGGTGAAAAGGTAGTCCGACGGGTAGAAATTCGTGAGCAGTCCATTGCTTTCGTTCAGCGGACCGTCCCAATCCCATCGCAGACCGGCATTAAGAGTGAGGTTGGAAGCGAGCTTCACATTGTCCTGCACAAACAGCCCAGCCGACCTGGAACGGAAGTGACGGTTGGTTTCTCCGTTCAGAAGTTGGCCGCCACTACGATCCTGGCCCAGCGTTCCGGTGACAAAATCGGTAAAATTTCGAAAGGTCAGATCAGCCACTTCGTTCTCGCGATTCGCGACATTCAGTTGCATGTAGTCGAAGATGCCGCCAAAAGCCAGCGTCTGGCGTCCATGCACCCAGTGGTAGATGGACGAGCCTTCATACTCGTTCTGGAAAATTCCGGCGTTCGCAAAGTTAGTTGATGGCCCGATCTTCATGGTATGGCCGTGATTGTGCGGCACCGTTCCGCTGGCGTTCGTGGCTCCGTCATCTGCGCTGGTGATGGTAATTCCTGGAAAGAATGTGCTGCCCAGAAGATTCAAATTCACATCACTTGGCGTCAACGACTGAGAAGTCGAGGCATTGGCCACTTCGCGAACAAATCCAAGCTTGTTTTCCCAGGTCGTATTCGGGGTGAGAACGGTAGTGTTATCAACCGAAAGAAGCTGGCTGCCCGCATGCATGGTCTGCGGAAAGCCGAGTACTTGGCTGACGGCAAACGGGATGGTCGTGGGATCGGTTTGATAATAGTACTTGCCGGCCAGCCGATCCTTCGCTCCAAAAATGTAATCGAGGTTCGCGTTGACCTGGGTGGCGTTGAACTGGCTCGACGGGCCCTTCACAAATGCGTTAAAGGGTTGTAGCGAGCCTTCCGTCGGCGCATTCTCGGAAGGAATGATGAACGCTCCGCTCGCAGTCTTGGCGTTGAGAATCGATACCGCAACCGGGTCGATTTCGCTGGCGGTTACGCATCCTGGACAGCTGTCGGCGGTGTTCACGAGTGTGGCGAGGTCGTTCGCGTCGCGATTGGTGTCGGAGAGCCCCGGCAGCGTAGGTACACCATTGAAAGCGCCGCTGAGGGCGTCGCTGACCCTCTGCCCCTGATAGGAGCCGAAGAAGAACAGCTTGTCCTTGATGACCGGGCCGCCCACCGTTCCGCCAAAAACGTTGCGATGAAGCGGGGGAGCGCCAGAGAAAAACGGATTCGGCGCGAGGAACGTTGGCTCCGCGTCGAACGAATTATTCTGGAAGTATTCGTAAAGCTGGCCGTGGATATTGTTGGTTCCGGACTTCGTGGTGGTCTCGATATGAGCGCCGCTCGCCGAGCCCATCGAAGCGTCATACATGGACGTTGTAACGTGAACTTCCTGGATGGTTTCGACCGGTGGCGTCGGTAGGGCCTGGCCAATTGCGTCGAATACTGAGCTATTGGTTTGAACCTGGCCGCCGACTCCGAAGATCTCACCCGTATTCAGCGTGAACCGGCTGTCGGAAATGTTGCTGGTCGAATTTCCGTTAAATAAGTTGTTCGCGTTCACCCCGTTGAAAGTGAACTGATTGCTCGTGTCGCGCTGGCCGTTGGCTACGATTCCCTGGTTGCCCAGTCCTTCGTTGGATCCCGATCCGGATAGAAAATCCGCGCTGACGCCGGGGGCCAGAATAGCAAGCTGCGTGAAGCTTCCGGTACCGAGAGGCACCGCTTCAATTTGTTGGGTTCCTAGCGTGTAACCATTGGCGGTGTCCGTCTCGTTCAGCAGGGGAGTGCCTTCAACCGTCACCGTCGTTGAAACCGCACCCGGCTTCAACTTGGCGTTTACCGTCGAAGTGCGGTTGCCCTGGACAATGATCTGCGGATAAACGGCACTCTGAAATCCATCCTTCGTGAAGGTGACCGCATAGTCGCCAATGGGCAGATCAGCAATGCTGAAGGAGCCGTCGCTTTTGGTCTGCGCCAAAACTTCCAGGTTCGTCGCGACGGCGTGCGCCTTGACGCTGGCCCCGGACACGACGGCCCCGCTGGCGTCGGTGACGGTTCCGTTGATTCCACCAAGAGTTTGCTGGGCAGATGCAAACTGCGTCAGAGAAGCGAGCGCCATGGCCACAATAAAAATGGCGCACAATGACCTCAAAGGAAATGCCAGTACACCGAAAGCAGGCGATCGCACGTTCAAACCTCCTGTAATGGAAGGCACTTATAGCAAAAGCAAATATCCCGATTCAAGCTGATTCAGTGGAAGAATGGGTCAATATTCTATGAATTTTTCTTATAGGCTCGATGGCGAGAGGCTTCCTGTTCTGGGTGGGACAAGCACTCTCCGAAGTTCGCCGGATGGTTGTCGGCCCAGAGTGAGGAGTTATTCTGTAAAGGTGAGGGTGACAGACGAAGCCGCAGGCGTCGGTTTGTGCGCGAGTTGTGACTTTATGCGCCGGATTGAGTCGGACAAGGGATCGACTTTCTATCGCTGCGAACGTTCCGCGACCGACCCGACCTTCGCCAAGTATCCGCGCCTGCCGGTGCTGCAATGTGCCGGCTATGAGCCGTTGCATGCAGAGGGGTTGCGAACGCGAGACTAGATTCCGAGCTCTTTGGCCAGCGCTTTCCACTTGCTGTCGACCAGCGCTCTCGTTTTCGCATCCATCACAATCTCATCGGGCCAGGGCCGGGCGAAGCCTTCGCTGGCCCATTTGCGCGTGGCGTCGATGCCCATCTTCGATCCGTAATTCGGCAGGCGCGAGGCGTGGTCGAGCGAATCGATGGGACCGAGCGTGAATTGAATGTCGCGCTCCGGGTCGATGTGGTTCAGCACTTTCAGCGTGGCGTCACCAATGTCCTGCACATCGACGTCCTCGTCGACAACGACTATGCATTTGGTAAACATGGCCTGGCCCAGCGACCAGATGGCGTTCATTACTTTGCGTGCCTGTCCCGGATACGACTTCTTGATTGAAACGATCATCAGATTATGAAACACACCTTCGATGGGCAGGTTTATGTCCACTAGTTCTGGAATTGTCAGTTTCATGAGCGGCAGGAAAATGCGCTCGACCGCCTTGCCCATGTAAGCGTCTTCCTGCGGAGGTTTACCCACGATGGTGGTCGCATAAATCGGATCTTTCCGGTGCGTCACGCAAGTGACGTGGAAGACGGGATAGAGGTCTTCAAGCGAGTAGAAGCCGGTGTGGTCGCCGAACGGACCTTCGCTGCGCAGTTCGTCGAGATTGACGTAGCCCTCGAGCACGATTTCGCTGGCGGCGGGAACTTCCAGATCGACGGTCTCACACTTCACCAGTTCGACCGGTGCCCCACGCAGAAAGCCGGCGATCAGATATTCCTCGATTTCCGGTGGCGCGGGAACGATCGCCGAAAACGTGACTGCGGGTTCGGTGCCAATCGCGACTGCAACTTCCATTTTGCCGCTCGGCCGGTCGCCTTCCGGAATCACCGACCCCCCCGACGAGCGCGCCATAATGTCCACGGCCGCCGACTTTCCCTCGACCGCGGCGCGCATGCGCTCGCGCGCATGCTCGGCCGCATTTTTCTGACGCTGCCAGTGCATCCCGGTCGTGCGCTCGTCATACACCTGCATGCGGTACATGCCGAGATTGCGCTTGCCCGACCTGGGGTCGCGCGTGGTGACGAGCGGCAGAGTGATGAAACGTCCGCCATCTCTCGGCCAGCATTGCAGGATGGGAAAATCAAGAAGAGAAAACTTGTCGCGCAGAATGACTTCCTTGCACGGTCCGGTCGGCACCGTGCGCGGGAAAAACTTGCCCGCTTCGGTGAGCAAGGGAAGCATCTTCAATTTGTCGAGAAAACCCTGCGGCGATTTCACGTCCATGAACATGCGGATGCGGCCCGCAATCTCGTCGAAAGAATTAACGCCGAGCGCCAGCTTCATGCGTGCGTCAGATCCGAACTGATTGATCAGAACTTGCGATCCGGCATAGCCCTTCAGGTTTTGAAAGAGGAGCGCCGAGCCGCCCAGAACGCCCTTGCCATCGCGGCTCTTGGAAACGCGGTCGGTGATCTCTGCCACTTCGAGAATTGGGTCGACTTCGGTCTGGATACGCTTGAGTTGACCGGCGCGGTCGAGCGCCGCGATCCACTGGCGGAGGTCGTCGAAGGGCAAAGGATTCCTTCCTGGTTGACCGAGTTTGACCGGTCTGTGACCGACGATTATAGCGCCCGGAGGTTAGGCGGTGAGTTGCAGCACCGTCTCCTCAACTCGCCTCCAGGCCGGAGTGCGCGGGTCGATGAGGTCGAAGTGGCCCGCGCCGGAAATCTCGAGCCAGTGCGCGTCTTCCTTTTCCTTGCCCGACCGTTTCTGTTTGGCCGCAACGTAATCGCGGCTGAACTCCGGAGGAACCACGTCATCCTCGGAACCATGAATCAGCCACTGCCGGGCTTGCAGGATCGAAAGGTGCACGGGGTCGGCTTCGCGATAATGGTCGGCAACCTCGCGGGGAGTGCCGCCCAGAAACTCGACCACGGCATCATTGCTGAGGTGAAGCTGGTAAGCGCGCTGCAGGTCAACGACACCGGCGAGCGAGACGACGCGCGTAAGGTTGGGCTCGTGCGCGGCCAGGCAGAGCGCAAGCTGTCCTCCGGCGGAGTGGCCCATCACGACAACCCGTTGGGCGTCGAGGTTTTGCGCTTGCGCATTCTGCCTCAAGAACTGATAAGCAGAACGGATGTCGGCAAACGTTCCCGGCCAGGCCCCGCCTTCGTTCCCCACGCGGCGATATTCCAGATTGGCTGTGGCCAGCCCGCGAGCGGTAAGAGCCGCGCAGAGGTGGCCGGCATGATCGAGATTGTATTTGGCGCGCCAGTAGCCGCCGTGGATGTTGATGACGAGCGGATGTGCAGACTTGTTCGTAGCAGCCGGCAGACGCAAGTCGAAAAACTGGTTCGGGTCCGGTCCGTACGCGCGGCGCGCATCGGCTGGAGGCGGCTTCAGACTGAGGATGTCGTCCGACATGATGAAACTTGTCTCAAATCGGTCGCCCGGCCTACTCGTAGCGCAAAGCCTCGATGGGATCCAGATTGGCAGCGCGCAGGGCCGGAACCATTCCGCTGATCACTCCCACCACCGCGAGAATCGATGTCGCCACAACCAGAATCATCGGCGAAACAATCAGCCGGATGTCCGCGGCTTCAGCATGCGAGGCCATGGCGCTATAAAACGTAATGCGGCCCGCCCCGATCGACACCGCATAAGAAAGAATAATTCCCAGTACCCCTCCGGCGGCCGTGATGACCATGGCTTCGGCCAGAAATTGAAAAAGAATGTCGTGCCGGCGCGCGCCCAAGGCCTTCTCCACGCCTATTTCCCGCGTGCGCTGCGTCACCGATACCAGCATGATATTCATCAATCCCACTCCGCCAATGCCCAGCGTGACCGTCCCAATGAACGCCAGCAGAACTTTCAACGCCATCGAGATAATGCCAAATTGAGCCAGCTGTTTCTGCGCGTCGAACACAAAAACCGCGCGCGGATCGTCCGGCTTAAAGTTATGCGCCGTGGCCAACGAATCCCGAATCGTCTTCTCCATCTTGTCGTGGTCCAGCCCCATCGAGTCCATCCAGATGCCGTCGAGGTAATGGTTGTCTTTGATCACGTCCATCGAGTTATACGGGATGTAGATGGCCCGGTTATCGTCGCTGTCGGCCTCCTGCATGCGGGGCGCACCCACGCCGATCACCTCAAACGTCACGCCATCGATTCGAATGGATTCGCCCAACGCCGGCATACCGGAGAAAAGCTTGTCGCGCGCCTCCGAACCGATGACGGCATACAGTCCGTGCTGCATATTGTCGGCATCATCAAGAAATCTTCCTTCCGCGATGTCGAGATTCCATACCGCCTGAATCGATGGGTCGAGGCCCTCCACCGGAAACGTGAAGGATCGATTATTGTTCTGAACCGTGGAGTCCTTTTGCGACATACGGACAACATGGCGGGAAAGGGGCACGTTGTTGCGCAGCAGTTCGATGTCGTCGTTGGTGAACCGCACGACGACCCCGGCCTTGTTGCCTCCCGCCTGCTGCGAAGTGCGTCCGGGGAAGATTCCCACAGAGGTGGCGCCGAAACTCTCGAAGATAGCTTCAATCGCCTTCCCGAAGCCGTTGCCGTAAGAGAGCAGCAGCACGACAGTGGCGATGCCCCACGCCATTCCCGCCATGGTGAGCAGGGTGCGGCGCAGGTCGTGGCGCATGGCGGAATACGCTTGTTTCAAAAGGTCGCTGTGCATAATTGATTCGCTGCTTTTATTCCTTGCGCAGGGCTTCCACCGGTTCTAGCATGGCGGCGCGCCGCGCCGGATACAACCCTGCGGCCACTCCTGCCACTCCCAGCGATACTACGGCCAGCGCCGCCGTGGATGCGACCAGCTTGGGCGGATCGAATCCCTCGCCCAAACTAACTCCAGAAAGCAATGCCATCAGCCCCGCCGCGCCGGCGATGCCAATTCCTCCGCTAAGCAGGGTTAGGAAAGCTCCCTCCACGAAAAACTGGAACATGATGCTCGTATTGGTGGCGCCAACGGCCTTGCGCAACCCAATTTCCCGAGTCCGGTCAGCCACCGCGACCAGCATGATGTTGACGATGCCGATCGCCCCTAGCGCCAGCGTAACCAGGCCCACGCTGCCCAGGAACATGTTCATGGCGTCAAAAATCTTGCCGATCTGGTCGACCGTCTTGACGGTATCCCACTCATCGAATGCATCCAGACTGTTGGGATCGAACCCGTGGTTGCGGGCGATAATCTTGTGGACTTCCTGCCGCGCCTGCTCGTGCAGCGCCCGCGACTTGGGCTGATAGTTGATGAACGAAATCACATCCGTCGCGATCCCGGCATTCAGCGGACGGAAGTTGTCCTGCATCGTATGAAACGGCATATAGCTCTGCAGATTCTGGTTCATGTTGTCGCCATGGCCAATGCGCTGCAGAGTGCCGATCACTTGAAACTCGATTCCGTTGAGAAGAACCGTGGCTCCGATCGAGGGTCGGCCCAGGAACAGAGTTCGTCGCGCTTCATCGCCCAGAACAATTACAGGTCGCTTTTGCGCATCGTCCATGTCATTGATCCACCGGCCTTCATTCATCGGCAGGAAGCGAATCTGATTGAAGCCGGCAGGAACTCCCATGATCTGGCCGCTGGCCTGGTAGAAGTCGCTCACGGCGCGGATGTCGCCTCGCCGTATAACCGGCATGGCCGCCCCAACGCTCGGACATTCGCGCAAAATATCCTGATAGTCGCGGTAATCCAGGTAGTACTGGCGCAGCGCCGTAAAACTGCCCTGCATCACCGGGGCCCGGCCCGACCAAATGAACATCACATTCTCGCCCAGGGAATCGAATTGCTTCTTGTTCCCAGAGCGGAATCCCTCGCCCAGACCGACCAGCAGCAGCAGGGAACCGACTCCCCACGCAATGCCAAACATGGTGAGGAACGAGCGCAATTTATGCGCCCATAGGACCCGAAGGGTCTGCCCGATGATGTCGAAGATAAGGCGCACGCCAGGAATTACGCTACTGCACTATTATACGGGGCGCGCGACCGGTTGGTTCCCGCCCGGAATGCCGATCTTGGGGCACGGCGAAGCTGGAATCGGTCCGCCAATCGTAGCCGCTTGGTGTCCTGCAACGTGAGCTGTAAATCAGCGGTCCGCTCTTCGATTTTCGTTCCGAATCATGCGCGAGTTGGTTATGCTCTAGCGGGATGACGACTCTTGCCCTCAGCGAACTGCTCGGCGCCACGGTGTATGACCCGTCTGGCGCCTCCGGACGCGTGCGCGAAGTAACGCTCGCTCCGCAGGAGGATCGTTCCCGCATCTCGTCGCTGATCGTGAAAACTAAGTCCGGAAACCGCATTTTGGCGCTGGCGGCCGTGTCGGCGATCAACGGCGGAATTCGGACCACGACTGCAGCAGCCGATTGGCCGGCGGTCAACGGCACCGAGGGCCTGTTTCTGCTGGAACGCGATCTGCTCGACCAGCAGGTGATCGACATCAATGGAAGAAAAGTCGTTCGCGTCAACGATGTCGACCTGCACGTGGACACGCTGAAAGACAAGGACGCTCATCCCGTGCTGCGCGTTCACTCCGTCGATGTGGGGGCGCGTGGCGCCATTCGCCGCCTGCTGCGCGGAGTTGCGCCCAAGGCCGCACTACTGGCGCTGCTCGGCCGAATTCCTCCGCGCAGCATTCCGTGGAATTTCGTAGATGTCATCGAGACCGACCCCGCTCGCCGGGTCAAGCTGAAGATCTCGAACGAAAAGCTGGCCACACTGCATCCGGCCGACATTGCTGACATCATTGAAGACCTTGCGCCTGACGAGCGCCGGGCCGTGTTTCAGACGCTGGACGAAGAGACCGCGGCCGAAGCCCTGGAAGAAGTCGATCCGAAGGTTCAGAAATCGATTGTCGAGTCGCTCGATTCCGGCCGGGCCGCCGACATCGTCGAAGAGATGGATCCCGACGCGGCCGCTGACCTGCTGGCGGATCTCTCCGAAGATCGTACTGAGCAAATCCTGGTTCAGATGGAGCCTGAGGCGCAACAGGACGTCGTCGAACTGCTGGAGCATCGCGAAGAGACCGCCGCCGGCCGCATGACCACCGAGTTCCTCGCGCTGCCGGTGGCCGCGACCGTGCAGAATGCCATCGATTCGCTGCGCGAATTCGAAGGCGGAGTCGAGGCCGTCAGCACGATTTATCTAGTCGATTCGCACGGGACGCTCTCCGGCGCAGTTCCCCTGGCAAGGCTGGTGCTCGCGCCACCTTCAACCCCGATGCTCTCCCTGCTCCAGGAACCGCTGGTCATGGCTCACGAGGGCGTCGAAGAGAACGAGGTCGCGGAATTGTTCGACAAATACAACCTGCAGACGCTGCCCGTCGTAAACGAGCACAACCGCCTGACCGGCGTTATCACCTCAGACGATGTAATCAGCATGCTGCGAGCAAAGCTTTAAAATCCGCTTTTGTTACATTCCGCATTTTTGTTTACCTCCTGAGCACTTTTTGTTTGGTCAGATTCCCGCCCTCATTTATCCTGTGGCGTCGTTCGCGGGAAACTGCTTTATCTCTATGTCAGCGAAAAGTGCGCATGAAGTTCTGGAAACGCTCGAGAACCCGGATCCTGTTGTTCCTCGCCGTCGTCGGGCCGGGGTTCATCACCGCGAACGTTGACAACGATTCCGGCGGCATTTTTACCTACTCCGACGCCGGCGCCCGATTCGGGCTCCATCTGCTTTGGACCATGATCCCGATCACGCTCGCCCTGATCGTGGTTCAGGAAATGTCGGCTCGCATGGGCGCCGTCACCGGCAAGGGGTTGAGCGATCTCATCCGCGAAGAGTTCGGATTCCGGATCACCTTTCTGATGATGATCGGAATCCTGATTATCAACTTTGGCAACATCCTCACTGAATTTATCGGCATTGCCACCAGTTTGGGGTTGTTCGGGTTCTCCAAGTTCATCACCGTGCCAGTCTGTGCCGTGATTGTCTGGTTGATCGTGGTCAAGGGTCAGTACAAGAGTGTGGAGAAAGTTTTTCTGGCGGCGTCATTTTTCTACGTGACATATATTGTGGCCGGTGTTCTCGCGAAGCCGGCGTGGCTCGAAGCCTCGAAGGCGACCGTCACTCTTCCCGCGTTACACGAACTCCGCAGCCAGGCCTACCTCGTCGCGGTAATCGGAGTGGTGGGCACCACGATTGCCCCCTGGATGCAGTTTTACCTGCAGTCGTCGATCGTTGAGAAGGGCGTGACCAAGCGCGGCTACAATGCCTCGCGCCTCGATGTGATCGTCGGCTGCATCTTCACCGATGTTGTGGCGTGGTTCATTATTGTGGCTTGCGCGGCGACACTGTACGTCCACGGATTCCGCAACATCAATACCGCCGCCGACGCGGCACAAGCGCTGCGTCCGCTGGCCGGGGACTATACCTACATTCTGTTCGCCGTCGGGTTGTTCAATGCGTCGCTGTTCGCGGCGTCGATCCTGCCGCTATCGACTGCCTACACCGTTTGCGAAGGATTGGGGTTCGAGTCCGGCGTGGGGATGAAGTTCAGCGAGGCTCCGGCATTCTACTGGCTCTATACGATCTTGATCGTGGCGGGTGCGGCCTTGGAAATGTTGATCCCGGAGGCACGCCTTATCAGAATTGCCCTTCTCTCGCAGGTATTGAACGGCGTGGTGTTGCCCTTCGTGCTCGTATTCATGATCCTGCTCATTAACAAAAAAGAACTCATGGGCGACTACGTGAACACGCGACTTTTTAACGTGATCGCGTGGACCACGACGGTCGTCATGATTCTGCTTAGCGTGGCCTCGTTCTGGGCTTCGTAAGCGCGGCCTCAGTCGAGCTAGAGGAGCTTTCCCGCCGCCAGTTCCTTCACCAGCGTGAGATCGGCTTCCAGGAAGTCGTATTGAGGGAGATTCTTCGGGTCGGCCCACTGCATGTCCTTGAAGATGCGATTCTCGATTTCCTGTTCGTATTTGCGCACGACATAGAAACGCAGTTCGACCATGCCTCCGTTGGGATACTCATGCTGAATGCGTTTCACTTCATCGCCGACGACCGCCAGGATTCCGAGTTCTTCCTCTAACTCGCGGCGCAGCGCATCCCGGGGTTGTTCGCCATCCTCAATTTTTCCGCCGGGAAACTCCCACTTCAGCGGCATAGTCTGGTGGCGCGTGCGCTGGCACACCAGCAGTTTGCCATCTTTCACGATCAGTCCTGCGACAACGCGCTTCATAGTTTCGAACCATCCAGTTCGGGCACGCCCGCAGTCTGCAGCGCGCTGGCCACCGGATCAACGCAACTGGTGAAGGTGAAGGCGAACGCGGCAATGCCGGTCGAACAGCGCAGTTCCAGTTCGTGCTCGCCAAAGTCGTGGTTGTCGACCAGAAAATACATACGCGCCGCATCGACCACGACGTAGCCTTCTTCCGCGCCTCCGTTCGGGCTGGGACGGAAACGCGTGTCGCGCGTCGCCTGGTTGCGGGTTAGCGGCTTTCCATCCTGCAGGATAGTCACTTCGGCCGATGTTGCGTGCGGCGAAGCCATCACTAAGTTTACGGCGACGGCTTCGAATTTCAATCGCAAACGATGCGACCCGCTTTCGGCGGCCTCAAAGTACTCCGCCGTCGAGGCCCAGCGTCCAGCAGCGTAGAAAAAATTCTCCTCTGGCTTGCCGGAGAACTCATAATCCGCAATCTGATCTTCCTTGAATCCGCCTTCATTGCCGATTCGCCCCCGCTGATTTCCCAGGTAGAGTTCGCCCGATGCGCGATAGCAAACCGCGCCCACGTGATCTTCTTCGCGCAGAGGTTCCATCAACGCAGGCAGATCGAGGGCAGGATTAATTTCCCGTAGCAGTTCCTGAATCACCAGCTCGCATTCTCCATATCCGCCTTCTCCGAAGTGCCCGTAGCGCAGGTATCCGTCCTTATCGAGCAAGTACTTAGTCGGCCAATAGCGATTGGCGAACGCCTTCCAGATTTCGCGATTGCTGTCGATCACGATCGGGTAAGTCAGCCCGAACTCCCGGATCCCCCGCTCCACATTCGACTCATATTGCGCGAAGGTAAACTCCGGCGTATGCACCCCGATCACGGTCAGCCCCTTATCCCGGTAGCGCTCATGCCACGCCTGCACATAAGGCAGCGTGCGGATGCAGTTGACGCAGGTGTAATCCCAGAAGTCGACCAGCACCACGCGCCCACGCAACTGCCGAAAGCTCAGCGGAGCAGAATTCAGCCAGACCCGCCCGATCTCTGGCGC
>Ga0210390_10001772_pt1 | contig 19939 bp, 42 predicted proteins | sample IncBWH11OmetaG_FD_161050 | JGI IMG/M metagenome (GOLD analysis project Ga0210390, IMG submission 161050) | Forest soil microbial communities from Barre Woods Harvard Forest LTER site, Petersham, Massachusetts, United States - Inc-BW-H-11-O ... | reverse complement strand
CGCCAGGTACATGCCGTCAAGCGGCTGTACCTCGCTCTGTGTACCTCGTTGCCATTCGCGGTTGGCCAGGCCGCCGGTCCACCGCCGGTCACTGCTCACTAGCCGCCTTGGCCAGGGCAGTGGCCGCTGTCGTGGTCGGTCGCACCGCAGTGCGAGCACGGCGCCGGATCCCTCACCACATCACCCCCGGGCACTGGTGCGCGCCGTCGGCCGCCCGCCAGATATGCGCTCCGTGCGGAGCCGGGTCATTGCACGCCTTTATGTCCGCGGCCCACCTGTAGGCGCGTGTCCGGGGGTCGTAACCTGTAGCACCGTTCGGGTACATCACGCCACCCCCAGCAGCGCCGGCCATGTGACAGGCCCGACGATCCCGTCAGCGGTGATCTCTGCTCTTGCCTGAACCGTTGCCACGATCTTGAACGTGGCAGGCCCGAATATGCCGTCAATCGAGACCGGGTAGCCGCGTGCGCCCAAGAGTCCCTGCACCGTCTTCACCGCGTTGCCGGTATCGCCCTGGCGCACGGTCCCGAGTTCCTGCACTAGCATCTCCGTCCGGGTAAGCGGCTGGTCGAAGAAATCCTCGGCCACCACCGACATATCGACATTCGGAAATCCGAACTGGTTTGTCCACTGGGTGCCGTCCATCTCGACCTGGACCTCGCCGCACGAGACAGGCCCGCAGATGTGCGCGCCCGCCCCGTAGTGAGCCGACAGCAGCCGGACTCTGTCCCGCCTGATCTTCGCGGCACCGAGCGCTTCCAGCACGCCGTCCATAGCGCCGACGCTCGCGTACAGCACCGGCCGGAATCCCGGGACCGCGGCCATCTTCCGGTTAGCCCACGAGACCCCGCCCGCGGTCGTCAGGTCCCCGGATTCGATATCGCAGCCGTCCGCCCCGATGATCGTATTTCCGGTGACGGTGAGGACCACGAGCTCGGCCGCCGGGAACTTCGCACGAAGGAGCTTCGCGGTCGGCCAGTCGCCGTCCGCGTAGCCGAGATAGGCATCGTAGCCGGACGGCAGGTTGGCCACGACGGTGCTGTCGGGCATGGCCAGGGTCATGCGCTTATCTCCTGTCGCAGCCGCTCCCGGTATGCGTCCTCATCGGCGCGCATGTCCGCGATGAACCGTTCGGTGCTGGCCCGGAAGCTGCCGGTATCAGACAGCAGTACCCGGGCGGCGGGCGCATGCGGGTGGATGAACGGGACGGTGAGCGCGGTCGGCATCGCCAGGAGCTCCTCGGTGCGGGTCTCCCGGCGGACCGTGACCACCGGTTCCCACGGCGCGGGGCTGGCAACCAGGGAAGTAGCCGCCATGCCCCGCGTCCGGTTGGCGCGGACACGGCGGATGTTCTGCCGGCTCCGCTCGTACTGGCGGCCGGCCTCGTGGCCGTCCGCGTAGGCGATCTTCCACGCCAGTGCGCAGACCAGGGACGCCAGGACCATGATGAGCACGATCAGGATGAAAGCCCAGTCGCCGGTAGTCACAGATTTATCTCCTTTACTACTTCTTCAGGTGCATATGCGCCGTCTACCAGCAAGCGCATCAGCACGTGCAACGGCACGATCGCCAGGGCGATCGAGGTGTTCTCCTTGCCGATCCCCGGGGGGAAGTACACGGTTACCGGGATATCACCCGGGCGTGCGTGACCTGCAGCCTGCTGTGTCCACGCGGCCGGCCGGAAATCTCGCTTGAAATCGGTTGCGGTCTTGCATTCCCATACCACCCCCGGCGTCCCGATCACGTCGGTGCCGTTCCGTCCGGCGCCGGCGCTCTCGGCATGCGGCCACCAGCGGGCGAGGTACGCTGCGAGCGCATTTTGCAAACGGTTGCCCCGTGCCCGGCTCACGGCCACCATGTCCGGTACATCTTCGACGGCGCATGGACGAATTCCCACCAGGCCCACGGCGACAGAACCGCCGGCGTCGCCAGCCACCCCAGCTCGCCCCACCATGAGCCGGTCGCGAGCACCAGGACCATGGACAGCATTGCGCCGCTGGAAGAAGCTGCCCAGAGGAACCACTTCGGGAACGGGTTGTCGGTGCCGCATCCCTCGTGAACACGTTTCACCGGTCGGCCTCGCGGATAATCTGCACCCTCGTCTCCCTGAACGTAACCAGGTACTCCACCACCTCCGCATAGGTCACGTTCCGCTGACGCTCCTCCGCCAGCTCCCTCTGGATCGCCAGCAGCTTCTCGTGCACGGCAGGGCCCACCGTCACGACCCGCTGACCGAACGGCCTAGCCATGATCCGTCCCTCCGGTGTGCCACGGGCACCCGGGAGCCCAGCTGATCCGCTCGTACCGCCGTGCCCGGTCGCTGAACTGGTGAATGCAGGTGCACGTGCGCGGCACGTCGCGCGCGTACTCGTCCTGGTGCCCTTCGGCCTCGGCGTGCTCGGCCGCGGTATAGGGTTCCTGCCGCTCGGCCGCCAGCAGGGCTGTGCTGTCTGTCCTGGCCACGATCTTCTCCTTCCCCCGGCAGCCCGGTACCGCCGTCCGCACCGAAGCGGCGGTGCGGACGGCGGCAGCTAACGGGCGGCTAGTCCTCGACGTAGCGGATCTCGTCGGCCAGTTCGCGCTTCTGCCGGATCTCGTAGGTGCCGGGCGCAATGCCGTTGGCACCGTGCTCGTCGGTGTGCACGAGCATCGCGCTCTGCCCAGCCGGTACCGTGACGACGCCGATCACCAGGTCCCGGTCGGCACGGTGCCAGGACACGCCCGGGGAATTGAACCCCGCGTGCAGCCAGTGGGTATTGCCGGTGGCCTCGCCGTGCACAACCTGAACTCCCTCGAGCGGGAGGATCTTGCCCTGAGGCCAGAACGGGGTCTGCTCGATTCCCTCGTACGCCTGGCTCACGGGGACAATGATCAGGTCGCCCTGGGCCTGCGGACCGGACAGGACAGGGACCTCGGCCTCTGCCTCGAGGTGCTCAGGCAGGCTGACATGGCTGAGAGCGAGAGCTTCGCTGTAGGTCATGGACATCCGGATGTTTTCCTTTCCGTTTGACGAGTGATTTTTCAGGTGCGCCGCTGAAGCGCGGCGTACGCCGACCGCGGTACGCCGTAGGCCCATGCCTGCGCCGCCAGCGGGTCGTCTATATCGGCCGGAACGGTTTCTCCGTACCGGCGTTCGGCGCCTGATCTGTCGGGACTGCCGTTCGTCATGAGCACCAGGCGGACGGGTGTCTCGTAGAGGCCGTCGGGTACGTCGTACAGTGCCAGCTGGCGCCCGGGGTTGCCGGGATCGGCGGCGGTCGCGACCGGGTCGCCGAGTTCCCGCTCGAGGCGATCCCATCCGGTCATCTCGATGGCGCAGCGGCGTACCTCGCTGTTCGGCTGCTTCAGTATCCGCTCGAGGGACGGGACGCCGGTTTCGAACAGGTCGGCAGGCAGCCGGATGCCGTGCCAGGCGTAAAATCCCCATCCGTCGCGGTAGCGGACCGCCATCCCGCCCGCGCGGTGCAGGCGTCCCTGGGCATCGCGGTGCAGCTCCGCGGGACGGTCGGTGACGATCGCGAAGTCCTGGTAGCACCACCACCAGCCGGCCGAGAGCGCGGTAAGCATCTGTCCTGCCAGGCGGCGGCACTCGGTTACGCCGAGCTGGCCCATCGTGTAGTAGTAGGAATAGTAGGCCGCCCAGTGCTGACCTAGCATGCGTCCGTCCCACCAGTTCGGCAGCCGCTCGCGGACCTGGGCGTCGACCTGGTCGCGGACCTGGGCGCGGACCTGGGCGTAGACCTGGGCGCGGACCTGGGCGTCGACCTGGGCGCCGACCTGGTCGCGGACCTGGTCGTCGACCTGGGCGCCGACCTGGTCGCGGACCTGGGCGCGGACCTGGTCGCGGACCTGGGCGCGGACCTGGGCGCCGACCTGGGCGTAGACCTGGTCGTCGACCTGGGCGTAGACCTGGGCGCCGACCTGGGCGCGGACCTGGTCGCCGACCTGGGCGTAGACCTGGGCGCGGACCTGGGCGTAGACCTGGTCGCCGACCTGGTCGTCGACCTGGGCGTAGACCTGGTCGTCGACCTGGGCGCGGACCTGGTCGTCGACCTGGGCGCGGACCTGGTCGTCGACCTGGGCGCGGACCTGGTCGTCGACCTGGGCGCGGACCTGGTCGTCGACCTGGGCGCGGACCTGGGCGCCGACCTGGTCGCGGACCTGGTCGCCGACCTGGTCGTCGACCTGGGCGCGGACCTGGTCGTAGACCTGGGCGCGGACCTGGTCGTCGACCTGGGCGTAGACCTGGTCGTCGACCTGGGCGCGGACCTGGTCGTCGACCTGGGCGCGGACCTGGTCGTCGACCTGGGCGCGGACCTGGGCGTAGACCTGGGCGTAGACCTGGGCGTAGACCTGGTCGCGGACCTGGTCGTCGACCTGGGCGCGGACCTGGGCGTAGACCTGGTCGCGGACCTGGGCGCGGACCTGGTCGTCGACCTGGGCGCGGACCTGGTCGTCGACCTGGGCGCCGACCTGGTCGTCGACCTGGGCGCCGACCTGGTCGCCGACCAGGTCGAAATGACAGGCGATGATCTCTGGAGCGATGGCCCGGGCGAAAACGCCGGCCCAGGGAGACGCAACGCGGATAATAATGCGCGGCGGCCGGAGGCCGGCGGCCAGGTAGGCGGCGTGGATGCCGAGAGCGGCGTCGTGCCAGTTGGCCGGCCGGGTGGAAAGCCCGGCGTCAAGCCATCCGTCGCGGATCTGCGGAAGCAGCTGTTCCTGGTCAGGGGTCAGGGCTGTGATTTTCTTAGACATCGCATTTCCATTCGAATACCGGCTCGTCGTGCTCCTCGATGTGCTTCGTGCCGACCTGCACCCGCTCGCAGGTACTGCTACCGGACTTGGCCACGTGAATAACGTAGGTGACCTGCCATTCCGCCGTGCCGTCGTCGTCGCCGTGCTCGTAACTGATGAAATTGTCGGTCGGGCTGGTCTGCTTGCGCCATCCGCCGGGGGCGTGCTCGCGGGCGGCGCGCGCCTCGCCCATGTCACCGAAGTAGCTGACCTGCAGTTCGGAATACGGGCTGAGCGGAAGGTCCGGGTGGGCTTCCATCCAGTCGGCCATGGCTCGTATCCGCTGGATGAAGACTTCACGCCCGTCATCGGTGCTCATCATGCGGCCATGCGGGTGCGGAGGGTGCGGCTGACCTCGGAGAACACCTGGCTGATCTCGGAGCCGGCTCCCATGGAGCCGATCGACTGGGCGTAGAGGTCGTTGTAGCCGGGGGCCCAGATGGGCATCTGGGTCAGGGTGCAGCAGATCCTGGTGGCTTCGTCGAGGAAATGCATGGCGCCGCGGTGGAGCTTGTCGCTGAGCTGGTCGAGTTCGCTGAGGGTGAGCTGGTCGAACATGGTTTTCTCCCGGTGTCCCGTTCAACGCTGAGAGCGGCAGGTTTGCGTTCTCCCGGTCCGTCGACCTCGCCCGCCGCTCTCAACTTCACCCCTAGTGGACCGGTGGCCACTCGACACGCCGGGGGTGCGCTCGGCATGTCCGCCCACGTGCCCGGCGGCGGTGGCGGTCCCCTGCCGGGCTTCCCTTGCGATACCCACCGTATTGTATTCGGCAGGTAATTTCAAGGTGCATAGTAAATTACAGCGGGAATTCAGCCGGGAGGGGGAGGCCGCCGGGGAAGTCCCCCCGATGGGGGTCGGCGAAGTGCTCGCGGTTCCTGGGCTCGCCGCGCAGCTCCCACATGGGATCGCCTCTCGTTTCAGGTGCCGGATCTATAAGAGCGGCGAGCTGGCCTGCGGTTTCGATGGTCCGCTTCGCTGCGATCGACGCGCGGGCGCGGCGCATGTCGCGGGCCATCTGCATGGCCATGTCGTAGGTCTGGATGCGGAGGGGGAATTCCTCGCGGTCTTCGCGCGCGCGGTCTGCAGCTGACCGGTAGTGGTTGCTGTCTGGTGTGTGGTCGCTCATCCTGTACCGGTTCGGTTGAAGCTAGCCGGAAGTCCCGTCTCTGGACTTCCGGCTAGGCCGGAGTCCAGAGGGGACCTCTGGCAGGGAGGTTCAAGGGGGGGCAGAGCCCCCCCTCTTGTTGAAAAGCAAGGTGTCATTCGCTGATCAGACTGGTGAGCAGTTCGAGCAGCTGACGGGCCTCGCTGTCGCGGAGGTTGAACCGCTTGACGTACCGCGACCGGCCGATCTGGACATAGATCCATTCGCCCGATCGCTCAGCGGTGACGATGCCGTCGGCGACGGCGGCATTTTCTGGCATGGTTCGCTTTCTCCCTCTGACGGAGCATCACCGGGGGTGAGCCGGGACCTCAACGCAGGGAAATTAATCCAAAAGGCATGCCGAATAAAGCAGCGGCGCCTGATAAACTTTCACTGCGTAATTCTGGTAGCCCCATTTAACCGGTGCCGGGGGCGCCGCGCAAGCGGATCATGAGGCCCGGTTCCACCCTTTCCCGGGTGTCCTGCAGCTCCCCCGTCCTCCCCGGGACGGGGGAGCTGCTTTTTTCAGTAGTCCCGGTCCGCCGGCGTCGACTGCAGGTCCGTGACGCGCCCGCCGACGATCCACCGGTCCGAGCTCGCCACCTTTTCCCGCGCGGCGGCCGACGCCGCGGCACCGGTCGGGTGGATGCGGATGCGGATCGCCCAGCGGCGCCGGTCCCATCCCTGCCGCATCACCAGGGCGCCGGTCTCCCACTCGAGCGACCGCGCGGGCCAGGCGCTCGCCCGGGTCTGCCCGTAGTTCATCCCGTCGCGTGTCCCGTGCTTCTTCAGCTGGTAGTACACCGACCGCTTGAACGCGCGCACCCAGCGGACCTCGCCCCACCGGTCCCGCTCGTAAGGGTTGATGCCCAGCCGGGACGCGCGGACCAGCGCATTGCCGGAGGGGGGGGCGAGGTACTGGCCGGCCCACTGCCCCTGGTTGCGGTAAGCCCGCTCGAGGAAACGGCGGGCGGCGGGGTCGAACCACACGGACACGGGATCACGCTGAGCGGGCACAGTCACATTTTCGTGCAAAAACACGTTAGGATGCGCCTATGCCGAACCGCCGGACGTTCCTGCTGATCGTGATCACGGGAAGCCTGCTGATGCCAGCGCGGGCTACCGTCCGCGCCTGGGGCAAGCGGCAGCTTCTGAGCAAGCAACCCGGAACGGTCCTACACGGAGCTGGTGAGGTAGTGGTGACGATCCTGTGAGCCAGGCGACAGTTGCACCCGGAGGGACCGTCGCGGGACGGCCGCAGCCGAACACCACCAGCGAGGCCGCGGGCGGTCCGTTCATCCGCCACGCACCCGACGGGCGGCGCGCCCAGTACGTCGCGACCACCGGTTTCAGCGGCCTGATCAGCAACCCCACCGTGAGCATGCCGGGGTATGCCAAGGGCTACAAGATCGCCACGACGATCAACGCGACGAACACCGCGACCCCGCCGACGGTCACCCCGGACTTTCCCGACGCGTTCTACCAGCTCGTCCAGATGAAAGACGCGTTCGGGACGCAGCTCCTGACCGGACCGGGCTTTGTGATCATGCGGGAGGTGAACCTGTACTCGGGGCAGTTCGGCACCGACCTGATGCGGGACCCGCAGAACAGCCCTCAGCAGACCGTCTACAACACGACCGCGTCGCAGGCTGCCTCGGTGACGTTCAGCCGGTACCTGAGCTTCGAGTTCGCGAAGGCGTACGGCGTGATCAGCGGCGCGAACGCGGCGCTGCTGCCGGTGCTGCAGCTGAACACCGCGCCGACGACCGCCCTGTGGTCGGCGAACACCCCCACCGCCGGCCTGTCCGCCACAGAGACGGTCGACAGCGATTTCTACTGGCTCCCCAGCGCCCCTACCGACCCCCCCGGTCTCGGTACCACCTGCCAGTACATCTACCAGCCGTCCAACCCGACGATCCCCGCGTCGGCGTCGCAGCTGGTGCAGCTGCCCCGTCTCGGCGGGTACCTCACCGTTCTCATCCTCGAGGTCCGCGACGCGCTCGGCGCCCGCGACGACACCCTGTGGCCGGTCCGCCCGAAGATCCTCGTGGACGGCGTCCCGCTGATCGACACGCTGATCGGCACCTGGTTCGAAGACATGGCCATCGCCATGGGCATCGGCGCCGGCGCCGCGTTCGTGAACAACAACACGAGCACGACCCAGACGGGCATCATCCCTGTGCCCCGCATTCCCGGTACCGTCGCGATCAACCGCAAGACGTCCCTGTCCCAGCGGGATTTCGGTCTCCTCGACACCGGGGAGATCTTCTTGTCGACGAACCCCGGGACCCAGCTGGAGATCGGCGGGTTCCCGTGGGCGGCCGGCGACGGCCAGAACCCGCACGTGCTCAACGCCACCGTCGGGCAGGTCGTCCCGTCGGGCACCCTGGTCCAGGGCCTTCCGGAGCTGTAGGCCGATGGCGCTGATCAGCGGGCAGAACCTCAACAGCCTCGCGGACGAGTTCCCCGGGGTGACGGCCCTCACCATGTCGCGCACCGTCGCGGTGGCGACGGGCGCCGCACCGACCTCCGGAACCCTGTACGCCCGGGTGATTGCCCTGCCGCCCGGTCTCACCGTGAACAATCTCGACTACTGGCAGCTGACCGTGGCGACCACCCCGGCGCACCAGTGGATGTGCCTGATGACACCCGGCGGCATCGTCGTCGCGGTCACGGCGGACAACACCGCAGGGCAGGCCAACGCCACTTACTACCGGGCACCGGTCACCGTCCCGTTCACCACCCCGCCGGGTGCCCCGTCACAGTGGTACATCGGCCTGATGCTGGCGGCCGCGACGACGACAGCGGTAGCGGGCGGCGTGGCTCCCGCGAACGTCGGCGCCGGCGTCCCTGCGGGCACGGTGACCGCATTCGCGACCGCCGGGTCGGGCCTGACGACACCGCCCGCACTCGGTGCGCAGCAGGTTCTTCTTCCCGTGGCGGGCACTTCGGCGAACATCTACGCGGCGACGGCCTAGGAGGCGCGCATGGCGGGCTTGTCCCTTCAGACGGGGTTCGGCGGCTACGCGGGCCCGTCCTACGGCGGGGCCGCTGTCCCGGCGGCATCCGGCGCGTCGGCGCAGGGACCCACGTCGATCGGTACGAAGGCGTTCGGGATCACTACCCCGGGAGACGGGAGCGGCGGGTTGTCGGCTGCACACGTGGGCCTGATCAGCGCGGGCACGTTCTCGCTGGTCGCACTGCTGTTCATTTACTGGTCACTGCCCCGATAGGAGGTCAATCGTGCGTTTCTCACTCGGGAGCTTCGTTCTGGGCATCGGCGCCTACTGGGCTTTCCAGCATTTCACCGGCATGGGCAACACCGGCAAGAAGTCGGCAGCCTGATGCGCGGCGCTACGTGGGCGGGCATCGCCCTGACCGTCGTGCTGTGCGTCGCCCTGGCGGACCTGGTGGCCAACCCGAAGGGCACCGCGGTGCTGACCAGTGCGGGCACCACCGTGGAGAAGTCGGCGCTGAACGCCGAGCTCGGCAAGACCAGCTGACCAGTTAGGAGCGCGGGTGAAGCGGTACACGGTACCCGGCTGGCCCGCGAACATGCAGGGCCACTCGTCGGTCACCCCGAACCTGACCAGGATGGCGGCATCGGGGGCGCAGCAGTATAAGGACGGCCTCACCGGCCAGCCCGGCACCCAGTCGATCCCGGTCCTGCCGGTGATCCCCTCGCCGGACATCGGGGACAAAGCCCAGTCCGGCCTGTCCCGCTCAGGCGACGCCCCGAACGTCATCTACCCGAACCTGTACTGGGCGCGCCCGCAGGGGCAGTTCTGGCCGGGCGCGGGACAGCCGGTGTCGGTCCAGTCCGATAACCTGATGCCGGTTCCGGCTGTCGACCCGCGCGGTACCCCTGCCCGCCTGTCGGTCCCGGTCGTAATCCGCGGGCAGAAGCAGATCGTGCAGCCGGCGCAGCTCCCGAGGTGGCAGTGAGCGAGCAGCCCGCAGCCCCGCGACCGGCGGCCGGCAGCGGGAAGATCCTCGGCATGAAGCCCGCGACGGCCTACCTGGTGATAGGCGGCGTCGCGCTGCTGGGCGCGATCGGTTTCATCATGTGGCGCAGGTACAGCGCGGCGACCTCGGCCGCGACCGCTGCCGCAGCGGCCCCGGCGACCACGACGACAGGCACCGGCATCGACCAGTCGGGAGGACTGTCCGCGATCCAGGCGGAGCTCGAGGCGCTGCTCCAGCAGAACGCCGCATCCGGAACGACCACCGGCACCACGACGACAGGCACCACCGGCACCACGACGGGCACGCAGACCAGCGGCCCTCCCGTAATCATGAGCCTGCCAGACGGTTCCGGGGGCTTCGAGCAGGTCAGTTTCCCGAATCAGGCGGCGGTCGACGCGTGGACCGCATGGAACCAGGCATTCGTCAACGACAACCACGCGCAGGCGTACCGCTCGCAGTGGAACCAGGAACTGACCAGCCTCGGGGTTACCCGCACGGACGGCCAGCCGCTGACCCCGCCGAGCACCACCAGCAGCAATCCCTACGACCGGATGTGAGGCGAGCTCATGATTCCCGTCACCAAGCCGCTGGCCGGCCGGGGACGCCGGCGCCTGGCCGAGAACGTGCATCCCGCAGCCCCCAAGCTGAGGCGCGCCCCGATGGGCGCCACCCCCCGGGTTACGGTGCCGCTGCCCGTGACCGTGCCGGGCGGCCGGCCGTTCGCGGGAATGGACCCCTCCGAGCCGTCCACCTACGTGCGCCCGTGGAACCCGCAGCCCGGCATGATCAGCTACCTGAACTTCGACGGCGCGATGATGCAGGGCTACACCGACACCGGCGGCGTCTACAGCAACCCGGCATCGTGGAACGCGGCAGCGGGCGGCCGGCCGAAGCGCAGGCCCCGGTGAGCCGCATCAGGGCACGGGTCAGCGAAGGGCAGAACGCCACCCCCGGTGCGGCGGCCGGCTACCAGCCGATCGGCAGCGGGCACGCGTCCCCCCCCGCGGTCATGGTGATGCCGGTGTCGTTCGTCACCGTCCAGCCGGCCTCGAGCCAGTACGTGACAGCCGGAATGCAGGACCTCGCCCCGATCTGGACCGCTGACGGCGCCGCGGTTCCGGCCATCGCCCCCGGACGGTGGGGTCAGCTCCGCTCCGCGGGGAGACCGTGATGGACGACAGGGACTTCTGGATGATCATGGGCATACTGGGGCTCATGAGCGTGTCGAACTGGCTGCAGGGCCGGATACTGGACATGCAGTTCAAGATGATCGGCCAGCTTCAGGACGACGTAGCGTTCCTGAAGGACGTTGCCCGCGAGACAGACGCGCTGAGGAGCGACCATGACTGACCCGAACCCGTACTTCCAGCCCGCGCCCGTCCCGCCGTCCGCCCCGCCCCCTGAGCAGGACGTAGCCGCGAAGCTCGCGGCGCAGCAGGCCAGTGCGCCCGCCGGGCTCACCGATGTAGATGTCAGCCAGCTGCTGGCCGGCATCAAGGCCCTCCAGGACCGCGTTGACGCGCTCGAGGCGGAAAAGGCATCGGGTGCGGCGGTCCCGGTGCAGAACACCGCCGAAGCGCTCCGCGACCTGATCGCCACCCACGCGGCGCACACACCCGGCACCGACCACAGCGATCTCCTGCGCCTGGCCGACGATGCGGTCGACGCCGCGGGGAACGCCGCGGACTCCGGTGACGGCGGGATCGTGACGGACATCAGCGGGAAGATCGCCCGTGCGCTGCGCCGGGTCGACCCCGGTCCCGGCACGCACCACTGGTTTGCTCAGGCTCTCGGCTTCGCGGAGGTGCACCTGCCCGATGCCGCGGCGCAGCTGGTGAAGAAGCCGGCCCGTGCACCCGTCGCGGAGGTCGGCACATCGGGCAAGAGCGTTCCGGTCGTTCAGGGCTCGGTTACCGGCTGACATGGCAATCGCCCGCATCGCTGGAGAAAACGCGGGCGGCGGCATAGCTTTCCTGGTCAGCGCAGGAATTGTTTACGAGATCATCGCCGCCGCGTGCTCGTCTCCGCAGACAACGGAGATCAACGCCGGCACCCGCGCGCCTACCCTGATGAAGTGGGTGCACATCGGCATGATCCAGGCGGCCCTGTTCGTCGGCGTGGCCGCCTACTTCGACCGGGCGCACCGCAAGGAGATCATCGCCGGAGGCGCCTCGGCCGGGATACTGATGTACGGGCAGTACCTGCATGCCCGCTCGGCGGGCACCGCGAGCAGGGAACCGCCGACCGAAGACACCCCGCCCCCGCTGTCGTCTCTCGCGTGGGGGAATCCGACGTGACCGGTATCGGGATGGGCCTGATGTTCGGTGCGTACACCCTCGGCATCTGGGGCTACTGCCTGATCCGCGGTTACAACGTGCCGTTCACCTCGATGTTCGGGCAGACGTGGCCGGGTACGCAGGTCAGTACGACCGCCCCGTCGGGCGGGCACCGGCTCGGCACGATCAACGGCAGCACGCAGGTGATCGGATGACGGGCATGTTCTTCGCGTGGGCACTCGGCGAAGGGATCATCTTCTACCGGTGGGGGAAGCTCGGCGCGCCGCCCACTCCCGGGGTGCTGGCCCTATCATCGTCGCTGTTCCTCGGCCTGGCCGTCATCGGGGAGTACCGTCCCGCCCGCCCGGTGGTGACGGCGTTCGCGTTCGCGGTCGACCTCGCGATCCTGCTGCAGGTGGTGGGGAAGGCTCCGACCGGGACAACGGGCTGGCCGCCGGACATGATCAACGACCCGACGGCGATCCTCCCGCCCGGCGCGTCAGCGGGCTCAGGCTCAGGTACGGCGGCCCCAGCCGCCGCCGGACCGAAGACGGTCCCCTCGAGCGGGCCCGGCAGCGCCGCCCAGCCGCTGTTCTGATGCCATGGCCGGATACACCTACGCTCAGCTCGAGGGCCTGTGGATCAACGCCGGCGGCTCCGCGGCGACCGCGCCGGTAGCGGCTGCTATCGCGGAAGCCGAATCCGGAGGGCAGCCGGGCGCGGTCAACCCCACGGACAACGGCGGAACCCAGACGTCATGGGGCCTGTGGCAGATCAGCGACGGCACCCACAACCAGCCGGTACCTAACATCCTGTCCCCGTCGGTGAACGCATCGCAGGCGGTGGCCAAGTACCAGGCGTCCGGCTGGCAGCCGTGGGGCACCTACACCAGCGGCGCCTACAAGGCGTTCCTCAGCAACAGCACCAGCCCGGACACCACGGGACTGCCGACGGCGACCGGAACCAGCGGCAGCACGAGCGGGGCGGCGGCCTGCGCACTGGGAATCCCCCCGGTCAGCTTCGGTATCGGGAGCACCCCGGAGATCTGCCTGCTTCCGAGGTCGGCGCTCCGCGGTGTCCTCGGCGGCCTCCTCCTCGCAACGGCCGGCGTCGTCGGCCTGGCCGCCGCGGTGATCCTGGCAGCGAGCGCTTTCGAGCACAGCGGCGCTGCATCCGCGGTGAACAGCGCGGCAGGGAAGATAACGCCGGCCGCCCGTGTAGTCCAGGCGGTGACCCCGGCAGCCCGGCAGGAGAGGCAGCTGTCCGGACGGGAAGCCGCCGTAGGGCAGCGGGAGCGGGTCAGGCGGGTAGAGCACAGGGAGAAACGTGCTGCGCAGCCGGCGAAGACGGCACGGAAGGCCAAGCCGTCAACGTCATGACGAGTACCGCGGCGGTCTTCGCGATCCTGGCTTCCGCTGTCATCGTGCTCGGGGGGCTGGTCGCGCTGGTGCGGGCTATCTGGCGGATCGCACAGAACCTCCGAGACAACACGAAGGCGACCCGGGAGCTGACCGGCCAGCTGGATGCGCTGACCACGTCGATAGACGGGCGGTTCGACGCGCTCGCCGAGCGGGTCGCACGCCTCGAGCGCGGAGGTGCCCCGTGAACTGGCTCGTACTGGCCGGGGTGCTGGTCACGTTCGTCACCGCGGTGATCGGACTGTGGCAGACACTGCAGAACCAGCGGAAGATCGCGGAAGTTCACGTGCTGGTCAACAGCCAGCTGAAACGGGTCCTGAACCGGGTTGACCAGCTAAGGGGGGCGCTTCAGGACGCCGACGTGGACGTGCCCGACCCGCCTGCCTTATGAGCGTCCGGGTTGCTGCTGTGCTGGACCTGGCGGATCAGCACGACGACGGCGCCGATTACCCCGGCGACCCCGGTGCACAGCGCGGCGATGTTCTCAGGTGTCCACATTCGTCGGGCCCCGTTCAGGATCGTTTCGGTGCGGTCGTGATGATCAGCGGCATGCGGATCTGCTTCGGGATCACCAGCACGTGGTACGGCGGCAGCTCGTCGACCGCGGAGGCGATCACCCGCCAGTCACGCCCCATGCTCTCGGCCACCGTCTGGATCATCTTCCGTTCCCGGGTCGGCCACAAGGAGGTGAAAGACGCCTGCCGCGTCGCATGCTTCGAAACCCACGCGGCTGCCTGGAACGAGGTCACGACCGATGTGCCAGCACGTCTCGCAGTTATAAGCATGCGCTCGATGTCGGGGCCAAGCCGGAACATCCGCTGGGACGACAGGAGTTCGAACTCGTCCACATAGAGCGTCCACCCGCGTGTCCGCCTGCACCATGTCACCGCGTCTCTCATGAGCTGGTGGAGCGCCGCGTCCTCTTCGTCGGTCAGTGCCTCGAATCCGGCGATGAGGCCGACGGGCTGGCCCTGGTCGACGCGTTCCCAGATCCACCGGTCGGTACCCGGCTTCGGCCTGCCGATCGGCTGTCCCTTCGGGGGCGGCATGGATGTTACCCGGACGTAACCTGAGCTTTCGAGGGTTTCATCTTCGCCTTTCGGGTCTAGGGACAGCACCCACTTGCGGCCCTCGAGGAGACCGACGGCGAACGTGCTCTTGCCCTCGCCGGTCGGCCCGATCAGTGCCCAGTGCTGGCCCGGGCGCCACGGCGGCGGCAGGGGAAGCCGCCGGCCGCCGACATGCCAGTACCTGAGCTTGCCCCGCACCCACGGGATAAAGGCGCTGTCCCAGTCGAGGAGGACCGCGTGGTGCCCGTAGTCGTCGGCGCGCGGCGTGGTCTCAGCGACGGTCATGCATCTACAACTATCCCCTGAGCGCGGCGGATCGCGTCCTCCTCCGCCTGTACCGCTGCCGCGTCAGCCGGGTTGACGGGCGGGGCCAGGAGCATGGCGATCAGTTCGTCGACAGACTGGCCGAACCGCTTCTCGAGGTCGGCTTCCCGTTTGGCCGCGATGAGGATCTTGCCTTCGGTGAGCTCGGCCCATGTCATGAGGGAGGAGCGGAGCGCTTCGGTGCCGGCGCTGACGAAGAACGGGTTGGGTTCCTGCGGGGGCTCCATGCTGGCGCGCTGCTGCACGTGCACCATGAGAGCGGTGACGATCACCGGGGGGCCGAGAAGCGCGCTGATCACCTTGCCGCCTTCCGCGATCCTCGCCAGGGGCTGAAGGAACGTGTCGGCGGCGGTGTCCTTCACCACGTCCTCGAGGAGCATCCCGGCTACGGGCGCCTGCACCCGCAGCGTCCGGTTGAGGGGCGGCAGCGGGGTGGCGATCTTGGCCATGCCCCGCCACAGCGACCCGAGGAGATCTTCTGTGGAGACACGCGGCTTCTTCTTCGCCTTAGAGCCAGAGCCAGGCGTCTTCCCCCGGCTGAAACCGAACAACCTGCGCCCGGGCGGGTTGCCCTGGGACCTGGCCCTGGACGATTTTGGGCGGCGGGGCTTCTCCTCCGCCATCGCGCTCTCGTCGAACTTCTCCTCCTCCTCAGCGGGAGGTTCGGCGAACGCGGTCTCGAAGTCGTCATCGGGATAGTCCGGATGAGTGGTTTCACCTGACCCGTTGGGACCGGGGTGAGCGATGTCGTAGGCTTCGCGGATCTCGTTGGGAATATTGCCGCGGCCGGGAACGTCGTGGCCGTGCTCGCGGGCCCAGTTGCGGATGTCACTTGCCGTCGGCATTTGCTTTCCTCATCTCAGCTCACCGGCACCAGGGTCAGCGGGCAGTTGTGGATGATGCCCTGCGCCCGGGCGGCGTCCATCATCTGCCCGGCGTCGTCGACACGCTGGCGGAGGCTCTGTGCGGCGGGCGAGTGCCAGGAGCGGGGACCGGCGATCCAGTGCTGTGTCAGCTGGGCCTGCCATGCCTGGATTTCCTTCGCCAGGTCGGCGTAGGGCGGGGGGAACAGGCAGGCTGGGCACGATCCGGACTGGCGCCGCTGGATTTCCTCGAAGTGGCCGCGCTGCCGTACCGTGCTGGAGACCTGGCGCAGGGTCCCGGCTGTCATCTCGCCGTGCCATACGGTGTCGTCGTGCCAGGAGCACAGGTTCATCACCTGCCCTTTGTGGCCGTGCTCGCAGATCATGCGGCAGCGGATCACGGCGGGCTGGTCGCACGCCCATTCGCCCTGTTCGACGTTCTCTGGGAGGTGCATGCCCTCGGTGCGGGCGCTGTTGGGCCCGTACAGCCCGCCGAGCACCCGCTTCGGTCCGCCGGACTCGGCACCGTAGGGATTGCACCGTCCGAGGATGACACCGGGCGCTGTTACGGTCATTCGTCGCCCCCCCACAGGGCCCGGGTGATGCCGCGGACAGGCGGCTTAGGCGGCTGTTCAGGCTCGGCCGCGGCCGGGGGAGCGGCTTCGGTCTTCGTCCTGGCGGCTTTGCGGTCGCGTTCGTCGAGCTGCCTGCGGATCTCGTCCACGATGTTGACTTCCGGCCGCTCAGGCTCGGCGGGCGGCTGGCGGCTGCCGCCGAGTAGCTGGTCGAGCTTGGAGAGGATCGACTGCTGGCCGGTTTCGAGGTTGCTGACCCGCCGGTCTAGACCACTGTCCGGTACCGGCTCAGACGATGTCGTCACGCTTGTTTCCCTTCGGTTTCATTCCGAACGCTCCCCGGAGCTTGGCGCCGGGATCCATGAGGGAGAGACCGCGTGCGAGGGCCGGCCGGTGCTCGTCGATGAAGTCGGCGATCTTCGTGGTGCGCTGGTCGATGCGGTGCAGCAGGTCGTCGATGTGGTTGAGTCGCTTGATCAGCTCACTGTCACTCAGTGTTTCCTGATCGGTGTTTTGATTACTGTCCGATTTAATTGCGGCCACGGGATTAATCATGCCATAATTAATGCAGGGCCGGGGGAACCGACAGCTGGATCCTCTCGCAGTACGGGGCCGCCGTCTCGGAAGGACGGAGAGGTCTAGAGAGCTATCGAACCTGGTACCGCGCTCCCGGCCCCCTATCTCTGCCCCCGGTCTATGCTGTGACCATGGCAGACGACACCCCGGAGGACTACCCGGTCAGCATGCGCCTGTTGGCGCTGGTCGGCCTGTTCATGGTCGGCGCGGTCGCGTTCATCCTCCTCGACGTGGCCAGCAACGGGAAGCTGACCGGCTGCGACGGCTGCGGTAAGGAGGCAGCCGGTGCCTGAGATCGAGCTTGATCTCGGACTGCAGCTGATCGCGTCGATCGAAACGCTCACCGACCAGCTCCGCAGGCAGTGGCAGCACGAACAGCGCAAGGCACAGGCCATCCGCCAGGTCCCCCTGGCTGCCAACCAGGCGAACGCAGCCGGGATCATCGACGACCCGGCGCAGCTCCGCTGTCCCACCGGCTACTACATGAGCGTGCGGCGGCTGTCGGTGTTCGGCTTCAGTGCGGGCACCGCGGTCGTCTACATGAACAGCAGCCTCGGAGAGCCGGTCGCGACGTTCACGCCGACTACCGGCACCGTCACCCACGGCAAAGGCCATATCCTCATGCACCCCGGCGACCGCCTGGTCGTGGCCGCCGCCGGCATCACCGGCACGGTGCAGCTGAACGGGGCGGCCGACCTCCTCGAGGCCTGGTACCTCTACGCGTACCTGATCTGATGTCAGCCCGCATTCCCCGGTCGTGGGCATCGGCGTTCCACCCGCAGGCGGCGCGCCGGGGAAACCAGCTGAACTACCGGCCCGGGTACCAGGGCAGCGGCCAGCAGCCGATGACGAGGGTGCCGGTGCAGGCGTACAAGGGGAAGATCAGCACGGTGCCGCTGACCGGCGGCCAGGCGCAGGGACTGATCAGCGCCGCGGGCAAGCTCACCCTGACCAAGGGCCCGGTCGCGCTCGGGACAGTCTGGTACCCGGCGCAGGTGACGCTGTCGACGACAACGGGCCCGCTGGACTCGAGTACGGCGCTGGTGTACCTGGGCAGCCAGGGGATCCCGATCACGCTGGTGGGGTCGGTGTTCACCGGCAACGGCACAGTAGCCCTCGCCATCCCGAACATGACACCGGGACAGACCCTCATCGTGATCTGGTCGAACGGCCACTCGGGTGACACGGCGGCATTCAACATCATCGGGACGATGGACGCGCTGACCACCGGCAGCGGCTGAATGAGCGGTGACGGCCTGGTCCGCCCGGTCAACGCACCCGAGGGCGGGCAGGTCTATCCCGGGGTGCAGCCGGGAACCTCGGCGCTCCAGTTCGCTAACACGGTCCTGGTATTCGGCCCGGCAGGTTCAGCGGTCGGGATATTCATCTACCCGGCGGGCACGTCGCCAGGTCCGGGGAACCCGCCGATCATCTCGATTACCGAGGCCAGCGCAGACCCGTTCGGGAACCTGGTAGATCCGGGGGTGACGATCGGGCTGCCGACGGCCACGCAGATAATACTCAGCACCAGCGGGGGCGCGGGAATCATCGATTTCGCGATGAACACTCCCGGTTTCCTCGATGCCATCCTGGGTTCTGTCGTCTCGGGGTTCGCGCAGGTGAGGATGGGCGGTCCGGTCAGCACGACGACGGGCCATACCGACCAGGTGAGCCAGCAGTGGAATTCAAGCGACGGCACGGTAAGCGCCAACGGCGTATTCGTCTACCGTGATATCAATGCGATCCTGCATTCCTACGCATCTTACGGTGCGAGCGGGTTCACCGTCACGGGGAGCATCGTTGCCGTCGACCCGACCACGGGCACGGTGGCGGTCCCGGCGGTCAGCGAGGGATGGCACGCGATCACCCTTGACGCGAACTGGTCGACCCTGGCCGGGCAGCCCGTCCCGTCTTACCGGTTCCTGGCCGACGCCGGCCGCAAGATCGTGGAGCTCTGCGGAGCGGCCCAGTTCAACGTGAACATCGCCAACACGAACCTGAACGGGGCGAACCCGCTGCCGGCCGTGTACCGGCCGCTTACCGCCCCGTTCATCGCCGGAGCGCCGGGTTCGGCGGGCGTCAACATCCTGGCGAACGGGGTCATCGTGGCGGCGCAGGCCCCCGGTCAGACGACGGTGTTCTGCAACTTCAACGGCATCTATCCTGTCGACCTGTGACAGAGGTATGCGGGCGGCGGTGGGGACGCTGGTTTTTCCGCTGCGAAGGCGGTAAACGGCACGAGTGCATCGGAGACAAAGGCCATGCGGCACTGCACCGGTGCGTCTGGTGCGGAGATGTGCTGACGGTCGGGCTGCTCTAGTTTCACGTGAAACATAGCGGCTATAATGGTTATATGGCCGATCGCATGACGACAATCAGCATCTACGCAAGCGACCTCGACAGACTGAAGCGGCACCAGCGGCGGGTGAGCAACCAGCATGACCAGTGGTTCACGATGGCGGAAATCATCCGTGCCATGATCAACGCCGCTGAGGCGAAGACGGAAACCGGGGAATGAGTCCTGCTGCTGACATATACCTGTGCGATGTCTGCGGATTCGAAACCGCCGACTACAAGGAATACAAGGAACATCTCGACACGCACGAGAAGAAGTGAGCATGAAGAGACCGCCGCCGCCCGGGTTCACGATGTGCTGCAAGAAATGCCCCAAGTGCGGACCGGGAGAATGCCAGAAGAACATCGTCCACACCGACGGGCCTGGAGAGAGCTACCACAACTGCGGCAAATGCGGGCACTACTGGAGATAGGCGGATAAGCATATGCCATCACCGTCTGATACGTACTGCCACCAGTTTTTCGGCGGCATATGCCCTCGGGGAAACGGCAGGGAAAGCCACCAGTGCGCCGAGACGGTACCGGCCGGATCGGCGCACCCCAGCAGCAAGAGCCCGCATGTCTGCAGGAAGTGC
>Ga0210390_10001771_pt1 | contig 19945 bp, 17 predicted proteins | sample IncBWH11OmetaG_FD_161050 | JGI IMG/M metagenome (GOLD analysis project Ga0210390, IMG submission 161050) | Forest soil microbial communities from Barre Woods Harvard Forest LTER site, Petersham, Massachusetts, United States - Inc-BW-H-11-O ... | reverse complement strand
GTACAGGGTCAGAAGGGTCCGCAGGCCGAGCACGTTCGCGCGCTCTGACCCCTGATCATTAGGTAAGACCACCGTCCGTTCGGTCAAAGTCTTTTTTGTCCGGAACGGGCGGTGGTTTTTTGTTGTCCTTGCGGCAGCTTCCGGTCGGCTATCCGGTCATGGTGGGCCAGTCCCGGTAGCCCGCGCATGCCGTCTCGAGGGCGACATGGAACTGACTTGTGACACGATCGGCTGCCGGAACGGCGGGCAGCTCGCTGACCTGCCGGTTCTTTGATTTCGTGGGGCGAATGTGCGCACTAAAGCGGGCTGCTCGGGCCGCGCACCTCAAGGATGTACAACGCAACCCGGGTGCCGGTGAGCTCCGCCAGGTTGGCTCTGATCCGGTCGGCCTCCGCGCCGCGGCGACCGATCACGATGCTAGGCCGGGCGGAGAAGATGTGCACCCGCACCTGGTCCGGGGCCCGCTCGATCTCGATCCGGGAGACGCCGGCAGGCTCAATGTCGCGGTGCAGCATCGCCCGGATCGCCGCATCCTCGATGACTATCCGGCGGGCAACAGTGTACTTCTCGCCTGTTTCGGCCATTCGGGCACGGACTTCCCTCTTGAACGCGCTGTCGTCAGTCACGCCAGTCCCTCACGGCGATGCTGCCCGCGCCCTGATCGCCTGGTTTGGCAGTGACCGGTTTCAGCAACAGCGCGAACCAGCGGCCCTTGTCCTCACAGCCGCCCTAGGCGCGGGCTACGGCAGGCTCGGAGTGCGGCAGGCGCTCCTGCCAGCACTCAGGCTACTCCGCGTCCCGACAGCCTGACCGACCGGTACGCGGGTCTTCTCCGGGCAGCAATGCGCTCCCCGACCTGATCCGCGCCGAGTCGCTCGCAGGAGGACCGCACGCCCCTCCCGACCGAATCCACAGGCATTTGGGCGCTCACTAACTTGTCACAAGTCAGGACAGTCCCGGTATTCCGCGCATACCGTCTCGATGGCGACATGGAAAGGCCGGGCCCGGGTAGCAAGCACCTGAATTCGTGGGACGCGGCTGGAGAGGACGGGATCATGAGGCTTTTCCGGTGGACACGGCGGCCGGCGCACACCAGCAAGAAGCCAAGCCGAGGCGAGCGGCGCGCTGCCGAGCGCACCGCCCGGGCCGAAGCCACGCTGGTGCGGACCGAGCGGCAGATCCACGAGCTTGCCGACGAAGCGCGCCGAGACCTGAAGGGCTCACCGTAGGCCAGCACGGCCGCGGACCGGCGGCGGATCCTGGCCAGCGAAACCGGATTGTCCAAGGGCGCCGACCGATTTGCGGGCTATGTCCGGATATGTTCCCTTGCGGGCAGCTACCGTGCCCGGATGAATGGCCCGTTCAGCTGCCAATAGCAAGCTGAAGGGGACATTCATCCCCTGGGGTCGGCGCCAGCGAGGGCGCAAGATGCGAGACAGAGCCAATTTGCGGCCGACGTTGACACGTCGTAGCGGGGCGTTCACCACACAGGCAAGGTCGCGAACACCATGTGATCGCCACACTGCCTCAGGCCACACGTCGTCGTCTTGAGTCAATTGACCCGATAGCCGCTCGTCGTCTGCGCGCTCTGACTCTGATCACTAGGTAGTGCCACGGTGGCTTTTGTGTCCCTCCACGAGCTTGCGGGCAGCGCTGGCTGCTGCGGCAGCTTGCGCGCCGCGCCCGGCCTGGCCGACAGGTGAATTGCCCGGATTACTGATTGCGCAGTGAGATGGCATCGGATTCGGCGATGCCGTCGGCCTTGACGGCGCGCAATCCCTCGCCCAGCCGCTCCCGAGCCTGCCGCAGCAGCTTGAGCGAGTTCGATGAGGAGCTTTGCGCGGCGGCTCGCTCCGGGTCCGCGCCGTGCTCCTCGATAAGGTGCGTCTGCAGGGCTGCGGCGACTTCGTCGACCGCCTTCAGCGCGTGGTAAATGGCCCGATCCCGTGCTGTGTCGTCAACCATGTCGTCAGTATCTCGTGTTTTTGATCACCCGGAACGCGCCTGGCCTGGCCGGTCACTGGGGAGTTGGGCCGCGACCGGCTGGACGCCCCGCCGGAGGGAAACCACGTCCCGTCCCGCGCTCAGCTGGCCGCCCTGCTCCGGGAGGACGGCCTGACCGAGACCGCCGCCTTCGACCCGGCGTCTCTCCCGGCCCCGCCCGCCTGCTGGCGGGAGCCCACCGCAACGTCGGCCGAAAACTGGATCTGGCTCTGACGCAATGCGGTTTGGCCGACCGATTTGCGAGCTATGTCCGGATATACCTCCTTGCCGGCAGCTACCGTGCCCGGATGAATGTCCCGTTCAGCTGCCAATAGCAAGCTGGACGGGACATTCATCCGCTGGGGCCAACGCCAGCGAGGGCGGTTGCCCGTGCTGGGAGTTGCTTCTAGACGGGCGGCGTCCGTGGGTGTGGAAGGACTCGATGGTTTTCGGCCTCCGCGCCCATGGGCGCAACCGCTTGCCAGTGTCTGGAACGCTGTTCGCCGCGTTGTTCCTGCCTGCCCGCGTCCTGTGCGGTCTGCCGCAAGGCAAGCGCCACGACAAGCGGGAACAGGCCCTGAGCCGTCGATGTCAGCCGCTCGACCATGCCCAGGTCACCGCCGCCGTCTCGTGCTGCGACCAGCAGCCAGCATGACAACCCGGCGAAGATCACGGTCACCAGCGCGCAGCCGTAGACACCGAGGATCCACGGTTGCGCTGGCGCGCGCCTGGCGACAAGTACGGGCCAGACCGCTGTCGTGACGACGCAGCTCACCGCGAAAGCGAGGTGGCGCGACGTCGGGCCCGTGGCGGGTTCCGGGGTAGCGGCGATGCCGAGAGTAGAAAGGCCAGTCAGGATTAGCAGGATGCGCGCGGGCATACGGACGCCAGCAAGACCCGCGCCGGTCGCGATCTGACAGCTGCCCACCAGCAGCAGGGCCGCGGTCATGAGCCACCGGTCGGTTCCTGTGTGACCAGCCAGCACGCTCACTGTCTGCCGCATCGGGTTATAAGAGGCAGGCTGAAGCGCGCCGGCAATCAGCCAGCCTCCGACCAGGACAACAGGCGCCAGCAAGGCTGTGGCTACCGCCCAGCCGGGGACTGGCTGGCCAACTCGCAGAAGCCGCGAGCGATCGGCCGGCGATGGTTCAGTAGCGGTTGAAGCAGGGCCAGGGCGTACGTGATCTCGTCCTGATCGGTTGCGCGCGGGGTCTGGACGCGCAAGCTGAGTCATGGCGCCTCCAGGGCCACATCGACTCGGGTTGCCAGAGGGAGGCGCGGTTGGTCCTTAAGGAGGTTGCCTGCCCCGGATCACGAGCAGACAGCGCCGTAAAGACCCGATATGTGATGCCTTGCGGCCTCGCTCTGGCAACAGCCAGCCTTGGGGACAGCACGACACGGGTCGGGGCTATTCCCTGTGCCGGCCGTGGCGCACTGTTTTCGGGAAGACGAAGTCGTCCGGTCCGCCGCCACGCTAGTAGCGGTCGGCCTGAAGCTGCTCGCCAACTCGGGTGCCGCGATCATCTGAGGAGTCCGGCGGGTCGTTGATGATCGAGGTAGCCGGCGAGGGCGTCGCCGAGTCGTCGGCTGGCTGCTGCGAAGTAGTCGCTGGTGAGCGAGGCGGTGTGGGCGGTCGCCACGACGCGCGGGTGACCGAGGAACGGCCCGTCGGCGGGGTAGGGCTCGGTCGGGAACACGTCGAGCCCGATGCCGGCGAGGTGCCCGGTGTTGAGGCGGGTTAGGGCGGCCTCGGCGTCGAGGAGGGCGCCGCGGGCGATGTTGACGAGCCAGACGCCGGGGCGCATGGCCCGCAGGACGGTGTCGTCAACGAGGGGAGGCTGTCCGGGCTGATGACCGGCCGCGATGATGACGGAGTCGACTTCGGCGACGCAGTCGAGGAGGCGGTCGGCACTGTAGATGGCGGCGAACGGGGAGACGGGGCCGCCTGGCGGATGGCGGCGGATTCCGGTGATGGACACGTCGAAGGCAGCGAGCCTGCGGGCGATCTCGGTGCCGATGGCGCCGGCGCCGACGATGCAAGCCGCGGTGCCGGCGAGCGAGCGACCGGCGGGCTGACCCCAGCGGCCAGGCTCGAAGCCCTTCGAGGCTTCGGGGAATCGCCGCGCCAGCGCGAGAAGGAGGGCCACGGCGTGTTCGGCGACTGGCACGGCGTTGAGGCCGGCCATGTTCGCGACCCACACCCCCTCGTCGGCGGCCGCATCAAGGTCGATGTTGTCGACCCCGACTCCGAACTGTTGAATGAGGCCGAAGCTCCCCGCCCGGATGGCCGGCCCGGGCAGCGGTGACCAGAGCGGGACGACCACGTCGACGGGCGGCCCGCCATCGACCAAGCGGGCTTCGAGCTGGCCCTGCCCGACGACCTCGATCACGGCGTGGTCGGCAACGTAGGAAGGCCAGTGCTGCGGCATCTCGGACCAGGCGTGGTTCTCGGAGAACCGCTCCTTGCCGACGAGCACCCGCAGCGGCCCCCCGTGGGGCTGGTGCCGCGGGGCTGTCGTGATCACCCGTTGTGCTGACGGCCCTGCCTGCGCGGGGTCGGGCCCGCGGGTCTGTGACCGCCTGCGGAACAGGAAGCTGCCCGCGGCCGCCGCGGCGAGCACGGCGAGAGCGGCGGAGTAGACCACGGCGGTCTGGTGCAGGCCGAAGTGCGTGGTTGCCACCCCGGCGGCGACAACGGGGACGCTGAACGCCAGGTAGAAGACGATCCAGATGGCGGCGACCAATCCGGCGCGCTGGCCGGGGCCAGCCACTGCGGTCAGGATGCGGTAGGCGCCCGCGAAGAACCCCGTGCCAACGCCCGCGCCCGCCACCGCGGTGCCGGCCAGGAACGCGGCCGCCGATGCCGTTTCGATCGCGGCAAGGGTCATCACGGCACCGGCCAGCAGGAACAGGCAGCCGGCCAGCATGGCCGCGGGGCCGCTGACGGCGCGGAACGCGACCGTGGCCGCGGCCCCCGTCCCGGTGACCAGGAAGATCACCAGGCCGCCCCACAACAGGTCCGGCGAGCGAAGCACCTGCGTGGCCAGCGACGGACCCAGGGACAGGTAAAAGCCGTTGAGCGCGGGCGCCGCGATCATGCATGGCAGGGCCACAGCGAGCGTCCCGCGTGCCTGCCGCGGCACGGCCACCTTTGGCCGGAGCGAGGCCAGCACGCCGGGACGCCCCGATGCGGTCTCCGGGATCGCCAGCACGGCCACCGCGGCCGTAGCCGAGGCGGCAAGGAGCAGCCACCAGACCAGATGGGTGGGCGCTGGGGCGTACTGGGCCAGGGCGCTGGTGCCCAGCCCGCCGGCGCCCAGGCCCAGGAGGGCGGCGGCGCTGGTGACCACCGGCCCGCGCCCGCTGCGGTCGGGCTGCAGGTCGATCAGCGCCGCGCCCGCCGCGCTTGTCGCGACGCCGACAGCGGCCCCCTGCAGCGCCCGGGCGGCGAACAGCAGGCCGACACCGTCCGCCACGAGGAACAGCCCGCACGCGCCCGCGCCGACCGCCACGGCCCCGGCGATGACGCGGCGGCGGCCCAGGTAGTCCGACAGCGACCCGAATATCAGCAAGGTGACTAGCAGCGCGAGGACGTAGACGGCGAACACGGCGGTCAGCGTCGTCGCCGAGAACCGCCACTGGGCCTGGTAGACCCGATACAGCGGCGACGCGGCCGCCGACGCGAAGAGCAGCAGGAACAACACCCCGGCCACCAGCCAAAACCCGGCCGTCCGCGGCAGGCTCGCCCCGCCCGCAAGCGCCCTGCGCGATCGCCTGCTCGCTAGCGGGGCAGATGGTCCAGCCCGGCGCGAAGAGCGCCCCCTATAGGGCCTGGTCGTGGTCATCCGCGGTGCCCTGTGTCCCGCGTGAAGTTGGTCATGACGCCAGCGTGCCTCTGCGACGGAGGATGACGGTATCCGTAACGTAACTGCACTGATGCGCGAAGGCGGCTACGTAAACGAGGGCTCGGCGACCGTATCTGCCCTGTGCTCAGGCCGTGGGGCCGCTGCCAAGCCAGCCGCGCCGTTTGAAGAGCATGAGCAGGAGCACGATCGCGACCACCTCGGAGCCGATGCCGAGGAAGAGGAAGTAGCCGAGGTTGGCCTGCAGGTGACCGGTGAGCCAGGCGAAGTTCTGCCCGAAGAACCCGGTCAGGAAGCCAAGCGGCAGGAAGATGGTAGCGATGATGGCAAGCTGCTTCATGACCACGTTTAGCCGGTTGGACACCATGGACAGGTGGGTGTCCATTGCGCCGCCGACCAGGTCCCGGTAGGCGTCCACCATGTCGCTGATGCGGATGAGGTGGTCGTAGAGGTTGCGGAAGTAGGCCGTAGCCTGATCGGTCATCCCGGGGATTGTCACCATGCCCGCATTGAGGCTGCCGATCATGTCGCGTTGCGGCGTGACGACCTTGCGGATGGTCATGATCTGCCGCTTCATGTCGAAAAGCATCCCCAGTTGCGCCTCGGTCGGGTTTTTCAAGATGGCGCCCTCGAGATTATCGATCGAATCGTCGAAGTCTGAAAGCACGGGGAAGTACGAGTCGATCAGGGTGTCCATGATCAGGTAGAAGATGACGACCTGCGGCGCGGACGCCTTCGCGGAGTGGTGGGAAGCGATGCGATCGCACACCGTGGCCAGCGCCGGGCAGTCGCCCTGATGGAGGCTGATGATGAACTTGTCGGTGATGAAGCAGTGAACTTCGGCCACGTTCTTGCCGTCGGCGGCCATGCCGAAGGTGATGATGTGGACGAAGTCGTCGTAGTCATCGATGCGGGCTCGCTGGCCGAATCGCTCTACCGCCTCCACGGCCACGGGGTGGAAGTGGAAGGTGTTGACTAGCAGTCCCGTGACGTCGTCGTCGGGTCCCGGGTCGTGGATGTCGAGATTGAGCCAGAAATACGCGCCTCCGGCTGCTGCCTGTTCGATCTCCTGCCGGGTTGCTTGCGTGGTTATGCCGTTTTGCGTGAGGGTGCCCTTCATGCCAGGAATATTCTCACGCTCAGGAGGCGGATGGTCCCTGGTCTGGTCCGGGCGGTGAATTCGTCCCGGGCTCGCCGCCCGCCGCAGCATCCGCGGCGGCCACTTCGGCCGGCGTAGCACCGAGGCGCCGCTCCAGGTCGGCCAGCCGGTTACTGATTACCGACAACTGCTGGCCTATGTCTTCGTGGCCCTTTCTGTATTCTTCCTTGTTCGCGTCGGTGTGCTCTTTGACGAATACAGACGCGACGGTGGCGGTCAGTACGCCGATAAGTCCTATCCCCAGCAGCATCAGGATCACAGCCACCGCCCGGCCGCCTTCACTGACGGGGTAGCGGTCCCCGTAGCCCACTGTGGTCACCGTGACGATGGCCCACCACAAGGCGTCGGGGTAGCTGTGGATGTTGCTGCCCTTGGCGTTCTCGTCGAAAAGCAGCACCAGCCAGGCCCCGAGGATAAGGGTTGCAGCGGCGGCGATCAGGACCCGGAAGAGGCTGTGATGCCTCAGGATGGCCTCCACCCGCAACTCCGCCTCCTGCAAAAGGAGGCACATCTTCTCGATCCCGACAAGATGCCAGTGCTGAAGAGGGGGTACGACTACGGTCGCCGGCTCCACCCACCGCCGCTTGAGATAGCCGCGACGGTCCGGGGTAATCACCAGGCGGATGAGATACTCCGCCAGCAGGATGGCCCAGAGCGCGAAAAGCGTGCCCACCAGCACGATCGAGGCCGAGCCGTTGACGTCGGCCGTGACGACGACGATGGCGATGACCAGCCAGGCAATCCCCAAGAGCGCCATAGGATACCTGGTGGCCTGCTCAACGCGATCGACGAGATCGTGGCGCCCGCCCGACGGCTTGACCCCGGCGATGACCTGGCGCCGTCGCTCCTCCTTGCGGACCTTCTCTTCCAGTCGCTCGCTCTCCAGGCTCTCCAGCCGACGGATGCGCTCGATGGAAGACGGCCTCTTCGCTACCGTGTCGCCTCCTAGAGCAGATCCTCTATCGGTGAAGTCCCCATATGGAGAAGAAGATAGCGGAGAGGCATTCTTCGCGAATACGGCATGCCCGGCGAATGGCTGGTGGCCAGCGGTCTCGCTGGCGCTCATAGGGTGCTGCGGACGCCGGGCGCCCGTTCGATGCCGCGCAGCTCATCGGCCAGGGAGGCCATGAGTGGCCTGCCGGGCTGAGCCCTGCCGCCCGATCGGCAGGACCTCGCGGCCGCGGGAGTCCTTGAGCAGGCGCGCGAACGCCGTGTACAGCGCCACTGGATCGACTGGCATCAGATCGCCCAGCTCATTCAGCAGGGCTGTCCGCCAGAGGTTGCCCTGCGCATCGTCAGCTGACAGCGGTACCCAGATGTAACCCCGATGGCCAGACGCGCGAACAGAGGCCGTGCGCACTGGTAAAACCACCATCCGTTCGGTCAAAATCTTTTTTGTTCGGAACGGGTGGTGGTTCTTTGTTCCACCGCGGCAGCCTGGACGGGCTCCGGGGGCGGGTAGCCGCCGCCCTGGCCCGGGCCGGCCTGGACCGGCCCGAGGTATCGGTCCAGGCTGTCGACCGGCTGGAGCGGTTCGGCGGGGTGGCCAAGCTGAAGCGGTTCCTCCCGCTTGACCGGACACCCGCGCCGCAGGCCCTTGGGCAAACGCGCGCTCCCGTGCGGCCGATCACGGGCGGGTAGCCTCGGCGGCCATATCGAGCATCAGCCTGGTGAGTTCCATCCGTCCCGCGAACATCGCTACCGTCTGCTCACCGAGGACGGCATTCTCAAGCGTCTCGAATGGGATCGCGCACAGTGCCGAGCGCGCCGCCAGCGAGCCCAGGTAGCCGGCCCGGACCTGCGCGGGGTCGACCTTGTAGTCCTCGGCCGCCAGTCCGGCCAGGTAGGCCGGGAAGATCTCCGCGTCGATGGCGGGGATCGCGGCCGGGTCGGTCTGGCCGGCGTGCGCGAGGCCGACTAGCAGCTGGCCAAGGTCGAATCCGACGGGAAGCAGCGTGCCGAAGCCCCAGTCGATGACGACGATAGTTCCTGGCTCGTCGGCCGGGAGCAACAGGTTCTGCGGGCTCGCGTCGCCGTGTGCGTAGGTCTGCGGCAGATCATCGAGCATGTCGAGGACCGGCGGAAGGCAGGATCCCAGCGCGACCATGTCGGCGGGCAGTTGCCGGTCGCCGGTGAGCTGGAGCGCTTCCTGCAGGACCGGATGCTGCCAGACCTGCCCGGATTGCAGGACTGGCAGCATGCCTCCGAACACGCGTCGGCTGGCATAGAACCGCAGCGCGGATCCACCGTTGTGCGCATTGCGCGCGAGCGCGGGCAGGGCGTCGTTGACTTGCGCGCCTGCCCGCCGCCTGGCGGCGAGCCGCCCGAGCAGCCGGGCGGCTAGGCGGTAGTCGGCCAGCGTCCAGGTGTCAGCCCGCTCGTGGACGAACTCCCACCACAAGCTCATGTGATCCGTATCGAGCCGGCTGACATAGTGCAGCTGCGCAGTTCGCATGCCGTCAGGCAGGACCGAGCCGATCCCGGACTGGTGGATATCCAGCTCGTACTGCCACGGATAGAAGTCGATGAATTCCGCTCGCGCCGCGTCGTCGGGCAACCAGCGCAGCCCCGGCCATAGCCTGGTGTGACGCACCAGCTTCACGAAGAACGTGCAGCCGGGGGCGCCACTGCGATCCGGGCTGGTGACCTCGACTCGCCACAAACCGGCCGTGACCGGCGAGCCCCAGTCGTAGCCGAGCGGCGTGACGCTCACCTGCGGGTCGGGCATCAGCGTCCCGGACACAGTCTCGGCCAGAGCACGGAGGTCCGGAGGCGGCAGCGCGGCGAGCCGGAAGAGGTCCTCAGCCTGCATGTTCACGGTCATACCCCCTGAGTCAGGCACGGCAGTCAGTAAGGTTCCCTGTCTATCTCAAAGATAGTAAGGTAGCCTTATGACAGTGCGCAAGGAGCCCAGCGAAGATTGGGCACCCGATCACATGGCTCGCTGGCTGGAGGCCGTGACCAAGCGCCTGCACGCCGACCTGGGCGCGCAGGGCGGCTTTGCTCAGCCTGAACTGCGCGGCAGTCACCGGCGTCTCCTGCAGATGATCCCGCCCGGAGGAATCCGGATCACCGATCTCGCGTGCCGCGCGGACATGACCAAGCAGGCGCTAGGGGAGTTCATGGACTGGCTCGAGCAGGCCGGCTTCGTCGCCAGCGGGCGGGATCCCGCCGACGGCCGGGTCAGGCTCATCACCAGGACCGAGCAGGGCGATGCCGCCGCGATCGAGGCCCAGCGTGCCATCGATGCCGTGGAGCGCGGCTGGCGTACGGAGATAGGCGCGGCCCGGTACGACGCGATGAAGCAGGTGCTGCGGCAGCTCGGCCGAGATCAGCTCGGCTAGGCCTCAAACTGTGCGCGGGAACGTCCTGTCATGCCGCACATAGTTCGGTGATTGGGGCCCGAGCTTGTCGTTTGGAGAGGTCAGGAAACCGTTCCGCAGGGTACCACCCATTGCACCGGCTGGCCGGTGACCTGTGCGATCAGTTCGTAATCACCGTCGTAGTGGAGGACGGTGACACGTTCTCGTTCGGCTACCGCTGCGATGAGCAGGTCGGGCAAGCCGACCGCCCTGATGCGTCCCTCCCGCCACAAGCCTCCCTGGACGTCAAGCGCGACGCCAGTCCTCATCATGGGTGGCTAGCCACTCATAGCCAGCGTCACGGTCGGCTCGTATCTGATCGAACTCCGCGCCGCTGCGGGCCGCCCATCCGAGTTCGAACTCGATGACGCCGCAGGTAGCTACCGTGCCCGACTCGATCAGTGGCGCCAGGACCGCTGCCACTTCCGGATGCGTCGCCTGGCTGCCAGCGCGGTGACCTCGCGCAGGGCAGCGTTGACCGTGTCTTTCTTGGTAGCGGTGCCCAGCGCCTGCTGAGCAGCCTTGAGATACTCGTCGTCGATCTCGATGAGGGTCTTGGACATTGCTGCCTCATTCACTGCCAGTATATCTCAGAAGGCACTAACCATATATATACATGCGCCGTCGAGGACGCGTCCGCGGAAGACGCATTGCATTGCCGATGAGCGCGCTCAGACACCTCGTGACCCGCGTATGCGCGATGACTCTCGAGGTCGCGGCGCGTCGTATCTGCGAGACGCTGTTAGCCAGGATGTCCGCTGGACAAAGGAGGGATGCCTTATGGAGATCACCAATCTGGGTAAGGCGGATGGGCTGCCGCCGGTGGATTGGGCCGCAGTTGCTGTGAAGCTCGATGCGGGGTCAACGCCAGCTCCGGACGCTGTGAACTCCCGCACGACCTGGCTGTCCACCATCAACGAGGACGGCAGCCCGCATGTGACTGCGGTCGGTGCCCTGTGGATAGACGGCACGTTCTGGTTCCAGACGGGCGCAGGCACGCGGAAAGGGCGCAATGTCGCGCGCGATCCCCGGTGTTCGGTAGCGGTGTCGATCCGCGACGCAGACGTCGTAATCGAGGGTGACGCTGCGCGAGTGACCGAGCCGGGCGCACTGGCGCGTATTGCGAGGGCGTGGGCGGACAACGGTTGGCCGGCCGAACCCGACGACAACGGGCTGGGCGTCACTGCCCCGTTCAACGCCCCGTCGCAAGGACCACCGCCGTGGAACGTGTATCGCATTGAGCCACGCTCGGCGATCGTGGCCTTGGCGACGGAGCCGGGCGGCCTGACTCGCTTCCGGTTCTGACGCTGCTGATCGGTCAGATCGCCCGCCCTCATCTGCCACGAGGAGGGCGTTCTGTCTGTACCTGGACGGCCCGAGAGGGACGGGCCGTGCCTGATTCGGCTGGATTCGGCGGACGATCCGAAATCGGCCCTGCGACTTCGGCGATTACCGCTGACCTGTGGGCGTCGCCTGCCATCGGATCTCGACCGAAACGTACTGATGAGTTTCGACGGATCGAGCCGTCAGAGTAGGTAGGGTCCCGCTCAAACCGGAGGAGTATGCATGCGCAAGGTTGTGCTGTACCAGCTGTTGTCCCTCGATGGCGTAGCCGAGGACCCGGACAAGTTCGTCATCGACTGGGATGAGGCGATGGATGCCAACCTCGCCGCTGTCATCGCCACCCAGGACACGGTCATTCTCGGCCGTCGCAGCTATGACGAGTGGTCTGAGTTCTGGCCAGGCAGCGAGATCGAGCCGTTCGCCACGTTCATCAATGACGTCGCAAAGTACGTCGCATCTTCCACACCGCTGGGGCAGCAGTGGCACAATGCCACAGCGATCGAAGGCGGGTTGGTCCAGTTCGTGCAGAACCTCAAGAATTCGTCCGGCGGTGACATTGGCGTCCACGCCAGCATCTCGATCGCCCAAGCGCTGCTCGCAGCGGACGCCATCGACGAAGTACGGCTCGTCGTCGCACCGGCGATCGCTGGCCGTGGGCGACGGCTCTTGGACGGACTGCCGCCGATTCGCCTCGAATCGCTCCGTAGCGCGACGTCGCCGAGGGGTTACCTGCTTGCCGACTATCGCATCTCGCGGTGACTCGGCTCGCCCGGAGCTCACAAGCAGGCCATTCGCCGGCTCAATCTCAATCTCAGGCGGCGCCGGCTGTCCCCTGCGCCGACGCCGGCGTTCTTCCAGCAATTCTCGATCAAGAAGGCGTCGCTTGGCGGACCGTCCCCATCCCTGCAGATTGAGGACCCGAGATTTTTAGCGGCTGCGATCGCTTATGACGCCCGACCAGTCGATGAAGACGGAGCCCGACCCTTCCTCCGTCCCTTGGCCCGTCTGGGCGTCGAAGTAGTCCACATCGGCAGAAGGGCCCGGCGGTGGCGTGTCGACAGACCGATTGGCTCGAAGTCGAGCAGCTACCCCGCTACGCCCATGACCTCGACCCCATCGAACACGTCTGGGACAGCCTCAAATCCAAAGAACTGGCCAACCCGGCATGACCCAACCCGCACTCTCCCGCCTGGAAGCGGGCGGCGTCGTACCCACCATCCCGTTTTGCTGGAACGAATCAGCACGGCCCTTGACGCCGACCTGGCCCGTGGAGATATCCGCGCACGCCGCGTGAACCCCAGCCCGGACCGCGCTCGCATCGCTTCACACACTCGAGTCTGCCGAATAGCGGGCGTTGCGTTTTCGTATTCTTTTTCGCTGGCTTATTCGGTGCCCATTTATGCGCAGATCGACAATCCCCAACAGTCCCTTCCCATCGCTAAGGGGGCGATATAGCCTCAGCGGTGCGGGGGCCCAATTCCAGGCGAGGGGGAGTGCACTATGAAGCGTGCTCGTCGGTCAGTCATCGCGGCCTGCACAGCGAGCTTGCTGTGCTTGTTCACCGTTTGGAGTGGTGTCGCCTCCACCGCACTTGCCGCCAACGCCGCAGTCCGGACCCCGGCTGGCGGCGTCAAGGGCGACCCGCAGCCCGAACTCAGCCCGTTCGAGCTCGGTAACGTGGATTCCTCGAATGGCAGCGTCGCGCTTGAGCCGGGCGGCGGCGTCGTCGCCGCATGGGACGTCCCCAGCGGCACGTCAGGAAAGATCCTGGTGTGCGTGCTCAATCGCGGCGCGCGGGCCTGCTCCCACAAGGCTGACCTCAGTGTGCCCACCGGTCTCAGCGTGGGTGTCGGGGACGGGCCGCACCTGCTGATCCCGTCAGCGAACCACGTCGTGGTTCTGGCCGACAGCTGCTGTGATAACAATCCCGACGGTGACACGCTGTTCTACTCATCAGCGAACGGTGGCATCAGCTTCGGCGCTCCGGTGCGAATCGGCAATGTCGGGACCAGCTCCGCGGTTCTTACCGGCAACCAGATCGTGTTCATCGGGGGTGATTTCCCCCTGGGCATGCAAGTCGAGAGCATCCCGCTCACTGCGTCTGGCCCGCCCGCGTCTGTCGCTACCGTCACGCCTGACCAATCGCTGGAAGTGGGCATCAGCAGCTACCACGGTGGCGTCCTGGCCGGCTATGACATCCTCACGAGCACCGATACGACGTACGTCGACTACGCGCCATCCGGCCGCGACTTCAACGCGTCTAGCTCGTATCACAAGGTCGTCAGCTTCAAGAACGAGGAACTCCTGGGAATGTCGGGCAGCGCGCTGCTGACCGTGCAGGACACCGGCAAGGCCGACATGATCCTCAGGTTGTTCAATGGCACGAGCTTCGGGCCCGCGCATGTCGTGCCTGGCAGCGCCGGCTGTGATATCGGGTGCGCGGCTACCATCGACCAGGACCCCGATGGGGTAACGCACTTCTTCAGCGAGACCGACCATTCAAATCCGCTCTACTACCTGTTTGAATACTCGACATCGAACGGCTCGCACTGGAGCGGCCCGGTTGATCTCGGAAACGCGATCAGCAGTTACTTCTTCTCCGCCGCGCTCGATGCGCACGGCAGCGGCGTCGTGCTCGGCACCGGCGGCGATCAGTCCTGGGCACATCCTGTGCTCGAGGCCCAGTCGGTGTCGTTCAACCTGAAGTCATCGACCATCAAGAAGGGCAAGTCGACGACGGGCTACGGCCGGGGCAGCCCGGCGAGGGTGGGCCGTCTTGTGACGCTGCAGGTCGAGCGCTCGGGCCGGTGGTACAACGTCGCCACGACCCATGAGAAGAGCGGCGGGTCGTTCAGCTTCACGATCAAGGGCACGTCCGCTGGCAAGTTCTCCTACCGCGCCGTGGCCGCTGACCTCGCCGGCTACCTGGAGTTCGGCTATTCCGCGTCCAGAACGCTGCGAGTGAGCAGCTAACACGGCGCGAGCCCGGCCTAGCCAGGTAACGACGGCAGAGGCAGCTATTTGGCCGACCGATTTGCGGGCTATGTCCGGATATACCTCCTTGTCGGCAGCTACCGTACCCGGATGAATGGCCTGTTCAGCTGCCAATAGCAAGCTGAACGGGACATTCATCTGCTGGGGTCCGGGGTTGGGGTTGATCTTTGGACTCGCGATACTCAGGATCGAAAATTTACCGTCACATTATTCGGGCAAAGAGCCAGTTTTCACCCGTTGCCGACAACATCCTCATCTGCCGCGACGCGAGGGGCCGTTCCGCGAGTAGACCGCACATAACTGGCTCGTCTGCGTTCAGGTGCCGTGCTCAGGAGCTCCCGGCTTCAGCGGGAATATTCGATCTGGGCGTCGGCCAGGATTGCCTTCTCGGTCGTCAAGATGCGCTGGCAGCGTCGTCTTCGGGTTCGAAAAGCTTGCGGTAAGCGCCGTAGCCCTCGCGTTCCAGGTTGTCGACCGAGATGAAGCGGAGGGCGGCGGAGTTGATGCAGTAGCGCAGGCCTCCGGCTTCCTTGGGCCCATCATGGAACAAGTGGCCCAGGTGGCTGCCGCCGTGGGCGGAGCGGACCTCGGTCCTGGGTATCAGCATTCTGAAGTCGCGACGCTGGACTACGTTGCCGGGCTCGATCGGAACCGTGAAGCTCGGCCAGCCGGTATGGCTGTCGAACTTGCTGACCGAGGCGAACAGCGGCTCGCCGGACACGACGTCGACGTAGATGCCAGGCTCCTTGTTGTCCCAGTACTCGTTCCTGAACGGCGGCTCGGTGCCGTTCTTCTGGGTGACCCGGTACTGCTCCCGGGTCAGCCGGGAGACAGCCTCAGGGTCCTTGCGGTAAGTGCCGGTCATGTCAGCTCCCTGATTCATGATGCTGCTGGCTGCGGGATGACCCGCGATGGATGCAACCTAGAGCGGGCCACCGTTATGTCCGGCGTACCCCGCGCCTTTCCCGGGTCGAGCGGGCAAGAGGCGGGAATTACGCGCCCTCCCATGCGTTATCATCATCAAGGCACCTGGGGATCGAACCGGTCATCGACGACCTTCCCCAGTGTCGAGGTCACCAGCCTGCCCGTCGGCGGCTCCGGGTCCGCGTGAGATGCCTGTCATGGCCAGCTGCGTCGATCCTCGGAGATCCGCAAGTCGGCTCGGCGTTGAAGCAACAGGCCCGCCGCCCGGGACGTCCTCGCCCCGTCTGCGGGACTGAGCGGCGTGCTGGCGTGGCCTCCGTGCCCGGTATTCCATAGGAGGAGCTCTTGGCTCAACCAGGCCAGCGCCAAAAGGGCGCTCGCCGTAGCGTTCCGCGCAAGCAGCGACGCGTCCGCCCCCGCGCCGACGTCGTCTCGGTGCTCGCCCGAACCGCCCGTGAGATCGAGGCGGCCGCCCTGCGCGGCCGCGTGACACCTGCCGTGCGCACGAAATTTCAGGCCGTCGCCCTGCTGCTGCGGGACGAGCGTGCCCGCGTCCTGACAGCGCCAGGAAACGGCAGTCATCGGGCTGAGCAGCTCAAGCGCCTGGACGGGGTCGCGGCCATCCTCGCGGCGACCGCCGTCATGGACGCGGGGCTGTTGGCGCTGCTCGCCGAGGACAGCAGCGTCTCCGATGCGGCCCGGTCGCTCAAGCGCGAGATGGAGCGGGACCTCGGCACCGAGCCGGTGCCAGAAGAGATCGCGTCGGCGGAGAGCGCGGCCGCTCCCGTCGGCACGGAGTCGCGGGTCGTGCCGCAGACGGTGATTTCGCGGCAGCTGGCGAATCCCTTCCTGGCCCCCGACTTCTCCGCCGTTCCGCAGCGCACCTCCCGTCCGCGCCGCCTGGCCGACTGGGAACTGCTCGGCCCGCTGTTGAGTTCCTTCGAGCGCGCCGGCGGTGGAGCCCCGGCGTGCATGGCGCTCCCGGCGCCGACGGCACGGTTCACCCCGGCGGGCCAGAAACTGATGCAGCATCAGGGACAGCTAGTGGCTGCGGCCGCTGCCGGTCACCGGACGTTCCTGCTCGCGGATGAGCCGGGTCTGGGCAAAACAGCCCAGGCGCTGCTCGCTGCGGAAGCGGCGAACGCCTACCCGCTGCTCGTCGTCGTGCCGAACGTCGTCAAGACCAACTGGGCTCGTGAGGCGGCCCGCTGGACGCCGCACCGCCCGGCCACCGTGGTGCAGGGCGACGGCGAGAATGTCGACGGCTTCGCCGACATCGTCGTGCTCAACTACGAGGTACTCGACCGTCATAGGGGATGGCTCGGTGATTTCGGCTTCCGCGGCATGGTCGTGGACGAGGCTCACTTCATCAAGAACAAGACCTCGCAGCGCTCGCAGCACGTCCTCGCGCTGTCCGACCGCATCCGTTCCCGTACGGCGCGGCCCCTGCTGATGGCGCTGACCGGCACTCCGCTGATCAACGACATCGAGGACTTCCGGACGATCTGGCAGTTCCTAGGCTGGATCGACGACAGCAAGCCTCTCGGCGAGCTGGCGGACGCGCTTGAGAACACCGGCCTGACGCCTGCCGACCGGGGCTTCTACGCCGCGGCTCGCCAGTGCGTGATCGACCGCGGCATCGTCCGCCGACGCAAGCTCGACGTGGCCGCCGACATCCCCGCCCGCCGCATCGCCGACCTCCCCGTCGAGCTGAACGGACGGGCCGGCCGGTCGATCCGGGCGGCAGAGCGGGACCTCGCTAGCCGGCTGGTGGCGAGGTACGAGAGGGCGCTCGCGAACCGGTCCTCCGCCGTCGAAGGCATCGACTATGACCTGGTGCGCCGGGTGGCCCGGTCGGAGCTGAAGGAAGCGACGACGGCGAAGTCCGGCGAGAACGTGTTCACCATGATGCGGCACATCGGCCAGGCGAAGGCCGAACTGGCCGCGGACTACGCGGCCCAGCTGGCCCGCAGCGCCGGCAAGGTCGTCTTCTTCGCTAAGCACATCGACGTGATGGACGCTGCCGAAGAGACCTTCGCGCGGCAGGGGGTGCGCTTCTCGTCGATCCGTGGCGACCAGACGCCCAGGGCGCGGCAGGCGAACATTGATGCCTTCGTGAACGACCCCGATGTCGCGGTCGCGGTGTGCTCGCTGACCGCGGCTGGGGTGGGCCTCAATCTGCAAGTCGCATCGAACATCGTGCTGGCCGAGCTGTCCTGGACCAACGCAGAGCAGACCCAGGCCATCGATCGCAGCCATCGCATCGGGCAGGCGGAACCGGTCACCGCGTGGCGCATCATCGCCGCGCAGACCATCGACACCCGAATCGCCGAGCTGATCGACAGCAAGGCGGGACTGGCCGCCAGGGCGCTGGACGGGTCGGACGAGGAGGTCTCCTCGTCCGCCGATGTGCAGCTCGAAGCGCTGGCCGCATTGCTGACCGACGCGCTGCGGGCGTCTTCTCGACGCGTCGACGCCGTCCGTTCCTGACCGTAGTAACCGCGATCGGCGTTGCCCCGGTCGCGGCGCTGGCGTCCTATGAGCACACCTGCGATCTAGTGCGGTGTACGGGGAGACCGTCGGCCCGTTCCGGCAACCGAGTCTGAAACAGAGTCCTGTTTCATCGCTTCTCTATAAGCACCCCTCAGCTAGTGATTAGCAAAACGTCAATATCGCACAGGCGTCTTGACGCGGTCCGCGGCATCTGCTCCAATCCTATTAAATAGGATAGTTTCTTTACTGTTTCAGAAACAAGATGGAACAGCCCTCTGACGGGTCACCCCTCTGTCGGGCCGCCTCAGTCACTGTCGACGGACATTCGTCCTGGACCGGCCGATTTCCAGGAATCACTAGCGAAGGGTCGATAATGAGAGTTCTTAATCTGCGCGTCGGGCCGCGCCTGGTTGCCGCCGGATCCTCGATACTGCTGGCGACCTCCGGCTTGTTGCTAACCTCGATCGTCTCGGCGGTGCCCGCCAGCGCCTCGGTGGGGCAGGTCGCGCCGTACGTCGACATGTCCAACTCGCAGGAGGGCGTACTGAACACCGTCATCTCCTCGGACGGACTGCGCTCCTTCACCGCGGCCTTCACCATCGGCGAAGGTTGCAGCGACATCTGGGGGGACACCCTGCCGGTCGGCAGCGATCCGACCATCGGCGGGGAGATCTCCTCGGCGAAGGCGGCCGGCGCCTCGGTGATCGTGTCCTCCGGCGGCTCGGCAGGCGAGCCGATCTCGTTCACCTGCACCGACCAGAGCACGATCGACGCCGCCTACCAGGCCATCATCAACGATTACGGCACCGACGAACTCGACTTCGACATCGAGGGCGCCGCCATCGCTGACACCGCCGGCATCGACCGAACCTTCCAGGCCATGGAGGACCTCAAGGCCTCGAACCCCGGTCTGGCCTGGTCGGTGACCGTCCCGGTCCTGCCCACCGGGCTGGACTCCAACGGCACGGCCCTGCTGCAGGACGCCCAGAACATGGGCGTGACCATCCCGCTTGTCAACATCATGGCGATGGACTACTACCAGGGCGACATTGAGATGGGCAATGCCGCCATCAGCGCTGCCGAGAACACCTTGAACCAGATGAGGGCGGTCAACGGCTCGTACTCGTACGCCAACGTCGGGATCACCCCGATGATCGGTATCAACGATGACGGCTCCACCTTCACGCTCTCGGACGCCTCGTCCGTGGCCAGCTGGGCCAGCAGCAACGGCATCGGTCGTCTCGCCTTCTGGTCGGTCGACCGCGACCAGGCCTGCCCCGGCGGCAACGGCGGCGCGGCCTCGCCAACCTGCAGCGGCGTCTCCGAGAGCACCGGCCAGTTCACCGGTGCGTTCACGGGCGCTGGAGGCGGAAGCTCCCCGCCCCCGCCCCCTGCCGAGGGGCCCTACGGCGGTACGGCGGCGGCGATCCCGGGGACGGTGCAGGCGGCTAACTATGACACCGGCGGGCAGGGGGTGGCCTACAACGTCACCTCGGTCAACGGCAGCGCCAACAGCTACCGCTCGGACGGTGTCGACCTGGAGGCCTGCACCGACACCGGCTGCGGGTATGACATCGGCTGGACCGCGGCCGGGCAGTGGTTCAAGTACACTGTCAACGTGGCCGCGGCCGCGACCTACACCGTCAGCCTGCGGCTGGCCTCGGTCAGCGGGGTGACCGACGGCCTGCACATCGCTAGCTCGTCCGGCGCCAACTTGTCCGGGAACATCAACGTCCCGGCGACCGGCGGCTGGCAGACCTGGACCACCGTCACGGCGAGCGTCACCCTGCCCGCGGGCCAGCAGACCCTGACCATCGACCAGG